>MKWU01006847.1_pt1 | contig 11282 bp, 12 predicted proteins | sample 809101 | NCBI WGS metagenome assembly MKWU01 (sample SAMN05860141, study PRJNA318959) | sponge metagenome | host: Aplysina aerophoba | place: Slovenia: Piran, Adriatic Sea, Gulf of Piran | collected 2013-05-07
TGAAGGAGGCCGCGCTCAACACGCTGGAAACCTCCAGCCTGGTGCTGTTCCTCGCCGTCGCATCGAATGTTTACGGCTCGGTCTTCACCCGGCTCGGCACCGGCACCATGCTTGCCAACTGGCTGCTCGAGATCCCGATGCCGCCGCTGGCGATGCTGGCTGTGCTGATGGTGGTGCTATTCTTGCTTGGATGGCCGCTGGAATGGCCGGCGATCGTGTTCATCTTCGTGCCGATCTTCCTGCCGGTCATCATATCGCTCGGCTCCGACCTGCCCGCGCTGGGCATCGACGAGTCCTGGGCCGACAAGATGAGGGTCCCCCACCTCGTTTGGTTCGGGACATTGCTGGCCGTGAATTTGCAGACAGCATTCCTGTCTCCACCGGTTGCCATGGCCGCCTACTACCTGAAGTCGGTGGCGCCTCAATGGGACCTGTTGAAGATCTATGGCGGCATGTTCGACTTCATGATGCTGCAATGCGTTGGCCTCGCCATCGTGTTCTTTATCCCCGAAGTTGCACTCTGGCTGCCTTCGGTGCTGTTCAAGTAGCGTCGGCCAAGGGTGTCCCTTACCCGACAATCGTGGAAGCGCCGGCGTCGTCCTTGCGGGCGGCGCCGGCGGCATTCACCGGAGGAGACGTTCCGTGCTGCTCGACGGGATCAGGGTTATCGAGGCGGCGACCTTTATTGCCGGTCCGGCGGCCGCGATGATTCTGGGCGAGTTCGGCGCCGATGTGGTCAAGATCGAGTCGCCCGACGGCGACCCGTTTCGCCAGTCCGTGGGGGCGCCCGGCAATCCGCCCACGCCGTTCAACTATCCCTTCAACATGGACAACCGGCACAAGCGGAGTGTCGTGCTGGACCTGAAGCAGGACGGAGACCGGGTGCGGCTATACGACATGGTGGGCGAAGCGGATGTCTTCATCACCAACTCACCGCTTGGAACGCGCGCACGGCTCGGCATCCGCGATGAGGACCTGCTGCCGCTGAACGAGCGGCTGATCTATGCCTCTGTCACCGCCTATGGCGAGACCGGCCCCGAGGCCGCGCGCACCGGGTTCGACTCGACGGCGCTCTGGGCGCGCAGCGGCCTTATGGACATGGTGCGGCCCGCGCCCGATGCGCCGCCCGCGCGTTCGCTCCCCGGCATGGGCGACCACCCGACCGCGATGACGCTCTTCGCCGCCGTGATGATGGCGCTCTACCGGCGCGAGCGAACGGGCAAGGGCGGCGCCGTCTCGACCAACCTCATGGCGAACGGCCTCTGGTGGAACGCCTTCCAGACCAGCGCCATCCTGTGTGGCGCGGAGCACAAGCAGCGACCAGCGCGCGAAGACGCCGCCAACGCGCTCCACAACCTCTACCGCTGCCGGGACGGCCGCTGGTTCCATCTGGTGCTGCTGCCGGAAGACCGCAACTGGCCGAAGCTCATCGCGGCGCTGGAAAAGCCCGAATGGCTCGACGATCCGCGCTACCAGGACCGGCCGGCGCGGGTCGCCAACCGCCATGCGCTGATCGCCGATCTCGACGCCGTCTTCGCCGCTCGCGACTGGCCGGACTGGCGCGAAATCCTCATCCGCCATGCCGTCAGTTTCGGCGAGGTCGGCACACTCGCCGACATCCCGAACGATGCTCAGATGCGGGAGAGCGGCGCGCTCATCCCCTGCGACGACCCGGAAACGGGCGCATCTCTGGCACTGGCTGCGCCACTGTTCCTGAAGGGCGAGAAACGGCGCAAGCCCAAGGCCGGGCCTTTGCTCGGCGGCGGCTGAAACGCGGAGCCGCAGCCTTCAGACGATGGTTCGTTCCCCCAGGCGGCGGACCGCGCCCGAGAACACGGCGACGACCTCGCCGCCGTCCTCACGCACCTCGACGGCATACATGCCGGTGCGCCCGGCGTCCGCCTGCTCCCGGGCCTCGGCCAACAGCAGGCAGCCCGCCCGGCCGGGACGCAGGAAGGTAATGGAGCAGAATTGCGCCACGGAGACCCGGTTGCGGCTGTTGCTCGCGAAGGCCATGGCCGAATCGGCGAGCGAAAAGATGTAGCCGCCGTGGCAAACGCGATGGCCGTTCAGCATGTTGTCGGTCACCGGCATCGACATGCGGGCCCAGCCGGCGCCAACCGCCTCCAGCCGGATGCCGAGATTCCGCGACGCATCGTCCTGCCCGTACATGGCGTCGGAGACGCGCCGGGCCAGCGCATCGGCAGCGCCCGCCATCTGCCCGGCATCCATTAGTGCGCGGCCTCGTAGTCGTGAATGTAGTCCCGCGTCTCCGGCACGGCGTCCGGGTCCTTCGCAAGCTGGATCTGGAATACGGTCACGATGTTGTTCATGAAACCGACCTCGCAGGAGGCGAGGTAGAACTCCCACATACGGCAGAAACGCTCGTCATACATCGCGCGCGCCTTGTCCCAGTTCGAAACGAAACGGTCCCGCCACGCCCTGAGCGTCCTCGCATAGTGGCGCTTCAATACCTCTATGTCCGTCACCAGAAGGTTTTGCTCCTCTATTGCAGGCATCAGCTCCGAAAGCGTCGGCAGGTATCCGCCTGGGAAGATGTAGCGAGTAATCCAGGGGTTGACCGGGCCCGGCATGTCATAGCGGCCAATGGTGTGCACAACCGCAACCCCGTCGTCCGTCAAAAGCTCCCGGACCTTCCCGAAAAACTCCCGGTAGTGGCCCAGCCCCACATGCTCCAGCATCCCTACTGAAACGATCCGCTCATAGCGGCCCGTCTCCTCGCGGTAGTCCCGGAGCCTGAATTGAACCCGCTCGGAAAGGCCGGCCTCCACCGCACGCGCATTCGAAAGCTCATGCTGCTCGTGGCTGAGCGTCACGCCCGTCACATCCACGTCCGTTTCCTGAGCCAGATAAAGCCCCAGGCCGCCCCAGCCCGAGCCGATGTCCAGAACACGGTCCCCCGAACGCAGCAGCAGCTTCGCGGCAAGATGCGTCTTCTTGCGCCGTTGCGCCGTCTCGATGTCATCGTTGTCCGAGGCGAAATAGGCGCAGCTATATTGACGGTCGCTGTCCAGGAACAGATCGAACAGTTCCGGCTTCAGGTCGTAATGGTGCGATACCTTGCGACGCGCCGCGCCAACCGGGTTATGCGTCCGCAACCGGCCCATAAGCCTTCGTGCGAAGTCCAGGACACCGGAATCGCCCCGTAGGCGAGCGCGGCGCTGATTGACGAGAGCGATGGTGAGGAAGTCGAACAGCGTGCCCTCCTCGACCGTCAGGCGCCCGTCCATATAGGCCTCGCCAACAGCAAGCGCCGGATTCCGGAACATGGCGCGCGCGACTGAAGCGTCGTGCAGACGCACTGTCGCCGACGGGCCTTCCCTGCCTTCCAGACGGTGTGCGGCGCCGTTCGAGTCGATGACCGTCAGCACCCCGACTTCGACGAACCGGCGCAGAAACGGCAGATACAGCATGGGCCCGCCCTCCCTGGCTTTTCGATTGCGCTACGCCTGCCGCGCGCCCGTCAATGCGCGGCCTCGAATTGATGGATATAGTCCCGCGTCTCCGGCACCGCATCCAGATCCTTTGCAAGCTGGATCTGGAAGACATTGAGCTCCTTCGACAGGAAGCCGACCTCGCAGGCGGTGAGGTAGAACTCCCACATACGGCAGAAACGCTCGTCATACATCGCGCAAGCCCGGTCCCGGTTCGAAACGAAACGGTCCCGCCACGCCCTGAGCGTCTTCGCATAGTGGCGCTTCAATACCTCTATGTCCGTCACCAGAAGGTTCTGCTCCTCTATCGCGGGCATCAGCTCCGAGAGCGTCGGCACATAGGTGCCCGGAAAGATGTAGCGGGCGATCCACGGGTTGACCGGGCCCGGCGTGTCATAGCGGCCAATGGTGTGCACAACCGCAACCCCGTCGTCCGTCAAAAGCTCCCGGACCTTCCCGAAAAACTCCCGGTAGTGGCCCAACCCCACATGCTCAAGCATCCCCACTGAAACGATCCGCTCGTAGCGGCCCGCCTCCTCGCGGTAGTCCTGCAGCTTGAAGCGCACACGCTCCGATAACCCCGCCTCCACCGCGCGCGCATTCGACAGATCGTGCTGCTCGTGGCTGAGCGTCACGCCCGTCACATCGACGTCCGTTTCCTGCGCCAGATAGAGCCCCAGACCGCCCCAGCCCGAGCCGATGTCCAGAACCCGGTTCCCCGGACGCAGCAGCAGCTTCGCGGCAAGATGCGTCTTCTTGCGCCGCTGCGCCGTCTCGATGTCGTCATTGTCCGAGGCGAAATAGGCGCAGGAATATTGCCGGTCGCTGTCCAGGAACAGGTCGAACAGTTCCGGCTTCAGGTCGTAATGGTGCGAAACCTTGCGGCGCGCAGCGCCCACCGGGTTGTGCGTACGCATACGGCCCAGAAGCTTCCGTCCGCGGGCCGCAGGGCCGCTGGAGCGCCCGAGATGCGCCTCGCGGCGGTTGACCACCAGAATGGTGAGGAAATCGAAGAGCGTGCCCTGCTCAACCGTCAGCCGCCCGTCCATATAGGCCTCGCCAATGGCAAGAGCCGGATTGCGGATCAACCCCCGGCTCACCGAGCTATCGTGCAGGCGGATGGCGACCGAAGGCCCGCCCGCGCCTTCCATGCTGTGTGAGCCGCCGCGCGGGTCTATTACGGTCAGCGTACCGAATTTGACGAGCCGGCGTAACAACGGCGCGAACAGCATCGGCCCTGCTCTCCCTCCCGCCTCCCGCCGCAGCCGGCGGGCAACAAACCCCTAGCTTACCTCGCGCGGTTCTTCCCCGGCCGATTCGGCCTCGCCGGCTTCAGCCCGGGCCTCTCCATTGCGCTCCGATCCGCCGTCGTCGAAGAACTCCGACAGTCCGCTCTCGAAACGATAAGCGTCCTCATCGTCCATCGCCAGCACATCCTCGCCGCGCGCCTGCGCCTCCGCCTCATCGAGCGTGCGGGCGACATTGGCGGTGATCGGCACCTGGACCTCAGGATGCAGTTGGACCGCGATATCGTGCAGGCCGAGCGACTTGATCGGTTGCGCGAGCCGCAATTGCCGACGATCGATCTCGACGCCCGCTTCGCTGGCTGCCTCGGCGATGTCGCGCACCGTGACCGACCCGTAGAGATGTCCGGTGTCGCCGGCGCGGCGGATCAGCGTGACGCTGAAGCCTTCCAGCTTCCCGGCAACACCTTCGGCCTCACCCTTCCGCTCCAGGTTGCGTGCTTCCAGCTCCGCGCGGCGCGTCTCGAAAACGGCCATGTTCTCGGGCGTCGCGCGCAGCGCCTTCTTCTGGGGCAGCAGGTAGTTCCGCGCGTATCCGGGCTTGACCGTGACGATATCGCCCATCAGCCCCAAGCTCTCGACCCGTTCGAGAAGGACCAGCTCCATTACTCACTCTCCTTCGGACCGCCCCCGAAACGGGCGCGCAGACCGACATAAGGCTCCGCAAGGCCCAGCGCTGCGACCAGCACGAACGGCCAGGCCATCAGGAGCCCCAGCAGATAGAAACCGACCAGCCAGACCGTCCGCCCCGGCAGCCGGGCCGCCACGGCATGGACGACAGCAAGCCCCTGCAGCAGGAACGGAACGGCGAAGACGATAGCCAGATTGCGGCCGATATACTCCAGCGCTCCGCTTGCGGCAATCCCGGCAAGACAGGAAAGGCCGAGCGCGTACAACGGCCAGGCCGGCAGCGTCATTTCGCGCCACGGAGGCGAGGGGCGCTTCGCGATACTCAGGCGCGCGGCGATGGCCTGGCCGAGCACGCCGTCCAGCGCCAGCGTCAGGAAAAGCAGCGCCGCGGCAACGCCCGGCAGGAAGGAGGCCGCCCGTTCTGCCAGACCCTGTTCCTTGGCGCGCTCGGCGACTTCGGGCGGCATCCCGGCGTCCAGAACCGCCTCGATCGTCTGCTGCACTTCCTGTCGCGGATCCACGCCTTCGAGAACGGCGACGGAGAACATCGCCATCAGAGCTGCAGCCGCCATGGCGGTGAGCGCCGCGACGAGGCGACCGGGCGGATACCATTCGACACCGCCCCGCCCGTCGGGGCGGTTGAGCAGGGCCTGTCGGCACAACACGGCTACTGGAAGCCCGATAATGAGAGCGAAATAGCCGGCAGCGAAAAAACCGACGATCCCGGCCACCACAGCCGCGCCGACGAGTGCCGAGGCGACAACCGGCAGCCAACCCAGGGACAGGCCCACAAGGAACAGCGGCGCTGCGGCGAAATAGGCCAGCAGGGCCGCACCCAGAGAGCCGGCGACGATGGAACCGAAGAGCGCGCCTGCGGCCAGCCCGCCGACGGTCAGGAGGATGAGATCCTTTCCCATCCAATCCGCGCGGGCGGCAGTCCTGGACCTACTTTACGACGTAGGGCAACAGCGCCATGAAGCGCGCACGCTTGATCGCCTGCGCCAGTTCGCGCTGTTTCTTCGCCGAGACGGCGGTAATGCGGCTGGGCACGATCTTGCCGCGTTCCGACAGGAACCGCTGCAACAGCTTCACATCCTTGTAGTCGATCTCGGGCGCATTGGGCCCGGAGAAGGGGCAGCTCTTGCGGCGTCGGAAAAAGGGGCGGCGCGGTGCAGCGTTCATTGGGCGGCCTCCGACACGGCGGCGGCAGGCTGCTCGCCGGCAGCCTCTGGCTTCGGCTCTCCGGCATCCCGGCGCGGGCGCGCATCGCGCCTGCCGCGATCGTCGCGCGGCCGGGCCTGAAGCATCACGGACGGCCGCTCGTCGACGGTCTCGATTCGCACGGTCAGGTAGCGCAGCACGTCTTCCGACAGGCGCATCCGCCGCTCGAGTTCAGCCACCGCGTCGCCGTTCGTATCGAAATTGAAGAGGACGTAATGGCCCTTGCGGTTCTTCTTGATCCGGTAAGCCAGGGTCTTGAGGCCCCAATGTTCGCGCTTCTCGACCTTGCCGCCGAGGGACTCCATGACGGACACATATTCGTCCGCCAGGGTCTCCACCTGTGCGGGCGACATGTCCTGACGCGCTATGAAGACATTCTCGTAAAGAGCCATTGCCGATGCGTTTCGTCCCGGAAGTTGCACTGGGGCCGGGGTTATACACGAACCCGCAATGCGCGCAAGCCGCCGGAATGCGCCCTTGACACTCTCTGCGGCCCTGCCTTGATTGCACTTCGTTGACCGGGCATCGGGAGGGGTTCGTGGCACGAGCTTTCGTCTTTCCGGGACAGGGGGCGCAGGCGGTCGGCATGGGCCGGGCGCTGGCGGAGGCTTCGGCGGCCGCGCGGGAGGTGTTCGAGGAGGTCGATGACGCCCTCGGACAAGGTCTCTCGCGGCTGATGTTCGAAGGCCCCGCAGACGAACTCACTCTCACGGAGAACGCGCAGCCGGCGCTGATGGCGCACAGCATGGCCGTTATGCGGGTGCTGGAGCGCGAGGGCGGCGTTTCGCTGCCGTCCGCCTCCCTCTATCTGGCGGGTCATTCGCTCGGTGAGTATTCGGCGTTGACCGCGGCCGGAGCTTTCCGGCTCGCCGATACCGCGCGCCTTCTGAAGCTGCGCGGGCAGTCGATGCAGAGCGCCGTGCCTGTAGGCGCCGGCGCAATGGCGGCGCTGCTCGGCCTCGATTTCGAGCAGGTGGCGGAAGTTGCCCGCGAGGCGGCAGAAAGCGAGGTTTGCGATCCGGCCAACGACAACGCTCCCGGCCAGGTCGTGGTGAGCGGCGACCGCGCTGCCGTCGAACGCGCGGTGGAACTGGCGAAGGCGCGGGGCGCGCGCCGGGCGATCATGCTCGATGTAAGTGCGCCCTTCCATTGCTCGCTGCTGCAACCCGCCGCCGACGCCATGGCGGAGGCCCTGGTCTCTGTCGATATGGAAGACCCTTCGGTGCCGCTGGTTGCCAATGTGACGGCGCGCCCGGTGGAAGGCGCCGCCGACCTGCCGGACCTCCTCGTGCGCCAGGTGACGGCGACCGTTCGCTGGCGGGAGAGTATGATGTTCATGCGCGAGAACGACATCGACCGCGTGGTCGAGCTCGGCACCGGCAAGGTGCTCTCCGGGCTGGTCAGGCGCATCGACCGGGAGATGTCCGGCGTCGCGGTCGAGAGCCCGGACGATATCGAGGCGCTGTTGAAGGAGCTTTGACGGCCATGCTGACATTCAGACCTGCCGAAAACGGCTTCGCGAGGATCGTGGAGGGCATGGCACTGCACGAGCACCCGGACGAGGAAACCCGCGAGGCGCTGGATACCGCGCTTGCCGAACACGGCGTGCTGGTTTTCCGCCGGCAGGCGCTCTCGGAAGCCGAGCTTGCGAAGGCCGCTTCCTGGTTCGGCGCGCTGGAGCTGATCGTGCGGGAGGACTGGGCGTCGAAATACCAGCCCGAGATCACCTACATCTCCAATATGCGAGGCCCCGGCGGCAACACCATCGGCGGTATCGGCCAGGGCGAGCTCGCCTGGCATACCGACCAGTCCTACATGGCCAATCCGGCCACGGGGTCCCTGCTCTACTGTGTCGAGACGCCGGCCGGCGGCGCACCCACCTGCTGGGCCAATCTCGAAGCCGCCTATGACGCGCTCGACGAAGGCTTCAAGGCCGAGATCGAGGGGCGGCGGGGCGTTTTCAGCTATGCCGTGCGCGTGGCCGGCTACGGCGAAATCGACAAGATGGCGGAAGACGACATCCGCCGGCGCACGCCCGATGTCACCCACCCGCTGGTGCATACCCACCCGGTGACGGGGCGCAAGGCGCTCTATCTCGACCCCGGCACCATGTCCGGGATAGACGGCATGGACGCGGGAGAGGGTCGCGCCCTGCTCGACCGGCTGATCGCGCATGCGACCGAGCCCCGCTTCGTCTATCGGCATGACTGGCAGGTCGGCGACACCGTGCTCTGGGACAATGGCTTCCTGCTTCATCGGCGGGACGATTTCGACCCGACGGAAAACCGCTGGCTGAAGCGCGCCACCTTCCGGCCCTCGCCCGCCCGGCACATCGTGCCCGGACACGCCTGAGGCCCGGCGCTGCCTTGGCGCTGACGGCCCGCGTCTATATCCAGGCCTGCATCCGGGCGGCAACGGTTCGCGGCTGCCCGGCGCAGGTGGTGCGGCGCGGCTTCGACGGGGCGGGCGCGGTGCTGCTCAAACTCAACCGTCTCGACGGCACGGCGCAACTCCTCCGCCCGGCCTGGACCGACGGGGACCGCCGCCGCTGGCTCGCCCACCCGCCGGGCCCGGAGGCCGACGCCGACGAGGAAATTGCCCGCGAGGCCGCCCGCGACCCCGACATCTGGGTGCTCGAAATAGAAGACCGCGAAGGCCGCCACCCGCTCGACGAGCCGGTGGAATTGCTCGGTTAACCCGGAAGTGTCGTGGAAAGTCATGAAATGTCATGGTCCAGCACGCAACTAGCGCCCTCGGGCCCGGTTCTCCTTGCCCTCTTCTTCTTTTTCTTTTTCGTCGCCGGTCCACTCCGGTCGCCGTCTTCGCCGCCGCCCCGCTTGTCCCGTTCGAGGCGGTTCCGCGTTCGCTGCCGGACCTCCTCCGGGGCCCAGGGGTCGTAGATTTCGGCGTAGCCGTTGCGGCGCTGGTAGAGCCAGTCATGTTCGGCGCCGTCGGCCCGGTCGTCGTCGGACCCTTCGCCGCCCGCCCACGGGCAGTCCTCGTAGGTCTCCTCGGGCGGGTCGTCGGCGGGGGGCCGGTCGTCGTCCGGGGGCGGTTCGGAGGCCTCGAAGCGGACGGGCAATCGCGTCCGCTCCTCGACGACCCCGGCGAGCCTGCGGGCAAGCTCCTCGTGCGCGGCCCCGTCGAAGCCCTCCTGCGCCTCCATCTCCTCCCGGCTCTCGCGGTGGCGCGCGAGCGCGCATCGGGCGCGGTCGAGGCCGCTGCGCACGGCCTCGGCGAGCGGCCCCGGCTCGGTGCCCGCCTCCTGCGCCTCGCCCGCTTCGATCTCGCCGAGCTCGTCCTCGTGCGGCAGCGGCCGGAGCCCCGCACGGCGCGCGGCCGTCGGCCCCGTAAGCCCTGCAATCTCGGCCTGGAAGCGCAGCACCCGGAGCATCGTGTAGGCCGAGCCGCTGGCGACGGCCGCGTCCCACGCCTGCTCCAGCCGGGCAAGCAGGATACGGGCCTCGTCCCGCTCGGTGCGCTTCCACGACAGGCGGATGCGCCGTAGCCGTTCGACAATGTAGGGTCGCTCCAGGAGCGCGCAGCCGGTCTGTCGTGCGGAGCGTCCGGAGTAGCCGGCCTGCCTTGCGGCGTCTGCGGCATTGCCGGAGACGGCATAGTGGCGGCAGAAGGCCTCCTGGCGTGTGGACAGCGCAACAGCGGGTTGGATGATGGGCATGGGGCGCGGCTCTTTTTGTTCCGTTTACATTCTTTCGAGTCGAACCCGATTTCAGGCCCGACACACAGCCGTCACCCCGGCGGGGAGCGACCCTGTTTCGCGCGTATCGCGGGCGGGCGCGGGCGCGTGTTGGCGCCGGCGCGGTTCGCGCGCCTGATTGCGCGTGCGAGCCGGAGGGCGCACTTCGCCTGTCTGCTGAATCGGGGTCGTTCCGGCGCCGGGCCGGGGGGACGGGAAGCGGACCATGGATACCGCTTCCCTCGGAGCCATTGTAGCACGATTTCCCAGAACACAAGCCCTATTCTGAGAATTATTTCAAAATATGCGAACAAACAGTCATGCCAGCGGCCGCGGGCAAGGGTCGGCAATATCGGCGGCCATGGATCGGAACCCGTGACGATTGCCGGCGGAAGGTTCCTCCCGCCTCCCTCGATACGCGGCTGACGCCGCTACTCGGGGGAAGAGCACCGGGCCGATGACAGAAGCGCCCTCGCTATCGGTTCCGATCAACCGCCGCCGGTATCACACATCCGCTCGTCGTGGCTCCACACTGCGCGGCCCCAACCGTCGCCCCGGACCCCGATCCGGGGCCCAGCCTCGGTTCTCGCGACAAACTCGGCGGTTCGACCCACTCTCCACCGGCTGCGGCAGCATCGGTAGTCAGGGATGGATCCCCGCCTTCGCGGGGGCGACGACGGAGGTGTGGAAGGCGGCCTGGCGGAGAGAGGTCGGGGCGGCGCCCTTCGATATGCCGCTTTGCGGCCACTCAGGATGAGGGGACAGAGAATCGGGACGCCGGGCGTCGATCCGGGCCACGCGCCCTGTCCGCAACATCCAAACCGAACAGCAGTGGAGCGCCGTACACCCTACTCCGCGGCCGTCAAACCCGGGCGGTAGAGGGTGCGGGGGGCGGTGCGTTCGTATTTGCGCGCCGGGGTCTCCACTATGTCCGCGAGCGGCGCGGCCTGGCGGGAGCGCAGGACCTGGATTTCC
>MKWU01006850.1_pt1 | contig 11276 bp, 9 predicted proteins | sample 809101 | NCBI WGS metagenome assembly MKWU01 (sample SAMN05860141, study PRJNA318959) | sponge metagenome | host: Aplysina aerophoba | place: Slovenia: Piran, Adriatic Sea, Gulf of Piran | collected 2013-05-07
ATTCGGAGTGGTCGGTCAAGGAGCCCCGTGACACTGATAAACGTTTATTTATCAGTAAGATACATACACTATAAGGGACTGCGAGATGTCTCATGAAAAACGGCGGTGACGGACTCCCTCTCCGCCACTCGATCAGCGTAATTATATGAAATTGCATAAAATACCCCAAGATGCCAGGATTTCTCCCCCCATAACCCAGGTTGCGACACGGGCTGGAAATCGCCGTCCGAGAGCATCCGGTGGACGTGTAGATTCGGCGAGCGAACGCCGCCGCCGGTGCCGCGTCGCGTGTTGCCGGTCCGCCCACGGGGTGCGCCCGAACCGGACCGCGATCGCGACCATCCTTCCGTCCTCGCCCGGGCGCGCACCCGCCTTGCGGATCGCGGCCTCTTCCTCTCGGCGAGCGCCTGGTTGACGGCCAGCGCGGGCGCAATCTCCGCCGCGGTGATCGTCACAGCCATACGCGCCGCCGTGCCGAGGTCGGGACCAACTCCGCGGGCGGCCATCCTTCGCGGGCATCGGTCGCCGCGACGATGAACGAACGGATCCGCGCCTTGCGGTAGATGAGTACCCGTTCGCCGGTCGGGACCGCGGCCCGTTGCCCGATCTTCCCTTCGCTCGCGTCCCGGTCAAGGAAGGGACGGATCAGCCCCCCCGCGTTCTCGTGCGCCTCGATTACCGCGCCGCGCCCGCACCTCCGCGCCCGCGGCCGGTCAGGCCGGCCGGTCCACGAGGGCGAGCCCGGTCAACTCCGCGCGTTCGATCACCCGCGGCGCGCCCTCGCGCCACTCCGCTCGCGCGGTGAACTCGACGGAGAAGCCCCCCAGGGCGCCCCTACGGACGAAGGCGGCCGCGCCGCCCCCCTCCCCAGGCCCCGCTCGTACGGAGAGCGCGCGCGGGCCGCCCGTGCGCGAGGCGGCCGCATCGCGGATGTAGGTCGGTGCGGACGGAGCGACGTTCCGGGTCAGGGTCGCGAATTCGAGGGCGAACTTCGTCACTGGTCAAGCCTGGGACTCGCGCACCTTGGCGAGCGCCGCCCCGATACCGGCATGGGGGGAGCGATTCGGTGCTTCCGATGCGTCCCGTTCTTCGGTAGCGTCGCGCCGATCGCGTCGCCGGCCGGCTTGTCGAGCCGGTGACCTTCGACCAGAACCCACTTCATCACCGCGCCGATCCGCTGCCGCGCCCGCCGCGCCGTCTCCCGCTCCTCGCTCCAGGTCGGGAGCAGCACGGCCATCACGTCGAGCGGACCGAACTGTTCGACGCGCATCCGCCCGAGCCGGGCATGGCGTCGTCCCGGAGCGATGCGCGCTATTGATTCTCGGACTTGCCGCCGTCCCGCCATCCGTCCGCGTGGATGCTGATCGCCTTGTCGGACGCCTCCTTGCACGTCGGTACATGGCGGCCGGCCCGCAGGGCGCGCGGGTCTCCGCCCCGGCGCGCGAGCCGTTGATTCTCCCGGGCGGCCTTGCGCGCTTCGGCGAGGGTCACCCACCGGGCGGAGCCGAGTCCGATGTCGACGACCTTCCGGTGGACCGTGAGTCGCTGCACGAAGCTCCGGGACCCGGCCGGTTGAACGACGAGCATCAGCCCGGTACCGTCGCCATCGCCGTGCTTCCCCGGCGGAGCGGTCTGGACGAATCTCGTGGTGAGGTTGGCCATTTCTTTCCCTGTTTTTTTCCCATAAACAGAACGGAATCCCGGAATATTCCGAGATGGAGCGGTTCCCGGACCAGCAGCCCAACGTATTGAAACATAAATGATTAGACACGGTGTTAGACTTTGCGAGACTGACGCGGGGCGGTCTCCCTCTCCGCCAGGTCGTCGAGCGGCCCGCCGAGAAGCGTGGCGCGCCGTTGCTCGTGACGCCCCACCTTCAGGAAATCGTATCTCATGACCGTCCAGAACGGCCGCGAACTGCTCGCCATCCCGGGTCCGACTACCGTACCGGACGAAGTGCTGTCCGCGATGCACCGTCCCGCCGTCGATCTGTACTCAGGTGAAATCATAAGTGTCACCATGAGTTGCATATCCGATTTGAAGAAAATCATCCGGACCCGGAGCGAACCGTTCCTGTACGCGGCAAACGGACACGGAGCCTGGGAGGCGGCTCTCGTGAACTGCCTCAGCCGCGGCGACCGGGTGCTGGCCCTGCAGAGCGGGATGTTCGGCGGAGCCTGGGCCGAGATGGCGGAGGTCCTCGGCCTCGACGTGGAGGTGCTCACCGCCGCGCCGCGCCGGGCAATTTCTCCCGATGCGGTATCCGACCGCCTCCGAGCCGACCGCGAGCATCGAATCAAGGCGGTGCTCGCGGTGCAGATCGACACGGCGGCCGGCATCGTCAACGACGTTCCGGCCCTCCGGCAGGCGGTTACGGACGCCGGACATCCGGCCCTGTTCATGGTCGACACCATCGCGTCGCTTGCCTGCATGCCCTTCGAAATGGACGCCTGGGGCGTCGACGTGACCGTGGCCGGCTCGCAGAAGGGCCTGATGACCCCGCCCGGACTCGCGTTCGTCGCCGCCGGAGAGAGGGCGCGCGCCGCGCACCGGCACGCCGATCTGGTCACCCGGTACTGGGATTGGTCGTTCCGCGAAGGTGACGAGCACTACCAGAAGTACTGCGGCACCGCTCCGGAGCACCTGATGTTCGGACTTCGCCGCGCCCTCGACATGCTGCTGGAGGAGGGACTGGAGCACGTGTTCCGCCGCCATGCACTGCTCGCCGACGCGACGCGGGCGGCGGTGGAGCGCTGGGCCGAAGGCGGCGCCTTCGGGTTCAACGTCCTCGAACCCGTGGAGCGCTCCAACTCGGTCACCACCCTTCGATTCGACGAGACCGATCCGCAGCGCGTGATCGACTTCTGCCGAGAGCGCTGCGGGGTCGTGCTCGGTATCGGAATCGGGCCGGAGCTTTCCGGGCGCGCAATCCGGATTGCGCACATGGGTCACGTCAACGCAGCGATGACGCTCGGTGTCCTCGGTGCGTTCGAGACCGCGTTGACCGCCCTTGGCATTCCACACGGAAAGAGCGGCGTGGCCGAGGCGGCAACCTCGCTCGGCGGCGCGCTCGCAGTCGTTCCGATGGCGTAGACGCGCCAGGTCGTCCTCCCCGGCCCGGCCCGGCCGGCACGAAGATCGTAACGGACGGACCGACCGCTTTCTTCAACATGCGCTGCCGCCGAGGCGCCGCGAGGGTCTGCGGCCTGCCACGCGGGCGGAGGATTGGCATCCTCTCATCGGGCGGGAGAGGAGCGCTCGTGGCCGGCCGGCCGCCCCGCCGCCTGCGTCCCTCCACGGCGCGAGGGAAATGGTGCATGCCGTCCGGCCATGACCGCCACCGCATCCGCCGCGGCCCGGCCGGTCTCCCAGGCGCCATGGACGGTCGAGAAGCCGTGGCGCGATGCCGCTTCGCCCGCGAACCACAATCGGTCCCCGACCGGGGTTGCCAGCCGGCCGCGCAGGTCGCCTCCGCCGGGTCGGGCGAACGAGTAGGCGCCGCCGATGTCGGGATCCGCCGCCCAACCGCTCATGATCGCCGCCCCCGCACGCCTCGAGACGGCGCACCCGAACATCGCGGCGAGGCGCTCGACGACGAGCGCACGGGTCGATTCGAGGCCGGCCCTCTCGAGCTCGGCGGCATTCTCGGCCCCCGCGTAGGCGGTTGCCATGGGGCGGGCGAACGGCTGCACCTGGAAGCTGAGCGCGCTCGAAGAATCGTCGGCGAAAATCTCGTGTCCTCGCCGGGGGTCTCCGAACGTTCCGGGGGGGAATCGAATCGCAATCCGCAACGCGTGTCCGAGCTGCAGTCCCTCTATCGCATCGACCGTTTCCGGGGGAAGGGGAGGGTCGAACCGCATTCCCCCGCGCGCGAGCACGGTGGGAGAGACGGTGAGAATCGCGGCACGAGCCTGGAGTATTCCGGCCGGCCCCTCGATTTCGACCCCGGTACCGCCCCAGCGAACGGCACGCACGGCGGCGTCCAATCGGACCGGTATTCCGCGGCCATAGCGCACGACGAGCGTCCCCAGCCCCTCACGCACCTGACGATTGTCCCCGGTATCCAGGTACCGGGCCAGATCGACGGCCGAAACGGCGCTTGGCGCGGCACCGTTGAGTATTCCGAACCATGCTTCGTAGAGTCCGGACCAACGGTGCGAGGGATCGAGAACCGTGTCCGAGGGAACGTCCCGTCCCGACGCCCCGGCCTCGTCGAGGCGGTCTGCCTGCTCTCGCTCGAACGCGACCCAGGCGTCGCGCGACGCATCGCTCGCCCAACCGTTTCTCCCATGTATGCGGCGGTTCAGCCGGTTGGGTACCGCGGTGAATCCGAAAGCGGCCGCCACGCGCGTGAACGGATTCCGATCCGCGGAATGAAGCCAGTGGCAGCCGAGGTCGAAGGGGAGGCCGAGGGTATCGCGGTCCGTGCAGGCACGCCCTCCTATCCGCCGCTTCGCCTCGAGCACGGTGAAGCGGATCCCGAGCGCGGCGAGCCGCCGCGCGGCGGACAGACCTGCCGCCCCGGCCCCGATTATGGCGATCTCCGTGCTGCTCACGCTCGTCAGGAGTTGACTCCGACCCGTTGACTGTAGGATAACGCGGTACGGACGACGAACCGATTTCCTACGACCAATGTGCAATATACCCATCCACAATGCACCAGCTCTCGGAGTAAGGTCCCTAGGAGGGCTGGGCGAACGGATCCGGCTGGAGGAACCGTCTGCCACGGCATATTGCGGAGTAGGGAAACAAAATGCAACGGACAAGCAAAATTGGATCAATCAGGGTAATCCTCGTCGAAGACGAGATCCTTGTTAGGTCACTTATAAAGGAGAGACTGGAAGCAACTGGAAACATTGAAATTGTCGGAGAGGCAATCAACGGGGAAGAAGCGGTCCGCTTGGTCAAGAAAAGATCACCGGAAGTCGTCGTTCTCGACACCAACCTCACCGGAATCGGAGCGATCGAGGCGACTCGACTGCTGCGTCGGGTGGATGACTCGGTTCGGCTCGTCGCACTCAGCCCCAACGTGGATCCGAGCGTTCCTCTACGTCTTCTCGAAATGGGGGTCGACGGCTACGTCACCAAGTCGAGCATGCCGGAGGAGCTGGAGGAGGCGATCCGCGAAGTGCATCGCGGTCGCAAGTACCTGGATCCCCGGGTCGCGCGAAACATCGTGCTCGATCAGGTGAGTGGCCGGATGTCCCCTCTCGACATCCTGACCCCTCGGGAGGTCGAGATCATGACGTGGATCGCGAAGGGCAAGAAGGTGGCGGAGATCGCGGACGCGCTCGCGCGCAGTCCGAAGACCATCAGCACGTTGCGGAGCCGGGTGTTTCGCAAGCTCGACGTCAACTCCGACGTGGAGGTTGCTCTGCTCGCCATTCGCCACCGTCTGGTGAATCTGGACTTTCTCAGCTAAGCCGAGAAGGGAGGCTCCCGGTGCGGGCAGGGTCGTCCGCGCCTGGGAGCCTCCCGATCGCCAGTGCGTGTCCGGCCCTCCGCGGAGGGCGCACCCGGGCACTGGAACGGACCTCCGGGCGGCTTTGGACCGGCGGGCGTCCGCGTGTCCGCACTATGTGCACCCGGCTGGTTGCAGGTATCCTTTCGGCATGCTCGGCGACGCGGCGGCTCGCTTCGATGCCGGCGCCTTTCTCAGAACGGTGCCGAACCGGGCCGGCGTGTATCGAATGCTCGACCGCCGGCAACGGGTGCTCTACGTCGGCAAGGCGCGCAACCTCAAACAGCGGCTCTCTTCGTGGCTGCGGGGCGGGGCGCGAGACGCGAAGAGCATGGCCCTGCTGTCCCATATCGCTGCCGTCGAGATCACGGTCACCCATACCGAGACCGAGGCGCTGCTGCTCGAAAACAACCTCATCAAGGAGCACCGGCCGCGGTACAACATCGTTCTGCGCGACGACAAGAGCTATCCCTGGATTCATCTCGCCGACCACTCGTCATTCCCGCGCTTCGTCTTTCACCGCGGTGCGCGCCGCGCGGCCGGCCGCTACTTCGGACCATACTCGAGCGCTGGCGCGGTCCGTCAGACAATCGCGCTCATCCACAAGCTGTTCCGGGTTCGACAATGCACCGACGCATTCTTTCGCAATCGGTCCCGCCCTTGCCTCCAGTACCAGATCGACCGTTGCAGCGGGCCCTGCGTAGGGCTCATCGAACGCGGCACCTACGCCGAGGACGTGCGTCACGCCACGATGTTCCTCGAAGGCAGGAGCGAGGCGATGATCGAGGAGCTGGTTGACCGGATGGACACCGCGTCCCGGCGCCTCGAATTCGAGCTCGCGGCACGCTACCGGGACCAGATCTCGGGACTGCGTCGGGTTCAGGAGCGTCAGTACGTCGATGGGGCCCGGGGAAACATCGATGTCGTCGCCATCTGCCGCGAAGAAGGGATGGGGGTCGTCCAGATCCTCCAGATCCGAAACGGGCAGAACCTCGGAAGCCATACCGAAGTACCACGCAATATCCAGAGTGCGACGGAAGCGGAGATCCTCGAGGCATTCCTCTCCCAGTACTACCTGTCGGATGGCCGGTTCGTCCCCCGGCGAATCGTCGTCGACCGGACCCTGGAAGACCTCGGCCCGCTCGAGAATGCCATTTCCGAGCGGTGCGGTCACAGGGTGGCCATCGGGATGGGTCGCCGGGGCCACCGGGCGCGATGGATACAGATGGCGAAGGAGAACGCGGACGTCGCACTGCGCCGGCTGCTTGCCGACCAGTCGACACTGGACGAACGTGTCGCCGCCCTTGCCCGGGCGCTCGATTTCTCCGAGCCGCCTTCCCGCATCGAGTGCTTCGACGTGAGCCATACCGACGGCGAGGCGACCGTGGCGTCGTGCGTGGTGTTCGGGCCGGAGGGACCCGTAAAATCGGACTACCGCCGTTTCAACATCCGCGGCGTGACACCCGGAGACGACTACGCTGCGATGGAGCAGGCGCTTGCCCGGCGGTTCGCCGCATCCACTCCTGACACGGGCGCGATGGAGATCGTGCCGCTGCCGGACCTTCTGCTGATTGACGGAGGCCGCGGTCAGCTCGACCGCGCCGTCCGCGTTCTGGACGAGCTCGCTCTCCCGGGAGTCGCGGTCGCCGCAATCGCCAAGGGACCGGGCCGCAAGCCGGGCTTCGAGTCGGTGTACCGCCCGACCCATGCCTCCGCCCTTCGGCTGCCGGCAGATTCCCCGGCCCTGCACCTCATCCAGCGGATTCGGGACGAAGCGCATCGGTTCGCGATCACCGGCCACCGGTCGCAGCGGAACCGGCGCCGGAGGACTTCGACTCTCGAATCCCTCCCGGGGATCGGGTCCGTGCTCCGCCAGCGGCTGCTGACCGAGTTCGGGGGCCTGCCGGGGGTGAAGAGGGCCGGGATGGAGGACCTCGCCCGGGTCCGGGGAATCAGCCCCCGACTCGCCCGGACCGTGTACGAGCGCCTGCGGGAGGGCGAATGAACGTTCCCATCGCGTTCACTCTCTTTCGAATCGCGCTGATTCCCGTGTTCGTGGCCGTCTTCTACATACCGGCCCCGTGGGCGAACGAAGTCTGCGCAATTGCCTTCGCCCTCGCCGCAGTCACGGACTGGATAGACGGTTTTCTTGCGCGCCGCCTGAAGCAGATCACCGTCTTCGGCGCCTTTCTGGATCCGGTCGCCGACAAGCTCATGGTCGCGGTGGCGCTGGTGCTGCTGGTTCAGGCCAATCCCGAAATCTGGATCGCCGTTCCCGCCGCGATCATCATCGGCCGGGAGATCGCGATTTCCGCGCTGCGCGAATGGATGGCCCGAATCGGCGAGCAACGGAAGGTCGCGGTCGTCATGCTCGGCAAGTTCAAGACCGGTTGCCAGCTCACCGCCATCACCCTCATGCTGTACGGTTCGGGAGATGTCCCCATGGAGTACTTCCGGGGCGGGCTCGTGCTTCTCTACATGGCCACTTCCCTGACCCTGTGGTCCATGGTGCTCTATCTCGCCGCGGCACGAAGCCTGCTGAGGGCCGAAGGGACGAGCGCGCCGCCTTCGCAGGAACGGGCGCGAGGGAGCGGCTCCGACGGGGAGAAGCGAACGGTTTCGTGAGGTCTCGCTCCCCGCCCGCGCGAACGGGGAGGGGCCCCCGAATCCGGCCCGGTTCCGGCTTGAACGCCGCGCCCGGCCCGCCTAGAATCCTTTCGAAGTGCGGGAATAGCTCAGCCGGTAGAGCACAACCTTGCCAAGGTTGGGGTCGCGAGTTCGAATCTCGTTTCCCGCTCCAACTTCGTCTCCCCGGGATGCTCCCGGCGGCCGGGGGACCCGCGCCGACTCGCGGGCTGAGTGGCAGAGTGGTCATGCAGCGGCCTGCAAAGCCGTGTACGCCGGTTCGATTCCGACCTCAGCCTCCAACTTTGCCGCACACCCCGGCTCCCCGGTATCTCCGCCTGCCCGGATGGCGGAATCAGGTAGACGCAGCGGACTTAAAATCCGCCGGCCTCGGCCGTGCCGGTTCGAATCCGGCTCCGGGCACCACTCTCCAAATCAGTAAGTTACAAACAAGTTATCGGGATTTGAGATCGGCGCTTCCCAGAGCGGGTCAAACGGAGGCCGGACCGCGCACCTCCCTCGCGACGACACGATGGATGGCCGACTCCGCGTGGCGGCCATGCAAACGTTCCGAGATATCCGCACGGCACGCTTCCGTCGTCGACGAAATCTGACGAGATCTACGGTGCACGGGCGCTGAGGGCGGTTGTCCGAGCACCGAGCGTCGAGCGCCGAACGGCGGATTGACCAGCTGCCACGGAAGGTGCCGCGTGGGTCCGCTCTCGAGAGCCGGCACCGCGCACGGGCAGTCCACTTCGAGGAAAAGCGCCGGGAAAGCGGTCTTGTCCCGCGCCTCCGGGCGGGACCGGTCGCGCGGCCAGCCGTCGACCGTGATCCGTTTGCCGGGCAAGCAGGGATCGGTCGCGCCGCCGACGCGACCACGTCGCCTCCCGCATCCGCACCCTGGATTCGCGGAAAATGAAGGGGGGTGCTGCCCCACGCGGGATCGTTCTCGCCGACTGCGACATGGGCGTCGCCCGTCGCCGCTTCGCTCACCGTCCGCGAGTACGAGCCGGTGCGGCTCCCGCTTCCCGATCCTTTACCGAAAGCGGCGGTCCGGCGAAAATTGTCGGTGGCCGAAACGAGGCGGCGGGAACTCGACGGGAGGTCGCGATGGCGCAGAACCTGGCCAACTCGAGTGGCGAGGGAACCAGCAGGTTCGGCGGTTTGGGGGGAGCCATCGAGCCGTCCTTCCCGAATGCGCTCCCGCACTTCCTCGCTCTCGCAGTCTTTCCCCTCGTGATCAACGCCGCAGTTCGCGGCGGCTGGTGGCTCGCGCTTCCGCTTGCGTTCTACGGAGTCGCGAGCCTGTTCGACACGAAGCTCGGCACGGACGAGCGGAACCTGGACCCGGAACGCACCCTCGAAAGCGGGCTGTTCTGGTACGTCCTGGCGGTGTGGATGTGGGCGGTGCTCTGGCCGGTGACGCTCGTGTTCTCTCTGTGGCAGATGCTCGTCGCCGGCCACCTGGCCGCCTGGGAAATCGCCCTGATGGCGGTGGTGCTGGCCATGGTGGCCCAGTCGGTGTTCATCGCCGGTCACGAGATGATTCACCGGCACTCGGCGTGGGAACGTCGGTTCGGCGAATTTCTGCTTTCTTCGGTCTCCTATCCTCACTACGTCACCGAGCACATCTACATCCATCATGCCCTGGTCGGCACCCCGGGAGACGTCGGATCCGCGCCCAAGGGCCAGAGCTTCTGGCACTACTTCCCACGGGAGGTGGCCAGCAACCTCACCGGAGCGTGGCGGGTCCAGCGCGAGCGGCTCGCGCGCCGCCACCTGCCCGTGTGGCACTACTCCAATCCGTTCTGGCGGTACTTCACCGAGTGCGCCTTCTGGTACGGATTGATCGGATGGATGGGAGGCGCATGGGCGGTCGCGGTCTATTTCGCGCTGTGCTTCGGAGTGGTCTTCTCGATGAAGATCAGCAACTACCTCCAGCACTACGGATTGCGGCGGATCCGCCTGCCCAGCGGAAAGTTCGAGCGGGTGCAGCCGCGGCACTCCTGGAGCGCCGCCCGCAAGCTCGACAACTGGCTCTTCTTCAACATGCAGCGCCACCCCGACCACCACGCCGTGGCTGGCCGGCGCTATCCGTTGATGCAGCATCACGGCGCGGATCGCTCGCCGCAACTGCCGGAAGGCTACGGCAAGATGTTCGCCCTGGCCCTGTTTCCACGGCGCTGGTTCGAGACCATGGATCCGCTGGTCGACGAGTGGCGCGCCCGCTTCTACCCCCAGATCGAGGACTGGAGCGCTTACGACAGCGCGGCGTTCGCGACGCGCCCGGCCGCGTTCGAGGCCATCGAGGAGATCCTCGGCGCCGCGCCCCGCCTCCGCCTCCCCCCCCAGCGGCGGGCATGGGGCCGCTGAGGCCGGCGGGCCTCCCGCGCCGCCCCGGGCGGTGTTCGAGGCCATGGAGGAGACCCTCGGCGCCGCGCCCCGCCTCGGCGCGTGGATCAACTGCGCTCCGGAGCTGCTCGACCAGCTCGAAAAGAAGGAGTTCACCGACCTGGCTCTTCCCGCCGGCTTCGGGCCGGACGCGGAGTTCGAAGCGCTTGCCCGCCAGGGCCTCGCCCGCGTGTACTGGACCCACGAGCTCGGCGTCGCGGAGATGCGCGAGGAGATTGCCGAGATCCCCGTGCAGGGCGTGCGCGAGGCGGTGGAAATCGCGCGGACCTGGTCCAATGGCAAGGCCTTCCAGATCGCCTTGCACACGATGCGCGGCAACCTCACGCCGATCGAGGCGGGAAGGGCGCTCTCGCACATCGCCGAGGCATCGATCGCCGCGGTCCTTGCGGAGGTGGAGGAACGGTTCGCCGGCCGCGCCGCGGACGGAGCGGTCGCGACGGTGCTGCTGGGCGACCTCGCGAGCGGCGAGGCGGCGCCCGGCAGCCATCTCGACGTCCGGTTCGTCCACGCCGGGGGGCCACCGGAACTCCTCGATTCCCGTTGTCGCGCGTACCTCGCGGCGCTCCGCGAGCTGTCGCGCGACAACCTTGTGCTGGCTCCGAACCTGCGCGATCGGGAGATGGGGGCGGTGCGCTCGCTCGCGGAATTTGCCGGCCATCACCGGGGTAGCGGGACGGCCGCGGAGCTCCTCGAACTGACCCGCGCGCGCTGCGTCTTCACGTCCGGCGACGACGCGCTTGGCGAGCGGTTCGAGCAGGCGCGGCGCGAGGCGCTC
>MKWU01006851.1_pt1 | contig 11276 bp, 6 predicted proteins | sample 809101 | NCBI WGS metagenome assembly MKWU01 (sample SAMN05860141, study PRJNA318959) | sponge metagenome | host: Aplysina aerophoba | place: Slovenia: Piran, Adriatic Sea, Gulf of Piran | collected 2013-05-07
CTTGGACTTTCTACACAAGTGCCTACTAAAGTTGTCTTTTTAACGGATGGCCGTACACGGATAGTCCAGATTGGCCCGCGCCAGATTATCCTGAAGCACACCACTCCCCGCAACATGGCTACTGCAGGAAAAAGTAGTGGGTTGGTAATTCAGGCACTGCGTTACCTGGGCAAAAAAAATGTTAATCAGCAAACTATTAAGCAGCTTGACCGCCGCCTCGATAATAAGGCCCTTAAGCAGTTGATGAAGGACATTCGATATGCTCCAGCTTGGATCGCAGATACCATTCGCAAGCTGCAGCTTCAGGAAAGTACGGCATGAAGGAGTTTGTTGAGATGTCGGCAGAGCGACGTCAGTTGATCTGTACAGAAGCAGGTGCAAAGCTGAACCTGTCAGAGGTTGCTGTTGAAAAAGACTTCTGGGTTTGCTGGACTCTGCACAAGTTGTTTGCACTGCCTGAATGGGGTGAGCAGTTTACGTTCAAAGGTGGCACGTCATTATCGAAATGCTGGAACCTCATTGACCGTTTTTCTGAAGACATCGATATTGTGATCAACCGGGCTGTGTTGGGTTTTGGTGGAGACCGAGCACCGGAACGGGCACCTAGCAAGTCGCAAACTGGAAAACGTCTCAAAGCACTGAAAGCGGCTTGTCAGCAATGTATCAGCGACAGCATTTATCCAGCGCTCTCCAGTATCATCTCATCGGATTTGCCGGAGATACTCGAGTGGACGCTTGAACTAGATCCAGATGATCCTGATAGACAAACTTTACTGTTGTTCTACCCAACGTCTTTTCCAGAGCAGGCCGCCTATCTTCGTCGTGTTGTGAAAATTGAAATGGGTGCCCGCTCGGATACGGACCCTGCTGAATCTATTGAGGCCCGGCCTTACATCAGCAATGCTTTCCCTGATTTGTTGCAGGAACCAGGCACAAATGTCAAAGCAGTGATGCCGGTACGCACCTTTTGGGAAAAGGCGATGCTACTGCATGAGGAGGCTTTTCGTCCGGAAATTAATAGGAGAGGGCGAGATGGTATGGCACGTCATTACTATGATCTTTGCCGGCTGATTCAAGCCGGTATCGGTAATCAGGCTTACCATAGCCTTGATCTATTCCATCAAATAGCCGCACATCGTCAGATTTTCTTTCGTTATGCGTGGGTTGATTATTCAACAATGGAATATGAACATTTGCGGCTCGTACCGACAGAGGCTGATTTGCCCGCGTGGAAATCTGATTACGAAAATATGCGTCAGGAGATGTTTTATGGTGATGTGCCGACATTTGAAGAAGTCTTGAAAGTGGTGAGAGATTTTCAGACTAAATTAAACGCAGGGTAATATTCATTTTTCATAGCTTCTTCTATTCTTTGCGCTAGTGTTCTTTTCTACGAAACCCGCTATCTATCCCACTTAAAACTTCCATGGCAGCAGGTAGCCTGAGAATCATGTATTTGTCTTTCCGATAGTGCCCACCTTCTATGGGAAAAATCAGTCAGTAATTTATTAAGATGGAGAAATCTGATGAACATACCTGCTGAGGTTATTAGTTGGTTTCGGGGTATTTTTGCAGCATCGAACCGAAGACTTGCAGAGAAAATTCAAAATGTACCGGCTATCCATGAGCCTCATCTAGATACAACGCTTGTTGAGCATTTGATGGGGTATTCTACTCCTCGCATATTTCCGTCTGGTTGGGGTATTCGAATTGAGACCCATTACCTTGGAGGGTTAAGGCACTTTAACGGATGGGAGATAGCTGATATCGGTGTGTTTGTATTCTTTCAGTGTGGTGGTTCGATAATTCGGCAAAAAGTAGCGTTGCTTCAATCCAAACGACTCTATCCAAAAGTTGGAGAGATTAATCACTTGGAAGAATACGATTACCTTGTTGGAATGGCCCGTCTTGGGCAGCGTGACAAGCGTGCCCCTTCAATGCTTTCACAACGGTTATTCACATTTGAAAAGACCTCTCGCTATCAGGCGCTTCATGCCCATGACCGTCAATTTGAGGCAATTGGCAAATACACAAACTTGCACCATATCCCTGTTTTTTATTTGTTTTACAATCCTCCTACAATTCCACTGCACGTACAGGTACCTATTACCCAAAATGTTGATGTTACTGAAAATCCTTTTTTGGGTTCTAGGGTAGTCCCTTACCGACAAGTTGCAGAAGCCCTTAGCACAAAAGCAAAGGGCTACAGCCCATCACTCAAAGACCTGGCTAGTGATGCAGCTGTCTACGATTACGGTTGGCGTCTCGAACATTTTATGGCAGACCTGCTGTTAAGCTGCAAGGAAGGGAGGCGTTTTACGGATGCAGATTCACATGATATGGGAAGCTTGTTTTACAGACGATCTGGACCTATTGCGGCTACGGTTGCTGTAACTGTCGAGGTGCCTGAGGGCAAAGAGCTTTCAAACTAGGCAAATATCCATCTTAAATGTGCCTTATCATTTTGGGGTGATTTGAGTTGTGCCACAATTCAAATAACTATCAGGTGCAGAGCAATACATCAAGCTCTTGTCTATTTAGTGACCAATGATTTAAGCAGTTACTGTAACTAGTATTTGAAATTAAGTGAAAATTGACTGGCTAAACAAACTCAAAGAAGTTGTCCGAAAAAAAGGGCTTGTAGTATTTCAATTTGACAGCGATGAATGGTTGCAGCTGCTTGATTCAAGACATGGGGCAAATGAATTTACTATTGCTAGGTCACATCTATCAATAGGTAAAATTCAAACCCCTACTGCTTGTATTTTACTTGAAAGAAACATTTTTAAGTCTGGAATATATTTTGGAGTAGTGAGTTCACGAGCTTCTGTCTCGACGCTTGAATCCCGAGTCAAGATAAGACGTGCACATCATATAAAGCCTTCATCCAAATTAGAACTGCCATCGCTCGTTACAAAAAAACCACACTCAACGAATTTGCAAACTAAACTGTCCTCGGACGAGGTAGCTAGCGTGTTGTCTTCTAAACTCAGTGTTCATTTAATCGAGAAACTAGCAGAAATTAAAACAAACTGTGGCCCAATGCGCTCTGTAACTGCCTCAATTTCCTCTCCTAAACGATATAAGAATAATGAAGCTGTACAGCAAGATGCAGTGCAAACAGCTCTTCGTGCATTTGGTTTGTCCGCTGATGACAAAGCTGTCTCCCTAGAACTAGTCAAAGGCAGAGAAACAGCACTTGATCGAGTCAATATCGTTGAAGATTCTGTTATCGAACATGATGCACGTTTTGTTCCGGGTTATGACTTGGCAAGTAGTGATGTCACTGGGCGTGCAGTGTTTGAAAAGGACTTTGAAAAGCTCGAAGTCTACACAGCAAACCGAAGGCCACTTGAAAAAGTCTTTGGTGTCGATCTCATCTACCTAAACAAAACCCACCAGAACATCGTAATGTTACAGTACAAGATGCTAGAACGGCAGAACTCTAACAAATCCAGCCCAGACTGGATATACAGACCGGACGCAAATCTTGAATCAGAGATTAAACGCATGCGGGATTTCAGCATTGAACCTACTCCGGGTCAGTATAAGTATCGTTTGAATCCGCAAGTTTTTTATTTGAAGTTTGTAAAACGCAACGGCGCAATGAAAAACTCAGCAATTGTAATTCCAATAGACCATTTTGAGTTGCTGAGAACTAGCCCTGAATGCAAAGGACCTAGAGGTGGTGTACGTGTTAGTTACAAAAGTCTCAATGGTCGATACCTTCGCCAAGGTCCGTTCCTTGGCCTTGTCCGATCAGGTTATATTGGTTCATATGCTGAAACTACTGTTCATTTGAGAGAACTTATACAGGCTGTTTTACAGAATGGCAGAGCAGTAGTCGCTGCCATCCAGTCACAGAAAAAAAACATCGATGATGTCGGAGATTATGATCCATTGAACGCTGACATTGACAAGCTGCAACACTAAATTGTGTGACCAAATGCAATTTGTTTAATTTTATTCACCATCAAATATCGAAAACTTTGAACGGCTATGACTTACTTTAGTGAACAAGAAGACGGAGAATCTATTGGAGCTTGTCAATAGTATTAAGGAAATAATACGAAGAGATCATCTGGATAATTGGTTTGATGTTTATCCCTGGCTTACAGGTCAGCTCGGAAACATCAACAGTCCAGTCTGGTTTATTGGAGAAAATCCCAGCCTTTCTGGGGTAAAACGTGTCGATCGGAGATCAGTAGACAAGACCGAAAACCTGCAATGGAACTCACATAATGGGGACAGGTTATTTCGTGAGGCATTATCAGAGTCAGGTCTAAAGCATGGGTTGCCAAGATCGAACGAAGGTTGGGATTGCTATATAACGAATGCCATTAAAGAGCCGGAGATCGTTAGTCAAAGGAACAAGAAAAAACGAGATCGAAACTATTTGGAAAATCAGGCTAAACGCTGGATGCCTGTACTCCAAGAGCAGATAGACATTGGCAGGCCTAAAGTATTAGTTGCTCTTGGGGGTCAGGCAGAGAAAATTCTGAAGTACATGATAAAAATCGGACTTAAAGCACCGAAGATAGAAAAAATACATCACTATTCATATATTATGAAACGGCCTGAAGCAGGTACAAGAAGAGGGCCTGGACATCCTGATAGAATCTTGGAATTCAAAAATAGCGTAAAAGAAATTGCAAGCAATAACTATGTGAATAACAGTAAATATTGTATCCGACAGGTCAAGGATATTGTTAGGGAAATCGATAACCCTCCAGAGGGTCCACTCTGGATTCGAGACACTGCAGAGAATCATTATCCCTTTCCGATCTCACTGGATGTAGGCAATGGAAAGGTGATTGACATCACACCTGAGATTGACAGGATGCTTTATTCACTTTCCAAGTCGGTAATGGATACATGCTTTGACGCAAACAAATCTGACTTCACTGACTCAGAGTGGGGTCGCATGGTGAAACAGGCGTTTGGAATGGCTCTTGTCAATCAGGACAATGAATTGAGCATGGAGGAAGTCGCTGAAGTCATTCTGAAGTCTGTGACTGGAAAACTTCGTGACTGGATCGATAACATACCGGAGCGCGAGTATGTTTTCGGTTGTTATCTCTGTAACGTCCATGATCTTGAACCTCTGTCTATGGGTCCTGTTCGGTTCGAGCCGAGGCTTGCATGGCTTGAAAGAACATATGGGAATAGCAGCCTATCGAAGGTTTCGCTCTTACGCATACAAAGGTCATGGCGTGGAGAAAGACTGCGCGAGAGAAAGGGTTCCAGGGATGCAATGTGCGAGACGAAGATTCTTGATGCCATTGGAAAGAGCGATTTTGTTTGCAGTGTTGCTGTTTCAAAGATGGGATCTGAGGCAGGTTCTCAAAAAGCCTTGACAGCCGCGCGCCTTGCTACGGCAGTGATTTCTCTTGCATGGGAAAGACCATCATCGGCTCTGGATGTGATAACACTCCCTTTTGACCGGCAATCGTATCTGCAGGATTACTTGGTTGCGATTCCAGGTAGGCCGTGCGGATGGCAAAGCTCGCGATCTTATATTTCAGGTGGAGTTACTTGGCTGAAAAAGGATGATTGGGCCAAGTTACGAACGGACTTCGATGAAATATTTCATTGTGCTGGAGAAGTCATCAAGTGTTTTATATATGGCAAAAATTCTGTGTCACAGCCCAAGATATTAAACGCACTTTTTCGGGCAATTCTTTGGTTTCATGAGGGCTGTCGGGAGCAGGTAGATTCTATAGCGATTGTTAAATTCTGTTCATCGATGGAAGCTTTAGCTGATGGTAACAGAGTGGAAGGTATCCAAGATTTGATAAAGGCTCGCTTAGCCCTTAAGGATGAAGACAAACATCTCAAGAGAATCAAAAAAATCTACACCAAAGGACGTAGTCAAACCATTCATGGTAAGAGTGACCAGTTGGGGCAATACGGGAGCAATACAAGAAACTATGCAGAAAGTTTGGCACGGTTATGTTTGCGTGCGTGTTTGCAATGGACAGTTGAATATGACGGAAGGGATGATCCGAAATGTTTTTCGAAACTGAGAATGCGGCTTGTATGATGAAACTGGGATGGGATGAAATCTTTGCGTCATTATAGTTGTGGCATACATAGGCAGAGAAATCACATTGAGCTGGCTAGTGTGGCCTTTGCTTGCAAGTTTAAGCAGATCTTGTTGCACGCTTTCGGCACAGTGCCCAGCGATTTCTTCATGTTGCGTAGGGCCGCAATGTAGAACCATTTTATTCAGGCCTGACTCCAGATATTATGTGTCGCTGTGTGCCGAGTTTTTTGAATGGATAAAACTGTAAAGATAAATTCGGATGAGCTCTAATCACCCGAAACGGCAGCATTACGTTCCACAATTTCTGCTTCGAAATTTTTGTGATTCTGAAGGTTATTTCTGGGTGGGTGATACGGAAACAGGAAATGTCCGAAAAACCAAACCAGGAAGCAATTTTGTCATCAATGACCTGTATACCGAACATGCCTTAGATCCTGACACAGGTGACTTGACTAAAAAAGGCTATAAGTATGATAAAGCTATTGGAAAGCTAGAAAGTGCAGCAGGCACCGTTGTAAATGAGATCATCGAAAAAGCCCGAGGCAAAAAATGCCCAGAACTATCTGAAAAAGATTCCAATACCTTCAAACGATTTATGCTTTCTATAGCGCGGAGAACACCAGAATCTCAACGGAGAGTAAAGTTGAGCGAAAGTTTTAAAAATTTATTCTATGAAGCAGCAAAAGGGAGGGCCGAACAACAGGGCTATCCGTTGCCTGACAGAAATACGCTTTTCCAAGATCAGCAAATTGTAGAACTGATGCAAAAACTTCAACGAAATGTCGATGCAAAATTTGCAGCTGGGGATGATAGCCACCTTATTCAAGATGAGGAAAATTTTTGCAGGGAAACCGGTTTGTGGGTTGGTGTCATTGGCATCCCTAAAAGAAGTTTTGTAATTGGAAGTCATGGCACCACCATTTTCAAGATGATGAACAATAAGCAGAGTTGCCTCCCTATTGCCCACGATGTGGTTGTTCTAGCATCACCTAATCCGGAACTGGAAACTTTCACAATACTTGGTCAAGATGAAGATTGGTTTATCAGGAAGATAAACACGGCCACCGCCAGTCAAAGTCGATGGATTGCTGGCTGCTCGGAACAATTGATTCGTTCGCTTATGCATTGAGTGACTTGATGCAACACAACGTTTTTATCTGCCATGCTAGTGAGGACAAGGACGACTTTGTTCGCCCCCTTGCGCAAGCGCTTCGCGAACATCACTTAGACGTTTGGTACGATGAATTCGTTCTCAAAGTCGGGGATAGCTTACGGGAAACAATCGATCGAGGTTTAGTCCGGTCGCGATTTGGCATAGTTATCCTAAGTCAACATTTTTTCGCCAAACGCATGTCACAAAGGGAGTTAAGCGGCTTGGTAGCACGTGAGGATATGGAAGACCGTCGGATCATTCTACCTATCTGGCATAATATTAGTCGTGATGAAGTATTGCAGTATTCGCCACTGCTGGCAGACCTGTTTGCAGTCTCTTCATCATGTGGTATCGAAGAGGTAGTGCGCAGCCTTCTCAGAAAGATTCACCCAGAGGAGGATCCGCTCATTGTCGCCCGAGATTTATTGACTGACAAAGGACTCTCGCCACCAAACGTCACGGATGAGTGGTGGATTGACCTTATAGAGATCATGGAAGCCCAGCTACGATATCCGGACCTGAACCTTGGCCGCCGATGGATTTTCCCGCTGCCATTTCCAGATGCTGAAGGCGGAAGGGAGCGCGGGTTGAATATTGCTTGGGCTGAACTTCAAATGGGTTGGTCAGTTGAAGGTGAAAATCGCAAAATTTGCCAATTGACTCATCCCGAGCAAGTGCACGAATTCCTGCAGGAATGGCCCGGCCTACTTGAATGCGCTAGAGATAACCCAAATTTACTTGCCATGTACGTGCCGCAACTTACTATTCCTGGGTTCGATACAGGTCTTTCCGACGTTTTCGACTTATTGTTGGAGACTGAGTGGTCTGACTCACATCAGTTGTTTAGTTATGGCTCTCCCGAAACTACGGATGGAAATGCTCCATTATGTGGTGAGTTGATTGCTTGGCGTCATCCTACCTACGGAAATTATACTGCTGCTGAACTTGCGCAATCATTTGTGCACGCACATGACGGCCATTACTCACGAAATTCGTTTGATCCGTTTGAATGCCTAGTCTGGCTCTTGAGTGACGAATCAAACTGGATGTCCAGGCATCTTTGCGAAACCCTCCTCCAAGGGATGCGTAACAATACCTACTGGTGGTCAAAAGATGTCCTTAGTTACTCTAATCAATTCTCTGAAGGCCTCCTAAACCGCTCAAGGAGCAAATTCAAGATTACTCGGAGCATACGAGCTGCCATCGAGGAAATGTTCACAGCTGTTTTGTCCACACTTAACATACAAGAAGATCCTGTCCTCGTCGCAAAACGCTTCATAGATGGTGAATTCATCGACAGTTACTACGAAGAGCAAGGCCAAATTCGCCGTGCTAGGAAAGAACGGGCGTAAACGGTTCTATCCGATGATGAATTACTTTGGTCGATTTCTTCATTTGCAAAGAGTTAAGTCAAAAATAGCGAAACCTGCTTATCAGACAGTTCGCGAATATAGCCGCCTGGCCGTAAGTAAGCTACCATCCGTGAGGCCGAGCATGAGCAGTCCACAAGATTGTATTATAGGCTGCACAAAAGCAGGTAATTCTTAGCCTGCGGAAACCATTAAAAACATCAATTTGTCCAAGAGTTTGGATTAGTTGCAGGGGTAGATTTAAGCATATAATCTTCAAGTTAAGAGTCTAAAATTCAGTTTGTGTATGACTAGAACCCTTATTTTAGGGTGCACACTTGGTACACTGTTTAGTAACTACTACTTGTGCTAACTAGCCATGGCCTTGGGGAACAGAAACCATTATCGTCTAAATCAAATTCAACTCCGACACTTCTATCAGACAGGTCAAAAAGCAGGGCTGCGTGGGCAGAACATGGATAGTATCTTTTCCGACCTGATCACGAGGATGGATGATGCAATAGCAGAGACATCAATTATGGCCGCCGATACTGGCGTGCCGGCATCAGCAGCCGAGTCAATTCTTGCGGGTGTGAGCAAACGAGCTGAGATAATGCGAAAGGGATGATCGGCAGCCTAGGAAATTTAAGAGTTGGAGCGATGTCACGGCTTGAACAGATTGAAGTCATTGAAAAACCTTTGTTATATCAATCGGATACGCTGCATGTGGACTTAAGCTACGCCGGTAACGAATATTTTTTGCAGGTCATGGGACCGGCACTTCTACGCCACGCCTACTGCCGGTATTTGGGTGTCAAAGATTCGATTGAGGCAATCTACCCAAACGTGATGGTAGGCCCATGCTCTAACCAAAGAAGACTACCCGCAGCAAGACGCGACCTTCCTGCTACTTAAAGAGTTCCAGTCAGTCTAGCTAAATATCGAAACGGACTAGAAGAGAAGCGGAGATGGAAAGAGCCAGTCAAGTAGCAGCAATCGTGGCTGCGCTGACAGGAATATCGTCTGTTCTATTACTTGTGGCATTGAACAGACAGCAGATAAGTGAATGGGAATTATGGGATACCATGCGGCGTAGTGCTCCCGATGATGCGACGGTTCTAGTTGCAAAGCTACGCAACGACAAAGAAGGCAGGTATACAGAAGATTTATTGCAGTGGGTGGACCAGCAGGGGAAACAGTTTTACGAATTAGGAAGAAGCTGGAGACAAGACAAGGAAACGGAGGAACACGCAGGGAAACGGGATAAGGCACTCACCAGAACTCGAAGTCTAGCACTAATTGAAGGCTACGTTGGAGCAGATGAAGCAGTTGTTCGGATATGGGCAAAGGGGGGTGGCACAAGTGCAGAGGGTATTTTCCGCCGTGGGAAGCATGATTTGGAAGAACTAGCAGATGCATTGGAAAGAATGGTGGTAACCGGAATGACTTACGAAGCTTGGCTGACTAGAGCACAAATTGGAAATGATAAGGAATATGAGTGGGTGCGTGATAGAGCGCGGCAGGTACGGCGGCAACTGACAACAGAGAAATGGCAAAAGGAAGCGGAATTCATAATTGCATATATCGAAAATATTCGTGCAGATAAAATAGGAGAAGAAGAGGCACAACAAGCGGCGTTGGGGATATACACGCGATTACTGACGGAGGTTCAGGAGGAAGAAACCCGAATGAGGCTTCTTGTCAATTTGGGGATAGCGGAGTTCCGAGTGGCCAAACAAGAAGGCTCTGAAAAAATGGCGAAGGCTGCTGTACGTAAATGGTACGAGGCCGAGCAGATAGCTGCAGAAAGAGGGCTTATTGAAGCATGGGCGAGTACTAGAAACTTTCAGACAGAGGGAGAACTATTTATCCACGATATTCATGTCAATATCGAGGGAGTAGTTACGGCGCTCAAACGCCAAATTGAGACTTTCAAAGACACTCAAGGGGTACTATCAGAAGGTGCGATGCTGGCGACTAGGACCTGGTTGACAAGAGCGGACGAGGCTAAAAGTGAATTGCAGGTAGAGGAAAACTGTATACCAAAAAAAGTGGCAGCAAGAGGTACCCAGGATATGAAAATGGACATCGCCTGTCGCGTGCTAGAGGAAATCCAGTGGTCGGAAGAGGAATTTGTAGAAAGAGAAGCAAGAACGGAGCGGTGGTTGAAAATTGCTCGAGTGAAAGGGAAAGAATTAGTGGCATCTTATTTGGTAGGCATTAGGGCGAATCTTCTTCGAGCTAGAGGTTTGCGGGAAAACGATCCAGGACTATTGATCACATCATTTGAGGCGACGCATGAGTTCCGGTCAAAAGTTGGGATTATTGATGACGCAGTAGTGGAAGGCAATTTAATCATTGGGGTTCCTCAGGTTGTAGAACTCGTAGAGCTTGAAGCCTCCTTGGCTCTTGCATGTGCTGATTTGGATTACATAAAGAAATTAGCCAGAGAGATCAGGGTCGCTGAATTGTGGTGTAGACAAGACGATATGGAACACTGCGAAGCTCGGCAAGCATGGAGACGTAACGTTATTTCAGCATTGGAGTATGGAGTCGCTAGCTGGAAGAAGGGAGAGATGGGTGATGGGAGGCGATCGATGGCTTTGAAAGACAGATCCCCCGAGATTTGGCGACATGCTGCATGGGTACGTGATAAAGGTGCAATGTTGGCAGGAGCGAAGTCTTTGTGTCCAAACCGACCACAGGGGATTGGTGAGTACGAAGACCA
>MKWU01006852.1_pt1 | contig 11276 bp, 7 predicted proteins | sample 809101 | NCBI WGS metagenome assembly MKWU01 (sample SAMN05860141, study PRJNA318959) | sponge metagenome | host: Aplysina aerophoba | place: Slovenia: Piran, Adriatic Sea, Gulf of Piran | collected 2013-05-07
GCAACGGCAGCGTGCAGTACGCCTACAACAACTCCGTCCTGTTCAGGCCTCCCGGTCAGGACGTCGTCTGGCTCTTCGTCATGCGCGCGCCGATGCACTACCGCGACAGCGAGAACGCCGACCTGGTGGCGGCGTACACCGCGGACGGCGGCTACTCCTGGCAGCACGTCGAGCTGGCGATGGGTTACCAGGGCTCGCTGATCATCGTCGCCGGCATCGAGACGGTGGAGCGCGACGGAGTCCATCACTACCTGCTGCCCGCCCACCGCAACTCACGGCGCCACGATCCCCATGGCGACCGTCGCCAGTTCGTGCTCGAGAGCAAGAGCCTCCTGCACTGGAAGCTGGCCGGCTACGTTCCGTACCCGGACAACGATCCGGTGTTCCTGCACGAGGGGAAGATCGCTCCCGTCGGTGACGGCGCGCTCGAGATGGTGATGAGGACGGCCACGATGGACCGCGAGCGTCCGCTCGATCCTCCGCTGGCCTACTCGACTCGCAGCGAGGACGGCGGCCGGACGTGGTCGACGGCGCAGCCCGAGCCCGAACTGCCCAACTACCGGGCCAAGAGCTTCTACGGCAGGGACTCCTCCGGCCGCCACATCTACGTGTACGGCGACAGCGCCCAGCGACAGGGTCTCTACTACAAGACGCGGCCGCCCGGCGACGCGTGGTCGCCGCAGCGGACGTTCTACGACGGCGGCAACCTCAACAGCTATCCCACCTTGCTCGAGGAGCCGTCCGCAGGCGGGTCGGACAGGTGGCTTGCGGTCTGGGACAGCTCCGACAGCCGCGAGCGGCGCCGCACCGTGATCCGTTTCGGGCGGCTCCCGGTGAAGTGAGGCCGTACCAGGAGACGTCCGGGCTTGCGGAACTCGTGGCCGTACGGCGGTAGGGAAGACCTCCGATCGAGCTCGACGCCGGGCCAACGCTCGAGCAGGGTCCGTAGCGCCGAGCGGGTTTCGGTGCGGGCGAGTTGCGCTCCGAGGCAGAAGTGGTTGCCGAGGCCAAAGGCCAGGTGCTTCCGCACATTCGCCCGGCCGGGTTCGAAGCGATCCGGACGTTCGAACACCGCCGGGTCGCGATTGGCGCCGCCGACCATGCACTGCACGGTCTCACCGGCCGCGATCTCGGCGCCGCCGATGCAGACCGCCGCCGTTGTGTGCCGGGTGAGCGTCTGGACCGCTGGGTCGTAGCGCAGCGATTCCTCCATCACGTCCTCGATCGCGGTCGCGAAGGCTGCTTCTCCTTCGTTCCGGGAATCGAGCGTGGCTGCCTGGAGGCCCGGCTCGCTCAGCAGGTAGTGGAGAGCGTTGCCGATCATCGACTCCGTCGTCTCGATGCCGCCGAACAGAACGATCAGGAGGTTCGCCAGCATTTCCGAACGGGTGAGCAATCCGCCAGTCCCCGAGAGGACGTCGACCAGGGTTCCGCTACCCGCCTCGCCGGCTGGCTGCTGTCGGTCCAGCTTCTCCGCCAGATACTCGCGCATCGCCGCCGCGGCCTCCTGGCCCGCGCGATGGAGTCCGGCGTCTCCCTCGAAGTTGGCCAGCGACCGGGCGAACACCTCGTACCAGCCGCGTACCCGCGACAGCTCCCCGGAAGGCAGGCCGACGACGATTCCCATCGTCTCCAGGGCGATCGGCGCGGCAAAGTCCGCCATCAGGTCGATCTCGGCCGCCCAGCCGGCGGCCGCCCTCTCGCGGCCTTCGAGGAGTTCCTCACAGAGCCGGTCGACCTGCGGCTGCCAAACCTCCCGGGATGCCTTACCGGTGAACGGAGCGAGACACGCCTGCTTGTAGCGCTTCTGTTCCTCGCCCTCGACCGACAGCATCTGGCGGCCAAACGTCCCCTGGATCAGGGACTTCGGCGAGTCGTTGGTGAACCGCTCCGGGTCTCGCAGCACGGACACCGCGTCGTCGTACCCGGCGACCACCCACATGCCCAGGTTCGGCGCCCACACCGTGGGCCCCCGGGACCGAAGCTCCGCCAGGTGCGGGTAGGGATCGACCGCCAGGTCTTCGAGTCGGAGCGAGGCGGCGGTGGCTCTCCTGGCTGACGAGTTCATCTGTCCAGCCCCTGCCAGCCAGCGCGATACGGTCGTATACGATACGATCGTATACAGGCGAAGACTCGACGACCACGGCCGGTCGGTTCGCACGCCCCACGGACCCTTGGGAGCCCGTCGCTCGGCACCGGCTCGAAAGACCAACCAAGGAGGTTAACCATGCCCAAGTTCGATCCCACGCTCGGCAGGCTTGTCGCCGTCCTCGGCGTTGCCGTACTGGCGTCACCGCTCGGCGCCCAGGAGGAAGCAGAAGAAGCACCTGCGGATGAGGTGAGCGAAACCATCCTGGTCACCGCACAGAAGCGCGAACAGGAACTGCAGGAAGTTCCGATCTCGGTCCAGGCCTTCACCGGAGAGGCTCTCCAGGAGGCCAACATGCGGGATCTCAACGAAGTCATCACCCTGGTGCCGGGAGCCTCCGAAGAACTGTCCAACAACATCGGCCTGCGTCGCTACCAGATCCGCGGAATCGGTCAGGCGTTGGGCGATCCCACCGTAGGCTACTACTTCGATGACGCTGCGTTCTTCGTCTTCGGGCAGAACTTCGCTCCGATGGGGCGCTCATTCGACCTCGAGCGAATCGAGGTTCTCCGCGGTCCGCAGAGCACGCTCTACGGAAACGGCTCGATGGGTGGCACGATTCGCCTGATTACACGTTCACCGGACTACGGCGGCTTCGGAGCCAGCCTGCGCGGCGGCTACTCCAGCACCGACGGCGGTGGCAACGGCAACTACATGGACGCCGCCGTCAACATCCCGATGGGAAGAAAAGCCGGCCTGCGGCTGGTCGCCAGTACGGAGGACACCGCGGGCTACCAGTTGCTGGCGACAACCGGCGACGACGAGTTCGGTGCGGGCGATGTAACGAACTACCGCGCCGTCTTCGACACGACTCCGAATGACCGCTTCAACCTGCGGCTGATGTACGCGGGCAACGAAGCCGATCAGGAAGGTGGCACCCTGCTCTCGGCCCTCGATCCCCCGACGACGACGTCCGCGACCGCCGGCGACTACACGCTCGGCGAGTACGAGCTCACCACCGGCACCTTCACCGTCAGCTTCGGCGCCGCCTCGCTCGCCAGTACGACGACGCAGATAGACGCGACCGACGAAGTGCAGGTCGGCCTGCCGTTCCCATTGTCGCCGTCCGGATTCCTCGACATCTTCGGTCAAACGTCCGGCGACGCCCTGAACCACGAGACCCGGCTCGTTTCGCAGAACGACTCTCCGTTCCAGTGGCTGGTCGGCGTCTACTACTCGGAGACGGACGCCCTCGCCGTCTCGGCGATTGATCCGCCGCTGTTCCCGGACAGCACGGCTGACCGCGGTTCGGAGTCCCTGTCCCTGTTCGGTGAGGTTTCGTACGCCTTCCTGGACGACCGGCTCGTCGCACTGGCAGGGCTGCGTTCCTTCGAGGACGAGCGCTCGGTCTACAGCAGTGCGTTCAGCACGCAGTTGGACCCCGCGACATTCGACAGCGTAAACCCCCGCTTCAACCTGGCGCTGGACGCCACCGAGCAGGCAAACTACTACCTGAACATCGCCAAGGGCTTCCGCAGCGGTAGCTTCAACAGTCCCGACACGTGCGCGCTGCACGAGTTGGGCGGGCTGCCATGCTCAGTGGAAGTCGACTCCGACGAACTCTGGAGCTACGAGCTGGGAGCCAAGTACACGCTTAGCGGGGGACGTCTCCTGATCGACATCGCACCCTACTTCCAGGACTGGAAAGACACCCGGCAGGCGGTACCGGTCTTCGGGCTTTTCCTGGACTACCAGATCGGCGACTCCGAGCTCTATGGCGTCGATCTCGCGCTCGACTACCGGCCGGCCAGCGTCTCGGGGCTGTCGTTTCAGTTCTCCGGCAACTGGAACCAGGCCGAGTTCACGAACATCAATGCGGCGTTCGCGGCCGCGACCCAGGCGCGCAACGGCGACCGACTTCCATTCGTGCCGAGGTGGACCGGGACCCTGTCCGCCAGCTATGCGTGGGCGCTGAGCGACACGTGGGCAGGACAGGCATTCCTCGGGCTGAGTCATCTCGAGGACCAGTTGGGTCAGTTCGGACCGGGGCTTTCCGGCGACACGCGGGACCTGATGCGAGCACGGTTCGGCTTCAGTAACGAGACGTTCGGTGTCTACGCGTTCGGCAACAACCTGCTGGGCGAGGACGGTGCAATCTACGCGCAGAGTGGGCGGGGTACTCCCATCTACACCCAGGACCATCCCCGGCAGATCGGTGTCGAGATCTCACTCGACTTCTGAACGGGCAATCGACGCTGCCGGGCCGGATGATCGGCCCTGGAAGGTGAAGTGACTCAACTGAACGGCCGCCAACGGCTCATCCGCGCCGGGCGCCGTCTCTTCGCCGAAAAGGGGTATTCGGGCACGGGCGTGCGCGAGATTGCGGCTGAAGCAAGTGTCTCGATCGGGCTGATCCGGACCCACTTCGGCTCGAAGGCCGGCCTGCGAGAGGAGATCGACCGCCAGGTCATCGCGCAGATCGAAGAGCTCTGCTCCCGGGCTACCAGGCACCTGGGTACCGAGGCGCTCGAGCACCTGATCGAAGACGCAGTGGAGTGGGTCGAGCGCGAACGCGACGCCCTGCTCTACCTGCGCACGTCGCTGATGGAAAGGACTCCCGGGAGCCAGGCGCTCCTGCGCGAACTGCTGGAGATCATGCGCCGATTCGTCCAGATCAACCGCCGACGCGGCCTTCTCCAGGACGGCGTCGACGAAGAGTGGGCAGCCATCTATCTGGTCATCGACTTTCTCGGTCCGGCCGTTCTCGAGCCGTTCTCGGAGCAGGAGTTCGGCATGTCGATGTACCACCGCGAGATGGTGAAGAGGCGCAGTGCCTTCATGAACCGGGTCTCGACCCGGGGCTTCATGAAGTCCTGACCGCCAGACGATGCTCACACGATGACAGGCCCGAGGCGACTCGCCCTTGCGTTCCTGAGCCGCGACCTCGCGGGTCTCTGGACCGCGGGTACGGTTCTCGCGGTCGGGATAGCCGCGGCGTTGCTAGGCGACGGCACGGTGCGAATCGTCGCCATGGCGGTGGCAGTCCTCGGCGTCCTGCTGTTGTCGGGTACGTTGCGCCATCTCATCGCGCTGCGGAAGGCCCGTGGTCGCAACCCGCCGCCCGGCGTGCTGGTGGAGGTCGGCGGTCACCGCCTGCATGTGCTGGCGGAAGGGAGCGCCGCCGGCCGGCCGCCGGTCGTCTGGATGCCCGGCGGACACGCGGGGGGTTGGGCGCTTCACCACCTGCACAGCGCGCTGCGCGAGGAGACGCGCTCCATCCTGATCGACCGCCCGGGCACCGGCTGGAGCGATGCGGGTCCGTTCCCGCGCACAACGGACCGCGAGGCCAGGGAGGTGCTGGAAGCCCTCGAAGCCGCTGGTGAGAAGGGGCCGTTCGTGCTCGCCGGGCACTCCTTCGGCGGCCTCCTCTTCGCAGCGCTCGCCCGCCGAAGTCCCGGGAGCGTCGGCGCACTGCTGCTGCTCGACGCGACACCGCCCGACACGATCACCTACGGGCCGCCGGTGCCGGGCCTGGCCCGAATGAAGTGGCGCCCGGTCTTCGCGGGCGTTCTCCAACTGTTCGGCCTGGATTCTCTCGCCGATCGCCTGTCCAAGGGGCCGCCAAGTCCCGAGTACGAGCGTCTCGACCGGCTGATCCGTGAACGATTGGGTGAGGTCTGGCACAACGCCCGCGCCCTCGAGCGCGGCCCGAGGGCAGCATGCGCCAGCGCTTCGATCTTCGATGAACTCACGCCGCGTGGCATGGCCTCCATCGCCTGGACGACCCTCCCTTACGAAGGCGATCTCGACGGCATTCCGTTGCTGCTCGTGGCCCCTGGCGACATGCAGGACCTCGAGCAGGTCGCCGAGATGATCGACGACGAGGCGCCGACACCCGGGCAACTCGACGCGGCGCGTCTGCAACGCTTCTACCAGCGCAGCCGCGAGCGCTACCTCAACCTCTCCGACCTCTCCGAGCGCGTGACCGCACCTCCGGGAACGGCGCACAACTTCCCGTACGAGGCACCGGACTTCGTGATCGAAGTCGTGCGCCAGGCCCTCCACCGACTGGCCGCCGGACCACCGTGGAAGGCACAGCCTTGATCGACGAAGTCGGCGAATTCGAGGTCGCGTCGGGCGCCACGATTCACTACCGATCGGTCGGCCCTCCGAACGGCGTAGCCCTGATGCTCGGCCTGCCGCTCATGGCGTCCCACACGAGAATCTTCGGACCCGACAGTGGGGCCACGCTCAATGGCTACCTCGACCGGCTGACCGACGTCTACCGCGTGCTGCTCGTCGACTATCCGAACATCGGCAAGAGCACCTCACCGCCCCCCGCCGAGATGACAGCCGAACGGGTGTGCTCCGACCTGCTCGCGACCGCCGACGCCGCCGGCTTCGGGAAGTTCGTCTACTGGGCCTACTCGTGGGGAGGGGCCGCCGCCCTTCAACTGGCCTCGCGCAGCGATCGACTGTCGGCCCTGGTGGTCGGCGGCTGGCCGCCCCTGGGAGGCCAGTACGCGGACATTCTCCGGGCTGCCCGCCGCCAGCTCGACGATCCACCGCCGTCGGCCCGAGTCGTGCTGCGCGAGCCGGCTCAGTACGCCCAGTGGGTGACGTTCTACGAGAGCGTGCTCGACTGGCCGGAGCAGCAGGCCATAGGGGAGATCGACTGTCCCCGCATGGTGTTCTTCGGCGGGCGCGGCGACGTCGACCCCGGCGGCGAAGACATCCACATCGCCGGCACCATCCGGAAGCGTCGGGGGGAGCTTCGGCGTCTTGGCTGGAGCGTCCACGAGATCGCCGATCGCGACCACTCGGTGTGTCTTGACGCCTCCGCGGTCGTACCGCCGGTGCGCGCCTTTCTCGACGAAGCTCTCTCGGGGACCGTCACCCGATGAGCAGCGACGCGGCGCTCCACCGCGGCGTTCTCGGCGCTTACGCGGCGCCGTCTTTCGCCCAGGCCTTCATCCACGGCCCGGCGGTTTCAGTCCTGCAGGGCATCTACGCGAAGTTCTTCGGTCTCAGTCTCCAGGAGATCGCGCTCGTCATTCTGCTTTCGCGCATCTTCGACGCGGTCAACGACCCGATCGTCGGTTTCCTCTCCGACCGCTACCGGGCTCGCCGCGGCACCCGCAAGCCCTGGCTTCTGGCCGGCTCCGTCATCGCCGTCATCGCCTGCTGGTTCCTCTACGTGCCCGGCGGAGAGGTGACGATGTGGTCGTTCCTCCTCTGGTATCTGCTGGCCGACGTCGGCTGGACGGTCTCGGAAGTGCCCTACAGCGCTTGGCTGGCGGAACTCTCGGACGACTACGCGGAGCGCGCGCGCGTCACAACCTGGCGCTCGATGGGTCGCTTTCTCGGTCTGCTCGCCTTCTTCGGTCTGCCCATCGCCCTGCAGCCGATCACCGGCTCTACCGAATTCACGCCGGAGACGTTGCGCTGGGCGGCGGCGCTGGCAGCGGTCGCGCTGCTCGGCACCGCCCTGCTCGCCACCCTGGTGGTCCCCAACGGACGGTCGAGCGGGGAGTCGTCGGGCGGCGACGCGTCTTCCTCCGTCATGGACGCCGGACGCGCCGTCGTCCGCAACCGGCCGCTGCTCAGCTTCACGGCGATGTTCGCCATCGGCGGACTCGGCGCCGGCATCGGCTCGGGCCTCTCGTTCTTCTACATCGACGGCTACCTACAGCTCGGCCAGCAGCTTGCCGTCGTGATGATCATCAGCATTCCGATCAGCCTGGTCGCCACTCCGGTCTGGGGCCTGCTCTGCCGCCGCTTCGGCAAGCAACAGGCATGGGCGGTCGGCAACGTCGGTGCCGGTCTCGCGTCCCTCAGCTACTACTTCATCGGTCCGGGCGAGAACGCCGCGCTGTTGCTTGCCGCGTCACTGATCGTCGTCAACGCCATGATCGTGGTGGAAGCAGTGGCGGCGCCGGCCGTGCTGGCGGACGTCGTCGACTACGGACGGCTGCGCTTTGGCGCAGGTCACGCCGGTAGCTACTTCGCCTTCTACGCGATGGTGCAGAAGATCAACGTGGGAATCGGTGCGGCACTGGGCCTGCTGATCGCGGGGACATTGGGCTTCGACGCCACGGTCACGACCCAGAGCGCGAGTGGGCGCTTCGGCCTGCTGCTCGCCTTCTCTCTGCTTCCGGCGGCGTTCCTGTGCATCGCCGCGTTGTGGATCTGGCGTTTTCCGATCGACCAGCGACGACATGCGGTGATCGTCGCGGCGCTCAAGCGCAGGGCGGGCCGAGAGGGTGACCTCTGAAGTGGCGGCCAGTACCGAGATCGCTTCGCTGCTTGGGCCGTGGCCGGACTCCGCCGGCATCGGTGTCGGTCTGCCGCCATTCGCGCGACTCGAGCCTTGCACCCTGGAACAGGCACTTGAACTCGCGATCCACAAGCGTCGCGAAGCCGTCGCCACGATCGCGAGCGACCCACGATCGCCAACCTTCGAGAACACCGTGGAAGCGCTGGAGGTCAGCGCCCTGCCGCTGGCACGCCTGGAGAATCTGCTCAGGCACCTCGCCAGTACCGGACCGAACGAGGACATTCGGGCACTGCACCAGCGGATGGCGCCACAACTCGCAACGCTCGAAGACGACATCGCGGGGCAAGGCGATCTGCCGGGACGAATCGACGCGGTGCTCGACCAGGACGTTCTCACGTCGGAGCAGCGACGACTTGCGGAGGTGCTTCGGGAGCGTCTTCGTCTCGCCGGTGCGGATCTTGGGCGGGAGGCCCGGGCGGGATGGACCCGGATCAATGCCCGGCTCGCTGAACTGCAGGTGCGGTTCGGGCGCAACCTGACCGACGAACAGGACGCCCTCGTCTTCTGGCTCGCCGACGAGAACGAACTCGACGGCCTCCCCGACGAGCAGCGGGCAGCCATGGCGACCGTTGCCGAACAGCGGGGACGGCCGGACGAGTGGGCGCTGCCGATCCAGCGTCCGATGGTGTGGCCCTTTCTCACACGATCGCGGCGGCGGGACCTGCGCGAGAGCGTCTGGAAGCTCTGGATGAGTCGCGGCGCCAACGATGGCGAGCACGACAACCGGCCGGTGATGGCCGAGATTCTCCGTCTTCGCGGAGAGAAGGCCCGGTTGCTCGGCTATTCGTCCTACGCGGATCTGGCGATGGCCACCCGAATGGCGGGCACCCCACAGGCGGCGCTCGACCTGCTGACCGAGGTCTGGCGTGACGTGGAAACCACCACGCGACAACAGCTCGCCGACCTACAGAGGCTGGCCAGTGCGGACGGGCTGGAAGGGGAGTTGCAGGCCTGGGATCGCCTCTACTACGCGGACAGGTACCGGCAGTCGCACTTCGGTTTCGACGTCAACGCAGTACGACCTTACCTGTCCCTCGACGCCATCAAGTCGGCCCTGTTCTGGAGCGCGGAGCGCCTGCACGGACTTCGCTTTCGTCACCTCGACGAAGCGCCCGTCTATCATCCCGACGTCGAGGCGTTCCTGGTTCATCGCGGCGATGACCCGCTCGGCGTACTCTGGCTCGACCTCAACCAGCGGGAGGGCAAGTCACCCGGTTCATGGCAGACACAACTGCAGCCGCACTGCTCGCACCTGGAACCGAGCCTCGTCCATACGGTGGTCGTATCGAGCCTGCCCAAGCCGCGAGACGGCGAGCCCACGCTCCTCGTCTGGGAACTGGCCAACGTGCTCTTCCACGAGTTCGGTCACGCGTTGCACATGCTCCTCTGCCGCGCCAGCTACCCCTCGCTGGGAAGCCTCGCCGCCGAGTGGGACTTCATCGAGCTGCCCGCGCTGCTCAACGAGCGCTGGTTGCGGGATCGGGAACTGCTCTCTCTGCACGCCCGCCATGTCAAGACCGGCGAACCGATGTCCGAAGAACTCGTCACCTCGCTCGACGAAGCGCTGCGCTACGACCGGATCTTCAGCCTCACGCTCGAGTACCTGGCAGCTGCGATGGTCGACCTCAGGCTCCATCAACTCGCCGACGGCCGGACCATCGATGCGATGGCCGTAGAGGAAGAGGTCCTGTCCGAACTCGGCGTGCCGGCCGCCGTCGAGCCGCTGCTGCGCGTCCCCCACGCAGTGCATACGTTCTCGGAAGCCTACGCCGCCGGCGTCTACTCCTATCTTTGGGCCGACGTCCTGGCCGCCCAGATCGCCGGCGTGTTCGAACGAGCTCCAGGAGGTCTGTGGGATACGCACACTGCCGATCGCTACCGCGGGGCGATTCTGGAAGCGGGAAGCTCCGCGCCCGCCGCCAAGCTGTTTCGCGCTCTGGTCGACCAAGAGCCTTCGCCCGGCGCTCTGCTCGACACGTTCGGCCTTGGATGACGGTGAGCGCAGGGCGATGAGGCGAGCTCGCTGGCGCGCACTGTGCTGGTGCGTCCTCTCGGCGCTGGCATCCGTCGCCGCCGCCGCGCAGTTCGACTGGTCGGAGCTTCCCGAGCTACCGGGGGCGCACGGCTTGGGCGGGCCGGCCGTCGGCTACCACAACGGCGCCATCCTGCTCGCCGGCGGCGCCAACTTCCCTGACCGCCCGCCCTGGGAGGGTGGCGAGAAGGTCTGGTACGACCAGATCTGGGTGTTGGACCTGGAGTCGACAGGCGAGATCGCAGGCCCGCAGCCTGAAGGAGGCGCGGGTCCTCGCTGGCGGCGGGTCGGCACACTCGAACGGCCGCTGGCCTACGCCGCGTGTGTGTCGACCCCCGAAGGCGTCCTGCTCGTGGGCGGCGACGACGGCTTTGACGTCTCACGCGAGGTCCTGCGGCTCCGCTACGAGCGGGGCGACGGGCCAGGCCGGGTGTCGGTCGAGCGGCTGCCCTCGCTCCCTCGAGCGACCACGTACGCGGCGGCGGCGGTCTCAGGACGTCGCGTCTACGTGGCCGCCGGGCGCGACTCGATGGACGCGGCCGACCTGTACAAGGCCTTCTGGTCGCTCGATCTCGACGACCTAGAAGCCGGGTGGACCGTCCACGAGCCCTACCCCGGGCCGGCGCGCATCAAGATGGTCGCGGCCGCGCAGAGCGACGGCACCGTCACCCCCGCCGAGGCGGTCTATCTCTTCTCGGGGGAAGCACAGGCCGCGGGCAGCCCCACCTACACCACCGAGGCCTGGGCCTTCGATCCGGCGAGCAGCGCCGCCGGCACCTGGCGTCCTGTGGCGGCGCTGCCACAGCCGGTCGCGGCCG
>MKWU01006853.1_pt1 | contig 11272 bp, 10 predicted proteins | sample 809101 | NCBI WGS metagenome assembly MKWU01 (sample SAMN05860141, study PRJNA318959) | sponge metagenome | host: Aplysina aerophoba | place: Slovenia: Piran, Adriatic Sea, Gulf of Piran | collected 2013-05-07
CGCTCCGGTAACAGCCACCCTCCGCCGCTTCCCGCACCCGCTCGTACCGGCTGCCTGCCAGCCGCCAGCCCACCAGACGCTGCGGGATCCGCCTCCCGAGCGGGTCGAACCGCCAATACTCCAGCACTCCCATCCCCTCGTACGTCGCCTTCTTGCCCGTCGCGTCCCGGCGGCTCGTCGACACCGACGCCACCTCCACCACGAAGGCCGGCGCCACCCCGCCTTCGTCCCAGGTCCGGTACGACCGGCGCTGCCGCTTCTCTACGCCCTGCACCACGAACACGTCCGGAGCCACCACCGCGCTCGGGTCCCCCTGCCGGTAATACACCGCCATGCTGCCGGCCACGTACACGTCCGGCCGGGCCTCGAAATGCCACTGCAACTGGTTGCGCATGGCCACGATCGAACTGGCATGCGGGTCGGTCTCCATCAGGACCCGGCCGTCGGAGTAGGGGTACTCCTCCAGCCGCACCTCGGACGGGCGGGTAGCGCGCCGCACAGCCGTGCCGGGAACGGGCATAGACTCAGGGTAGCAGGCGGGTTGCGGGCAGCTCGCGCTGGCTGCGGCGGTTGCGGCTCCTGCCGGGACAGGCGGGAGCGGTTCCGCCTCAGGCCGGCGAGGAAAGGACAACGGCAAGCGGTCTGAACTCGTTCCTCTGCCTCACTGCGGAAGACGCAATCTGGCCGCACTCAGACCGACGACGGTAGCGCATTGCTACCGCCCAAACCCAAACGTAAACCTTAGCGCGGGACAAGTATCCTAGGATCACGGCGGGAGCTCTTCGAGAAAATGGACTTCTCCGTCAAGCACGCCAGCCTCGACACCAACCGCAGCTGACTCCGGCAGGGCCATGAACGCTTCCGCCCTGTCTCGATCTTCGACACCGAGCAGAAAGAACACCTCGTCTGAAGCGTCCACCGACCGCCAAACATGGAGAACCGTCAGGCCGGCCGCGGCGCCCCTGGCAGCATCCCCGTCCAAGGCGCCCTTCCACCTGTCGATGTCCTTCACTCGATTACGAACCAACAGCACCATCGCAACAGAAATCGCCTTTCTCGAACCGTCGCCAGCTAGTTCGTGGTAACCCAAATCGGCGACGACCACGCGACATTACCATCGTTCTGTTCCACCCGCACGTAGTAGAAGTCCTCGCCAGCCCGCTTTTCGGCATCCTCGTAGGTAAATGCGATGTCTTGCGGTAGTTTCTGGCGCGTGTAAAGGAACTCCTGGTTCTTGATGATGTCGATTTGACGGATCGTGGTCGTGCCAAAGACCTTGACATCCAACCGGAACGGGCCGTCCGCGCGGACGATGTCGCCCTGCAAGTACTCCTCGCCGTTCGCCTCGAGCCTGTAATCCAGGATGATGTTGTCAGTAGCGCCGTAACTGTGCCGCAGCTTCATGGCGTCCAGCAAGCCTTCACGGGTGAATTTCTCGGCAATCGTACAAGCGTAAGAGTAGTGCGTTGAGAGGTGGTCCGAAGCTGCCTGAACACCCAACTTGTATCCTTTCGCCCAGGCATTCCAGACGTACCCGGCGGGCCGGAACCCGCCCGCCTGGGTGGTCGGCCGTTCGCGGTGAGCAGCCAGGGGAGCGCCCTCGTACTCGGCAGAGACGCGGTCCCCCTGGAAGATTTCCACCAGCGGCTCGACTTCGGGGTCGTTATCGCGCCAGTCAGTGCCCATGCCCGTCGCCGAGGTGTGCGAGATCGCGATCCCGCCGTTGCCTCGCAGGTACGCGTACAGACGGCCGGCCCCCTGCGCGTGGTTGGACTCTTCCGGAATGATCGGCAGGGTCGGCGTCCCGCGCTTGGGCAGCAGGATGTTGCGATGCCCACCCGGATAGCGGATCGACCGCTCGTAGCCGTAGAAGGGTTGGAAGCGGTCGCTGACGGAGAAGACGTCGACCGCCTGCTGCAGCACCCAGTTGATGTATTCGTGGTCCGGACCGCCCTGGAAGTTGTGCTCGCTGACCAGGAGGTAATCCAGGCTGGCGGCATCGAGAGCATACCGGTACGTCTGGAAGAGCGAACCGTCGTTGTTTCCGTCCATCGAGAACTCGGTGTGGCGGTGAGTGTCCCCGCGATAGATCTTGTAGGTGCGACCCTCCGATGTGATTTCGTAGTTGCGCAACCGTTCCAGATCCTCCGCCTCCGTGGGCGCTACATCGTGGAACAGCACCGTGCGCTCCGGGCGGAGCCGCAGTTGCGGGTCGCGGAGATTCCCGGCAAACTTCGGGAGCTTGGCGGCATACACGTCGGTGTGCTCATAGAGAAAGGTGGAGAAATCGCGCCCATCGGACTGCCACGCCGCGACCAATCCGCCTGCCCCGTCAGAGCCAACACCCCATCGCACGTCCTGCCGCCCAGCGCTTGAGGGGAATTCATACGGCAACGTCCAACTGCCGCCGTCGAGGGTGGAGGCCCAGATCTGCCAGGCCGCGCGGTGCAGTGGAGTGTCGTCCGGCATGTCGCGCTGGCGGATGGTGCGATGCCGACCGAACAACCACACTCTCCCGTTGCTGTCCGTCGCCAGCTTCGGAAAATCATTGTGGCGGCTGTCTACGCGGGGCAGCATCGAGGTATTGATGTCAGCCGCGGGCTCGTACCAACCGACGCCGTCTCGGACCGCGACCCGAATATAGCGGTACTCGTACAGAAGCGTGCCTTCGACGGGCAACAAGAATCCCGTGTCCTTACCCCAGTTCAACCCGCTCTCGTTCCAAGCCGCCCAGAGGCGGTTCTGCGCATCCACCGCAAGTGAGACATGCGCCTCGTACAGAGGCGTGGCCACGATCGGCTCCGGCAGATCCGCGGCCCAGCGTTCGCCGTCCCATGTGCGCAAAAGGATGTCGTAGTTGCCCGCATCGTAACTGTCCCAAGCGATATAGATTTCCCCGTCCAGGCCCGCCGCGACAACCGGTTCCCAGTCGTTGGCGCCGGATCTGGAGACGACCTGCTCGGCCCCCCAGCTATCGCCGTCGTGACGTTTCGCGAGAATGTCAGACTGGCCGTCCCGGAATCCCTGCCAAGCGAGCCAGAGGCTCCCGTCCGACGACGTGGCCAGGTCGGGAAGGACATCGGGCTGGGGCGCGTCAGTCAGCCTCGTTGTCGAGCCCCACGTCCCCTCATGCAACGAGCGACCGTACAGATCGAAGTTCCCGTTCTCCTGGTGGGCCCACACGAACCACACCGCCCCGTCACCTGATCGACCCATCTTGACCACGTGGATGTCGCCGGGCTCCTCGGTAACGGTCTCGGCTGGCCCCCACGACGTTCCGTCATAGGCTCGAGTGAGAATCTCGTTCGCCCCGTCACGGTACGCGACCCACGCAGTTCGGACGCTGCCGTCGGATCCGTCGAGAACGGCGACGAAATCGTTCTCGTACTCGCCAGTCGACAGCTTCTCGACAGTTGGCACGCGTTCGACGACGGCCGCTCCGTCCAGGAATTCCAGCGACTCGCCGAGCCGGGCATCGGATAGAGGAAAAGCGAAGTCCCCTTGGGCAGTGGAGATGCTCACCCGAGCGCCTGGCGCAGCTCTCAAGTCGAGGATTACGCCTGGTGTCCAGTAGTAGATCTCCACGGGGCGGTCGGGAAGGTTCTCGTAGGGCCGCCAGTTGTAGTTGACGCCCTTGTGGGTGGAAAACTGCCATGCCCCGCCCGAACCAACCGCATTTTCCGGCCTCGGGCGCCAGTCGCTAACCCGCAGCAGTTCGCCAGATGAAACAGACACGGACCCATCCCAGCGGGTCTCCGCAGTATCGAGCAGGCCGAAACGGACGAGGACCGAGACGGTGTCCTGGGCTTGCAACTGGCCGACAGACAACACCGCAAGACAGAGCGGAACAAGGACGAGCGAACGAGCGGGGAAGATGGTCATGGAATCCTTGTTCTCAAGCGGTTGCCCGCGATTCTAGCAGGAGTGGCAGCAACGAGAGGGTCTGACGGGAGCGGCCACGAAGGGTTGCACGACCGGCTGCCATCTTCACAATAATTCGGCCAGTTGGATTGACCGGTTGGATCTTGCAATGCGCACCTTGCAAGCTGCCAGAGCCAAGGCCCGTTTGGCAGAACTCCTGAATCTTGTCGAGCGTGGTGAGACGGTTGCAATCACTCGGCATCGCGAGACAACCGCGCATGGGATTCCGGCACCAGCGGGTGAGCTCCGGTCTGTCCTCGGCATCCCTCTGGCGCAGCTGGGAGGATTGCCGGCGATCTGAGGGATCGTGACGATCAGCTGGAAGAACAGCTCGGGACAACGGGACGGCTTTTCTTCCTCCGGCCCCGACCGGTTCACCCGCAACCCGTAGGAGGTTCGAGACAACGTGTTCTTACTTGGCCTGAGCATCATCGCGACCTCGCAGCTCGTATGGATCACCTGCGCGCTGCTCGCCCTAGAGGCCAGCATCACACTCCGGCTGAGGCTATGCGACCTGCTGGGCAACGTGGTGAAGTATGGTCTGCCGGGCCGGTGGGTCCGGATCGAAACCGACAACGAGCCTGGCTCGACTCGCAGCTGCAAGGTGCGAATCCGAGTTTGCGACAGAGGGTAAGGAATGTCCCCTCGTGACGCGCACATGGTGTTCGAGCCGTTCTATTAGGGCGCCAAATGGCGCGAGTCCACCGATTCCCGGTTCCGGCCCGGGCTTGGCGCTGGCGCGCAATGCGATTGAGGAAATGGGGGGCACGCTGACCCCAGAAAGTGAGCTGGGCCGAGGAAACGCCTTCACGATTTCTTTCCCAGTGCCCGATCCTCCACTCCGATCGAAGGATGCCTGAAGGGAAGTCTGTGGAAGTGCGAATGGAGGCAGCGTAGAAAGGCACCCGCACGCTGCCGACGCGGACGATATCGTGAACGTGCACCAAACGCCCGAGACGGTCAGGGAGAGAAGGGCGCGTCCGGTAGAGTGCTGCGGAGAGGAACGAGGGCGATCTCGTTAACCGCATGCTGCCACACGTGCGAGCAAGCGGCCTACGACACAAACAGCAACAACTTCGGGCCAATCAGCGACGTTCTCGATTGCCACGGGCCAGAGGATTGGCGCCGCCGGCCGAGCAGCTCAAACATACACGGCATATCCCATGCGCGAAGGGTCGTAATGCGCAGGGTGGACCGGGTTGCTTGATCCTACCCAACAGAAACATCGAAATGATCGTAATGTATCAGCGCATACCTGCTTAGCCAGACTTCGGGCAGATCCAATCAAATGTAATTCTGAGACCGCGCGCTTCTAAGGAATCGTCAACGAAAGCCAAATTGCATTGTGGGCTTGTCGAGCACTTGACAAGTATTGTAGTGTAATAGAATCATTCATGTGGAGACCCAACACCCGAAATCGCCAAGTTCTGTGCTGCCTCGGAAGGTCATCATGACTGAAGAGGTGACTCCCGTCGAGGACGTGTCCCCGCAGGGCGACCGTGAGGCGTCCGGGGAGACAGTTCCGGCCTCAAGGTCGCGCGGCCCCGGCATCGTCAGTATCGCTGCGCACTTTCCCGAGGCCGTCCGGCGGCAGTTGCGTATCATCGCGGCCCAAGAGGGCCGGACCAATCAGTCGCTGCTCGGCGAGGCTCTCAACGACCTCTTCCGGAAGCGCGGGCACCTCCCGATCGCGCCGGAATAGTCCGGGCACCACCAAGTCGGGCAGAGCGGATATGTGCCTGCCGTGGTCGAGTTGACTCCCCATGTCCCCACAACTTGCGCAAGGACTGTCATTGAGCGCTAGTCAAGATCAAGGGACGCCACGTGGGTGATTCGGTCCGCCAGGGAAGGGTGACGACTCACCTTCTCATGGAATCGGGCATCAGCGGTGACGACAGGGTACTGCTCCTGAATGGCGAGCGCGAGATAGGAGCAGTCGTAGTCCGGATGGTCGAGATCAACGGCCAGCCGGGCAGAAGACGCGGCGAGTTAACGCATGGAGAAGGGGACGCCTATCGGTGCCGCTCTGAGTGCATCGGTAGCATCGGCAAGATCCTGAGAACCGATTTCACCACGTCGATGCACGGCCCATAGCGCATTGCAGATCTCGGCGAAGACGAGATCCGGAGCGATGAGCGTGGCTTCGGCTTCGAGCGGGTGCGACGCATCGTCGGACCATTACTCCTGTACGAGCCATTTCACAACGATGCTGGCGTCGACCACATAACCTTTCATGTCACGCTGTCCCAGTCCCTATCGGCTCGTATGATCTCACTACTGTCGATGGAGGATTTAGGACGTTTTCGCAACAACTTGGCCCGAAAGGCAAAGTTCGGCTCTCCTTCAAGAAGCACCTTGCGAAGGATCTCCCTGTGCTCGGCTTCGGCGGAGTGGCCATCGGCAGCAACTCTGCTCTTCAGCGAGCGAATAACTTGCGGGGACACATTTCGGACGCCTTGGTCGATCCATGCCCGCAGCAGGCCGATGTCCCTCCGCGACAAGCGCTCATCGTTGGCGGCGTAACCAATTTCCCTGCTGCGCGGGACAGGAGCTGGATCGGTCGGCTTGCCGCACTGTTGCCCGCCGAGACCGATGACAGCCAGCCAGTTCCATAGGCTGCGCAGCCGAGTCGTCGCCCTCCGTCCGGCAAGGCCTAGTTGATTGAAATGCTCTCGCTCGAATGGACAAACAGCACGTCGTTCGCCCCTCGGAAGCTCATCAGGGCCTCCTTGGCCTTTTCCGGCTCGAGGTCAGTGGCTTGCAGCCCGGCGATGACAAGGTCGGCCGAGCCGGAGCGGCGGGTCACCTCGCGTTCCAGTGTCTCACCAACACTGCATGGGACTGCCGTTAACTGCTGCTTCGAGATCGGAAGCCGCCCCTCTGTCATCAGCTGCGAGAGCTTGTCAGCCTCGCGCTCCGCATCTTCGGACTCGAAGCAAGCGAACAAGCGGATCTGGGCCTTCCTCCATTCCGGGTGACCGACGATGATGTACGCAAGCAGCATCATCATGGCCGCGCTCCGCTGGGTCTCCTGCGTTACCCACACGTGGATCGAGGCCTTGTAGCCGAAACGGAAGGGAGTGGACCGCAGGACCAGGACATTGAAGAGGGACTCCGCCACCATCCGGGCTCCTTGCGCCACCTCGGCCAGTTCTTCCGGACGCTCCTTGTCAAATTCGAGCAGGATGCAGTTGTTCGGCAGGCCGGAAATGCCAGGCACCTGGAGTGTCTGACTCAATGCCATTTCGAACGATGGGCAGATCAGTGAGTCCACGAATATTCCGGCCTTGCTCACCTCAGTTCGCTCGATGAGCGAACTCACTTGCGTGCGGGCCTCGATCTCCGCTCGAAACGAGTAGCCGCCCTCCACGAACTGGATGAAGTGTCCAAAACCGTGGCGGTGGGAGATCCATCGAAGCAGGTCGAAATGCCCCAGCCTGCCCGAGGCGTCGCGCGTCACCGCGACGATCGATGGGCGCCATCCCCCCATCGAACCCGTCGGACGGCTCTTCTGCAGAGTGATCTGTAGACGTCTCGTGAGTTGGAACATCGTTCCCTGGAAGATCGCGGTCAGATCCCTTTCGCCGCGTCGCGAGCGACGTAGACCGGCGTAGACAAGCCCCATGAGCAGCAGCGAGACGAACGTGTACATCGCACTCATCTGAAGCATCATCAGCCCGCACATCACCGCTCCCAGCAGGGACACGTACCACCGCGTGTGGAAAGTAGGGCGGTATGAGGGATTGCCCGCGAAGTACTCCAGGAACGATACGGCACAGAGAGCACCGTACGTGACCATGAAAAACATGCTGAGAATCTGGGCGATGAAGTCGATTCCCCCGGCCAGAACGAACACGAATGCGATCAGGGTCGAGATGCAGGTGGCCGCTACGGGCTCTTGGGCTTCCCCACGGCCCCGTTCCAGGAAGCGGTTCAGAGATGGAATCGGCAGTACGTTGTCCCGTGCCAACGCCTGGAGCGTTCTCGGGGCCACAAGGACTGAGCCCAAGGCCGAGGACAGCGCGGCGGCTCCCAAGCCGATGTAGATCGACGGGCCCCACAGCGCGATCTGAACCATGACGAACTGATCCGAGGCGAGTGCTTCGGGGGTGGCACTCTGCGCCAGCTTGATCGCCACGAGCGCGTACACGACCATCCCTGCCAGGGTCGCCCCAACCGTTCCACGCGGAATGCTGCGCTGGGGATCCCTGAGGTCCCCCGAGAGTCCGAGGCCCGCGATCATCCCCGTGAAGGCGGGGAAGCATGTCGCGAAGACCGTGCCGAAACCATCGGCTTCGTCGATCGTGTCGGTGACATTGAGACCGTCCGGGCGGATTGCTTCCGGCCCCTCGCCCATCAGAAACGCCGCGATCGACGCGGCGAGGAGGAGGCTGACTGCCCAGAGCAATCGCACGCCCAGATTCGCGCCCTTGGTGAGCAGGAAAATCGCAAGCAACGCGGTAGACAGCGCGCTGACCCAGCGCGAGTCCAGCTGGAACGCATACGTAGTGTCCAGCCACTCGTAGACTGGTGAGAACGCTTCGGCGAATGCCACGAGGTAGAAGGCGATCGAGATCGCCTGAGATAGGTAGAGCGCGATCCCGATCGTGCCGCCGATACTGGTTCCGAAGGAGCGGCTGATGATGAAGTACGCACCTCCGCCGGCTACCCGCCGGTTGGTCGCGATTTCCGACACGGCCAGTACGGTGGGTATGGTGACGAGGTGAGCCAGAAGAATGATAACGAGGCTTCCCCACAGGCCGACGTGAGCGACAGCGTAGCCAAATCGAAGAAACAGGATGGCGCCGAGGATCGTGCTGATCGAGGCCAGGAAAACCGGAGCTGTTCCGAAACCGTGCCCCGCACTTGCGTCCGCACCGGCCTGCTGGGCGCCAGAGCCAAACAATGACATTTCTTGGTGGTATCGGACCTAGGGGTTTGCCCGACAGGCCCAATTCTATCGAGTCGCACTGCAGACTGCTGCGGCGGCAGTCCGGCCGGAGGCTGCATCGCAGGGCCTGTTGCCGCGCCCATAGCAAGAACGAGTCCGCCTTCAGCGAGTGCGCAGCAAACGTGACGTTTACGCCACAGCCTCACGGGCAGTACTCGACATGGCGTGCGTCCCTCACCCACAGTGCACGAACAGTCATCCCCCTCCGAACACCGATCCGCAGGTAGAGGCAGCCTTGACTGGCGCAGCTCTCGAGCCCTCGGGCCGCGATGCCGGGGCTCTGCCGGGCGATTTCCAACCGACGCCGTCCATAGTACGGCCGACGCGCAGTTGGCCTACAGAGTGGCCATGTCGATGTTGTCGAAGCTCCGCCCACGCCGAGACACCTCCTGCCAATCAATTCCTCACGCGGCCTTTCCAGCTTCGAGCGACCTAGACAGAATCGAGCCGGACGCTGCTTATTCCTGACCGTCCGATCCGATGCCCGGGCTGCCCTGCCTCGCAAGTGCGGTATGGCTGACATCCAAGCGGTGTCGGTGATGCGGACGTACCGGAACGGCGGGTGCCCCGGGACATCGCCAGCGGTCCTCAACCGGCAGCAACTCGGCACGCTCCGAGACATGCTCCTGCACGAGAGTTTGAATGGCCAGTGGTGGACACGGCGTGGCTTGTTGCTCGATCCGCAGGTGAGCAACGAAGACCTACGCGCTCCACGGCCCTTCGACGCCACAAGCCTCCGCTACGGCTGCGAGCCCCCGGTCCAGTGTTGCAAGTGGCAGCCGTAGCCGCAGCGCGAGCTCAAGGTACATCGCGTCGTAAACCGAGATCCCATTCTCTTCCGCAAGTTCGAATACCGCAGTCCACAATCGATCCGTTGTGACGGGATCGATGTTGATCGGCAGCGCCTGGAGCGCCACCCGAATCCGGCGCCAGTCGTTTCTGGCAATCCTACCCCTGCGGGTCGCCATCAACAGCGCGTTGCCTGTCTCTATCGGCCAAAGGGCCGGGACGAACGCGCTGTCTTCGATCAGGGACTCACGCAACCGATCTGTCGCCTCGTTGGCCTCGTCAGAAAAAACCCACGCCATGGTCACGGAGCAGTCCAGCACGAATGCCATCAGAATCGGCGTCCCTCCTCGATCAGTTTGCGGACGGACACTCCCCCCAGGCTCTGCTTTTCCTGGAAGGCGGCCAAGTGATCGATCGCCGCGCGGATTCTGGCGCTATCGCGCTCCCTGAACGGAATCAGCTCGGCCACGGGGCGATTGTGCTTGGTGATGACGAATCGCTCCCCCTCCTGGACCCGCCGCAGGAGTTGCGGCAAATGGGTCTTCGCATCAAATGCACCAATCACGGACACGTATTCGGACTCCTTGGCCTATGGAGGCGGCAAAACCAACCATACTCAGACTAGTCTATATATGCACTGCGGTCAACTCCCCCCGATTCCCTGACTCGCCGAAAGGTTGACGATTGGGCCAGGTTTGGGATTCCCTACACCTGCTCTTGTCGCCGGAGCCTTGCCGGGAATCGCCATGGCATTGTCGTAGCGAGGGGGCGGCTCCAGCCATAGCGGTTGTAGGCTGGGAAACAAGGGCGCTGGCAGCCGCCGGCTCCGCTATGTCGGTGACCTCCTCCCGTTCGACGGCACTCTCGGGTGGGTTCGCCGGTCGCCGAAAGGGTGCCCCGTGAGCCCGACGCGGTGGAGTATCCGGACAGGCCCTGGGTCGCGCAGAGCGTGTGGCAGGGGGACGCTGTCGGGCTGGCCGAGGCGGCGTTGCGCCACCATTTCCGGGACCGCGACGACGTACTCGTGGCGTGTGGAGCTGGTGGTCTAGTACGTACGCGGCGAAAACCGGGCCTGGCTGCAGCCGGACGTGCAGGTGGTATTCGGCGTGGTGGTGGACAGCGGCGCGAACCGCCGCACGTTCAAGGCGTGGGTGGAACGGAAGGCACCGGACTTTGTGCTGGAGGTGGCTCGCCGTCGACGGCGGAGAACGACGCGTGGAACAAGGCACAGGAGTATCTGGGGATCGGAGTGCGCGAGTACTGGCGGCTGGACCCGGAAGGAACGCTGATGGGGACGCCGTTGGAGGGCTACAGGGCCCGGGGAGGCCGGTATCAGCGGGTGGAGCCGGTCGAACGCACGGACGGGGTCGAGCACCTGCGGAGCGGGGTGCTGGAGTTGGATCTGCGCGGGGGGCAGCGGAACGGGGCGACGGTGCTGGTGATGCGCGATCCGCGGACGGGCAAGGAGTTCGACGGCGCGCTGGTGTTGAATCCCTATTTATTTCGGCAGTAGGAGGGGGTTTTTTCTCGTATTAGTTTGACGCTGAAATGCTTGGAAATCAGTTGTAGAGCGGAAATCCGAGAGGGGCGTTGATGGGGCAGTGAGGCAGG
>MKWU01006854.1_pt1 | contig 11270 bp, 12 predicted proteins | sample 809101 | NCBI WGS metagenome assembly MKWU01 (sample SAMN05860141, study PRJNA318959) | sponge metagenome | host: Aplysina aerophoba | place: Slovenia: Piran, Adriatic Sea, Gulf of Piran | collected 2013-05-07
CGCATCTCAGCACTCGAACTCGGCCGAGACCACAACCACCAACTCGCCACCCAATACCAGAACTGGCTCCAAACCCACCACCCGGACCCATCAACATCGACTTGACAAACATAGGAACATCATGACCCCCACACCGGCACCAGAACACCCAAAACCCACAAAATCGCGCAGCCTCAAGGTGATAACCTAGAACCACAAAGGGTGTCTACCTGGGGATATGTGAAAATAGCGGCGGAGGGTGTGTCCGCGAGGCATCGGCAACACGGGTGGTTCGGCGGGCTTTAGAGCCCGCCCTCCATTGCGGCCGACCGGGACCCTGTCAACAGACGCGGGTGGTCACTCATCGTCCTTATTGTGTCTCCGGCGACGTGTCGCGATTAGGCCTGCGCTGAGAACGACCAAGCCGACGCCGACGGACGCGAGTTGCCGAATCGTTGTGCCCGACAGCTCTGGAAGTAGGAATGTCTCGTCTGGCGGGTAGCCGGCGCCTATGGACACATGGTCGGCCACATGGAAACCATCCAGATGGCGGTCGATGCGCCTGATCGCCATCAAGGGTACCGAGAACCTGGGAGTCACCGATACCGAGGCCCTTTCAGGATGGTGATCTCACTCCTATTGTTTCCTGGTACGACTGTTTGGAGGCCACTGCTGCCGGCACTGTCGGGTCCTCTGCGGGCGTTACCGTGGGCGGACCTTGTTGGGATCCAGCTTCCACCGGGGTGGGTTCGCCGTTGGCGGCGGGCTCATCTGGGTTTAGGGTTGAGCCTCCGTGAGGCTGACGCCGGTGGTGTGCTAACTCGACGATGGGTCCTCACCCCCCGTACGTCACTGGGAATAGACTCCGCTTGGGCAGGTGACTGCGTTATCGGATCAGGCTGGTGAAGGGACCGCATTGGAGCGGAGTTTGAGTTCGAGACGGTCTTGTCTCGGGGAGCCGCTGTGTCTTGTTCGGTTGCCTACGATCCGCGCGGTGACGGGCCGTTGGTGGGCTGGGGGTGTCCGCTTTCGGAGAGAGTGTTCCCGAAGCCCGCAACGGCGTTGACGATCTGGGGGTCGTCTCTATGAATCGCCGGGGCGGGCTGCTGCTCGCGGCGATGTTGGTGCTGGTCTCGTCGTGTGTTCCGGTGGTTGAGTCGGGATGTTCTGGTTTGGGGCGGGTTCTGAATGTGGGGTTCTACGCCTATTTCGAGCCGGTGAGCTACAGCGCGGCGGCGGATCCGTTCGATCCTATGTTCGATACCCATCGGGGCTATGAAGCCGACCTGTTGACCGCGGTTGAGAACATGGACGGAACGGGCCTGCGGTTCGAGCGGCGCGCTATCGGAGCCTGGGACGGTATCTGGCTTCGTCCGGCCGGGGACGACTTCGACATCGTGGGCGGCGGTATCACGATTCTCGATTCCAGGACCACAGACGCGTCGGGTGACCAAGTGGTGGCGTTCACATCCGGTCATATCACGTTCCACCAGTCGCTGCTGGTACGCGCCGGCGACGCCGACCGTCTCGCGACCCATGCCGACCTCAACAGCGAGGTAGTGATCGGTGCTCTGGCGGGCACGACCGGCGAGGCCCGGTTCCTGGTGCTGGCTGGTATCGCGAACGACGCCGGGGTGCTAGCGGCCGGTGTCAGGGTGGAAACCCCTGTGGGGACAACAACCGCTGACGGCACCGACGCGTTCTTCATCAACGCGGCGGGTGCCTCACCCGGTATGGAAGACCGGTCCTACCTCCACCCCGGGTCCGAAAGCATGCCCCAGGTGATGTACCCAAGCGCCGGAGGGGGCGACGCCGAACTCATCAACGCCGTCACCGAGGGCAGCATCGACGGCGTAGCGGGCGCCCTTATCGGGAACACGGCCGCTGCCGATGCCTCCGCCGGAGCACTCGTGGTCACCGCTTTGGACACCGGCACAGACGAACGGGGCGGCTTCGCGGTCGCCGCCGACGACACCGACCTCCTCCATTGCCTCAACACCAGAATCGGCTGGCTCACCGACAACAACCGGATCGGATACCCCGAATGGCACACCGACCCGACAATCTTCACGACCCGAGCCCAACTCTGGAACGAACAGAACTAGCCCAACCCACCCCGAACAAACAGGCAAACCAACATGATGAACTTGAACCGCCCCGTGCGCCACCACCGCTGGGCTATGTAATGGATGGCTTTCTCGACCACGCCTTTGCGGTTCGGTCGCCGCGGTGGGCACGCGTCGATGCCCACTCCGTAATGTTTGGCCACTCCCACAAACGAGGCCTGTATCCGGTCTGTGCCCGGCACCAGCACCGTCGCCATACGATCCACCCGCCACCGGCGCGCTGTCCCCCCAAACCGGCGCAGTACCCCGTCGATGCCTTCCACCAGATGCGCCTGGTCCCCGCAGTCGCTGAGCCAAGCCCGGAACCTCCCCGAATGGGACAGGACACCCACCAACACGAACACGGTTGATCCCCACGGGGTATCGCCCAACTGCGCCCAGCCCCACTGGCATTCCTCACCCGCCGGGTGGTCAATCATCGCGCCGCCTGACCTCTGGTCCGCCCACACGCCCCACACGACGGACGAAGCCGCCGGTCTCTGACCTTGCGGGCGAACGTCACATAGCTCTGCCCATAACCCAGGGCCTTGGCTTCCTCGAACAGCGCCGTCGCCCAAAGGTGCGGATCATCGGCCAACCGCTGACGAACATAAGCCTCGACCCCATCGAACGGGTCCGACCCCGGTCTCCGCTGCCCCGAGATCCGCTCACCACAAAGGTGAGCGCGCACGGTTGTGCGGTCTCTTCCCACATGCCGGGCAATAGCCCACATCGACCAACCCCGCTTCCTCAACGCGTGTACTCCCCTCGTATTCCTCCTGTGCCAACATCAGCGGTGGGGCCACCGTCTCCTCGCTGCCAGACCTAGCAGTCAGCAGCTTGGAGAGGACCCCACTCAACGTCTGGTATTTGCCGTCACAAGGTGGGGAATTCCACTGATCGAGACTGGGGAATTTCGATGATCGTCAACAGCCAGGCGCAGGGGTAACGACTCGGCCTCGAGGGTTGACAGGTCCAGTAGCTTCGACGCGTGGTCGATGTCGATGCCGACCACTACGCGCTCGGCATCGAGGTCCACGTAACCGGCGATCTCGCGGGAATTGATCTGAGAATTGACCGCTTGGGGTACGAGCAAGCGCGGTGTCCAGCAATTCTCCCGGGTTGTTCTTCCTCCGAGTGGACAAGCTCCACAGCGCTCTGGGAATCAAGCGCCAGTACTCGGCTTCACTCAGCATTCATTTTACGTCCTCGCCGCAATCCAATATTGAAGACTATCATCCAACATTCGAGATCAGAATGTCAACAGGAGGCTAAGTCTGAACATGTTGTCGGCGCCCCAGACTGCCTTCACACTCAGCATCATGACGGACCTGCGTCCGGGTCCTGGATGTGAAGACTGGGTGACGCACTATGACCAGTGTCTGGAGGAGGTCAGGTTCGCGGACTCACTTGGGTTTCGAACAGTTCGCATACCCGAATCTCATGGGCACGACGACGGGATGGCAGCCGCTCCTCTGACCGTCTTGGCAGCAGTCGCTGCAGTGACCAACACCATAAGGCTGATGACGTATGCCATCCCTTTGCCTCTACACAATCCGCGGATGATTGCCGAACGGGCTGCTGTCGTTGATCTCTTGTCTTCAGGTCGGCTGGAACTCGGTGTTGGAGCAGGCGGTCGGACTGCCCAGTTCGACATCTTCGGTGTCTCTCCATCTACGAGAGGCCGAATGGCGGAGAGTGCCCTTCGGGCCCTCCGGACAGCACTGACTACCGGGGTGCTGAATGACGGTAAGGATGGACAGCCTGTCCCGATCAGTCCTCGCCCTGCTCAGGATAACCTGCCCATCTACTACGGAGGCCTTTCCTCGCCTGCTGTGCACCGGGCCGTGCGGATGGCGGACGGATGCCTTCCATACGACTACATAAATCCAGAGCGGAACCTCCCGGCCTTCTACGCCGAGAAGTTGATCCCCGCCCTACAACACTACGAGAGAGACCTCAATGGCTTCTTTTTTGGAGTAGGCGTCGTCCTATGGGCGACCGACGATCCTGAACGCGCGTGGAACACAACCATTGAGCCTGCCCTGGCTTACCGGCAACAGAAGTATCTCGAGTGGTCAGGACATGAGGATGCTCTTGAGGGCATGACTTCAAAGGCGCTCAAGCAGGGTGTACTGGTGGGTACACCGGAGGACCTTGCCCGGAGACTACGGGCGACCCACGAGAACGCTCCTTGGCATGACTTGGCCTTCTGGCACCGGCTTCCTGGTGTGCCCCACGACGCCGCCATGGAACATCTTGAGTTGACCTCACGCCGCCTGATGCCGCTGCTTGATGACAATGGGTCGGGCGGCTAGGTGCGGTCAGGGGATGATATCGATCGGCGAGACCGAAGATAGACGATAGTCAATACCACTGCTATCACATAGACGATAAGACTTGAAATGGCTGCCAATGTGGGTCGGATTTGTGTCTCAATGAACTCGAACATGCGTAGAGGTAGCGTCTGTGATCTCGCTCCGCCGATGAAGACCACGAGTACCACTTCATCCCACGAGATGAGGAACGAGAAGACGGCAGAGGCCAAGAGAGCCGGAGTGATCCCTGGAAGTACGACCATCCGCCAGGCCCGCCGGTTCGTAGCGCCGAGGCTGAGCGCTGCCTCGAACGGACCGAAGTCGACGGCTCTGAGCGCACTCTCGATGAGAAGAACGGAAAACGGTAGGGCCAGGATCGTGTGAGCAACAACCAGCCCTGGGAATGTGCGGAGAAGCCCAACCCTCACGTATATGTCGAAGACGGCGACAGCTGTGACTATCGGTGGGACGATGAGCGGCGCGACGAGAAGACCGCGCACCAGGAATGCCCCCCTCTTGACGTATCGGGTGAGGGCAATGGCTGCGAGCAAGCCAAGAGCCGTCGAAGTGATAGCGACTGCCACGCCGAGTCTGATGCTCAACCAGGTGGCATTGATCCAGCGCTCGTCACCGAAGAAGTCCTGGTACCACCTGAGAGAAAGACTGTCCGGTGGGAAGTCGAAGACTGTCCCCGGTGTGAAGGACAACGGAATAACAACCAAAATCGGCAGAATCAGGAAGGCGACCACGGTGTTAGCCGACACGGCCAAGACCCGCTGACCTATCTTGCCCAGTCTCAACGCCTACTACCTCCAACTATAACACTCTTGGGATCGAACACCTTGGTTAGCAAAGCGAACAGCGCAAGAGTCACAATCAGCAGGATCATGCTCATTGCGCTAGCGATCCCCCATTTGAAGAGACGTATCTGCGTCAGCACATATATGGGAATGGTGATATCTCCACCTCCACCCAAGACGGCTGGAAGAATGAAGAAACCCATAGACATGATCAGGACCAGTAATGACCCGGCAATCAACCCAGGGCTTATGAGAGGCAAGTATATCCGCAGGAAAGTCTGCTGAGGGCGAGCCCCGAGGCTATCGGAGCTCTCGATTAGTGACTCATCCACTCCTTTCATTGACGAGTAGAGGACAAGGATCATGAATGGGAGCATCACGTGGACCATACCGATGAGAATTGCGCGAGTATTAAAGAGAAGATCAAGCGGTTCCTGGACCAACCCCATAGCTACTAAAGCGTCATTTATTAGCCCTTTTCTCCCAAGAATAACTGTCCACGCATAGAGTCGAGCAAGAATCGCCACCCATAGCGGAGCAGTGCTCAGGACCAGGAAGAGTTGTGCTCTTCGCTTCTCGAGGGTCGTGATGTACCACGCCACAGGAAACCCGAGAATTAGACAACCCACAGTTGTTAAGACTGAGACCTCAACTGTCAGCCTCAGGATGTTGCGAAAGGCCCGTGACGAAACGATCTCAACGTAGTTACTCAGGCCTGGAGCCGGGTCGGAGACGCTTCTCACGAACACACCTATGAGCGGATACGCAAAGAAGAGTAGAACGACACCCAGGCACGGCAGCAATAGAGCTAGGCCAACAAGGTAGTCTCGGTATGGACGCCGCCGAGTCTGTCTTTGCCAGCCGAGCTTCTTCATACTTGCCCGTCTGGTGGGGCGAGGACAATCGTCTGCTCCTCGTCCCAATGGAGCCAGACAGTTGAGCCTTCGGCGGGTGTCGGCAGTGATGAACTGGATTCGACCATGAAGCGGTGACCATCTCTGAGGCGAGACAGGATCCGATAGGAGTTTCCGTGGAACGACACCAACTCCACAGTCGCCTGCAAGCGCGGGCTGCCCATCGGCTCTTCTTGGATCAGGACCATCTCTGGTCGGATGCCGCAAAGCACGCGGTCTCCTTCCCCCAGCGACCGGCTCACATATGCCGGCACCGCCAGGGTGTTACCCTCGGCTATGTCTATGACAAGTCCGTCATCGGAATGACGCAAGACGCCCTCGATCTGGTTGATGTCTCCAACGAAGTCTGCTACGAAATGCTCTGCTGGCGAGCGGTAGACGGTTTCTGGGACTCCTACTTGGCGCACGGCTCCTCCATGCATAACCACAATCCGGTCTGACATCGCGAATGCTTCTTCCTGGTCATGAGTGACGTACACTGCCGTGAAGCCAATCTCCTTCTGAAGAAGTCGGATGGAGTCCTGTAGGTATTGGCGCAATCGTTTGTCTAAAGAGCCGAGCGGTTCGTCCATCAAGACAACTTTGGGGTTAAAAACCAGCGCTCTTGCTAATGACACTCGCTGTTGCTCGCCGCCACTCAGTTCTCTGGGGAGACGGGACCCCAACCCTTCGAGGTTGACCAACTCGAGAGCTCGCTGGACGTCGCGATCGATTTGGTCAGCAGAGATGCCGCGGATCTGAAGGGGAAACGCGACGTTGTCGTCGACCGTCATGTGAGGGAACAGCGCGTAGTTCTGGAACACGAATCCCATTCCACGCTCGCGTGCCGGTAGAAGTGTCATGTCAACACCCCCGACGATCACGCTGCCCTCATCAGGAATCGTCAGTCCGCCGACGATCCTGAGAAGAGTCGTCTTGCCCGATCCGCTAGGGCCCAGAAGAGTAACGAACTCACCCGGTTCGACAGCTAGATTGAACTCGTCGAGGACCAGCACATCGCCAAAACTGTGCCGGACACCCCGTATCTCGATCCTGGCTCCCGTCGAAGGCTGAAGGGGACGCGACTCCGTCGAGGGTATGGACTCGCTCATGTTCCTTTAGCCGCATCCGCGTTGACCTCGCCGAGGAAGTTGAAGATCATCTCGGCGGCGACCCCAAGGCTGCGGATCGGCACCCTCTCATCGTGACCCGCAATCGTGGCCCGATCCTCGAGGGTGATAGGCGCTGTGTGACAGCCGTAGGCGGGTATGTTCCGCGCTCGGAACATTCGCAAGTCGGTATAGCCCGCAGAGACCACGGGAACCAGCGAGGCACCTGGGACAGTGGTCGCAAGGGCTCGTCCCAGCGCCCGGGGTACCAGGCCCCTTGGGTCAGAAGCACCGCTGACGGCTCGGAAGGTCTCAGTCACGCTGACCCCAAACTCGGCTATCAGGCTCTCCAGATCGGCAATGAACCGGCTCGGATCCGTGTCTGGCAATAGTCGACAATCGAGAGTGGCTTTCGCCGATGATGGCACAACACTCGGTTCCATTCCTGCTTCAACAATCGTAATGCTGACTGTGTCTTGGAACATGGCCGAAAACGCAGGAGATTCTGCAATCGCCATCTCGACTGTGCTCCGGTCGGACTTTGAGGCACGCGTGATGAACTCAATGAACCCATCCTGTATGTGGCCCGCGTGGCGTGGAGATTGAATGGACCCGATAGCCGCTAGGGCACCCACGAGTCTGGTCACAGCGGTCGATCCACGTGGAACCGAGGAATGCCCACCTGGACCTTGAGCCTCCAACTCAAGCCAAAGGGCCGTCTTTTCTTGCGGACAGTATGTGAAAACGGGACCCTTGCTGCCCAGCAGCGTTGGATAGCTGAAACTCCCTTCTCCCAAGACCCAGGCGACATCCAAGAGTTCTGACCGGTGCTCCTCAATCCAGCGGATGCCCGCCTTGCCGCCACGCGTCTCGTCAGCCACGGCCAACAGCATGACGTCGATGCGAGGCGACGGGTTCTCACGTGCAAACTCTGCCAAACCAACAGCATGTGCTGCCACCAGCGTCTTCAGATCTATCGCACCGCGTCCCCAGAGATAACCACTGTGAACGGTCGGGGTAAAGGGAGAAGTGGACCAGAACGAACGTTGAACAGGTGATACGTCGAGATGGGACAACAGAAGCCCCGGCGGCCCAGCACTAGCAGAAACGCCCCGCATTCGGGCAACGACGCTGCTGCGGTTGCTGCTGGACTCGATCACCTCAACATCAAGCCCTTCCTTCGCCAGGAACCGTTTCAGAGGTCTTGCGGCTCGATCTTCGTTGCCAGGAGGGTTCGAAGTGTCTTGCCTGATCAACTCTTCGACAAGGCCCAGCGTCCTCTCTCGGAAGCTGCTTGGTCGCGAATTGAGGACAGGCTCTTCAGCCATTCTCTAGCATTCTGGTCGCTCGACTCAACGAGACGTCACTCTTCAGCGGATTGCATCCCACTCTCAGACCGATCGTAAAAGGGTGAGATTGCTGCCAAGCCAGCTTTACCATGTAGTGATTACTGAGAACCCGATATTTTCGAAACTTGACATCCCATCAAGTACGGAATTCACATCCCCAAGACTTACTTCTTGGCCAATCAGGGACGCCGGTTGGAGCTGTCCCTTGCCGACCATTCTCAGTAGATCTGGATAGCGCGGTCGCGGCATGCCATGACAGCCCGAGATTCGGATCTCTTGGGCAACGATGATGTCTATGGGCATCGGGACCAGACCTCGCTCCTTTGCCGTAGTAAGCCCGATCTGAACATGCCGCCCACGCACGCGTAGGCTGCCGATTGAATTCTGGACTGTTTCCTCTATACCGAGAGCGTCGATCGTCACTTCAACACCACCGTTGGTGAACTCCTTGATTGCTGATACTGGGTCTTCGCTCGAACTATTGACACTGAAGCTGGCGCCAGCCTCATGGGCCTTCTCAAGCTTCACGTCATCGATGTCAACTGCAATGACCTCGGCACCCAAGGCAGAGGCGATCATCACTGCTGACAGACCGATCCCACCGCATCCATAAACAGCGATCCGCTCTCCTGGCCGCAACTGTGCGACCTCGACCGTTCCATGAAATGCCGTCATGAATCGACAGCCGAGGGTACTTGCAGCAAGTGCATCGACACTGTCCGGCAACACAAGAAGGTTCACTTCCGCACGTGGGACAGGCACATACTCTGCGAATCCGCCTTGGAGAGAAGATCCAGGAAACTGGGGATGCTCACAGAGGTTCTGAAAGCCCGCCTGACACTGACTGCAAAGGCCGCATGAGTAGTGGAACGGCGCAACGACGCGATCGCCCACATGAAGATTCCGGACTTCGCCGCCCACCTCCACAACAACCCCAGCCATCTCGTGCCCGAGTATCAAGGGCAACTGTGGGTGCACCCCGAGCCAATCCCAGTGTCCTTTCCAGATGTGCCAGTCCGTCCTGCATACGCCGCAAGCATCAAGCTTGACGACCACGCCATCGGAGGGAACTCGTGGAAAATCAACTTCGGATATCGCGAGCGGCTCGTTTTGCCCGACCATCAGAGCCGCTCGCATTGCCTTCTTCAACGCGGCGCTAGGCATTCATAACTGTGCTATGAAGCCTTCTTCCGTCCTAGTGGCCGCTTTGCCACTCCGCCCAAGCCTCTTCGACCTCGGGTCGGTCGGAGAAGAAGAATGGATCGGCAAGTCCGGCGGCCGCTTCGTATTGCGGTGCCCACTCGGATCCAAAGGCGTCAAGGCAACCCGGGAATGGATCAGCATTCATTACTACGCCGTATCCGATTGCGTTCAGCGCCGCACACTGCCGGGAGGGAAGCATGGAGAGCGCATAGACGGAATGGGCGGCATCGTAGTTGGGAGCGCCCTTGGGAATGGCAAACGGTCCACCGTTGATGATGCTTCCACCCCAAGTCATTGCCACCGGCAGTCCCGGTTCCTGTTTGATGCGAAGTGCTGGTCGACCGTTGAATGTGATGCCAAGGTCGCATTGGCCATCTAGCAGGAACTGAATGGAGTCAGCGCCGCTGTTTGCCCAGACGATCTCGTCGTAGATTTGATCAAATCGGTCGAAAGCTGCCTGTCGCCCCTCCTCGGTGTCTAGTACGTCGTAGACCTCGTCCCACGTAGCACCGTTGGCCATAGCAGCGAACTCGAGGTTGCCACCGAACTGTGCGAAGTTGAACGCGCACCGTTTGCCGGGGAACTGCTCTACGTCAAAGAAGTCAAGTGTTGAGTCGGGTTGGGAACCGGCCGCAAACACGTCGGTGTTGTAATGCAGGACGATTCCGTAGTCTGAGGCACCCACGTAGTAACCCTGCGATGGGATTGCGCCTCCTGAGCCACCCCTGACGAGGTTGCCTTCTGCATCCGAGTAAAAGGCGACATCGGGGAGGGCAGCAACGTCGAAGAGGCTGTAATCAATGGGCTCCCAGTAGCCTTCTAAAGCAAGACGCTCAGCCGTTCCGTAATCCAAGATGGCGAACACGTCCCACTCTGTGGCTTCGGAGTCGACCTGAGCCTGCACGGCTGCAGTAGAGAGGTCTAGCCCTGGGGCTGCCTCGATCACGGTCCAACCGGTTATTGCCTCCCAATCGTCCAGAAAGGCTTCGCTCCACCCTTCGTGCACTTCGCCACCCGCATCGACCCAGACAAGTTCCCCGGGTCCCTGATCGCGCACGTCAACGAGAAGTTGCAGCAGGTTGTCGGGAATGTCTTCGGTCAGGGGGTGAACCGCCGCCGGAAGCCCTTCGAGAAGAGAATCACGCAATGACAGAGTTTCTGTGGTCGCGGGGGACTCACTTGTCGTAGGCAATTCTGATGTACTCGTGTCGTCGCTGTCATCTGCGCCGCAGGCGGATGCCGTAAGCGCTATCACTACCGCCAGGGCGAGTACACGGGCCCTGCTCTTCACTGGTCGACTCCCGGTGTGCCCTATCATTATCTCCTCCTAATCCGGCGCGTTTGCCGAATCCCCAAATCATACACGAATATGTGAGATGTGTCAAGCGTAACTAGGGCGTGTTGACTCTAAATGCCAGGGGTTGGGGTGTCCGGTCGGTATCGTTAACGTATGGAACTGACATCAGAACAATACGAACTTATAGCAGACGCGTTCCCTAAACAGCGGGGCAACG
>MKWU01006855.1_pt1 | contig 11270 bp, 10 predicted proteins | sample 809101 | NCBI WGS metagenome assembly MKWU01 (sample SAMN05860141, study PRJNA318959) | sponge metagenome | host: Aplysina aerophoba | place: Slovenia: Piran, Adriatic Sea, Gulf of Piran | collected 2013-05-07
CGGTGACGATAACGTGCGCGCCCATGCCGCGAGCACGGGACGCAACGCCGCGACCGCACCAGCCGTACCCCCCGACCACGACTCGGCGGCCGGCCCAGAGGATGTTGGTGGCGCGGGTTATCCCGTCCAGCGTGCTCTGACCGGTACCGTAGCGGTTGTCGAAGAAATGCTTGGTCTCCGCTTCGTTGACGGCAATGATCGGGTACTTGAGCTGCCCATCGGCAGCCATGGCGGTGAGGCGAACCACACCAGTGGTGGTCTCCTCGGTGCCGGCGATGACGTTGGACAACAGGTCGCTGCGCTCCTTGTGCAGGATGCCTACCAGGTCAGCGCCGTCGTCCATCGTCACGTTCGGGGCGTGGTCCAACACGGCGTTGATGTGCTGGTAGTAGGTCTCGTTGTCCTCGCCCTTGATGGCGTAGGTTGGAATCCCATATTCCTGCACCAGCGCGGCGGCGGTTTCGTCCTGTGTACTGAGCGGGTTGCTAGCGCAGACAACCAAATCGGCGCCCCCAGCCTTCAGTGCGATCGCCAAGTTGGCGGTCTCGGTGGTTACGTGTAGACAAGCAGCCATTTTGATGCCGGCCAAGGGCTGCTCCTTGCTAAACCGCTCCGTGATCATGTTGACGACGGGCATTTCGCGGGCGGCCCAGCGGATGCGATCAACGCCGGCCGCTGCCAGGGAAAGGTCCTTCACGTCGCCTTTGGTGTTTTGAACAGTCAAATCTTTGTACCTCTCGTTTTTGGATTTCTCAGTGCGCCACTCGGGAGAAGGCCAGGATCTCGAGCAATCGCTCGACGAAAGAGCCCTGGTTGTCCTGGTCCGTGAAGATGGCGGAGTTGTAGTGTTTCGGATACTGGGTAAGTTACGGATCGTTTCCGTAGGAAGTGGGATTGCCGGCGGCGATCCATGACGGCGTGCCGTCATCAATGTTGTAGAGCAGCTCCGAGTCTATGCCCAGGGCTGCGGCATACTCGCAGGCCACCCCGCTGCGTACGCCGGCGGCGCATATGAACAGCAGCTTCTTGCCCTCGGGCAGCTCGTCGACGCGATCCATGAACTCATCGACGTTGATGTGGATCGCCCCGGAGGCATGGCCGGTCACCCATTCGTCATCCCGACGAACGTCGACGACCACTGTGCTGTCAGGGTCGGCGTTGAGGATCTGGAGCGCTTCGGGAGAGTCAACCCTGTAGTAGGGTTCCCCCGGATTTTGTCGTGGCATGGGTTACCTCCTGTGTAACTTCGCGCTGGGTTTCAGCTAGATCGAAAATGCGTGAGGGGTCAGGAACTTGCAGTCTGCGGCGGGTCCAGGCGCGTGCCCGCAATGGGCCGCAACCGGCGTCGTACTTCTTCCGGGATCATGCTGCGCTCGGTGATGATGGCGTTGGTGATGGCGGTCTGGCATTCGCACGGACCCAGTTCTGCCAGCGCCGGCATTATGTGTCGCAGGATTATTCGGCTGTTGGCTACGTTGGCGATCAGGTTCTCAACCACCATATCGACCGTAACGGCGTCGTGGTCGGGATGCCAGCAGTCGTAGTCGGTCACCCACGCCATAGTGGCGTAGCAGATCTCGGCTTCTCTCGCGAGCTTGGCCTCGGGCAAGGCCGTCATGCCGATAAGATCACCGCCCCAAGAGCGGTACATTTCGGATTCCGCCTTGGTGGAGAAGGCAGGCCCTTCCATCACCACCATGGTCGCGCCCTGGTGAGTTGGGATGCCCTGGCCCTTTGCGCCTTCGGCCAGAACCTTGCTCATCCCGGGACAGAACGGCTCTGCGAACGATATATGAGCCACCACGCCGTCCTCGAAAAACGTGCTCGGGCGCGACGAGCGGGTCCGGTCGATCAGTTGGTCCGGCACCACCATGTGCTGGGGCTCCAGGCGCGCCTGCAGGCTGCCCACAGCGCTTACGGACACGATCTGCTTGACGCCCAGGGTTTTCAACGCATAGATGTTGGCGCGGAAAGGCAGTTCCGTGGGACTGACCCTGTGGCCTCGTCCATGCCTGGGCAGGAAGGCTACCGGAACCTCCAGCAACTCGCCGATAGTGATGGCGTCGCTGGGCTTGCCGTACGGAGTATCGACATCCACCACGGCGGTCTCCGCGAAACCCTGGATTTCGTAGAGTCCGCTGCCGCCGATGATGGCGATTTCCGCTTGGGGATGGTTGGGCATTACGTCGATTTCCTTTGCTTGATTTACCAGACCACCATCGATTGACGGTGAACAAATACTATGGTGGACGCGCCTTGGCGCGTTACCTCAACGCTGGAATCTGTTCCCGCAGATAGTGCGTGGACCGGAATACACTGTTGACCACATAACCCTGCTCGTTGGGTGCGAAGTGAGGGTTGATGTATTCCCAAACCACCTCACCTTCTGGGGTAACTTGGAAGATCCGGCCGAAGTGGCCTTCGGTGATGAGAGTGTTGCCGTTGGGCAATCGCCGCGCTCCGGAGATGTAAGCGCTGAAAAAGTTGAAGGGCGGATTGTCCCGGTATTCCCACACGATTTCGTTGGTTGACGTATCCACTTCAATGACCCTGGACGCAGGCAGGGGACTATGACGGCTGTGGGAACCGTTGTCGTAGACCAGCACGTTACCGTTGTCCAGCAAGGACGGGTCGTGCTGCTGTGCCAATACGTCGTCGCCCAGTTGCCACTCAATGTTGCCGCTGGCCTTGTCGATGATGCCGACGGTGGATATGTTCCGGAAGCTGAACATCACCCGGTTATTGGGCAGCGGAACCACCGTGTTGCCGTGGCTCCACTCGTCGCGCAGATCGTTGAACGTGATAGCGTGGCGGTCGGGGTCCAGGTGTTCGGCCGCGTGCCATTCCCAGATGCGGTTCCCGTTGGCGTCCACTTCCACCAGCACGTCCGCATACATCCCGCCAACATCGGTGCCGGGCTGACCGCCCCGGATCGTTGCCGCCTGCGCATCTTCCATCCGCTCGACCGTCATATACAGGCATCCGCCCGATTCGGTGCGACGCGCGTCATGGTGATGGTGCGGGTCCCGGTGCTCCCACACGATGTTGCCGTCCCAGTCGGCCTCCACCATAATGCCGCCCTTGAACCGCTTCATCGCCTCGAATAAGTCCCAGCCGCCATCGTCGCGGACCTTGCCGCCGTAGAACAGGTTGCCGTTGGGCAGCAGGTAGCCGTAAAGGCCCGGCGGGTAGGGCATCCGCCACTGATGGGCCACCTCTCCGTTGGCGTCCAGCAGGTAAACCTCGCCGTTCCCCGACAGTGGCGCGTACAACGTGTAGCCGGGGCTGGCTTTGGACGGGTCGTGGGCCGTCAGCCCGGTGCGGGCGATGCGGCGGCGAGTTTGAGGTTGGATTTCAGGTGTTGTCATGTCGTCTCAGGCGGCGTCGACCGCCATTTTCAGTGATTCGGTGTAGGGCGGACGGCACACCATGGTTTCGGTCACGATGCCTGCGATATAACGGTGCGGCGTGACGTCGAATGCAGGGTTGTACGCCTGCGTGCCTTCCGGAGCGATGGGCGTCCGACCATAACCCGTTACTTCGTGCTCCGGTCGCTCCTCGATGGCGATACTGTCGCCGTGCGCGATTGCCAGGTCCACGGTGCTGGTGGGCGCGGCGATGTAAAAGGGGATTCCGTTCTCGTGTGCCAAAACAGCCAGTGAGTAGGTACCGATCTTGTTGGCTGTGTCCCCGTTAGCGGCAATCCGATCCGCACCCGTGATTACACAGGATACTTCGCCGCGCTGCATCAGGATTCCGGCGGCCGAGTCGGCGACCAACGTGGCCGGGATGCCAAGCTGCTGGAACTCCCACGATGTGAGGCGCGCGCCCTGCAGCCAAGGCCTGGTCTCCGTGTTGAACACCCGGAAGCGGGATCCGTCCTCCCAACCAGCCCGAATCACGCCCAACGCCGTCCCATATGCCGACGTGGCCAGGGCTCCCGTATTGCAGTGGGTCAACACGCCCTGTCCGTCCGGCGGCATCAGCGACTTGCCGTGCTCACCGATCCGGCGATTGATGTTCTCGTCCTCTGCCTGTATCAGCCGCGCCTCTGCCTCCAGGCGGGGCAGGATACTACCGGGATCCGGCTCTGCATCCGCAACACGTAGCATCCGCTTTACCGCCCACCCCAAATTCACCGCGGTGGGACGGGCTGCGGCGATGTGCGCCCCGGCCTGTCGGAGCGCGCCGATGAAATGATCCCGTTCCCGCGACTGCAGTTCGGCCGCCGCGAGCACGACCGCGTAGGCGGCGGTTACTCCGATTGCCGGGGCGCCCCGGACTCGCATGTCGGTGATGGCCGAGGCGGCGGTACGGTAGTCTGTGATGGTGACCGTCGTTTGCTCGTGAGGCAAAAGCGTCTGGTCGAGCAACTGGATACTGTTTCCAGTCCAGTTGATGGGTCTAATTTCACTCATAGCACCAGTTACCCGGTGTGTCGGGGATAACGCTGCGCGCCAAATAGCGTCAAAGAATCGGCGGAGTTGGTGCTTTCCGCAAACACAAAATAAAGGCTCACCCACAGCGGGAGAGCCCATCAAAACAGTACTCCCCTCATCTTTCGTCATACCGCCGACGCTGTGCCTTCGCACAATATTTCGTCGCGGGACGCCGGATTTAGCACCTGATCTCACTGGGTTAGCGAGATTGGTTGCCAGGCTTCACAGGGCCGTTCCCTCCGCCTGTCTGTATAAGGGTTCCAGCAGCGTATCCGGTTGTTAATCGTTACCAATACTACTTTGAACGCCCGATTTTGTCAAGTTGGTTACGATTGTCGGGCCGTCTGCCGGACCATTTTCGTGCTCAACGGGCTATAGTTCGCATGCGTACAGGTACAGTGTCAGGCTGGTGTGCGGGAAGGCGTGGTCCTCGACTTCGTGATAGCCCCGGCTACGCAGGAAAGCTATGGCCCCGGGCATGTGGTTGTAAGTCCACGCTACGGTCCGCGTGTACCCATATTCGCGGCAGAATGCCTCTGCATGGTCCAGCAGTTGAGAGGCTATGCCCAGGCGCCGGGCGTCGCGGCGAACCGCCAACCGACGGATCTCGGCGTCTTCCCCGGTACGTTGGTACGCCCCAATACATCCCACCGTTTCACCGTCCCGTTCCGCTACCCAGAAGTTGCTGCCCGGGTGCTCCAGGTAGCTGCGCTGAATGTCGGCCAGGTCGCGAGTCAAAGCGCCTTCGACGTAATCGTTGAAGTCCTGCCTGTCCTCGTCGGTGTGCAGGTAGCTCTGGGCAAAGTCGTCCTGTTCGTGGCTGAACACCTCACGGACGGCCTCATAGTCTCTGGAACGGTATAGGCGAATATCGATCATCATGTATTGACCAGAAAGTTGATGATGTCACCGTCTCGGACCGGGTATGTCTTGCCCTCCGACCGCAGCCTTCCTTCTTTGCGCCCCTGGGCCATGCTTCCGCATACCGAAAAGTCGTCGTACGCGATAACTTCAGCCCGTATGAACCCCCGGGTGAAATCAGTATGGATGACGCCAGCCGCGTCCACGGCCGGCATCCCGCCAGGCACGCTCCATGCACGCACCTCGTCGTCGCCAACGGTCAGAAACGATACCAACCCAAGCGTATGGTAACTCTCGTTGATCACCTGGCGTGTCGCGGAGTCCCCCAATTCCAGATCCGCCCGAAATTCGGCGGCCTCGTCCGCATCCATCATAGCCAACTCCGCCTCAATTCTGGCGCTGATGTTGACCTCGCCGACCCCCTGAACCAAATTGTGATCAAGGCCAAGGTCGGCAATGCGGATGTCGTCCGCGTCTTCGTCAGTGTTGAATACGGCGATGACGTTCTTGTCGGTCAGCAGTTGATAGTTGACCAAGATTGCGCGTTCGGAGTCGGTAAACGACTGCAACCGCACAGGAACACCGTCCTCAAGCCCGGCCCGCGCCTTTTCGACCGCATCCTTGTGCCGCACTGCGGCCGGCCGGTCGGCTGGTTTGGTCTTATGCATCTGATCGCCCAGCCGAGTCGAGGCGCGTTCCAAGACTTCCAGGTCGGCGAAAGACAACTCATTGAGCATTGTCTCCAAGTCCCGGGCCGGGTCCACGTCCCCAATGGGATGTGGAACTGCCTCGTTCGAAAAGGCCCTGACCGCGACCAAGAAGGCGGTGGCCGACTGCAATATGTTGCGGTACTTGCCGCTGATTCCCTGAGACTTCGCCATGGACTCAGGGCCGGGCAAGTCGATGTAGCGAATCTCGGCCGGAACGACTTTCCTGGGGTTGTACACCTCCGCAAGGCTGTCCAAGCGCGGGTCTGGCACCTTGACCACTCCCATGTGCATTTCAGTAGCCGATCCTGACGTTCCGCTCGCGTCGGATTTTCCCAGAGTCAGGGCGTTGAATAACGTGGTCTTACCGGACTGGGGCAGACCGATGATTACCGTGTCCATATTTTGCTGTTTGTAGCTCCAGGATTAGGGAGTGGTTTCCGCACAAATGGGATGCCCCGGTACCGACCAGCGGCGACGGGGCAATTGAAACCGGACCAACAACGCTAAATCGCTATCGTTTAGCCGGTTGCCAACACGACGGTCCCGGTCGAAGACAGCGACCCTCCAGTACCGTTTACGATGCTGGTTGCGGCCGGTTGGTCAGCGGCACCCTTGCGATGAACCTGACGGTCGCCACATTCGCCACGGAGTTGGCGTACCGCCTCGACCAGTAGGAAGCTTCCATACATGCCGGGGTGCGAATAGGACAGGCCGCCACCATTGGTGTTGAGCGCAAACTCGCCGCCCGGAGCAGTCCTTTGGTTCGCGACGAAGTCAGGACCTTCGCCGGGGCCGCAGAATCCCAACCCCTCTATGGTAACCAGAGTGGTGTAGGTGAAGGAATCGTAGATCATCGTGTGGTCGATGTCGGCATGGGTCAGGCCGGCCCGGTCCAACGCGCGAGGGCCCGTCTCACGCGACCAGGTGGATGTGTGATTGGGCATGAAACTGATCAGGTTGTGGTCGTGGCCTTCGGCCGCCCCCAGGACCCAAACCGGCTCCTTGCGGCAGTTCTGCGCCTTTTCCGCCGTGGTCACGATAATGGCTGCGCCCGAGTCGGTCACCAAGCAGCAATCAAACAGGTGGAAAGGCCAAGCGACCCACCTGGAATTGTGGTAGTCGTCAAACGACATTGGCGTTTCATGCATGTAAGCCATGGGATTGAGGTTAGCCCACTTGCGCGTGGAAACCGCGATTTCGGCCAATGCTTGCCGAGTTCGCTCCTCTCCGTATTCGTGCATATAGCGGGTGCAAGCCATGGCGTAGTTGATGGGCTGGCCGATCATGCCGTAGGGAGTTTCGTATTGGGCCACCGGGAGGTTCCGGTCCGCCGGGACTGGCACGCGGGTGGACCGTCCGGCTTGACCGTGGGTGATAAGGACCGTGTCGCAATATCCAGCGCGAATCGCTGCCGCCGCATGTGCGACGTGAATGACGAAGGACGATCCGCCCACTGACGTGTTGTCAGTGAACGATGGCTGCAAACCGAAATATTCAGCGGTAACCAGAGTGCTGAAACCTGCAGTCATCAGGCCATTGACATCCGACATAGACAGACCGGCATCCTCCAACGCGTTGTGCGCGGCTTCCGCGTGGTGCTGGAGCGAGGATTTGTCGGGCACCGTGCCCATGACGTCGGATTCTGCGACGCCAACAATTGCGATGTCGCGTTCGCGGTTTGCGGTACTGGCCATAGGTTCACTCCAGTGGTCGATTCGTTAGTTTATCGGCCCAAGGATGGTACAACATTACTCGTCGCCCGACAAATATCGCGCCGCCGCTGGCTCAGTCCGGTCAACTTGCCAGATGCCCATAGCGCTATGCGATCCCCTCAAGCGTGGCTACCCACTTGCCGCGAAACGGAGAGGCACGACGACCGTGTGCTAAAATGCGCTTAATTCCGGATGCTGGATCCATTAACTCGGGTATGGGTATGCCGCATAACTTTTGGATGATTAATTGCAACAAGCAGAATTTCAAAATCACTGAGCATTTGGGCTTCACCCAACAGGGGCTGAAGGCTGAATATCGGCGCAAAGTGCAACGAGTTGAACCAGGGGACCGCATCATTTTTTACGTGAGCGGAGATCGCGTGTTCACCGCCACGGCCACCGTGACCAAGTCATACGAAGAAGTTCGGTCCACTCCATGGGTCAAGGAAGGAAAGACGCCCTGGCCCTACCGGATTGAGATCAAACCTGACGTGATTCTCTCCGACGAGCAATACATCGACGCCGGGCTCATCGCCTATCGCCTGGAATACCTACGGAAGTGGCCTCCGGAAGACTGGCACCTGGCATTCCAGGGGAACCTGCATCTGCTTTCCAAGGGAGACTTCTTCCTCCTCGAGACGGAGATGCTGAAACTGCGGGATGGGCGCGATGCGGCGCTACGCAGGGTTGACACCGAGTTGGCTGTCGAAGCAGAACGGACAAATTCTCAACGAGAACGCCGCCGCCGCAACGCGGAGAGAGAGCCGGCAAGATCTTCCAGGGCGCGCAACGCCAACCCGCTCGGTGGGACAGACCGACCCCAGGAAGTTCTGCCGGTCGCATCCGAAGCCCCTGACCAGGTTATTGAACCTCAACCGCCGCCGGCAGCAGGACGAGAACGATCGAGCAGTCGCAGTCGCCGATCCCATGGGAAAGGCCGCAACCGACCCCGGCCCGAAAATCCGACCAAGTTCGACAACGACTAGCGCTCGCCAATTTCGCCTAACGCCAGTCGGATCTCCTCGGAAACTGCCGGGTCGTCCGTTGAAAGGGAAGCGGCCTCGAGCGCCCTTTGAGCATCGGCGCCGCCGATCCGACCCAACGCCCAGGCAGCATGTTGCCTGGTCAGTGATGAAGCCGTTTCCAGCGCCCAGATCAGCGCAGGCGTTGCGGACTTGTCGCGGAGGTTACCGAGTGCGACGCAGGCGTTGCGTTGCATCCCCTGCCACTTGGCACGCATCATGGGCGTGCCGGAGAACCGCTGCCGAAATTCGCCTTCGGTCATGCTCAACAATTCAATCAGATCCAATCCCGTCAAGTCCTGCCTGCCGAAGTTTGGATCCGACGTTGCCTTAGCCTTGCGGTTGACGGGACATACCTCCTGGCAGATGTCGCATCCGAAAACCCAAGTACCCATGGCTGCGCGAAGCTCTCGCGGTATGGCTCCCTTGTGCTCGATGGTCAGATAACTGATGCACCGCCGATTATCCACCACGTAAGGAGCAACGATCGCGTTGGTGGGACACGACGGTATGCAAAGCGAACATTGTCCGCATGTCTTGGACAGTGACCGGTCGGGTTCCAACTCCAGGTTAGTCACAATCTGACCCAGCAGCAGCCAAGAACCAAGGACAGGGCTCAGCACATTGCCATTCTTGCCAAACCATCCCAGCCCCGATCGAACCGCCGCCGCCCTATCCAGCATGGGACCGTCGTCCACGAACCAGCGTGCGCCAAGATCCCCATCGGACCGTTGTAAAGCGGGATGCTCGGACAGGTCTATGACGAGTTTACGCATCCGGCGCTTCATCAGGCGATGATAGTCGCGTCCCTGCGCATATCTGGCTACCCGACCAGAATGGGATTCCTCCTCGTCGCTCTGCCCCGGGTAATAGTTGAGACCGAGTGAAATTATTGAACGAGCGCCCGGTAGCAGATGTTCCGGATCTGTCCCGTGTTGGACGCGGAGTTTGGTGAACCATGGCAACCCGTCCATCAATCCATCGTCGATCCGTCGGAAGGCAATTTCCCGGTCGACATCGAACGCGGACGCATCGGTGACCGCGACCAAGTCGAACCCTGCCTCAAGCGCCAGACGGTCGATCACCTGACGGGGCGACTCTGAGTTGATGCCGTAGATCTCAGATGCGCTCACTGGTTTTCGTTCTGATAACGCCCGCGATAACCTTCCAGATCTTCCGCATCAAGATACATGAAAACCAATTGGGCAATCCGGGCGTCCTGTTGGATCCTGAAGCCCTGCGGATGATGAACGGTCATCAACGCTTGTGAGCGACCCGAATACCCGGCGTCCCAAACCGCGGTGTGGATGGACACGCCCGCTCGCAGGAGGCTGGAACGAGGTCGGGCCAGCGCCATGATGTGGCGTGGCAAGTGTACTGTTTCGTTGAATGTGATCAAATATGCACCTGGTTTGAGATGCATCCAACGATCTGGACCAAACGGGATTTCGGCACTTTCGGGCAGCGCCCGATCATCGTCGGACAGTCCGATGCTCCCGGGGCCAGAACTCCGAGGGTAGGTGGAGATGGACCGAACAGTTATATCAAAACCATTGGGTTGAAGCTGGCGTTCCAGGTCTTGGTACTGCTCCACCAACGGAGGGTCGCCGGCCACGAGGCCGGCAATAGTCGCACGGCTGAGAATGCCAGTGCGATTCAGGGATTCCACTACAATATCATTCCAAAAATGAAATGCCCGCCGTGCCGGATAAATCGGGTCAACGGCGGGCCAATCGATGCCTGTACTTCGGATCAGTCGTGCATGAAGTCCTGTATGTCAGCGGGCAGCGGTTCGTACTTGGGAATTTCGGTGATCACAGCCTGCGTGGTCAGCAACATGCCAGCAACCGAACCGGCGTTTCGCAGCGCCGATCGTGTGACTTTGGCCGGGTCGATGATGCCCCGTGCCACCAACGCGGTGTAATCGCCGCGGTCGGCGTCGAATCCGTAGTCGCCCTCGCCATTGCGAACATTTTCGACGACTACTTGGCCCTTGTAGCCTGCGTTTTGAGCGATGGTTGTGAGCGGAGCTTCAAGGGCTTCCCGGACCAGCCGTATCCCAACTGCCTCGTCGCCAGCGGCGCTGCCGATCATGCTATCCAGGGCGGCCTGGGCCCGCAGAAGGGTTACGCCGCCGCCGGGGATAACCCCCTCTTCAACCGCGGCCCGCGTGGACGCCAACGCATCCTCAGTGCGGCTTTTGCGCTCATTGAGTTCCGGCTCAGTAGCGGCCCCGACTTTGATCACGGCGACCCCGCCCGCGAGGTTCGCCAGACGTTCCTGCAGTTTTTCCCGATCGTAGTCCGATGTCGTTTCCTCGATCTGCACACGAAGCTCGGCTACTCGGCCGGCGATGTCGTCCTCGTGCCCGCGGCCTTCCACTATGGTTGTATCATCCTTGGTCGCCAATACTCGGCGAGCGGAACCAAGCTGCTCAATCGAAATGTCATCGAGGCGCATGCCGGCGTCGGTGGTGATAACGGTGCCGCCGGTGACGATCGCGAGGTCCTCCAACAGCGCCTTGCG
>MKWU01006856.1_pt1 | contig 11268 bp, 7 predicted proteins | sample 809101 | NCBI WGS metagenome assembly MKWU01 (sample SAMN05860141, study PRJNA318959) | sponge metagenome | host: Aplysina aerophoba | place: Slovenia: Piran, Adriatic Sea, Gulf of Piran | collected 2013-05-07
CTTCGAGACGCTGGTCGCCGGGGTGCGGATGCGCGCGCCGATGATGATGATCCATACCGTCGCGGCGGGGGGCGGGTCGATCCTCTCCTTCGCCGGGGCGCGCTACCGGGTCGGGGCCGCATCGGCCCGGGGCGGCGCGGGGCCGGGCGGGCCGCTCAGCGTCACGGACTGCAACGTGCTCCTCGGCAAGCTCCAGCCGGAGTTCTTCCCGCAGGTGTTCGGGCCGGGCCGCGATCAGCCCCTCGACCGCGAGGCGGTGACGGCCCGGTTCGAGGCGCTCGCGGCGGAGATTGCGGCGAGCCCGGCGGGGGCCGGGCGGCCCGCGCCGTCCGCGGTGGAGGTGGCGGAAGGCTTCCTTCGCATCGCGGTCGACAACATGGCGAACGCGATCAAGGCCATCTCGGTGCGGCGCGGCCATGACGTGACCGGCTACACCCTCAACTGCTTCGGCGGGGCGGGCGGGCAGCACGCCTGCCTCGTGGCCGACGCGCTCGGCATGACCCGGGTGATGATCCACCCGCTGGCGGGGGTGCTCTCCGCCTACGGGATGGGGCTCGCGGACGTGCGGGCGCTGCGCGACCGGGCGCTCGAGGTGCGGCTCGACGGGGCGGGGGTGGAGTCCCTCGGCCTCGTCCTCGACGAGCTCGCGGACGAGGCCCGGGCGGAGCTCGCCGCCCAGGGGATCGGGGCGGAGCGCATCCGGGTGCTACGCCGCGCCCACGTGCGGTACGACGGAACCGACATGCCGGACCTCGTGGACGCGAGCGATGCAAACGAGATGACGGCGCGTTTCGAGGACGCCCACCGCCGCCGATACGGGTTCGTCATGCCGGAGAAGGCGCTCGTCATCGAGGCCGCCTCGGTGGAGGCGATCGGCCGGGTGGAGGCGGACGGCGATTCGTTCGCCGCGGGAGCCGTCCGGGGAGGTGACGGTGCCCTCGAGTCGGTCGCGAAGCCCGAGCCGGTGGCCCGGGTCGGGGTCCGGTTCGATGGCGAGGAGCACGATTCGCCGGTCTATCGGCGCGAGGCGCTCGGTGAGGGAGCCGCACTGGACGGTCCGGCCATCCTCCTCGAGTCCACCGCCACCACGGTGGTGGAGCCCGGCTGGCGGGCGGTGCTCGCCGCGAGCGGCGACCTCGTCCTTGAGCGCGTCGTGCCGCTCGCCCGCGAGTCGGCGGCCGGCACCGACTGCGACCCGGTCATGCTGGAGGTGTTCAACAACCGCTTCATGTCGATCGCGGAGCAGATGGGGCTCACCCTCGAGAACACCGCCCACTCGGTGAACATCAAGGAGCGGCTCGACTTCTCGTGCGCGCTCTTCGACCCGGACGGGATGCTCGTCGCCAACGCCCCGCACATCCCCATCCACCTTGGGTCGATGGGCGAGAGCGTGGTCACGGTCGCGCGGGAGAACCGCGGACGGATGAAGCCGGGCGACGTATTCTGCGTGAACGCGCCCTACAACGGCGGCACCCACCTGCCGGACGTGACGGTCATCACCCCGGTATTCGAGGAGGACGGGCCGGTCGAGCCGACGGACCCCGGTGGCCCGGGCCCCGGCACCGGCCCCGGCACCGGAACCGACGCGCGAGCCGATGACGGCACGGCCGTCCGGCCGCCGTCCGGCACCGGGTCCGACTCCGGGCCCGGGACGCCCCCCGGTGCGCCCCGCATCCTCTTCTTCGTCGCGAGCCGCGGCCACCACGCGGACATCGGTGGCTCCATGCCGGGGTCGATGCCCCCCGACGCGCGCACGGTGGAGGAGGAAGGGATCCTCTTCGACAACTTCATGCTCGTCGACGGCGGCCGCTTTCTCGAGACCGAGCTCCGCGCCCACCTCGGGGCGGGGCGGTGGCCGGCCCGCAACCCGGACCAGAACGTCGCCGATCTCAAGGCCCAGATCGCGGCCGGCGCGAAGGGCATCGAGGAGGTGCGCCGGATGATTGACGACTTCGGTCTCGACGTGGTGCACGCTTACATGAAGCACGTGCAGGACAACGCCGAGGAGCAGGTCCGGCGGGTGATCGACGTGATGCGCGACGGCGAGTTCGAACTCCCGATGGACGTCGGGAGCCGGATCCGGGTGCGCATCGCCTTCGACCGGGAACGGCGCGAGGCGACCGTCGACTTCACCGGCACGAGCGGGCAGCTCCCGAACAACTTCAACGCCCCGTCGGCAGTCGCGCGCTCGGCCGTGCTCTACGTGTTCCGGTGTCTGGTCGAGGATGACATCCCCCTCAACGAAGGGTGCCTGAAGCCCATCCACATCGTCATCCCGGAGGACTCGATGCTGGCCCCGAAGTACCCGGCCGCGGTGGCGGCGGGGAACGTGGAGACGAGCCAGGCCCTCGTCGACGCGCTCTTCGGGGCGCTCGGGGTGGCCGCCGAGAGCCAGGGCACGATGAACAACGTCCTATTCGGAAACGAGCGTCACCAGTATTACGAGACGGTGTGCGGCGGGGCGGGCGCGGGTCCGGGCTATGACGGCACGTCGGCCGTCCACACCAACATGACCAACACCCGCCTCACCGACCCCGAGATCCTCGAGTGGCGCTACCCGGTGGTGCTGGAGAGCTTCGGGATCAACCGCGGGAGCGGGGGCGCCGGGCGCTGGCGGGGCGGGGACGGAAGCGTGCGCCGGCTCCGGTTCCTGGAGGCGATGGACCTCACGGTGCTGTCCCAGCACCGCATCGTCGCGCCCTACGGGCTCGGGGGCGGGGAGGACGGCCGCTGCGGGCGCAACTGGGTGGAGCGCACGGACGGCACGCGCGACGAGATGACCGGCCAGGACCACCGCCAGGTGGACCCCGGCGACGTCTTCGTGCTCGAGACCCCCTCGGGCGGCGGCTACGGATCCCCGCCCGCTCCCGGCGACGAACGTGTCTCGAGGAAGTGACCGGGAATCAGTTGAAGGCGAGGGTGACGCGGCGGCCGGTCTCCAGGGATTCGTAGGCGGCGTCCGCCATCGCGAGCGCGCGCGCGCCGTCGGCACCGGTCGGGGTGGCTTCGGCCGTGCCATCCAGCACGTTCACGAAGTGGTCCCACTCCGCGCGATAGGCGGCGGAGTAGCGCTCCAGGAAGAAGTGCATGGCCTTCTGGGCGGTGAAGCCGTGGGCGCCGCCATGCACCAGGGTGGACTCGGGCACGTTTCCGGCCGCGAGCATTCCCTCGCTGCCGTGGGCCTCGATGCGCTGGTCGTACCCGTAGGTCGAGCGGCGGCTGTTGTTGATGACCGCGAGCTTGCCGCTCGCCGTCCGCATGCCGACGATGGTGGTGTCGTGGTCGCCAAGGGCTGCGACCTCGTCGTCAATGAGGGTGGAGGCGCTCGCCCAGAGCTCCGTCGGGTCTTCGCCGAGGAGGAATCGGGCGAGGTCGAAGTCGTGGATGGTCATGTCCCGGAAGATGCCGCCGGACGCCCGGATGTACTCGGCGGGGGGCAGCCCCGGGTCGCGCGACGTGATGAGGAGCTGCTCGAGCCGTCCGATTGCGCCCCCGTCGAGCTCGGACTTGAAGTGCCGGAAGTGGGGGTCGAAGCGCCGGTTGAACCCGACGATGAGCTTGGTTCCCGACCCCTCGATGTTCGCGAGGCACTCGCGCACCCGGGCGCTGTCGAGGTCGATGGGCTTTTCGCAGAATACGTGCTTGCCGGCCGCCGCCCCTGCCTCGATGTAGTCCGAGTGCGTGGGGGTGGAGGACGCGATGACGATCGCGGCGACATCCGGGTCCGCGAGCGCGGTATCCGCGTCCACGGCCCGCGCGCCGTGCTCTGCCGCCATGGACTCCGCCGCCGCCCGGTCCACGTCCACCACGTAGGCGAGCTCCGTCCGGTCATGCCCGACGATGCTTCGCACGTGGACCTTCGCGATCCTCCCCGCCCCCAACAACGCGATCCTGTACATCCGCCCGCTCTCCCCGTGGAACCCCGCCATCCCTCGCACTTCTCGCCCCTCCGCCGTCATTGAGCGGATGGCAAGTGCCAATTGGGCATGATAGACGACCTCGAGCGGTTCCCATGCGGGCCGTCCGCGGCGAACGACGACGGGGTCCGAACGGGCGGGCGCCCGTACGTCCGGCTATCCGGCGGGGGCGGGCTCGAGGCGCAGGAGGGCGCCGTAGGGGGCGGGGGCGTCCGTCAGGACGTAGATGAGGCCGTCGGGGCCGGTGCGCACGTCGCGGATCCGCCCGTAGCGGTCCTCGATCAGGCGCTCCTCTTGCACCACCCGCTCCCCGTCGAGGACGAGGCGGGCGAGGTGCCGGGGCGTGAGCGGGCCGGCGCAGAGGGTGCCGCCCCCCCCGGGGGACCGGGCGCCGCGGGCCCCGGCGAGGCACGGGGGGGCGGGGTGCCGGAGCTTGAGCGCGCGGGCGAAGAGGTTGCCGCGCCACCGGGGGAACCGGTCGCCGTCGTACACGGTGAGCCCGGAGGGCGCGATGGAGGGGGTCCACTGGTGGATTGGCTGGGCCATCCCCTCGCGGCGGGTGCCTTGCCCGACCGGGATGCCGGTCATGTACTCGCGTCCGTAGCTGATGACCGGCCAGCCGTAGTTGATCCCGGCGCGCACGACGTTCACCTCGTCGCCACCCCGCGGCCCGTGCTCGTGCGCGAAGAGGGCGCCGGTCTGCGGGTGGAAGGCGAGGCCCTGCACGTTGCGGTTCCCGATGGTGTAGACCTCGGGGAGCGCGCCGTCCACCCCCACGAAGGGGTTGTCGGGCGGAACGGTGCCGTCGTCGCGGAGGCGGACGATGCTGCCCGCGTGGTCCCCCGGGTCCTGGGCGCGGTGCCGCTCGCCGCGGTCCCCGAGGGTGACGAAGAGATGCCCGTCCGGGGCGAAGCGCAGCCGCGACCCGAAGTGGCGCCCGCCGCCCGATTTCGGAAGGGCGCGGAACAGCTTCTCGACTTCCTCGAGCCGGTTGCCGCGAAGCCGCCCCCTCGCCACCTCCGTGCCGGCGCGCCGCCACTGGCCCGCCGCGTAGCTGAGGTACACCCATCCGTTCTCGCGGAAGTCCGGATGGAGCGCGACGTCGAGGAGCCCGCCCTGGCCGCTCGCGCGCACCCGCGGGACGCCGCCGACGGGTTGCGGATCGAGGCGGCCCTCGGTCACCGTTCGAAGCCTTCCCGAGCGCTCCGTCACCAGCAGCCGGCCGTCCGGCAGGAAGGCGAGCCCCCAGGGATGATCGAGCCCGGTCGCGACCGTGACCACCCGGAACGTGTGCTCCTCGGACGCGAACACGTCGGCCCGGGCCGGGAGGTTGGAAATGGCGAAGACGGCGGCGGCGACCGGAACCGCGAGGAGGGCGGCCCGGAGACGACCGACTCGCCTTCCGTACAAGCCCTTGATGAAGCGGGCGCTCGGGCCGGTGGCGGTGACCTGGCCGTGTTTGGGGGCCCGGGCGGGACCCCGGTTTCCGCCGGGGCGGCGGAAATGGCTCCGGTCGGCGCGGGAGCCGGAAGTGCGGCCGGCGCCGCGACGTACGGGAAGACCTCGGCTCACAAGAAAAAAAGGGGCGAGACCGGCGTCTCGCCCCCCGTGCTCCCAGTTCGTTCCGGCTCAGGCCGCGCCTACTTGGCGAGGCAGGTCGCCGCGTTCTCCGCCGTGCACACGTCGAGGCCGGTGTAGATCGGATCCTCGACCGCCATGCCCTTCACGAGATCCCGGAGGATGAACATCGCCTGGTAGCCCATCTCGTACGGACGCTGGCCGACCTGGCCGTTCGAGAGACCGTCCATGAGCTGTTCCATCTGCATCGGGAGGGTGTCGGCGACGATGACCGAGAGCGCCCCCGATTCCATCTTCGCCTTGTAGGGCTCGACCGCCTGACGGTAGGCGTTGTCGTACCACTGGGTGAACGCGCCGGTCGAGATGAACGCGGTCAGATTCGGGTTCGCGGCCAGGATGTCGGTCAGGCCCTGGACCGCCTTGTTGCCGTCGTCGTCCGTGATGAGCGGGCAGGCAGAGATTTCGGTCCAGCCGTTCTCCCCGGCGAGCTTGTTGCCCGGAGGGGTGGTGCCGGACATGCCGCCGAGAGTGTCCCGGATTCCCTGGAGCCGCTCGTTGTGGTTGGCCGCCGCCGCGCCGCCGGTCTGGAGGCAGACCGAGCCGCCGTTCGGCTGGAGCCCCTGCGCGATCTTCGCGAGGTTCACGCCGATGTCGTAGTTCTTGGTTCCTACATAGGTGGCGCGCACGCCCTTGTCTTCCTCGAGGACGTCCGCGTCCCAGGTCATCGTCGGGATCCCGGCCGCCATGGCCGCCTTCAGCACCTTGGCCATCGCCGGCGCGTTGGAGGGTGCGACCGCGATGCCGTCTACGCCCTGGCTGATGAGGTCCTGGACAATCTGAATCTGCTCGATCTCGGTGTGCTCGCTCGGGCCGATGTACACGCACTCGATGTCGGCCTCTTCTTCCTGGGCCTTGTAGCAGCCGTCACGCGCGAGGTCGAAGAACGGGTTGTTCATCGCCTTGGGCACGAGGGCGAGCTTCATCTTGCCGTGGCTGTCCGCGAGGGCCGCGCCGCCCGCGAAGGTGATGGCTACGGTACATGCCGCAATGAGGACTTTCCGCATGGATGTCTCCTTGTTTTGGTGGTTGCAGGGTTGGTTGGAAGGGCACCTCGAGTGCCGGGTCAGCCTCCTCGGTTCCTGAGGCGCTCGAGGAGCACCGCGAGGATGATGAAGAGGCCGATGAAGAACTGCTGCCAGAGCGCGTCGATGCCCCCGAGCAGGAGCGAGTTTCGGATGAGCTCCATGAGGGCGGCGCCGATCGGAGCGCCGATCGCGTAGCCGATCCCGCCCATCAGGTTCGCGCCGCCGATGACCGAGGCCGCGATCACGTTGAGCTCGTAGGTGAGGCCGAGCGCGTTGGTGACGGAGCCGAACCACCCGACCATGAGGAAGGCGGCGAGACCCGCGCAGCTCGACGAAACGACGTATACCGACACGATCACCCGCTCCACGGGGATGCCGGAGAGCTTGGCCGCCTCCGCGTTGCCGCCGACCGCGAACACCCAGCGCCCCCAGGTGGTGTAGCGGAAGGCGAGGATGAAGACGATGGTGAGCACGATGAGGACCCACACCGGGTTCGGGACGCCGAGGACGCTCTCCCCCCCGATCCACTCGAAGAGGTCCTGGTCCGGCCCGAACTCGTAGAACATCTTGTTGTTCGAGATGACCATGGCGATCGATCGGGCCATCGCCAGCATGCCGAGGGTGACCACGAAAGGCTGCATCCGAAGATACGCGATGAGCACCCCGTTGATGAGGCCCACCGCCACTGCCGTCCCCATGCACGCGATGAAGCCCACGCCGACGGAATAGCCGGCGTTCATCGCCATCGCGGCCGCGATGCCGGTGAGGCCCATGAGCGAGCCGACCGAGAGGTCGATGCCCGCGGTGATGATGACCGCGGTCATCCCGAGGGCCATGATCCCGAAGAACGCGAAGTTCCGGGTGACGTTGTACATGTTTCGTTCGGTCATGAACACGTCGGACACCATCGACATGACGATTCCGATCGCGATGATCGCGACCATCACCCAGAACGGCTGGGCGCGGATGGCCGCGCCGATCGCGGTCAGCTCGCGCCGCGCGCTGACCGACTCGTCGATGGCCGCGTGGCCCGGGGATTGGCCGGTGGTCTCGTTCATGCGCTCTCGATGGCTCCGGTGATGAGGCCGGTGACCTCCTCGGGCGAGGTTTCCGCGATGGGCTTGTCGGCCACCTTGCGGCCGCGGCGGAGCACCGCCACCCGGTCGCAGACGCTGAACACGTCGGGCATGCGGTGGGAGATGAGGACGACGGCGTGATCGGAGTCCCGGAGCTGGCGGATGAGGTCGAGGACCTCCGCCACCTGGCGCACCGAGATCGCCGCCGTCGGCTCGTCCATCAGCACGATCTTGGGGTCGCTCAAGCGGGTGCGCGCGATTGCGACCGCCTGGCGCTGGCCGCCGGACATCTGCCGCACGATATCACGCGGTCGGGTCTCCGACTTGAGCTCCCCGAAGAGCTTGCCGGCCCGAGCGTACATTGCTCCGTGATCGAGGAAGCGCAGCGGCCCGATGGACTTCTTGACCTCGCGCCCCAGGAACACGTTGGCCGCGGCGGTGAGGTTGTCGCAAAGCGCGAGGTCCTGGTAGACGATTTCGATGCCGCTCTGACGCGCATCGAGGGGCCGGTGGAAGTGCACCGGCTCGCCCTCGAGGACGATATCTCCCTCGCTCGGGGGGTAGTTCCCGGCGCAGATCTTGACGAGGGTGGACTTGCCGGCGCCGTTGTCCCCCATGAGGCCCACGACCTCCCCGGTGCCGATCGCGAAATCGACCTCCTGGAGGGCCTGGATCGCCCCGAAGTTCTTCGAGATGCCGTGCATTTCGAGAACGGGCATGCGGCGGCTTCCCCCAATCGCTTCGAACCGCCGGGCGCACTCCGGGCGCTTCCGGGTGCGGCCGGCGGTTCGGGACCGGGGATTCTTGCATTGATCCCGATGGCGTGCAAAGTGAGCTGTGCGGTCCCCGCCCCGCCTTCGTTCGGCGCCCGCCGCCCCGTCGCGTGAGTCGCCTCCTCCCCCTCGCTTCCCGTACGCGGCCGGTGTCAGGGCACGTTTCCCGTCATTCGGAGTCACCTCTGCGTCGCCGCAGGGTCGAAGCGCCGTCGGGTCGATCGGCGCCGAACGGGGTTTCCGTGCTCCGGTGCGGCCCGCTCGGGGGGCGGTGGGTTCTCCCCGTGGCTACCGGGCTGCGGGCGGCGGGTGGCCGAGCCGCTCGGCGAGCGCGTGGAGCTCGGAGGGGATCTCGGCGAAGAGCTCGAGTCCGTCGCGAAGCGCCGCGGCCTTGCGCGCGAGGGCGAGCTGGCCGGGAAGCCGGACGCTGCGGTCCGCGTTCACCGGGGAGGATGCGAGGCAGGTCTCGGCGAGCCGGTCCATCTGGCGGGCGAACGCGCCGCCGCCGCCGAACCCGTCCGGCGCGAACGCGAGGACGAGGACCCCCGCCCCCCAGCCGGTCGGTTCGTCGGCGCGGCCGAAGCCGGAGAGCCCCTGGGTGAGCGCCTCGACGAGGAGACCGAGCGCGAAGCCCTTGTGGCCGTGGTCGAGACCGCCGATCGGGAGCAGCGCCCCGCCGTTCCCCAGCACCTCGGGGTCGTCGCTCGGTCGTCCCTCGGCGTCGATGAGCCACTGTCCCGGGAGCCTCTCCCCCCGCGCGCGCTGGCGGGCGCTCATCCCCGCGGTCGTGATGGACATGCTGATGTCGAGAAGGATCGGGTCGCCTCCGGTCGGAATGCCGGCCGCGATCGGGTTCGGGGTCATGACCGCGGTGGTTCCGCCGAAGGGAGCGACCATCGCGTCGCTCGGGTCGGAGGACAGCACGAGCACGAGGTGGCCGCGCCGGGCCGGTGCCTCGATGAAGGAGGCGAGGCACCCGATATGGTGGCTGCGGCGGATCGCGACCGACCCGACTCCGAACTCGTCCGCGCGATCGCAGGCCTCGGCGAGCGCGCGCGCGGTGACCCAGATGCCGGGCAGGCGGCGCGCGTCCCAGCACGCGGAGGCGCCCCGCGATGCGATCACCTCCGGTTCGCCCTCGACCGCCATCTCGCCGGACTCGACTTCCTCGACGTACTCCGCGAGGAGCGCGAGCCCGTGGGTGGTGTGCCCGTAGAGATCCGCTTCGACCAGCCCCTCGGCGACCACCTCCGCCCTGTCGCGGGGCATGCCCGCCACGTGCAGCACGCCGGCCGCGAACGAACGGAGCTCGCCGGGGTCGAAGCGGAGCGGGGTGCCCCCCGCGTCGTCGCCGCTACGCGTATCGGATGTTGCCGTCATGGGTTCCTCCGCACGTGGCCCTCCCTGCACCGTCCGCGTCCGGCCCTACGCCGGAAGGCAAGCGGGGCCGAGCGGCTCGTAGGTCTTGTAGGCGAGCACGAACTCCTGGTGGCCGAGGGCCTCGGAGCGCGTCGGCCGGCCGGAGGCGGCCGCGACGACCTCGGCGAGGATCCGCTCCCCGACCTGCTCGATCGTCTCCACCCCATCCGCGATCGTCCCCGCGTTCACGTCCATGTCGCCCGCCATCCGCTCGAACACGCGGGTATTGGACACCCCCTTGATGACCGGAGCGACCGCCTGGCCGACCACGGACCCCGCGCCGGTCGTGAAGAGGATGAGGTGGCAGCCGGAGGCGACCATCTCGGTCACGGTCTGGGTGTCGTTGATGTTCGGGATACCGAAGCGCACCGCGCCGTCGTTGACGGTGTCCATGAGATAGAGCCCGGGGCGGACCGGGCGCACCCCGGGCTTGAGGAGCCCCGCGATCGGCCGGGTGCCGCTCTTCGCGTACGCCCCGAGGGACTTCTCCTCGATCGTCGAGAGGCCGTGCTTGATGTTGCCGCCGCCGAAGCTCCCGTGGCCGAGATCGTCGTAGTAGCGGCGGGCCTTCTCCACCGCGCCCCGGATCTCGCCCGCGAGAGCCGGGTCGGCGGCGCGCGACGCCATGTGCTCCTCGCAGCCGATGAGCTCGCAGGTCTCCTCGAACATGACCGTCGCGCCCGCGTCGACGAGCAGGTCGAAGGCGTGTCCGACCGCCGGGTTGATCGTGACCCCGCTCAGGCCGTCGGAGCCGCCGCACTTGGTGCCGACGACGAGGTCGGAGAGCCCGAGCGAAGTTTCGGGCGGCCGTCGCTCGGCGAGCCGCGCCTCGACCCAGATCCGCCCGCGTTCGATCGTCGCGGCCGTCCCGCCGCACCCCTGGATGACCAGCATTTCCACCGGCCGTCCCGCGGCCCGGACCGCCTCGCGGAGCGCGCTGCGCTTGAACTCCTCGCAGCCGAGGGAGACGAGGAGCACTGCCCCGACGTTGGGGTGCGTGCACATCGCCTCGAGGACCCGGTGCGCGTAACCGCTCGGGTAGCATCCCGGGAAGCCGATAAGCTGGACCCCCTGCTCCGCGTAGGGGTCGGCGATGCGCCGGGCGACGTGGTGCGCGCACTCGACGAGGTAGGCCACCACCACGTAGTCGCGGATCCCGATCCGCCCGTCGGCGCGCCGGTAGCCGCGCATCCGCGCGAGCGGCTCACGCGGTTCACACGAAGAAGCTCGAGCTTCTCCCGTGGCGGTGTCCGGCGACTCCCCGGAGGGGCCGCCGTCGGGAGCGGGCCCATCGCGTGCCGGACGCCCCGGTGCGGGAGCGATCGCTTCGCTACTCATAGTGGTCCTCGTCGTTGTCGAGGTAGCGGCTCGCGACATTGTGGACGGGCGCGAGCCGTCCCGCCCCGATGGCGTCCGTCGC
>MKWU01006857.1_pt1 | contig 11265 bp, 12 predicted proteins | sample 809101 | NCBI WGS metagenome assembly MKWU01 (sample SAMN05860141, study PRJNA318959) | sponge metagenome | host: Aplysina aerophoba | place: Slovenia: Piran, Adriatic Sea, Gulf of Piran | collected 2013-05-07
CCCACGCCGCCCTTGCCGCTGCCTGCTCGAGAAGGCCCAACAGAGGATCAACAGCTTGTTGGAATCCGAGCGGGACGAGTTTCTGGGCAGCGATCGGCATCAGCGGCTCGACAACCGCACACTCCGCATCCGTTGGCTACCGAGGGAACCCTTGACATATCCGGCAGTTTGCCGTACATATGGATGATCGGAGAAAAAATCATATGTTACGTTTCGAGGACAGTGCAGCCGCCATAGACGAGCCTAAAACAGCGCGCATGGAGCAACGCACCAAGGCCCATGTGAAAGAGCGGATACAATACGCTGCGGCCTTGCTGGGGGTAGACGAAACGACATTTGTGACCAACGTTGCCTATAAGCATGCGCGGGAGACCATCGAGGACCATGAGCGTACCGTGCTTGCGCCGGAAGATCGGGCGGTCTTCTTCGCACTCATCGACGCTCCCGCCCTGCCGTCAGACGCCTTGAAAGTGGCGGTGAAGCGCCACCGGGAGATCGTTCGGCGTGGCTCCTGAGCCCCGCACCAATTTCACCGTTGATATTGAGCCGTTCGATCCCGTCAGACACGATCGATCGGCCTTTTCGTGTGGATCGGGCCGTATCGACAACTATCTGAAACGCACGGCGAAGAAACATCAGAAAGATGATTTCGCCAGGGTCTTTGTGGCCGTTGCTCCGGGTGAGACCGGCATTCTCGGATACTACGCGATCAACGCTCATGGCGTCGAAGCCCAGGATTTGCCCGCAGCGCTTTCGCGCAAGGCGCCACGACACGGCTATGTGCCGGCCGCCTATCTTTCGATCATTGCTGTGGACCAGCGTGTCCAGGGGCAAGGACTTGGACAGGCGCTCCTTGTCGACGCGCTCAAACGCGTGGTCCCTTTATCAGAAGAGATTGGACTGGCGGTCGTTATTCTCGATGTTCTTGAGGACGGCGGCGCGGAAGACATAGCCCGCCGCACACGATTCTACGAGCGCTTGGGCTTTCAATCCATGCCAAGTCGACCGACGCGCATGTTTTTCTCAATGAAGAATATTCGCGCGGCCTTGGAGGACTAAAGCTCCGCCCTGAGAACTCAACCGGTCTGACACGGCTGAGGTTTTGCGCCAAGTCTCGTGAGAAAGTTTACATCACAGCCTATCTGATCGTGGTGAAAGCCATGAAACTGGAAGACCTCCACGTCAACGCTGCCGTGCGCGGCATCCTGTCCGACGGCCTTGTCACGGTAGTCAGCGTCGAGTGGTTCGGCTCTGAAGCGCTCGAGCTGACCTACAAGACGCCGGCCGGCAAGGTCGCCAATGAGCTGCTGTACCGTCACGACGAAGCCCGGCTTGAACTCGTCGAGGCCGGCCGGCCCTGGAGCTTCGACGGAGACGGTGCGTTCAGGAAGGGGCCTCATGGGTCGGGGCTCCCAACGCCACGTCAACTTCGTCCCAGGTGGGCTCTTCGGTCTCCGCAAGACGTTTCAGAATTGCCTTGCGGCAAGCGCGCTGCGAGGCGGCGAGAGTCTCCCGGTTGTCTGGCGTATTCTCGACATCGCCAGCGTGCACGGCTGCCGAACCGCAATCGTATGCCTTTCGAAGCAGGTCGTAGTATCGCCGGCGTTCCTCGAAGTCGGCACCCAAGTGCCAAGCGCCCAAAAAAGCCAGGCGAAAGCGCAGTTCGGTTCGCACCCGTGGGAGATACAGTGCCTCGAACGCGATCCGGAGATCGATGAATCGGTCAGGCAGGGCAGCGTCGGGGCGCTTGGAGCTGGTCCAACGATTGATGGCCATGTCCAGAGACTTTCCATGCTGCACACGGGCATAACGCTGAACATCGAGATCACGCGCGGTTTCCAAGTGTTCCTGCTGAAGACAGACCGTGTCTCCCCGAGACGATACATCGCGGGATTCATGACCGTGGCCGAAGCTGCTGAAGGCTCGAAGATCGCCGACATCACGCCAAATGTGGGTCCAGCGCACACAGTGATCGCACGCGAGGGATAACGCCTCCGAGAATCGCTCGCGCCACCTGTCGGTCGTCAAGCACGGGATTCGCCCACCGGCCCAGACCTGCCGAAGGTTCCGGTCCGGCTGGTCGCCATGAGCACGCGTCGGCCGATACAGAGCGGGACCGGCCGTGCCGTCGATAGACAACACGGCTCGGCCAAGGAACTCGAGAACATTTATGCCGGGCGAGACGAGAGAATACGGAAGATAGGGTGCCAGATCAGACCCGACCGTGGGCAGTTGCGTGATCCGCACGCCTTCCTCCAGCGCCAACGGCTGCTCACACCGCACGCCGGTGAGGAGGACCATCATGCGGTAGTGGTAGGGCTCTCCTGTCATCCAGCCAAGAAGAATCTGGACCGCGCGCTCCGATCCAAGAATGGCCGCAGCCCTGACCAAGGTCCGGGCGAAATCGGTGACTTCGGGCTCGGCAGAATCCAGTGCCCCACCCATCAACCCGACTAGTCCGGTCCCGATGCGCTGGCTCTCGGGCTCGATGTAGGCTTGGAGTTCCCGGTCAAGTCTCTCGACAAGCACGGCGAGAAGAGCCTCTGGCACAATGACCCTTGCAGCGCTCACCACGTATCGCCCTGTCTGATCACTTCGGATGTGAAAGCTGCGTATCTGGGATGCAGTATGTGTCCCGTAGTGTCCTGCGTCGAATTGGGTTTCGCGCAGGATCTCGTCCAGCAGGGCTGTCAGTTCCTGCATTGCAGAGAGCCTTCTCCGTAAAGCCATCTCAACCTCGCCACCGTGGGCACGTCTCAGGGTACCGCCCAAATTGCTGTAAAAATATCCTTTAAGCTCCTTGATCAGCGGACTGGGGTCCGGTCCAACAGGTACTGTCCGTACAGGATGACGTTGTTCCACTCAATAGGGCTTACATAGGGTAGCGAGCGCCCACATTCGTGTTGAAATACAACATAAGGGCGGTCCCGAGCCTTGGGGGGCGATTGAGGCCTTGGAGACATCCTTGCCCAACAGCGCCCGGATGTCTTGCTCCTTGCCGTCGAGCCTGGATGTTCCCAAGGCCCCTCTGGGCCGGCCGAGCCGCTTACCCTTGTCTTTGGCAGCGGCGAGTCCTTCCTTGGTCCGTTCTGAGATCAGGTCCCTCTTGACCTCGGCAAACAATCCGAACAGCGCGATCATCACCTTGGTCCGCAGATCCTGCATGCCGTCGAACTCGATCGCCTCCCCATGGCGCTCCAGATCGCGCTCTACAACTTCTGTAGGGTCCATATCTCGCTGTGCATGAAGCCGGCGATCCGGCGATGAGGGCCGGAATCACGGGCGATCTTTGGTCGCTGGAGGACTTGGTTGAAGGGGAGAGATGCTAGGGGTTTAGCGGGGAAATCTGCCGCCTTTTACATCGACTGAAACGGCAGTGCTCCGAATTTGGGATTTTGGGCATCTCGTGGTAGAAAAGGGTCGGGGTTGGGTGATCCTGACTGCTTATTGCGTGGGAAAGCGAAATTTTCCGATTTCCCTGAATTTTTTCGCGGTTTTTCGGTATTAGAGATAGGGCCGAGCGGGTGTCGCCCCGCCCGGCCCAAAGAGGCCCCGTAACTCAACTGGATAGAGCGTCCTATAACTAAGGTTCAGGTGCGGGTTCGAGTCCCGCCGGGGCCACCAAATCACAGCTACTGTAGCAGAAAGGAGCAGCAGCATGAATAACACTGCTATCGACCGCAGGGCCTGATTCGCTGGCAATGCCCTTCAAGGGCTTCTTATGCAAGGAGTCCCCGGTTCAGGCGTGGTTTTCCGTGCCATCAATATCGCCGATAAAATGATGCGGGATCTCCCCCAAAACACCGGTCTCACGATTGGTGAGTTTATCGAGTATCAATAAGGACTTCCCCCGCTGACGCGAGGCGTTGCCCACGTTCCGCCTCGTCGGCCAGGGGATCGACCCGGACCGGCGGCAGCTCGGACCGGGTCCGAGAACCGGGCGTTATGTCAACTGCGGACCGGTCGGACTCGCACAAGGGATCACTGATTCAGGTTGCCGGGAAAGCGCACCGCCCCGCGCGAACCGGACGGCCCCCAACCGACGAGCCCCAGCCGATCACAAGGCGCATCGTGGAGGTTCTGCCGGAGGCCCAGATACCTCTCCGTAGTCTGGATGGAGGCGTGCTCCAGCGAAATCTGGATCTGCTCGAGCGGGGCGCTGCCCTGGTGAGCGAGCTTGGCGAAGGTTCTCCGTAAATCATGCGGCGTGATCTTGCCCAGCCCGGCCTTACGCGCATATGGGACGACCGCCTCGAAGACCCCCTGCGGGGTAATCGGCCCAGGTCCGACCCGTCCGCCCTTGTCCACACGCCGCAGCACGGTCCCGCTGGAGATCCCGGCGGCGGAGGCACAGGCATCGAGAGCCGTCTTGGCCCAGGACGGCATCGGGACGGTGCGGACGCGGCCGTGCTTGCCGACGAGATCGACGATCGCCCAGCGGCCCTCGCGCTGCGCCACATCCTGGAAATCCAGCCCCGCCAACTCCCCCCTAAGGCCGCACCCCACCAGCAGCCCGAGCAAGACCCGGTCCCGCAGGCCTTTTGTCGTTTCCGGATCAGGGACGGCCAGGAGCTGTTGGGCTTGCTGCAGCGTCAGCCAGTTGCCGGTCCGCACGCCGGAGCGCCGGGCGCCGGGGACTCCGCGAATCCCGGCGGCGGTGAGCGGGGAGAGCCCGCCGTGGGCGGCGGCTTCCGATGCGAGCTTGCGCAGGGCGGCGAGCGCCAGGTTGACCGAGGCGGCCGAGAGCCCGCGCTCGATGAGATGCGAGCGGTAGCGCCCCAGCACGGCCCTTGTAAAATCTTCTTCGGAGGCGTTGGACGGGTACCAGGCAAAGAACTCTCCCAACGCCCGGTGATAGGCGTTGCGGGAGTGCGGGCTGGCCAGAGAGTCCAGCACCAGATCCACCAGCGGCGCCGGCGAGACCGGTGCCAGCGCGGCGGGTTTTTCTCCCGCGCCGGCGAGGGGGGGAGGAGCGGTGTGGGACGAGCGGCGAAGAACCCTGCGATCCGGCGCCGGCGGCGTCCGACTAATCACCTACGATAATATTCACAGCTGGGCTGATATTCAATATGTCAACCTTCGAGTTCTTTCAGAATTTTGGTGTTCCCGGACTGTTGCTTGGGGGATCGTGGTTATTCTGGAACAAGTGGATAGTCTTCGCCAAGGTGACCGCGATCCTGGGCGTGCTGCTTGGCTTGTCCTCCGGCGTCTCTGAGGTCGTCGAACGATGGCCGCGATCGCCTCAGTTGGTGGTCTCGCCGCCACTGTCCCCTAGGCCGTGGGCGGGATTCTATGCTGATGGGTCGCCCGTAGAGCGCGTCAGCGCCCAGCTTGTAAACAACGACACCGTACTGGATTCTTTTGCTGCGGAGGCATTCGACATCACGGAACGCGCGCTCAACCTGCAGAGAATCGACAACAGTTCACTTCGGGTCACGTGGAAAGGTAATCCCCAGGGAATATTGTCGTCCAGCGTTCTTGAGCAGAAGGGATTCCGTCTTCTACCCGCGGGCGCATTTCCGACGCCCCGCTGGATCGCCATGTCCGAAACCGCGAATGGAACTGAGCGTGTCGCAATCCGACCGGACTCTGCGAAAAGAGTGTACTTTAGCGATGTGGCGGCATCAATCGATCGTTATGTGCCGGAAAATGATGGCATCGTCCTGTCCGCGTATGGAGACGGGGATACCATAGCCTCAGCACTGATCAGTAGGGCCGACAACGCTCAGGAAGGCCAGCGACGGCTGCAGTTCACCCATCACGGTGAACGCTACGGCGTAACGATCCTGTTCCTCAACTTTCGGAGTCCGCCTGACATCGCCAACAATAACGCAACGTTACTCTTCGTAAGGTACTGACTCGGTTAGGTTGTGTTGCCGTTGCAATTTTTACAGGTATTCTGAGCCTATATCGAGGCGGGCGGGTCCACCGAGGGACCGCTGTTCCGGGGCATGCACCTGCCCGACCAAGCGCTCGGGCGTCTGTTCAGAATAGGTGGAACCGGGGCCGCGATGGTGGGCTCAGTCGGTGATTGGTTCGTCCTCTAGGGCTCTCTACTACGAAGCAGCATGGTTGTGGCACCACGTTCTGTGAAGAGCGAAATGGGCAAGGGCAGGTGCCGCCGAGCACTGTTGACGGTTGCCGTCCCGACGACAACAATGACACCGGCAGCTTCAAGTACATTACGGCCGGATCCAGGGTGCCGCCGCGATCGGCACAGATCGGAAGGAGCGATTAGACGGATGGTGGCACGAAAATTGATGTAGGTCATCGGGCTCTAGCTGCTGAAGCTGCTGGCGGTCACCTTTAAGAGAGAAGCGGAAATTTTTTCGGCGGGTAAAGCGAGAGGTAACAAAAACCAAGTGATGGCAGTCAACAGAGATAAGCCGGGCCGGTGGAAAGAGGACATTGCGCAGTCGGTAGATATGTACAACGACTGGTTCATACGCTTTGCGCCAGAGGCTTATCGGACGACACGGGAGCGGACCACCAAGGATGTCGAGGCGATGCTGAAGGCGACGAAAAACTTGACAGATGTTGGGTTGGGACTGCTGAAGACGAGACCGTCGGTGCTGCCGTCATTGCGAATGTCCACCTGTCCGCCGCTTGCAGTGGACAGGCTGATTGGGCTGTCTGGCGTTTCTGGGAACTTGGTAAAGGTGATGGAGAAGGCCAACAAACTGCCGCCGCGCATGCCATCCCGGCAATTGGATACAGACCTAGAGAAGATCGGAGAGATTATCGAGAAGATGGCCGATCCGGACGTTTTCGTCTGGCTCGAACGCGGCGACGATCCATCCGAACAGGAGCTTTTTCGCGCGGCAACCATCGTGGCCGACCGTCTCTGCGGCGCGGTCGCCAATCCGATCATCCGTAATGCGCAGGAGAAGCGACAGCTCGCCGCGATTAGCGATTGGTTAATGAATTTGGACTACCGGAATCTGCCGGAGGGCGAGGGGACGAAGTACGACGAGATGCCGCCTGGTTCTTTCTCGTTCCGGCTGAACGTTCCGGTGGAACAGGAAGTTGCAGGCAAGACGATCAACATTCCGGTCGATGCTGTCGTGATGCCGAAAACGGCAAAGGCAGGCGAGCTACCGGTACTGATCGAAGCGAAATCGGCGGGGGATTTTACGAACGTCAACAAGCGTCGCAAGGAAGAAGCCACCAAGATGAACCAGTTGCACCGGACCTATGGTCAGGACGTGCGGTTTATCCTGTTTCTCTGCGGGTATTTCGACAGCGGGTATCTTGGATACGAGGCGGCGGAAGGCATCGACTGGGTGTGGGAGCACCGTATCAACGACCTCGGGGAGTTTGATCTATAGATGACTAAGAAAGCAATGGCAGAATTCGAGGCGCGACGACTGTCTCTGCAAGACACACTGGATGCGAAAAAAGAAGCCGTCGAGCGGAATCGTATGGGGCAGTTCGCGACGCCGACTGGGTTGGCCGTCGATATACTGTGCTATGCCAAGACGCAGCTCGGCAAGAATGAGAAAGTGCGCTTCATTGATCCGGCGATCGGAACCGGGTCGTTCTATTCGGCCATGCTTGAGGTGTTCCCGAAAACACGTATCGGCGAGTCCGTCGGATACGAGATCGATCGGCATTACGGTGCGCCGGCAGCACAGCTGTGGGGCGATACGGGATTGGATATCCGTCTTGCAGACTTCACACAGGCGGAAGCGCCGCAGGATGCCGGGAAGTTCAACTTACTGATCTGTAATCCGCCCTATGTGCGGCATCACCATATTGCCAACGGCGAGAAACAGCGACTAAAGCTGCGCACGCGGGACGCCTGCGGCGGCGAGATCAACGGTCTAGCCGGGCTGTATTGCTATTTTCTTGGCCTGAGCCATACATGGATGTGCGCCGGCGGTCTCGCCGGGTGGTTGATTCCGAGCGAGTTTATGGACGTCAATTACGGCGCTTCGGTAAAGCGCTACCTGTTGGACAAGGTGACACTGCTGCACATTCACCGCTTTGATCCGAATGATGTGCAGTTCGGCGACGCGCTGGTGTCGTCGGCAGTGGTTTGGTTCCGCAAGGAACAGCCTCAGGCTGGGCAAAAAGTGCGGTTCACTTATGGCGGCTCTCTGGTAGCTCCGAAGCTGGACCGGTATGTGCCGGTCGAGACGTTGCGCCGTGATCCCAAATGGACGCACTATCCGATGAAGGAAAGCCTTGAAGCGGCCGAGGGGCCGGTGCTGGGCGATTTCTTCAAGATCAAACGGGGCCTGGCTACGGGCAACAACAACTTTTTCATCCTCTCGGCGCAGGAGATCGGACGGCGCGGGCTGCCCATGGAAGCGTTCAAGCCGATCCTGCCGAGCCCGCGCTATGTGCCGGACAATGAAATCAAGGGCGACCTGAAGGGCAACCCCGTGCTGGAACGGTGTTTGTTCCTGCTCGACCCTCCGTGGACGGAAAACGAGATCAGGGAATGCTATCCAAAGCTGTGGGCCTATCTGGAAGCAGGCAAGGCGGAAGGCATCGCTGATCGCTATCTCTGCCGGCATCGGACGCTGTGGTACACGCAGGAATACCGGCCACCGGCACCGTTCGTCTGCACCTATCTCGGCCGAAGCGACAAAAAAAGCGGCAGGCCGTTTCGCTTCATACTGAACAATTCGAAGGCGACGGCCGCGAATGTGTATTTGATGTTGTACCCGAAGGGACCCATCAAGCGCGCCCTGCAGGATAGGCCGGAGTTGAAACGGCAGGTCTGGGAGTTCCTGAACGAGATCTGCCCGCAGGCGATGCTTGGGGAAGGTCGTGTCTACGGTGGAGGACTGCACAAGCTGGAGCCGAAGGAGCTGGGGAACGTCCCGGCAGGGGTGCTCGCTGAACTGTTGCCCGAGTCGGCTCGGCCGCGGAGGGCAAGGCAAGTCGTGCTGTTCGCGTAATCGGACACATACATCTCACGGTCCGGTCTCGCCGACGCGCATGGTGGATTTGAGGATCATGCTTATGGCGTGCCCGGCAGGCGCCGTCTATGTCAGCGCGTTTTCGGATTTCGGGGAGTTTCGAAAGCACATGTTGCTGAAAATGCTCCGGACACGAAGGTAGCCATGGGAAGCTCCGTAATGAGCGAATTTCCTTCCCCGGACGTATCGATAGCTGAGTCTTTGGATCGACAATCCAGGTGAGCCTGCATGCGCGCCGTCACGTGGCTTCATATCTCGGATCTCCATTTGCGGGAACGCGAGGAGTGGACTCAGAAGGCGGTGTTGTCCGCGATGCTCGAAGACATCAGATGCCGGTGCGCTGCTGGTTTGGTAGTGGATTTCGTACTGGTCACCGGAGATCTCGCCTTCTCGGGCAAGGAGTCCGAATACGATTTGGTCGTTGCTTTCTTTGGCGAGCTGTCGGCTGCCACCGGGTTGCCGTTTGAAATGATTTTTTGTGTGCCCGGCAACCACGACGTTCAGCGGGAACGGCACAAGACGCTTTTCGGCGGGGCGCGAAAGAAACTGCAAAGCGAGAATGACGTGTACGCGTTTCTGTTAGACACCGAGGAGCGCAAGACGTTGCTCTTACGTCAAGAGGGATTTTCGAGATTTCAGGAACGCGTCTTTGCGATGCAGGAAAGAAAGCGAACCGCTGACAATATAGGATATGTTTCCGTCCTGGATATCGTCGATCTTCGTATCGCAATAATCGGCCTGAATTCCGCGTGGTTGTCAGAGGGTGGCGATACGGATGAGCGGCAGATTGTGCTCGGAGAGCACCAAGTGATAGGCGCTATCGACATTGCCGTATGTGCCGCCCCACACGTCATCATCGGTATGCAGCACCACCCGTTCGATTATCTGAAGCGCTTCGACCAACAATCGACGCAACGTCGTATTGAGGATGCATGCCATCTTTTCCACTGCGGGCATCTTCACCAACCCGACGCAGCGCAAGTGGTAACGCGTTCCGGGAAGTGTCTCACGCTTGCCGCGGGTGCGTCATTCGAATCAAGGGGATTCCACAATGCGTACTCCGTGATTACGCTCGATCCGCTTCATGCTCAATCGGAAGTCGTATTCGTACAATATGAGCCCTCGGAAGGTGCCTTTTCTTATGAATCCCGTCGTAGCTATTCGCACGAGATCGGTACCGCCGCTTCGTGTCCCACGGTTGAGCTTGCGACTGGCATCGAACGCTATTGTCAAGATGCATCCGATATCTCGTACTATCTTGCGTCTCTTCTTCTCGGCGATGTGACGGACGTACCCATACGGACGGACGAGACCGTGGCATTCGGGACTCCCGCGCTTTTGTCGAAGCAGAACGACAAGGAACTCTTGGAAGCCACCCACGGTGCTCTGGCCGTGGGTCGGGCGGTTCGATTGCTGTACGGGACATTATCATAGGTGATTCTAGCCCCGAAAGCAAGCCCTTCCCCGCCCCGGTCCGGGGGGCGTAGGAGGGCCAATCGGGACCCGTCATCGGCCGTTTCTGCGCTATACTTCCCAGCACGGGGCGGTCCCGCGCGGCCAGCTACCATACCCGCCCCCAGACCAGCCCATCCCCGCGGACCGCCCCTTTTTTACGCCGTCCCCCGGGGAAGGTCCTATGAGCGAGGACGAACGCCACGAGATGATCCGCACCGTCGACGAGGCCCATGCGGGCCTCAAGGAGCTCGTCCTCAGGCTGCGCCGGCACACTCCGAAATCCCCGGCTCATAAGGCCGCCGTCAAGGCCGAGGGGGATATCTATCGGCTCCGCCGCGAGCTGCAGCAGCTCGTCGTCACCGACCCCGACCCCGCCCAGAGGCGCGGGTCGTTGCCCGAGGTCCGCCGCGGCGACAAGGCGATCGATGTCGACCGGCTACGGCGGGGGAAGATGGCCGACGAGGAACGCTGAAAAGGCCCCTCAAAACCGCTCCCGAGGCTCGAATGGGGAGGTAGTTTGGGTCCACCCGAAGGCTGAAAACGCCTCTATGGGGTTACGATAGCAACGGTGCAAAATCCAACGCTAAGAGTCTTCGCCTGGTGTCCTTAGCGGTTTCAGTGCGGCTCCGTGGAGGTCCGCGTCCAAGTCGAAGCGGTACTTCCCGTAGGGGTTAAGGTGGCCATAGAGAGCTGGCGACAGGTGACTTCGGTCGAGATTCCCAGCCAAGACCCCTTCGGTCCGCAGCTGAGCCAGAGTGGCCTCCATGTAGACCGTGTTCCAGGTCACGACGGCGTTGGTCACCAGGTTCAGGCAGAGGATCTGATCGGTCTGCTGCTCAGTCTGGCGGCGCCGGACTTTGCCCTCGTGGGCGAAGAAGAG
>MKWU01006860.1_pt1 | contig 11263 bp, 7 predicted proteins | sample 809101 | NCBI WGS metagenome assembly MKWU01 (sample SAMN05860141, study PRJNA318959) | sponge metagenome | host: Aplysina aerophoba | place: Slovenia: Piran, Adriatic Sea, Gulf of Piran | collected 2013-05-07
GGCGGATCGGGGAACTTAGCGCACTGCAGGCCGAGATCGCAGCTTGGTCCACCGCGACCAACGCACGCCAGCGGGGAGTGGAATGGCAGCTGAAGGTCGCCGACGCTCGCTGCAAGCTCAAGTCCGTCTACCCCAAAATGATTCTTTGACGGACCACTAGTGCGCCGGTTCAAATTATCTCTATGGCCCGTGCGATGAACATGAAGGTCTTCAAGACGCAGGGGTGGCCCGACAACATTTGTGGATCGATCACCCAAGAGGACGGCATATATTTGATTCGAGCCAACGCCGATCACGCCAAGACGCGTCGACGTTTCACCATCGCCCACGAGATCGCGCATTTCGTCCTACATCGGGATCTGATCGGGGATGGCGTGCAAGATGATGCGCTCTATCGGAGTCATCTTGGTAGCAACTTGGAAAGGCAGGCCAATTCTTTCGCAGCTGACTTGCTGATGCCTTGGGCGTTGGTAGAGCGGTCCATGAAACAAGGCGCTGACTCCATTGAACGCTTGGCCCAAGAACTGCAAGTCTCCAAGGCGGCCATGTCGATTCGGTTGGGAATTCCGTCTGAATGAGCGGTGGGCCTTCAGCTTTGCGAATACTTGCTGAGAGACACGACGCTCACGGATGAGATCCTTTCAAGCTATCTCTCAACTGTCCACCAAATCGCGCTCGCTCCACTCTCGCTACGCCTCTCCTTCGATGATCGACCATGCGAACCGATAGGTCGGTCCGCTCTCACCAAGGGCCGCCTTCCAATGCCTTTCGTCAAGTTCCCGGAGAGTGGATCTCACCCGGTGAAGAGGCTCAGTGGCTCCGATTCCTAATTCTCTTGCTAGCGGCTCGGCTGCTGAACGAGGCACGCCTAGGATCCGAAGGGCGACCGCCTCATCCGAGTTCACACCGTAGTAGACTCGCGCCGGCAGGTTTCGAATCGTCTGTGACTCGCCCAACGGCAATTGGTCGAGGGCGTCCCCTAACGTCAGGGCCTGCAACGCAGATAGCCCCCATGACGCGGTCTGCGTGAGCCGACCAAATATGCTCTGGCAACACTTGGTCATTGCCCGAACCGGATCCTCAGCATCTCCAGTACTTGTGGATTCTCGGAAATGGTCTGCCGCCATTTCCGAGAGCGGTCGGCCTTGAACCCAATCAGAGACAACTCGCGCAAGCTTGTCTCCGTTGGGGGTTGGCCCGCCAGTAACCCCATCAAGCTGTTTGCGAAGTTCTGGCACTTCCAAGAGCACTCCCATCATCCTTCGGAGTTCGTCTCGGCCATCGGTAAACAGCTCAGGTGTCCACGATGCTCGGGAAATACTCACGTCTTTCAAGCGCCCCAGAGTTCCATTGACCGATTCCCATGAGAACCCAGTCGCATCAACCAATTGCAAGGGTTGCCCTTTGATTCGCTCCGCATATTGATATACGCCTCGAACCAATTGGTCCGCCCAGTCTTGGTGCTCGGGGCGCAGATTCCGAAACCCGAGGGTCCCGCGCAAGACCTCTTCGATCTCTTGCGCGAAGCGCTCGTGGTCACCAATCTGTCTGTAGGAATGAGCGAGGTACTGAAGGAACGCCGACCAGCGAGGCTGCCAAGCTAGCTGCTCCAATGACAGCAACTCTCCCGATGCGGCAACGTCCTGAACCATTTTGATCAACGTCGAGTTGAGGCTTCCGACCGCCCGTCCAATGAACTGCTTCAGGCTCTCGGTCCGTTCGCTGTTACATCCCGCCAGCGCAACAATTCCGAGATCGCCTTGGTCCACTCGCCCAGCCCGGCCTGCAATGTTCCAGAAGTCCTCGGGAGGCATGTCTTTGCCGTAGGGGTATTGATGGCTTGCAAAGACCACGCCTGAAACCGGAAAGTTGACCCCCTGCGCGATTGTTGTCGTTGCGACAAGCACGCGCAGCATGGAACGCTCGGTCAACCATTCCACAATGGACCTCGTGTCATCGGACAGTCCTGCATGATGCACGCCGATGCCGTACTCGAGCAGTTTCGTTAAGGGAAAGTCCTGGCCCATTTCCAGCGCTAGGAAATTCCGAATATGTGATATCTCATGGGAATGAGCGTCGAGTCGGTCCTGATCGCTCGCGAGCTCTCTGGCTACACCCCAAGTGTTTGAGGGCTTGTCCACTAGGACTATGACTGTGCCGCGACGTCGAAGAACTTCCGCAGTCGCCGCGGCAAGTTTGCCAGGAGAAGAAGAGACCTTCGACCAAGAAAGCCCAAGAGGCCGTTCGTCGGCGATCTCCAACGCCTCTGGGATTTCTAAGGTATTCCTCGTGGTGTGTTGTGGAAGCAGTCGCAATGTGAAGCTTCCACGGACTGGACTCTTGGATGGCTGAGAAATGACGATCACTCGATCGTTTGGAACCCAGTCAACGCTGAGGTCGATGTTCTCGAAGCTATCCGATGCGAGCCACCGAGCAATCTCTTGCCCATTAGAAATGAACGGCGTGAGCAGGAGGAACTGCGCGTACCGACACTCGCGATTGACTGTTGCGAGCAGCAACTCGAGATTCAATCCTCGTGCGCTAGCTCCTAGCCCATGAGCTTCGTCAACGACTACCAGCGACAAGGGGCGTCCGATCTTCTCTTCCCACCCGCCACGCAGCATTAGGTGGAGCTTCTCAGGAGTCGTAACCAAGACGCGAAACTGAAGGCTAGCGTCGTCCTCGACCAGCAAATCGGTTTCGCGGCTGTCAATCTCCAGTGCGGGACTAACTTTTTCGACGACATCTCCAATGCGGCCAAGGTCTCGCCGCAACCGAAGGGTTAGCTGATTCACGAGTGCTCGGGTCGGCGCCAAGTAGGCAACCCAGCCCCGCTCATAGTCAAACTGGTTTAGGGCTTGGAGAATTCGGAATACTGCGATTAGTGTCTTTCCGCCTGACGTTGGGAGACTAACTACAACTGATCGTCGGCTCGAGCCGAGGAGGCCTTTCTCGCGCAAGGTCCGTCGCTGAGGCGGAAGCATCTCGAATATGGGCGCGTGATGGTCGCGGGATACCATCGATTCGACGAACTTTGTAACCCGGCTATTGACCGCACGAGTAACACTCCAGATGCTGTTGTCCGCAAGCGTCTGTGCTGTCGGTGCTAGCAGTCGGGCAAGAACCTCAGATTCGATCTGCTCGGACCGGCTCGCGGCATTGATTGCTCGGTCGAACTGAGCCTCGAGCTTCTCACGGATGTCGTAGTTACCGTCCACTGATCCTTGGGAATGATAGGTGCCGATTATCTCCGCAGCCTTTGCTAAGTGGTAGTTCGCAACCAGCGCCCAAGCTGGCCTCGGGTCTTGGCTAGCCTCAGCGCCTTCTAGAAATGTCGGTTCCTTTTCGCTCTGTGCGGCGCGGAGACTCGTTATTCGATGCTGCACTGCGTCTAAGTCAGCCCATCCGTCCTTGCGGAAAAGACGCAGCCAAACATCAAGGATGGTGGCCCAGACTCGTTCGCCCCAGTCTGAAGAATCTAGCGGTAGAGATGGGAAGGCTCCGTCAAGTAGCAGGCGCCGCAGGTCGGCCCCTCTGTCGCCTAGCACCGCGAGGCAGCCAAGTCGCACAAGTGCCTGTGCCGCTTCGATGGGTACATCGGGGCGAGGTAAGACCCGAGACGCTTGGAATGCCTCGGCAGCGGCTACTCGGAGGTCGTCGGGACGCTCGCTACCCAATAACTCAAGCACTCGCAGCTCTAACCCGTTCGAGATAAACCGAAGCTCGCGGTCTGTCAGATCTTGGCTGCCAACGACTCCTAGGGCAGAGTGGAGCCGACGACGGGCTATCTCGGTCTCCGCCTTGGAAACTCTGTCGCGACCTAGCGAATCTAGTATCCAGCCTCCTGAGTTCATGTCGACTGTTCCTGTACGAGCGTCGGCCAGTCAGAGATCGGGAGGGGCAAGTGCCAAGCCAATAGCCCTACTCGTGTCTGGAGCAATTTTCCGGAGAGGGCTTGCCCCGATGCCTTCAGGTCCGATTCGTTTGGTGCCGTATCCCGGACCAAGACTCCGACGACCAAGATGTCAGCCCCCTCTGACGCGAGAAAGCGCTTCATCGCGCTCACGTATAGCCGACGCATCTCACCGCTCTTGCATCTTGCGTGGAGCCACTGCATCACAGAGTGATTGATTTCGAGGTCCATGGCACACGTGCTGAGCTGTGACTGCATGCCATCGCTTCCCCTCATCACGCGGGGAGGAGTTGCAAGCTCGGCTGACGTCTTCACCTGTCCCAATAGCAGTTGTGCCGACTCGCCATCGCTGTGGAATCCGACTAGATCTGCCCCCGGGAGACTTGCCCTAGGCATTCGGCGGTCACGGACAGTATTCCATGGCCAATGCACGACCCCGCTATCTCGAAGCGTGCATTCCGCTAGGGCCTCCCCAATCTCCCATGGCTTCGGCAATGCGGCAGACCGCAACAGTCGTTCGGCGAACTTGGTCTCCATTCCCGTCATCGCAAGCCCCCGCAGGTCCGACTTAAACGAGGCTTCCGAATCCGATACGCGCGGCCGTACCTCGTCACGCATGTATTGCCGAAAGTTTTCCTCGCTCTCGACGACTCGGCCCTGCCAAGTCACGGAACCAACCTTGTCCTTGTACTTGACTACAAAGTCTAGCGCTATACCACTGCCCACAGAACCCCACTCTAGCGAAGTTCGTCCCCGAGCTTGTCGGGCCACGGGCTTCGGTACCCGGCGCGTACGGCCTGGCTAACGGTGTTGATCAGGGAGGTGGAAGGGTTGGGCTGCCCCCCAGACAGGCAGACGCGCGCCTGGGCGTTCCACCCACTACAGCAGCCGAAAGGAAACCTCAATCTGCGCCATTACCCGGACAGGCTTGCCGTCCTTGGTTCCTGGGGCGAATCTCCACAGTCTGACCGCCTCGATGGCCTTCTCGTCCAAGCCCAACCCAAGACTCCTTCGGACCCGGATATTGTGGGGACGACCGTCCTCCCATACCTCGACCTGCAGCATAACGGTACCTTGGAGCTTGGCTGCCTTGGCCTCGTCTGTGTAGGACGGCTCCACTTTGCTAAGCAACCGAGGGCTCACTACTTCGTCGTCTTGTAGCAGTAGATACCCCCTCTTTTCGAGTTCCAGTCCTACTCGGGTCGGCGACGTGCCATGCTGGATTGTCTCCACTTTCGTCTTGTACCCAAGTGCGCTGATCTCAACTCGGTATTCTCCCGGCGGCAGTTCCATGTCCGGCCTGTAAGTGATGGCCCGGTCTAGCATTCTCACCCTTGCCCCCGATGGCACTGTGTCAACGCGAAAGCTCGCAGCAACCCGGGCCAATTCGATACGATGCAACGAGCCAGCGCCGTCGTGATTCATCTGCTCGAGCCTTGTCTTGAAGCCCTCGGCGCTGACCTCCACTCGATATTCCCCTAGCGGCAACTCCATACCCGCTTGGTAGGTCTGATCTAGATCCAGCACCCTCACTCGGGCATCAGCGGGAACTGTTTCCACCGTAAAGGGCCCCTGCGTCGCTTCACTTAGATTCTCTCGGTCCGACAAGGCTTCGAATCCGGTCAGGAACACAGCCGCCACGCTTGCCGCAAGTACCGCCGCCACCACGGCTGCGACCGGCTTTGCCAAGCTCGGAAGTCCACTTGGTGGCCGTACAACCCTTGGGGCCTCGCCCTGAATGACCCTTGCATGTCGCGGCACCGTGGTCTCAGCCGCAGTGGCCCGCGGCTCTCGCCTCAGCAGGGCTATCAGTTCCTCGCAATGCTTGACTCTGTCCTCCTCCGCCAATCGCAAGCACCGATCAATGGCATCTAGGACGTGGGAGGAGTACCGACCCGCTCCGACGTCTCGCGCTGATGGCAACGGATCGGGGCTGTGAAACGCTCGCGCTTGCACTCGCGTCTCGACCTTCAACGGATTTGGTGGACACCAGTTCCGGTCTTTCCAGTCGGAGTGCTCCCAAGGCGGGTTACCGCCCGCCACGATCCGCCACATAACTGCGCCTAGGCCGTAGATGTCCGTCCATGGACCCAACTCTCCGGCCCCGACTTGTTCTATAGCTGCGTACCCCTCCGTGTATGGCGCAAATGACCGGCTCTGATTCGCTACCACCTGTTTAGCGGCACCGAAGTCGATCAGCACTGGTTGCTCGTTAGAACGGCGGATCAGGATGTTCGCTGGTTTGATGTCGCGATGCAAGACGCCTTCAGCGTGTACTCTTGCCAGCCCTTCCAGCAGCGGCAAGATGACTCTCAACAATTCCTCTTCCGTGAATGGCTGGCCCGCCTCTTCTCTAAGACGCAGCAGTTCCGATAGTGGCAAGCCATCCACTCTCTCCATGACCAGGTAGGCCGTGCCATTGCTTCGGAATAGGTCGTGGCACGATACGACGCAAGGGTGATTCTGGAACCGTACCAACTGGCGAGCCTCATCCAAGAACCTCCGCAATCCGTCCCCGTATGGCTCGCAGCAGGACTCGCTACGTGGTTCAACAGAACTATTTCGGCGCACGCTCAGCTCGGCAGGCATGTATTCCTTGATGGCAACCACAGTGCCGAGCTCCCGATGGCGCGCCTGATAGACGATCCCGAAGCCCCCGTGACCAAGCACAGATTCGATTACGTACCCGTGTAGTTCAATTCCTGCTGGCAGGGCATCTAGCCGGTCGTTGGATCCTTCGTTCATTTCGATGCTATGCCTCACAATCTACCACTGAGCTTGGACGCGACTCACGGCGGCGATGCTCGATGCTGCAAAGGAAAGGCACCCGGTGAGTACTGGCGTGGCTCTCCCTACTCACGGCGGCGGATCCCACGCTCGTGGTGGCAGGCACGTATCCCAACTCACTAAAACTCCTGACCACAGGAGCACTGTGTGGCCCAGCAGTCCGCTTAGCTCCCTCTCATCTACAGCACAGATTCGGATGAAGACCGCCCCGGCCCTTGGGGGTGCCGCTTGCGGTTCCGGGACCAGCTGGCCGAGCCATCGCGGCCGCACTTTGTGCGGCGTCGGCAATTTAGTGCGCCCTCGGCGGTGCACAGGCCGCGCAAGGCCTTCTGGCAGCTCGCCAACTGCAGCTGGCCGCCCAACGTCGACGAAGCCGAACGGCCGGCACACGTGGCGGGCAAACGCGGTCCGGCTGGTGTTGCCAGGCTCAGACTTCGGCACATCAGGCGAGGCAGAGAGATGCTTGTTGGCGTCGTAACAACTTTAGGAACAGAGGGTTAGAGGCTCTCTCCGCTCAGAGCAGAGCACTTGACCAGCCGCGATATCTTTCGATTTAGGTTGTCCAGTTTTTCCGGTTACAGGTTGCCCTCCGAGCGCCAGCCACTGCCCGGCAAGTTAGCTTTGCCATTCGGTCCGCGCCAGAGCATGCCGCAGGAGGCCACAGGCTTCGACAGCCTCCGGCCGCCGCGACGGCTGCGATAGCGCCAGCAATGAACGCCCCCGGGACGGTATGCGGCCTGCTCCGGGCTCTGTCCGGGCTAAGTTGCATCGCCCGTGCAGTGAGTTTGCCGGCACGCACCTGCGCCGCAGCTACTCATTACCGTTCAGCGACTGTTCCCAGCTGACGCTCACACAGCCTCACCCAGCGGCAGTCGCAGCCCAATCACACGACAACTTAAATCGAACGGCGTAACGAAGTCTGAGGCTTCGCCAGCACCACCTGGAAAGTCGCCACGGCTGAGTGCACGTGGGTCTGCGCAATGCAATGTTGGTCGAACATGCGTCAGACATGCCACGACGACCATTCCGTTGTGAAGTGCGAGATCAGGAGCAGGGCAAGTTGCTGGAGTCGCACCGGACGCTTGGCTAGGTAGAAGCGGCTCAGACGGAGCCTTCGAGACGGGGATCGCAAACGGGAGCCACGCTTCATGGTTTGAAGCTGCACTCGCTAATTCAGTCCGTGCCTGAAACGGACACCTTGCCGCCCACGCCTGCAATGACCGAAGTCTCACGAATCCTCAGTTCTAGCAGGACAGACACCAATTGGAAATCACCTCACTCACTTCACGAATCACCGTCTGGGTCTCTGCTTTGGATATTCATAGAGACTATCCAGAGGATTGCTGTTTGGATTGTCCTTTCGAGACCATTCATTGGCAAGCTGCGTTCCAGCTTCGAACTCTGAGTGACTGATAAGGGATGCCAAGGCATAATAAAGCTGATCTTTGAGGGGATTTGGCGACTCTCTTCTTGACAGTGTTACCCACTTTATCGCTTGAACGTAATCCCGAGGAACGCCAGTTCCTTCGGAATAAAGACGTGCCAAAATCATTTGAGAGTCGGCCATTCCGTGATCAGCAGCGAGGAGACACCACTTCGCGCTCTCGACATAGTCCAATGGAACTCCTTCTCCGTGACTGTAGGCGAAGCAAAGCTCCGAATAAGCGGTCGGGGTTTTTGATTTGGTGGCACGTCGAAACCACTTAACCGCTTCTCTATGGTCTTGAATTACTCCATCGCCCTGAGCGTACTTTCGCCCGAGTGTCATCTGAGCGGCGCTGTGGCCGTTTTCGGCCGATCGCCGGAGCCATCCCTCAGCTTCGGGCCAACCCTGATCAACACCGATAAGAAAGTACATCGCCCACTGAGCGTCGGCATGACCGGCTTCGGCAGCACGCCGAAGCCATTCATTCGATTCCTCTCTTTCCGCCTTGCTTGCTTCGTCCATGTCGTATAGCTTGGAAAGCCAGTACTGGGCGTCGGGGAGATCCTGTTCGGCAGCACTGCGAAGCCACTTTGATGCTTGGGAAAAGTCGGTATTAGTATCGCTGGTGTGACGACCGTTATCATGTCTCGAGTATGCCAGCGCACCAAGGTTGAATTGCGCATCAGCATGGCCCTGTTCGGCTGCCAGCCGATACAGGGTCACCGCTCTGTTCCTATCTCGACGAACCCCCTCGCCTTCCGAATACATCACTCCCAAGTTGTACTGTGCATCCGCATGACCGCGGTCCGCAGCCGATCGATACAATTCGAGAGCTCGCGAAAGGTCCCGTGCGACGCCGTCTCCCCTGTCGTAATTTCTCGCGAGCCTGTATTGCGAATCCGCATTGCCCGGATCGGCCATCATTTCGGGCGAGTCGCGTGCGTCGGAACGCTGAGCGGAACGCGGACTTGGCTCGGCTGTGCGCCTCGTTGACGTCGGTGGGATCATGACGTCCTGGCTGGAATCTCTGTCGAGCAAAGACTGCGAGTCCGGACGCGAGGCAGTCTCTGCCTGACTCGTGTCTGCTTGGTTTGAGACCGTGAGGGGTCGATCAAGCCCAAACCATACTCCTCCACTAAGAACCGCGACCAGAAGGGACAGTACTACCACCGCGAGCAGAGGATGCCTACGCCAATTGACTGCATATGATCGTTGGCCTGTCGGGGCGAGGGCGGCACGCAGCGATTCAGCATCTGAAGATTGGGATACGGGATGTTTGACGTCGACTTCACTGGCTCTCAACTGCCGCAGCAATTGCCCACAGTCCTGCAATCGATCACGCTCTGGTAACTCCAGACACTTATCGATCGCATCGAGTACGCTGTCCGAGAATCGCCCGGATCCCAATGTCCGCGCTGTTGGCAACGGATCGGGTGCTCCACGCACTCTAGCGCTCAACCTGCTCTCAACTCTAGTTGGATTTGGAGGCTTCCAAGGAGGATTTCCACTCGCTACCATTCGCCACAGAACCGCCCCGATTGCGTACATATCAGTCCATGTGCCAAGATTTCCCTCACCCACTTGCTCAACCGCTGCATATCCTTCGGTGGCCGGTGCGAAGGACTTGCTGTGGAGTGCCGCCGCCTGCTTTGCTGCTCCGAAATCTATCAGAACTGGTTTGTCGTCCCGACGACGTACCAGAATATTGGACGGCTTGATGTCGCGGTGCAACAGCCCAGCTTCGTGGACGCCCGAGAGAGCCTCCAGTATAGGCTCTGCGAGCCCGAGTAAGTCCGCTTGGTCGAACGGGCACCCGGCCGCCTCTCTCCGTCGCAGCAGCTCTGACAGCGTCGTTCCCTCCACATGCTCCATTACCAGATAGGCCGTGCCGTTGGCTCGGAAGAACTCCAAGCAGGTAACTACGCCAGGATGGCCCCGAAACTGGACCAGCGACTTGGCCTCGTCCAGAAACCTGACCCGAGCTTCCTCGAACGCATCGACGCAATCAGCACTCCGAGGACGCACGGCGTAGCCATCGCGAGCGGCAATTTCCAAGGGCAGCAGCTCCTTTATCGCAACAGTGGAATCTAACTCGAGATGGCGAGCCCTGTAGACCATGCCGAATCCTCCGTGTCCAAGGACGGACTCGATCTCGTACCTGCCGAGCTCGGTCCCAATGGGAAGGGCATCGCGAAGATGCAGCTGTTCGGAACCTGTCGCCACGGCGCTGGGACGCCTCGTTGAGAGGCTATCACATTCCTGATTCCCTGCTTGCTGTATCCCATGCGAGAAGCCGCAGGCTGGTGTTGTCGATTGCTCACGGCAAGTGAGGGCCCGTTAGAGCGTGGCAGAGACGGGCTGAATTCCCGGCTCGCGAGGACATCTGGCAGCGCACAAGGCCGGGTGTTGTGGAGGGTTGCCCGACGCTGCTAGGACCGTGTGCGGAGCCGCTTGCGCGTCTCCGCGGCGGCCAGCTGGTGCTGCTGGCGCAACCTGTGGTGAGGAGCGCCCTGCTGGGAGCTGGCGCACGCTCGGCAGCGGCGGACACCACGGGCGGACGCGGCAACAGCACTGCCAAGGTGGCCGCCTGCAGGGGCCGTTGTGGCGACGCCGCCAAGTCAAAGCGCCGATTGAAGGGGGATTGGAACTCGGCTGCGTAGCGGGCCGCATATTTTGGGACGGCCTGTGCATCGTAGGTACCGTCCAAGGAGCGCTTGACGTTGCCTAGGTTCGTGTTGACTCAGAGCAGCTCGGGCGTCGCGCCAGCCGCCTGTCACCAGCGGGCGGTGCTGGCAGTCGGCTGGCTCCACGCCGTCGAAACAGGCCGTTACGCTCGTAGGACCGTCCGCAGTCCGGACTCTGGCATCTGTCCGGCTCGGGCTCGTGCCACTCGTCGCCGACCTCCAGACCGGGCCGCTTCACCCGGCCAAATGCGGGTAACGCAAGCCCTGGCCTCCAAGGCGCCGGGCCTGAGCTTGTGGCAACTGGCGGCGCGTGCCGGTTACGGCTCGTGCTGTAAGAGATGTATTTCAGCCAGCCCCACGCGGGCACCTGCTACTGGGCTTCGAGCTGGCACAATTTGGGACAGACCCTAGCGCGGTGCCATCGGCTCGGTGCCAGCGAAGACGCCCCAGGCG
>MKWU01006861.1_pt1 | contig 11262 bp, 19 predicted proteins | sample 809101 | NCBI WGS metagenome assembly MKWU01 (sample SAMN05860141, study PRJNA318959) | sponge metagenome | host: Aplysina aerophoba | place: Slovenia: Piran, Adriatic Sea, Gulf of Piran | collected 2013-05-07
CACACAAATACTACATGCAGTTTATAGGCTGTACTCTATAGTAGACAATTCCAGCATCCTCTGTTGACTCCAGGATAGTCCCACTGGGAGGTTGCAGCTCAATTTCTTCTGAAGAACTGGAAACCTTGTTCTTGCCACTTGCCGGTCGTTTACCCATCACTCGGCGGCAGCAGTAGATAACTGCTAATAGAATAATGATCAACAGCACTAAAGCCACAGCGCTCACAACCACAATCAACACTATCACTGTAATGGGCAGTGGTTGTTCGGCAGAGCCTTCTCTGAAGCTACCACTGACTGATGTGTACACATAACCCTGGAAGCTCACCTGCAGTGGGAGCAGCATACATGCATGCATGCAGTATCAGTGACACTGCAGGGGGGCTATGTACGTACGTACATACACACAAATAGCTAGAGCTGGAGAGGCAATTTGAATTGCTGCATGTACTACAGTCTTCATTGATGCAAACTCTTGAACCGTACAGAGCTAGACACAAGGGTGAACACAGACATAGGGAGGTGGAATATGAGTGCTGATGAGCTCACAGAGAATTGGCCCATGTTGATACGGTCCTTCATTGTGGCAAGGGCAGAATCCAGAGTTGGTGTGTCGGGTGGATCAGTGTCTACCCTTTCTAAAATGTCCACTTCAATCACAATGGCCATGGAGACTATGACCTTGAATGGGCAAAGAAACGTAAAACGCATATAGTTCTGTACACAAGAATATGGTCATAGCTACATGGCACAATATGTACCAAGAACAAGTTATTAATGGAGCATAGTACAAGTAAGCATATGTGAGTATCATGTAATCACTCATACCTCGACATTCTGCACCCTGGAAATGTCTACATCCAGAAGAGTTGCAAGAGAGCTCTGAACAACTTCTGCAAAAGAGGATTTTGCGTTCTCTACAGTGGCAAGATTTCCTGTGAGCTCAAAATAGACTCTCTGACGAGCTGTTTCAGCAGAAGGAGACATTACCGCAAAGACAGGGGAGGTAACAACCAAATTTTTAGGATTCGAGCTGAATTGCAGCGTCACTCCATTTGATGGCTCATTTATTCTAAGTCGGGTAAATTGAGCTCTGCCATCATAAAATGGTACAGATGCTGTGCCACCAGAACTGGGTAACCTACAAGTAGTCGGGTATGGGCTATAGCAATATGCATGAACGACACTTCAAACAATTTCGTTAACTATACTGACAAGTACTCACCCTCCACCATTGGTTTTGCTCCCTCCTTGCACCACAGCTTGACACATCCAGGGCTTGGCTATTCCCAAGTGCTTCACAACATTCCCAGCACTGTCCCTGGCTTCCACAATTATGTACACCAGGTGACCAGACTGCAGACAAGAATGCAAGACTCCCAATGTACATGCACAATATTGTGGGCTAGTTCATGGCCCCACTCACAGTGGCTGGAGGGTGGTGCACTACTACCAACTCCACAGGAACCCCGATCGTCACTGCAGAGCCGTCACTGCCCCCTGTTTGCACAGGATTGTACTCCTCCACAGGCTCCACTGGCATGGACACTGAGTCATTGTACTCAGGGGGAATCACAGGTAAGACAGGAGGAGGTGGGGCTTGTGCCACTGTTATAGTCACACTCTCTACGGTGGAATTTTCTAGTTCCAACTCGCCGGTTTGAATCTAAACACATGTGGCAGTACAAAAATGGAAATAAATGGTACTGTGGGTTACTGTGCAAGGATGGGATGATTCCTTTCTGCATGCAAGTGTATTGCAGGATTTACCATGCAAGAGACACGTAACGATAAACAGTATGGTGTGGTAGGCTACAAGGTACTCTGCTGTGAACATATATATACAGTACGAGTGGCAATACCATGAAGACGGAAGTCACTGCATGATGTACATACGGGACACATTCACAGACCCACCAGAAGTGCAAGATCTTCAGCAATCTGGTTAACCTCTGCTGCTTCATTTGCTGCGTTCACATAATCCTGTACCTCACTGGTGTACTTTAACCTGTTCTCTTCATACTCAGCCTCAAAATCACTTGGTGGGTCCTCATCAAAATCATTAGTTGTGTTGCTCTAAACAACAGCACACACATCCAGTGTAGCCACTGAACACACTGTACATTACCAATCACACCATGTAAATGCAATCTTAGTAAACAACATGGCAATGGGCTCTATAAACTATGTAAGCAACTCTGTATGTAGAGACAGTGTGGGATTATCAATGTGGTGTCCAGTTGTGATCAAGCAATCCCAGCCAGCCAGTGAGGTGAGATAGCAGAAGGATCAGCCCTTTAAGGTAAGCCTATACACTTAATATATTCAACATAGGAATGAGCTTCTATATGATTACTATGGTCCTATGGTGTCTGCAGCAAATGAGTGAGCGATTTGGACCAGCAGAGAAGCCAATCAGGGAACTCCAGTCCGTTATGGCTCCACTGCTGCCAGTGCAGCCCCAATCAGTGCTGTGTACTGACTGGTCCCACAGGCCAAGACATCCACCACCAAAACGTGCCTGTATGCTGACTACGCAGTTTACAGTGTGTATTGCACACATCAGTGTCAGTGCATGCTTGGTAAAACCACAATAGCCTATACCCAGTTATCACAGCCCACAATATCACCTGCCCACATGTTCACCTGTAGTGTTGGCTCCACACCTGAGCCTGGAATGCCTGTACCATTCGTTAAATCAGCCTGCAAAAAATGAAAATCATCTAGTACATATATGGTGACATATATGTGGAGTATGTATGTATTTGCCCACTACCATACCACAAGCTCTCTCACTTTGCCACTCCTACGTACTATTCTACCTCCTGCTTATAACATCGGACCCAATGGTCACCTTGCAGTGTCCAAGTAGTCCATGGCTCACTTACTTGTGCATCTGCTCCCAAGTCTACAGACTCGTTGCTGTATTTGGCCACCTGGTCAGACACTGCCACTACATCAGGAGCTGAAATGTTCTCTGGAAGGTTCCCTATCTCTATCACCACCATAGTGTCATTGCTTGCATCTTCTATAGCCTGTCTCTTCCTGCGCATATTGCTGTCCTCTGCTATGACATTCACCAGACGAATAGTCCTGATGTCTATTCTAAGCACATAGGCTAGATTCAATAGGATTCCTCGTGGGTCAAAGAAAGCGTCAACTGACACGGCAAGATTCAAGGCTACTTGTACCACTGGAGGAGTCCGAATCTCCACAGGATCTTCTCCTCTTAGCAGCTAAAAAGTAGGAGCAACCATTCAATATATCTAAAATATCCCATAGTACAGTACAAATGTGCTGTGTGTGCGTGACTTACCAAGTGAAGGATTCCTGTGTCCCTGTCAAAATAGTTATAACCACTGTATTGATCAAACCCTGGGAGGAAGGAGTTATCAGATTCGTCAAATATTGCTCCCTCTGCGGTGTACTGTGTGTTACTGCCCTCGATGAATATGCCATTCTGCATTGGAAAAGACAACACACAGAGACTTTTGTTAATGTAGCAGTTGAAACTACAGTTCCAATATATAGGAGATTTGCAGCTGCTCAGGTGTAGAGTGCATAGGTGCATACAAACATCTGCAACACTCACTTTGTACACATCTTTTCTCAGTGTGTCTTGATACCAAAGGTGCAGAATAACTGCATCGTCTATGTCAGCATTGAGCAAGTGGAATCGTAGCCCCTTGGGGTTAGTGCCTGTCATCCAGATGTGATATTCGCTGCCCTCAACCACAATTGAGAAAAAGGTGGACAATCGCTTGAGACAGGTGTAGTAAGTGCACCACCCTAAGGATTATGCATGGGAGGAGGAGACAGAATAGAAGCCGGGGAGAAGTGTGGATAGGGTAAAGAGACAACACAAGGGACAAGTATTGGAAGCAAAGAGAAACAAGAAGGGGCAAAGGAGGAAAAGGAGAAAGAAGAGTTATGGATGGTTACTCCTACATAAAATGGTCCTACAATATAAATATGCAAGTATTAGACCAAGGCAGAGAATTAATGAGATGATAGGTTCTACAGACCATGATCCATGGGTCCATTGAGGAGGTCTGTGTAATGTCCAGCTCCTGTATCCCCTCCGTTCAGCGCCAGAGGAGACAGCCGTCTGACCTCAGTGTCTGCATCCATGCTCTCAATTACTAGCATGTGGTGTTGCAGGCCAACACAAGAATATGCCTTCCACTTCTGTACCCACACACAGCCACCATGAATGCTGCTGGTGTTTCTACATACCAAAAGGAGTGAAGTAACAAGCATGAATAATCTAATTGTCTAATACCTACATTATTACATGTACAAATTCTATGTGGTACTCCTGAGACTCTACAAGCACAAACACAGTCCTTGTTCAGTGTTTATAGTGCTATGTATTACTGCTGTTTGTGGGGAGGGACTGGATGTTTCTTATCTAGAGGTGCACACATGTGAAAAGGCTGCATAAGGTGTGTTTGCTGTGTACGCACCCTGTAGTGCCTCGGGCAATGCCTTTCCACTGAACCACATCTTCAGGGGAGTGGTAAATATCAGGGCCAGAACTGGCAAGCCAAGTTGAAGGAATACGTGATAGATCAAATCTGCAGACATCCCGGCAAGAAACGAAGCAATTAAGGTAGCAGCATAAACAAATGACCCACCAATGAATTGCCCCTAGACAGTAAGTACATGCTCTGCCAATAATCCTTTCCTGACCTCAGTTCAGCAATAGGTACAATGGATCCTTCTGCAGGCGACGAGCCCAAGAACAGACCATCTATATCGCTGACCAATGCATGCTTGGGACCATCACAGTCCATGTCAACGCAATCCTATGTGTGACAGAAGTAATGCAAGCACCAAATATTTAATAGCAGGAGCTACAGCACACTATTTATGTGTGTTTATACAGTCTTCTCACCTCTTGTACAATCCAGTCAGGGTCAGGTTCATAGAAAAATGCAATGTTATTATCAGTAACATTTATTTTACTTGTCTCTCTCATTTCCATTGGGTGTACTGCATCAGGTGATAAAGGGTTGTTGCCAACTGCAAAGATGTCATAGGGGCAGTTTGTTACAGAGAAGAACCGTGCAAAGGTGACCTTGGTGGCTTCCACCCTTCCGTCAATGACAGGGTAGCCTTTCACTGTTGGGGAAGCAGAAAAGGGAAGAGAATGTTGACATGCACAAAAGACGAATGGCCAGTTGGCAGTAGACAACGTACTCAAATGCCACTTTCCCGTTCCATCCATTTTGCTGCGCTTCTTGTTAAAGGAAGACATCATGATGCCCAGTTTGTGGTGCCTGGCAGGCAAAGAGGCACTAGGGCTGTGAGCAGGAGCGGAGGAGATGCACTCCTCGCCTTCCACCAGTCCAACAATCAGTGTGTTCTCAATTTTTACCCACTTCCTACCCAAACGGTGGGCCACTGGATCAGGACCAAATATATTGAGGTTCAAGCCAATCTTTCCAATGGCAATCTTGCAGTTTGTGACAGTGAGTCGGCTGGCTATGGAGGAGAAGATACCATAGTCCCAGTTATTGTAGGCTGTGAATCCTCCTACAGCTGTACACTCTGTTGGCAGTCCCATAATGACTAGCCCAATGAGCCCACTGTGGGCTTTGTTACCCCAGGACTGGGCCTGTATAAAGGAAGCAGTAACAACTGACCAGCACAGAACTTTGATGAGAAACATAGGTAGAATTGTGGCAAGTTAATGGTGAGTTAGTTTAGCTGCAGTACATACAGTACGTACAATAATCATATTAGCACAGGTTCAAACACAATCACTAAGTACAGATACGTTCATGGCTATAAGCTGCAGTATGCATTGACACACCGAGTCCTCTGTCACAGTCTGGTCTACTCCACACACTTCTCCTGCAAACCTAACTCCTATTCGTGTACTTCCAGCTGCCACATTGTACTTCAGTTCATTCGTAGCATCAACATCATAAGTAGCAGGGAAATCTACTGCATGATTGTCTTTGGGTTGATTGGGCTGAATGGTTGAGGTCAGCATGGCCAAGTTGTGCGAAGCTATATTTCCAGATCCACCAATCTTCACACTGGAGTCAGTAGTGCGATAGATGACATTGTCCTCCACTACCACCCCGTTAGACCTGTGTACTCCTATAGCTGTGTTGTAACCATGATGAATGGAGCATCGTCGAATGTAGCTGCTACGAGAGCCATCTGACATGTCCTTGAAAGCAATGGAGTAACGTGGATCATGAGGAGCAAAGTATCCTCCCTGACCACAATAGCGAAACTCCACCGAATCAAAGTGGGCTTGGCCAGTGAACTCAAAGTTTTCGTAAGAGTATTGCCCAATCAGGACTCTACAACCATAGTGGTGATACTCCAGTGGCTCTTCATCACTGTCTCCTCCTTGCACAACAATATTCCTTGTAAGGAGGCCCACTTCTGGGGACATTCTCACCCCATCTTCAATCTGACTCCCAGCAATGTCTTCAGGAGGAATCATCCAGAATACTTTGTGTGTGTGCTGCAGTGGTTCATTAATTGTGATGTTGCCAGCGGTGATAGATGTGATGGTACGAACCTCAGCTTCATAGGGATCATAGCTTGATGATGCAATCACTATCTCATCTCCTACGTCCCACTTTGGGAAGTCAGGACCCTCCAAGTAGATGGAGTCTGTGCCAGCCTCAGCAGTAGCTCTGAGGTGGGTCCATGGCATGTCCACAGTACGGCCGAACAAGCTCACCTACATGCAAATCAAGGTTATCACTTACTTGCAGGAGAATGTGCCACGTGTTAGTGATGTACATACACACACACTAAATCAGTCTGTCAGCTGTCATCACACCTAATGTCTTACATTGCCAAAAACTCCTAAGGCTTTGGATCCGAGGTTCATGGTCCGGGCAAGAGCCAAGTCTGGCTCACCTCTCCTGCCAGTAAGGGTTATAATAACACGGTGTTTAAAGGGGTCTTCCTCCTCACCCACTGTTAAGGCTCCATTAGGTCCACGAACAAGAATCTACAGCAATGAAAAAATATTCAAACAATGTATTAACTCTTGTATACTACCGCATATGTTAGTTCCAGGGAAAGGGACTCACGATGTTAGCTGAAAAATTGAGATCCTGGTTATCTTGAAACTTGAGTTCCCCAAATACATAGACAGTGCCAAGTGTAGGAGGAGAAATGTCCAACAACATCCTCCAGGTACCCTCAATGGTTACATCAGCACCTTCTACCGGCAACATTCCTCCAGGCCAAGACATGTTGTCGCTCCAAAGACGATAGCTGGAAAGTGATAAGGATAAGATGACATGAACAATTGACACACTGGGCAGAGTACAGTAGCGGGTCACTGCATCTCTGCTCACTCAGTCTCAAGAGGCCCGGTGTCCACTCCCGGCTGTGGGCAGCCTGATCTTGGACAGGCCTCATAGCTATAGGAGAATGCATAGTTTGCAATGGGAGAGGTTTGATTGGCTCCATTTATGATGTATGTCACTTGATCTGGGTCAGTTGAGTTGTCTGAAAACCATGAACTGTGTAGCATGTTGAAAGGGCAAAATAGAGTATGAAACAGCAGTTGGTTGAAGATACACACTCTTTGTTTGGGCACAAACTTACAAATTAGGGTCTGATACTGTGGGAGTATCATCTAACCCTTCAAAGGTCCCTCCCACTTCTACATGATCGGGGCGCTTTACAAACTCATGAGTAATCAGGGCCCAGTCCTGTGGTCTCACTCCATAAACACCTGCATTGTATGAAGTAGTGTCTACCATGTCATCTGGAGGCAGAAGCCAAACAATGGTGTACTCGTAGCCAGCAGGGAACACGAACATGTACCCATCCAAATGGGTCAGTCGGTAGTGCCGCCAGGGAACAATGCTCACACCAAATTCATTTGTGACATTCACATTAACAGTTAGAGTAGCCTGCAGTGAGTAAGTGACAGAGAGAGTGAGAAATAATATTGATTACATGGCAGTGTACAAGCATGTTTAAGTACTGTACCAAGGGCTGTGCCTGGTTCCAAGCCATCCTCAGGAAGTACACATCAGCGGTGCACAGTGCTCCATGGTAATCTCCTGCACTGAGCTCCGGTACAGATTGACTACAGTACTGAGGGGGGTGAAGGCCACTGTTGGGTACGACCCAGCCCCCCTGTACTCCACTCAGAGAGCCATCCTGATCCCAGTACAGCACCTCATGCTCCCATTTGAAGGCAGCCTTGTTACTGCTGGAGTTCCCCAGGAAAGTGATGTTATTGAACCACACCTGGAACCCTCCCTGAAACACTTTACACTGCGAGCAGGCACGAAGGCAGGAGGTTCCTGGCAAGTTGAAATTCACAAATGTGACATTGGAAATGGTCAATCTTGGGGTGTTGGGTGTCTTGATGCCACCGGTCCCTGCACTGTCAGAGTTGGCACTAGTGTGGGATACCACAAGAGTGTCCTACACAAAAGGAGATGTGTGTGTACACATCCATAGCCATAGTGCCATAAGCTGGTGCTTGACCCATTGGCCAACTGGTGTCGTACGTATGTAAAGTATGTAAGTGGATCAACGTATCTCCTTACCACAATGAGTGGTCCTCCCCAGTCACCAATTGTCTCTTGAATCTCAATTCCATTGTCACGATTATCTGACACTTTAAATCCAATGATCTGCACATGACCCACGATAGAGAACTCCACGCCATGAATGCCATTATTATATGATGTGAAGTTGTACAGCTTAGCTGTTCCCCGAACAGTGGCACCACAGCCATCTTCCTGCAAGTGCGAGAGAGCAATACTGCACTGTAGATGGATACAGACAGGAATGCATTGACACATGTGAAATACACTCACAATCTTGTCATTATATAGCTAGTCACATTTAACACAATTTATGATACTCATCTGATACAACGAGGATAACAACATGGGCACAGGTCTGGGGCAGCTGGTGGCACTGTACGCTTGAGGGTCAGAAGACAATGCTAGATTGGCATGTGTGCCAGATGAGAGGATGCACAGTACTGCCGCAGCAATCACATGCCTTAGTGAAAAGGGATGCGGTCAGTAACAGGGGCAAAAGTTACAGCACCACTACTTTCAGTACATGCTGCCGCTTCAGAATACAGGGTAGACTTCATGCAAAGCTAAAACTGTCTCATGTTGCTAACTTCAATCATTTTTGACAGCGAGCAACTTGTGAAGGTCACAGAGTATCAACGGTGTTCCACATGAGCTTACATAGGGAACATAGGTCTCCCATATCCTCAAGCCAAACTCAGAGCATGTGTGAGCTACATTGTTCTCAAAGGTCCCAAATGGTTCCTTGTTGGGACACACATTCCAAGTGAATGAGGGGCCAGAGGGATGGTCATCCAGGTCATACCAGAAGCCATAGGCACGGGAAGCAACAGCAGCATTGTCAATGAATATGTTCTGAGGGTTGGTTATCCAGAAGGTGGCTGGGATCTGGTCAGTGTTGAGTAGCGAAGATGACCCTCTGGTCAACACACCAAGGTTGTGGATGTACCTGTTGTTGGTTTCAATGCCATCTTCCTGTAGTGGAAACGCACTGAATCAATGAATTAATGTGTATATGGTAAAACATAAGCAAGCACTCACCCATCACACACAACAGAATAGTGTAAATACACATAATATTGTGAATAACATGTGATAAAGGCTGAGTGGCTAGGTAGAGTCATGATACGTAGCTCTGCCAAAAACACTAGCCAGGTCAATCAAAGATAAATCAAATGTTGTGACAACACTACGGCTGTCTTCATTAGTGATTAATGACACTTACAAGCAGGGTGCATAAATAGTGTACTTCACTTGACTACCCCTATTGATACACCCTGCTTGTAAGTCATTAATCACTGAGTGTTGATATCTCTTTGATTGACCTGGCTAGTGTTTTCGGCGAAGCTAAGTATCTAAATAAACATGTCATTTTTCCTTACCATAAATTGCGATTATTGAATTAAAGTGACTACAATTAGGCAGATCCTAGTCTAACGCATGGGAGAAACTGTATTACAGTTTTAGGGACTGCCTATTACCAACACAGGGGGGGGGGGGTATTGCACAGGCAGCTCACCACAAAGTAGGTATGTCCCATGATGTCATATGCCACATTTCCTTCCACCAAAAGATTGTGTATGCCATGAGCAGTCAATGCCCGGTTGAAGGAGTGATGGATGGCACAGTTCCTGACATATGAACCATTCACTGTTCCACTCAAATGAAAGTGGATAGCATATCGTCCCAGTCTAAATGCTTGACCCATGTGCCGTACTTCTGTGTGTTCAATCCTGAGAAAGAGAGAGTTCAGCATGCATGTATTTCACAGTATTGGCCATAGCCACTTTGCCAGACAATTAATACATGGAGACTGCTGTGCAAGAGGCAGGAGGCAGTTCCATTCAGCACAGTATGGAAGCGCCATTTCTGAATGCATCTTCAACGCTATATAAGTTCCGTAAGCTGTCGACCTTACAGACAACAGCAGTCCACACTATTTCTCTATGGTGTTCCTTATAATATAGTACATATGCACCAGCTTTATGTGTTGATGGATGGAAACAATTGCAATGTATTGCTGGAACCCAGTAAATGGGCTAATGTGCCCCTCACTCATGAATGGATGGCCTAGGTACAGATAGTATACGTAGTCACCTATTTGCTAGTGCAGAATATGCTACACATCACAGCCTGCTGTGTGTGCTATGCTACCTGATGGGTGTTGGATTAGGTCCGGCCCTATGTACAAGGATCTGTGCTCCATACATGTCTGCTCCACGACCACTGAAACCTGGCTCTGAGTTGAGCACACTCCCTTGGACTATGACGTTGTGACTCAGCAGTCCTACTTCAGCTCTGCAATGACAAAGGGTAGGCATGCATCCACAGACTGCACACTGAATGATGATGCATAGATAGAGAATACAGACCTTATGTCAATAAACTGCCCATCTTCAAATGATTCTGTGATTCCAAAGTGGGTGTAGGCAAGAGGTGTCTCAAGCATAACAGTGAAGCCATCATCCTCCACAGACTTGACAGTGTGCAACTTCACAGAGAGAGGTACAGTAGATGCAGCAGCACAAAGTTGCCCCATTCACCAGTCATCACTCTAAGGTGGCAAGTAGTATACTTACTTCAGTCTCATTTCCATCTTTTCCAGTTGGAGCCACAACAATCCTGTCCCCCTTCACCCAGTCGACTGCATCCTGAGTCATAAATACACCACACACTTTTTTCACACATACACACACACACACACACACACACA
>MKWU01006862.1_pt1 | contig 11259 bp, 11 predicted proteins | sample 809101 | NCBI WGS metagenome assembly MKWU01 (sample SAMN05860141, study PRJNA318959) | sponge metagenome | host: Aplysina aerophoba | place: Slovenia: Piran, Adriatic Sea, Gulf of Piran | collected 2013-05-07
CGCTGGTGACGCTGTCGGTGCGGGTGTACGCGCAAGCCAGCGGGGCTCGGGTGTCTCACCTGCGTACCCACGGCGGCGGCCACGAGGTTGATCTGATCGCCGAGCGGGCCGACGGCGGGATCGTGGCCTTGGAAGTGAAGCTCGCCTCGACCGTCGACGACGAGGACCTCAGACATCTGCGGTGGCTGGCCGAGCGCTTGGGGCCGCGGCTGGTCGACGCCGCCGTGGTCACGACAGGACGGGAGGCATACCGGCGGCGCGACGGGATCGGCGTGATCCCGGCATCGCTGCTCGGCCCCTGAGCTGCAGCCGGGCAGTCTGCTACGAGGCGACCAACGTCAACGCCTCCGTCGACGCTCTCGAGCTGGTGCCGGGTCGGCTGCTCACCGGGGCGCCGCCGGTCGGTTGGCACCACAACTCGGACCTGGGCCGGCCCGGCATGCAGTTCGAACTGGCCGCCCTGGGGGGCAACGCCCTGATGGCCCTCCTGCTGCTGGCCGCGATCGGCTGGATTGCCGTGGTGGCGAGCAGGACCTCCCAGGAGCCCGAGAGCAACGGTTCGGCGGCCGATGCCCCCCTTGGGAGCGTCTGGGCGCAGCGCTGCTGATGGTTGGCGGAGCCTCCGCGGTGCTGGCCGCTGTGCTGGTCAGCCTGGCGAGATTCAACCAGCGGCGGGGCCTCAGCGTGGGTCAGCCCTGGCGCGACGCCGTTCTCGTGCAGTTCGGCTGGTCGCTGCTGATCTTCGCCGTAGCGGTGGTGGTCGTTCACCGGCTCCGGTCCCGGCAAGCACGGCGGACTGCGGGTGAGGCGATCGTCGCCGTCCTCGGAGCGTGCCTTGTAGTGACCCTGTTCTTCAATTGCGGCTAGCCAGCGTCGAGGGACGCACCCCGGGATCGACAGTCACCAAGCAGATGCTCATCGCCGCTACCACCAGCGACCCCACCGATCGGGGCCACGCCCGCCGCTGCGAATTGCTCGATTCCTTCGAGGACTTGGTGTTCCCGATGGACGGACTGCTGGACGCGATGATGCTCGACCGCTACGGCATGGCGTTCTGCGACCCGGAACGGATTGCGAGCAGCCAATGAGCGCTCGAGTCTCAGCCTGGGCCTTGCCGCTGCTCACCTCGCAGCGGCCGATTCGGTCGTCGCGGGATCGTCGACCCCGAACTCCCCAGGAACCGTGCTGATCTGCAGGACTAGGCCCTCATGGCGCAGAATGCAGGCGATGACCTCGAACAGGCTGCCGGAACCGGGGTCGCCCTCCGGGCCGAACATCTCTATCAGACTCTCCGGCGACTCGCCTGTCATGGCACCTAGCTGCTCGAAGCCGACGGTGGCGATGATGTAGTCGCGCAGTTTGATCCTGGCGACCACGACCTCGCCTGCGAGCAGGCGCTCGACCGTTCCGTTCAATAGGCACTCCCGAAACTCTGGGTCGCGACGGATTCGGGCCTGCACAATGTCGTGGTAGTCGCTGGTGAGCGCCATGTCATGCCTCCTCGCGCTTGCGGCGCCTGTACTCTCGCCACAGTTCACGGGCCTTCTCGATGTCTCGATGCTGGTGGGCCTTGGTGCCCCCCGCAAGCAGGATGACCAAAGCGTCGCCGTCTCGACCGAGGTAGATCCTGTAGCCGGGCCCGAAGTGTAGGCGACACTCCAACAGCCCGCCGCCAAGCCCCTTGACATTCGAGAAGTTCCCGGCCTCGATACGAGCAAGGACATCGTTGACCCTGTTGGCCGCGGCTGGATCTAGTGCTGTGCCACCGGCGGAACGGCTGACGGCCACGGCTGTCGGCGAATACCCGCATCTCGATCACACCCGAACTGTAACCATGTTTCAGTATGTTTCATTATTTTTCCCAGTATCCACTTGTTCCATTGCCATGTCGAAGCGGTCAGGCCGAAGTAGAGGTTGTAGCCATCGATGTAGGCGATCACTCGTTCGATTGGCATGGACTGGAGAAGGTACTTGACGTTCTGTCACATGGGATTGATATTGTGGAGTGCAACCCCCCAGGGTGAGTCACCTTGGGCCCGACGGCCCCGACTCCGGTCGGGGCTGTCTCGCTTTGTGGTGCCTTGCGCAGCCATGCCTAGCCATGGTCGAGTCGAGCCAGGCCTTGGCCAGCGCCAAGGTTAGCTAGCCGCGGGCTCGTGGCCGCGCTGGATGCGAGTGGCGTCCTACAGCGGGATGATGTTGATGCCCGCGTTTGCTTCTCTGGCTAGAGACTCGATTTCGTCGGCGTCGTCCTGTTCGCAGGTGACGGTGACTTGGGTGGTTTGATTGAGGTGGCGGACGATGCCGTCATCGATGCGGTTGGTGATTTCGCGCAGGAGATGCACCAGCTCTTCGACCGGGACGTCGGGTTGAAGCGCCGTGTTGATGTTGAGAGTGATTTGCCAGTGCTTCTCGGCCGGGCCAGGTTCGGGGCCGGGCGGCGGCGGTTCTGGCCCTGGCTCGGAACAGATGCAGTCGTCGACGGGCTTGTTGCACCACTGGCAGGTGGGATGGCCTTCGCATTCTCGTGATGGTTTGCCGCAGGTGGGGCAGGTGGCCCGCTGGACTCGGATGTTGTCCGATGAGAGGTTGATGTCGCCGCTGATGTGGACTTGGTAGACCTCACCGCTCGGTCCGACCAGTTCGATGTCGTCGCTTGCGATGGCGGCGAAGAGGGCGTCGCGCAGTTCACCGGCCCCTGAGAACAGCAGCGGCTTGTGGGGGTTGGACCAGAAGCTGTCGCGTATCTCCGACAGGGGTCGGCCGTAGTCGTTGTCTCTGAGGTTGTGGAGCAGCACGCTGCGGTCGAACTCGCCCTGGCGGAACGCCTTGCGCTCCTCGCGCAGCTCGCCCCAGACGTCTGCTCCACTGAGGGCGCTCTGGGTGTCCTTGCGGATTCGCACGAAGGCGATGTCGCGGTGAAACTCGCCCTGGGGCGCGAGGTAGACGATGTGCTTGTAGCACTGGCGCACCATGTTGTCGAGACGCTTCTTGGCCTCGGCAGCGTCGTCTCGGGCTCGCTTCTTCATGTCGTCGTCGGCTTGCACCGCAGGAAGAGAAGCGACCCGTTCGCGTGCCAGCCATTCGGCTGCGAGGCCTCGGGCCTGTTGGCGCACAGCGGTGTGGGAGCATGCGAAGACCGCTGATGATGCCCACTGCACGCTCATCGGGTCCGAGCCGACGCCCATCGCCGACGGGAGAGACTCGCGTGTGGCGGAGTCGTTGCCGTTGAACAGCGAGAACCAGCGGGAGTCCAGCACCACCAGCCTGGTCTGATGCTTGTCGTCGATGCCTGCCTGCTCCAGCACCCCGCGGCAGTCTTGTGTGGTCACCCCTTCGGCGGGGATTGCGCCGCCGTCCACTTTCACAATCTTGTCGAACGGCCCCGACGTGGCGATTTCAAAGGCCCGGTCGGTGACAGCCTCATCGCGGTCGGCGTCACTGACGGTCTTCTTCTCGGCGCGGGTGAGCATTGCGAGGGTCTTGCGGGTCTCGAACACCCACCGCTTCGGAGCGCTACCCCGTCCGGGGAGCACATCGACAGAGGCCACTCCGTCGTCGGTCTCAAGAAGCTGTGCGGCTACTGCCTCGGCGTCTCCGGTGCCGTAGCCGCCTCCGGGCACGAACGATGCGGCGAGCAGTTCTGGCTCGGTGGCTCCGCGGGCACCGTTGGCGCGGGGACACAGCGACCGCAGGAACAGCGCTGTGGCGATGCGTTCTGCCGCCCGCGGGTTGTGCCGTATCCAGCCCTCGTCCCGGACTGTGTCGAGGTGGCGGGCCGCGCCACGTTCGGGGTTGTGCTGGTCGATGATGTCCACGCTGGCGACCTCGCGCAGATTCGCCTGCGTCTTGTCGTCCGCGACGAGGCCGGAACTGAGCAGCGACTCCCGCAACAGGTTGGACTGCAACGGCAGGTCGCCGCTGTCGATGAGTTCGGGAGCCCACTCGCCCGCGGCGGCGCGGCTTGCCTGCTCGTGCGCCGCCGACGCGAAGACCCTGATGATGGAACGCACCCGCTGGAACCCGGCGTGCTGTGCCCACTCATCCTCGGCCAACGCAATGAGGTCGGGATGGAACGGGTAGCAGCGCTCGACGCGTCGGCGGAACTCTGAGCCGGTGTAGCCGCCGAGCTTCTTGAACACCTTGGTCTGCCATGCGCCGCTCATGCCGGTGAGGAACCGCTCCGCGGTCGCATGCGCGGCATCCACCGGCACTCGGCTGCTGAACAGACGCCGCTGGATTATCTCCGCGAAGTCCCCGCCGCCGGTGACCGCGGTGGTGCGAGCGTTGCGAGTCAGCAGAGCCTCCATCTCGGCGCGGTGCTTCTCGCCTTCGCGGTTCATGGCCATGTCGTCTTTGTCCGACGCAATCATCACCACCACCGCGACACAGTTCGGCACATCGTTGACCACATCGAGCAGCACCCGCAGGAAGGCCATGTCCAGCACCGCACCGTCGGGGTCTGCTGCCGCGGTGACCCTGACGTAGTCCATGATTTCGTCAATCAGAACGAGCACGGGACGGCCGACGCTTCTGAGCGCCTCGGCCATCTTGGCCTTGTTGGTGATGTGCGCCTTGAACTCGTCGTAGCGGTGGCCGTCCTTGTCGAAGAGCCGCCACAAGAACCGCTCCCCGAGCCGGTCGGCCGGGCCGAAGTCCTCCTCCGCGGCGGTGGTGTTGTCACAGTCCAGAACCACACAAATCGGGTTGCCGAGGTCGGCGCGTACCTGTCCTCGCCCGGCGATGTTCTCCGCTGAAGACATCACCTTCTTGCCCAGGTCAGACCGCGACAGCGCCTCGGGACGCGCCGCGAGGTGCCACAAGCCGATGAGGCCGTGCGACTTTCCGCCGCCCATCGCCTGGTCCAGCCGCCACAGAGCGCTGGTCTGAGTCGAATCCGGCACCCCGAGGCGCACCGCGACCCGCGCCATCAACTCGACGAGGCTCCCCGTCGGATGGGTTATGTCGCCGTAGTAGCTGGCATCGGCATACGGAGTACGGCCCGCTCCAACTCCCTCTTTGCCGAACGCGGCGTCGTGAAGCGACATCTGCACATCGTCAATAGCGCCGTCGCTGGCCCTGACCTCATCGCGCAGCCCGATGACTTCCCACCACGGTGCGCTAGCGCTGGTCATGAAGACTCGTCCCTTCTCACCTAGAAGAACCGGCCCTGGCCCTCTTGTGCGGCCATGCGCTCACGTTCTCGCTCCCGCACATCGCGGGCACGCAGAGCACGGTCACAGATGAGGTTGCGTTGCCGCACCGCCCAGGTCCAGGTCTGCCCGTCGCGGTCGCTCTCACCAACGGCGCGGGCCAACTCCGCCATTGCCGCCCACAGCATCTCGTCGCTCTCGCGGTCCAACACATGCAAGGCCTCGGCAATCTCAGCCAGAGCCCGGCCCTCAGCAGCCACGGCCAGCGCGATGTCTATGACTGCGCTGTTGGGATGCAGGTCAAGCGTGTCAGCGGCCTCATCCCCAAAGGCCAGTCTCGGCCCGCCCTTGACCTTCTTGATGATGCCCGCCACGTCCTTCTCCGAAAGGTCATATGACAGCCGCAGCCAACGGGCCTCAGAACCCGCGGCCACACCCCTGCCGTGCTGGCGTGCCCACGAGAGTGCGAACCGGGTGCGCTCATCGAAGTCAGCGAGCCGGAACTTGTCGATACGCACATCGGCGGCTTCCTCCACCGCCTTGTGCGCCAACCCCAAGAAGTGCTGAATCGGCACTTCGACACCGGTGAAGTCCCGCACCTCGGCGTACTTGCCCACCACCTCCATCGCTGGAGCAATCGCCGCCATCCGCTGGTCCGAATCCGCCAGTCCGTCAGCGGTCCAGTCCGGCACCCTCCGGGCAATCTCGGCGCGCACCAACTCATCCACAACCCGCACATCACCCACTGAGCGGCCGGGCTCTGCTGCCCGGCACGCCATCATGATGGTGTTGTCGATGTACTCGCCCGTCTGCTTGCCGCCCTTCTCCGTGCTGCACGGCCATGATCCCGTTAGAACCAGACCGGCGTCCGAGATAGCTGTCAGCACCCTGGCCCAAGCATCCGGGTCGCCATGCCCGAACACGATGCTCACCACACCTTCCGGCCCAACTTTCAGCCGGGCCTGGTCGAAGGCCTTGGTGATGCACGACTTGTAGTGGGCCTCGGTGCGGTGATCGCCACCGATGGAACCGAACTTGATGACCGCTTCGTTGGTCTTCTCTTGCAGCCCATCTGGATCGGTGGTCACTCCAAGCCATGGATGCGCCGTCAATAGCGCTCGCTTCAGCCAGACATACATCAGGTCCGATGAGTCGCAATAGTTGATCATCGCGTCGTAAGGAGGGTCGGTCACGACCGCGTCCAAGAAACCGTTCGGTAATGGCAGTTCCATGGCCGACCCGCGTTGAACCAGGGCTGGGTTGCCTCGATCCCTGTCAAGTTGCTTCTTGAGGTTCCTCAGTGTGTGTACTGCCAGCGATCCCCAAGTGGCTGGGCCTGTCCCGCAACCTGTCTCGAAGTAATCGAAGCTATGCGATATTCCTGAATCGTTGAAGTAGATGTGAGTCGGCTTCTGTCCATACGCTTGAAGTGTGACACTTCGGGTGCTGTAGTTCATACGACGCACGAAGTTGGACGCGGCGTAGCCCGTGAGGGCTGCGGCGTATTCGTTGCTGACCGCGGCCGCTAGCATCTCGGCGCACAGGTTGTCGATTATTCGGGCAAGGCGAACGAATCCGAGAGTCTGGCGGTCGTTGCACAGGTCACCCCAACTCCGGTAGCCGTAACCCGCGGGGCCGATGAACGCCGACAACCCGGAGTCGAGTCGCTCATCTGGAAGGGCGGGCAACCCGGGCCCGAACGCGGACTCGAGTTCTAGAGCAGACCGAACCTCATCAAATACATCTAGATCACCTACCCCCCCCCCCCGGGTCGTTGGAGCGCGGTAGCGTTTGCCGGCCGTCTCATCAGTGTCAGCCACGACGAGCATGGCGTCTTCCTTCAGGCCGTCGCGCATCATCCGCTTCAGCGTGTCCAGCGGATGGGGATGCCCGCAGAAGCAGCACTTCGCTGTCTTGCCCCGCCTGCCCGGCACCTTGACCAGCGTCGGCTGGCTGGACGGAGGACCATCGTGTACCTCGGTATGGAATGTCCCCGACGCTCTGTCCGGGACGATCCGGTAGGACTGCCCTCTGTCCGCCGGCCTCGCTCGCCGGCCTGTCGTTGCGGGCCTGGGGTTCCTCAGAGCAAGGCTGCCGGTGAGCGGGAACCGGTTGCCACAGTTGGTGCAGGGAAGGGTTACGGCCCAGACATATCCCCACGGGCGCTTGCCGTTGACGACGGGGTAGAACTCTCCCATCTCAGCGATGTAGCGCTCGCCTACGAATTCAAGCACGAACCGCACATCCCGCAGGAGTCTCGGCTCAGCGAAGTGCTCGGTCTTGTGCTCCTGGTAGCCGTCGAATGGCAGGTCTGGCTCGTGGTCCCAGTCGCGAAGTGGATATTCGGCCAAGAGTTTTCCTGCGAGGGTCGCGACGGGGGAATAGTCGATGCCCCATGATTGGATGCCGAGCCGGGCGGCTTCAAGGGGAATCATCGCTCGCCCCGAGAACGGGTCGCACATCTTGGCCCCGTCGGGGTAGTGCTTCGCCAACTCCTTGCGGAGTGCGCCGTTCTCGGCGTCGTAGTCCGCCATCGCGTCGCGGACCAACTTCTTGAGCCTCTCCTGCTCGCTCGCGTCGTCGGACCAGGGCAGCAGGGAGCAGATCACCGCCGCTTTCGCTTGGGCAAGGGGTCGGGAAGCGAACCAGGTGAACAGGCTCTTCTCAGCAAACCCCGTTCCCCAGCCGCTGGCGGAGTATTGAGAGACCTCGGCGCAAGGGAACCACCGTTCAATCATTCTGGTGGTCACGAGACGTCTCCGTCCGTTCCGGAGCCACGTCGAGTTCCCCGCGGCGGGTCGTTCCATCCACCCACACCGCAGCCGCGCCAAGTCACTGTGCGCTCGCTGGTCGGGGAGGCGGCACGACTATGATCGCATGGCGGGCGAGTGCCTTGCTCTGACCCTTCGTCTTCTTGCGGCCTGATCGTGCGAACACCAGGCAGTGGGCAGCGCTGTCCGGCAGCGGATCTCGTGCCACACCCTGGCCCTCCAGACGGGCCTGCCCTGCGGTGATGCTCGCAACGCCGTACCCACCCCGCCAGCGGCTGTCCTCCACCAGGTTGGCCGGATCGATTCCGTCGCGTTGGAGGATCGACCCGAGATACACCGAGAGCGCTACGGCCGGATATCCCATTTTCTGTGCGCGTTGAGGGGGCTGATCCTGAAAGGCATTCGTCCGTGCCCGCACCGCGTTCTCGCCATCCCATTGGACGGTGTCGTAGCGAACCATCCGGTACAGGACGTCGGAGTCGAGAACGGTCGGATCGTCCTCGAAGACATCACAGGGATCCCGCAGCACGCGAACAGATGCATCAGGTCAGGCGGACAAGATGGGACAGCGCGTCCGACAAGTCGTCGAGGTGATCTTTGACCGGTCCCTCTGCCTCGGTCCGCGGAGTCTTGAGGTACGCGTTCACGCAGCCCCGGGCAGGGAACTCGATGATGATCTCCACGCCGCCCGCGTCCCACTCGACCAGAACCCCACCCTCCGTCGAGGCCATTACGTCCGGGCGCGGCGCGTGACGGGGCCAAGTCTCCAGGGTGACGAGGAACTCGTGGGCGCGATCCAATGCCTCGCCAGCAGGCATGACGGCGCCATGACCGTCCCAATCGTCGTCCAGCATCCGCAGGGGCCGCAGCTTGCTGTATGCCCAGTCGGCCGACAGCCCGTGCGGCTGCGGTCGCCGCGGGGCCGCGGCGACCCGAGCGAGGGCCGGGCCGGGCGCGACATGCAGGGCCTCGTCGGCCAAGAACTCCGATATCGGCCCGTAGGCCACCGTGTCGGGCCGACTCGCACTCAGCAGATGGCCTCCAGTACTCGACTCTGTGATCGTCACGGTTCAGCTCCCTCATTGGACTCCCGGTCTTCGCGTTCCCACTTGGCGTGCATCTCTGAAGTGGTCAGGTCCGCGAAGGCCCGCACGACCCACTCCCGCGCGAGATGGGCGAACTCTCGAACGCCCCCTAACGAAGGCGACCTCGGGTTGCCTCTCGCCGTCAGCGTCAGAACCAACAGCGGACGCATGCCCTCCTGATGCCACGCCGGATTGGCCGAGGCGGTCCGCCGGGCCTGCCGGTCGGTCGTCTCCAGACTGGCCGATTCTGAAGTCTAGACCGGCGTGGCAGCGCTCGGCCGGGCCCAGAAAGCCGTCAGTGAACTCATCACCCGCGGCCAGGAAAGACAACACCCGAGCGGGCTGGCTGTGCAGCGCCGTAGCGTCGTCCAACTCGATGTGGTTCAGATAGGTGACCTCGACGACCCCGAACCGGAAGTCGCTGCCGCCGAAACAGGTCTGAGCGAGCCGAGCACGGCGCTCGAACGTGTCCCAGCGGCTTGGCCAGCGCGGATACTCTGAGTCCGCGGACGCCTTGCGCCAGTTGACCGCGATCCAATCTGTTTGCACCTGCACCATCTCGTCGCCCGCAGCGCTGCGCATCACATGGCACACCGGCGGAGGCCCTGAACCGAGCAGAACATCCAGCGAGGCGACGACCGGCATCTCGGCGGGGTCGAAGCGCTCGGGAGGGACCTCCACAGCGGGCCTGGCTTCCTGCACCGACAGACCCTCATCCGCGAGGGAGGCTGCGAACCTGCCCAGAGCCTGAAGCGAGTGAGGCTCCGCGCCGACCATCTGTGCACCGATCACCACCTCGACGACAGGCGGGCGACGAAAGCTGGGCAGCGCAGCCTGCACCCTCTGATGCCCTTGCGTCACCAAGCCGAATGTAGCAGGCGCAAGCGTGAAGGCTGAGGGAATCTGTTCACGAGATGTCGCCTTGCATGTCCAGGGCGGCTTTGAGTTCGCTGCCGGGGAGCCGCCACAGCGGGATGTCGGTGAAGCCGCCCGGGAAGGTCTGGATCGGGTTCTTCCACGCCCCGTAGAGGTTGCCGGTGCCGTCGGCGCATCCGTCCACGACATACAGCCAGTAGTCGTCGCCGAGTTGCGCGGCCTGGGCGAGTTCGCCGCCGGTGAGGGTGATGCCGGTGGTGGATGCCTTGCCAGCGCGTCCCTTGACTTCGACGCATCTCTGTTCTGCGCCGCGCACGGCGTGCAGGTCGTAGCCGCGGCCTTCGGTATGGACGTCTTCAACGCGCCATCTGTCGCCTTCGAGGAGGTCCGCGACCAGGCGCATCGACACGGCCTCGCTGTTCGCTTGTTCGTCCGCGTTCTCTTCGGGGTCGTCATGTGTGCTGGGAGCGATGATGTGTGCCCATCCGATGCGGCGAGGCTCGCCTCGGACGACTCTCGCGGCTGTCTTGGCGTCGTTCACTCGGTGGCGGATGGTCGCATCGATGCGTGCTCGGGCTGCTGTTCTTCGCTTCTTGTCGGCTATCTGGTCGGTGAGGTCGTTCGGTAGCCGCCGCAGTTGGCTGGACAGTTGTTTGACCCAGCCGTTCAGCATGGCGGCACGCCGGTCGCGTTCGGTGTCGGCTGCCTTGGCGGCACGGCGATCTGCGGCTTCAGCGACATCCGGTGCGAGCGGAACCGGTGTCAGGTCGGGCGCGGCGGCGAGGTTGGGGAGCGTGTCCCATGACACCGGCCGCGCCGAGCCGGACCCGTCGACGCGTATGAGCCATGACGCTGCGCTGGTGCGTTCACGATGACGGGGGTCCGAGCCGTTGGAGCCTTCGGTGATGTCGCATTCGTAGACGAACAGCGTGGAGTCCTCTCGGGCGCTTTCGTCGTAGAGGGTCGCTCCCTGCCACATCTCCGGCGCGACCCGCTTGCGCAGACCATGGACGAGCGATGCAAGCTCCGGGTCGCTCGGTCCGAGCATCACAGCGTCAGCGGCGCGTTCGTAGCCGTCAGCAATCGCCTTCTGGCGGGTGTCGGCCCTGGTCGCAACAAGGGCTGCTCCCTTTGTCGGGCGCAGCGCTTCGGGCAGATGCCACCCATGTTCGGCTTGTGAAGCCGACAGGTAGTAGAAGCCCTCGTCGCCTATGGGGGCGCGGTCGCGTTTCAACAGTCCACCGGACGCGATGCGACCCAGGAACCGCTCAACGATGATTGGATTCACGCGGGCGGTGTGGTCATCGTGGCGGGCCGCATTGGCGGCTGGTTCATCCACCTCGCTGCTCAGCGCACGCACCTCGGCGTAGTAGT
>MKWU01006863.1_pt1 | contig 11258 bp, 9 predicted proteins | sample 809101 | NCBI WGS metagenome assembly MKWU01 (sample SAMN05860141, study PRJNA318959) | sponge metagenome | host: Aplysina aerophoba | place: Slovenia: Piran, Adriatic Sea, Gulf of Piran | collected 2013-05-07
TACATTCAGGCACGCCTTGCAAGTTCAATCATTATATGCATGCATGCTTTGCACGTAATTACCTTGAAGCACTGTCACATCGTGGCCATGGGCATGACCTTACTTCAGTTGCCCAACTCTCTGTAATTAACAAAGCTGACATTAGAAGTGCTCTTGATTAAACACTGGCGTCAGAGCACTTTTGCCAAAACGCTGTCGACGACGCGCCGTAGCAGAGAAGCCCGCCAAAGGCAGGCTTCTATGCTAGTATATATATAAATGGCAATGAGTGGCCAATGTTCATCTTGAATTTCTCTGTACATTCTCTTGCGGATTGGGCTTGAGCAGAACAGAATATAGATGAAACTAAAGCTGCAACATTGCTCTTTTCTTCGGAGGTACAACCTGTCCAGTTAGATCGTCCCTGACGGTGAATTCCTGCCTAAAGGTATCACTAGAACCACACAAATTGTCGTGTGGCAATAGACCCTTTACTTTTCTTCAAAAAAGTTAGAAATCACATGTACCATGCAAGATCTTCCATTGTTTCGAAACAATAGACTGTTGTGAGGTGCCACAGAGTGGTTTACTGATGCAAGTCCTTTCTGCCTCCCACTATATATATAAATGACAACCTCACGACTTCCTCATGATATGTCACATTTTGAACAAAATAGTTCCAGTACACAACAGTGTAACTTCTTTGTACACCATACTGATGTCTTGAGTAGCAGATATATTCTGTGCACAACTGGCTCTCCTTCAAATGAAAGAAGAATCTCCGGAAGTGCTTGCATAGTACCGAAGCAACCTTTCAAAGATGGCTAATTATTGCTTAGTGCAATTACTGTGTTCATACGGGCTGTGCAGCGCTGTACACAAACGTCTTCACCACTTGTAAGTTGGTACACTTGTAGAGGGTAGACAGAGGCAGATACAGGTTTGACGAAGTTAGCTTGCACACTTCTGTAGTTTCAGCCAATTTTCGCCACAGCCATTTTTTTTCATTAAACTTTACATACATACTTTACATACATACTAAACATGCTTTACATACATACTAAACATGCTTTACATACATACTAAACATACCTTAAGAGTGCATTTTAAACTACAATATAATTGCCTCTTGTATATGTGTCATTCCTAACTGAGTGTTGAACAGTCTATTTTTAAGGTGGTCTAAATAGTGAGCAGTCAAAGTCTGTAGCACTTCTGCATGTCATTGATGGTCATTGTAAATGCACTAAATAACCACTTGCCATTACACATGTGTGCATATAACTAGCAGGCCATAGATCACTCACACAACAGTGAATTTTGACCCCAAAAGAAGTTTGTATATATGACATATCAAAAGATACACAAGGATAGCCACACAAAGCTGCACACTGTTGCATGTAACCTGTAGGGGTAGGCACAAACTTAATTAGATACATTTATTTATGGAACACTTTGACACAAAAAGACATAATAAGCATGCTTTGCTGCACAAGTGCCACACAGTACCAGTGAATGCTGTTCCTTTGATTATGCATCATCCACATAGCTGTAGGAATCATTTACAGCATCAGGCTTTTGTTTGCTGCAAAGTCAAATTAGTGTCCTCCACATCAGAATTTCAACACACACGAATGAGACTGGGAAGTTTCAAGACGAGGGCTTAAGACTATGCTTTCTACCTTCACTGTGAGATGGTAGATTCTTCATTATGACATATCCAAAGTACTAGTACTGTAATCTTCAGACAATGTAGGTCATATTCCCATAAACTGGCATTGATTGATAACACAAGTGGCATATCTATTCATAGCTTTGTTCCTGGTTTGGTGCTCTCAATGTCATGTACGTAGTCATGTTTCTCATCTGCTACATGTCCTTGTTTATTGTATGTAACTACTTAAAGAATTCGTATCTTTCATCTCCTGCAGCACGAGTTATGCTATTCATTGAAGATATTTCATCTGATGATAGTGACATGCCTCTACCTTTGGTAGTACAACGTTACTACTCTTCGTACATATCCAAACGAAGAACATCTGGACCATGTGGCAAAGGATGGCTCCTTGCATGGTGGTACGTGAAACACATGTGACATGTTAATGGTAGAATGGAAATGTGTCTATGTAATATGCACCCATATTGTGATAACTTTCTTAATGTCACACAGTTGACATAGTGTAGTGTAGGTAAGCCATAAGGCTGTCTTTCACACTATCTGTTAAGAAGATTGACGGATTAAATACGTACTAGATAGCTGGCCATCAGGTGTTTCTGGTCAAGCCAATTATAGCAATTGTGTGCTACATTTGAGCCCATCTGTAACCCTGAACTAAACATGAGTCACTATGACACGAGGTTTTTGTACCACGTGCACTGGCCGACTGTCAATTTAGTAGCAGTGAATGATATGGGGCACTGTTTGAGTATAAATTCTTGTATTACTGTGGATATATCAGTCAATAATCGAGTGTGCCATACCAACAGGTATTAGTGTGATTGAGGAATCTGACACTTGACCTTTCATTGTGTATTAGAGCATCTAGGCATTGAGCTGATTGATAGTTGTCTCTGTATAATAGGATCTGACGTTCAGGTGTGAACAGGTGTAGCAGTAGAGGTCACTCTGTATGGTGTGTGCCTTGAAGAGAATTGCTGTTAAGTTCACAATTTTGCCATCCATGACAGTGTTCTAGTGCAAATCACATCTCCTGTCTGGACTCGACTTCATTATATTTGGAGGTCCCGCCGAGATCTGATCCTGCTCAGCTCACACTACTCTATATTCTCTGATTTACTCTCAGCATATCTGTCTACCACTATGCAACGATTTTATGTGGCTTTAGTCATCCTCTTGTTGGTGGCAATTCTTCATCCAGGACAGTGTCACTGCTATTATTGTTACACAAAAATAAAGAGCAGCGATGCAGCTTCATTGTCGTGCATTTTTACTCTGCTCAATCTCTACCTATTAGAGCGGCGCGAGCGTAGTGAGGCTAATAATTCCACGATACCGTGCACACCTTACACAAGCCCTATCACATCGGCCCATTGTGCATTGTGCATTCGGAACACTGGCTGCTGTTCGGAGCACCACTTTGAGGAGTCGCCATTTCGATAGGTATGGCCGACGGTGCTAGTTCAGCTGCAGACAGCCCAGACGGCGACAGCGACTTGGGCCGTACGCATACAGCTACTGGACACAGGAAGCGAAGCTCAAGCCAGAGTCCAGACAGACAGCCGCACAGAGGGAACAAGGATTGGTAGCCGAACGACTTCGGCATATTCCTTTCATAATTTGTTCTTCATATAATACAAGTACCTTTCCATATACATCATCAGCTTACTTAACATATATTCACTCTTTACGCGTATCCCTTCTTTGTTATTACTCATCTCCCATAAATTGCTGCATGGTTGAGGTGCGAGGCATGTGTTTGCGTATTGCATATGCCTAGTAATTTAATATAAATGAATGTTCAACTCTATTATACTTACTTATTCAGCTGTAATGATATTGCTGTACACTTCAGCCAAGAATCTAGTTTGTAAATATACCAAATGTTTCAACTATGTACACATGTGGAACCTGTTTGCTATGTAAACAATGTGGCTTCCACTTGGAAGATTTTCACCTGGAACGTTTCCCCTCTTCTCTCTCTTAAATTGAATCTGAATGCAAGGTATTCCATGTACAAATTTGCTAACTACACAGCTTTAAAGTGGCGACTGGAGAAAGAGAACCATGACTCGGCACCTGAACTCATAGCCTACGCCGTAACGCGCAGCTTCAACATTTACTGACAATGTACAGAGATTAGGAACGGTGCACCATCATTCATCTCCGGCTCATGCACATGCATATGCTAGCTGCCCGCTGAGCATACCATCACACAGATCCTCAAGGCATGGGTTCTAAGTGGTCTCAGTATTGCAGCCTGCCCATGATCATATACATATGGCGATTGGAGACGATGAATCGTGGCCACATCGGTGGCTTGCATGGCTGAAGCTTCATGTTAGGGCAGAGGCTATGAGTTCAGTTGCCAGTTTGTGTTGTTTTTTCTTCAGTCACCGCTTTCAAGCTGTGTAGTTAGCAAACTTGTACAACTTACACACCAGCTTGCACAACACTTACTGACAGGGTATCCCATATGAAAAGGCACTAACACCTCTCTAATTTCTCTGTAAGTAGCAAATGTGTCAATGCTACTCTTGTACTTACCAAAATCATGGCTATTGAGCTACATTAAATAGCACTAAATGTCAATGTGGGTCTAGAGGGAAAGGCTAAGGAAGAAGTGACCGGCATAGTAGGATGCATGAGCATGTTGTCTAAGTTTCCATTTACAAAGTTCAAGAGAAACGCCTCAAAATGTTCATCATCATCATGAAAAGTGACATCCTTCTCAAATGGGTAAATTTGGCACCTTGCAAGTACGCGCAGAAACTTCAAACTTTGCCTACATAGAATTGTTAGTTCACATGTTCAGCTTACTGAACTCATTGCGACAGTGTCTCTAACACCCTGGACCCACGTTGCGATCAATTGTTTTTTTGTGAAGCGCACCTCATTACTAGAACTTCTCAATTAATTTACACTTATATTACAAGCAGTCACATGCGTAGCAATGGAAACGTCAAAGAATGTGCTAAACCCGCACAGTTCAGGCTCTGTAAACATGATGTAAATGAGGGTGGACATGACCCACATGCGTACAGCAGTACTGTCTATTCTGTTAATTTATAGTGCCATACTAATGCGTGTCTAGGTAATGTTAATTCAGTTGTTTTAGTATTTCTTTGTAGGGAACTGCATATTTCGCAAGTTACACAATCTTACATTGAGTTACTTAAAGACAGAGAACTAGTGGTCTTTAAAGCAAGAGGAAATGAATCATATGTCAACGGTGACAGTCAGATTACAATCAGGAATGAAGGTATATGCATCAGCTGCTGTGTCATTTTGTCATGTATATTTTATATATTAGTTCCCCAGAAGAAATGAGTAGTTGTTTATTGTTTGCTTTGTGCCGAAATATACACTTTTCTTAAGCAGAAAGTATTCAAAAATGCCTCTAATCAGCATGATATTGATAGACTTTTTACATGTGTGTAAGTACTTAGTGAGTTAGTTTGATTGTTTCACACAAAGCAAGAACCAGCTTATGCATCAAAGCGGAGTACTCACGTTGATACAGACTACTCAGTTTATTGACGATTGTGTGCTTGTAAAGTCATGACATGGTTCGGTGTGATATGAATGCCATTTGTGGAGCCAATTGATGTGTAGATCAAAGCAGTAAGCCAAGAGATTATGCAAAATTATGTAGAAATGAACAAGTATACGCGGCCAGCCATACGTTCCATATAGCCACAGTGTCATAGGAAGCACATGAACAGTGGGGATGCCAGGCATGCATAAAAGATCAACTCGCAGGCATATTCAGGCAGTATTGTAATATCGTGATATATGATTAAAGGTGCACTGTCACAATAGAATATTACAACAGTTAAATGGTTGGTAAAATTTGCCAAAGAGGTGTCTTCAGTGATCTGACCACAGTACAAACTCATTGCCTACTTCAATCAGCGACAGTTGATCTGTTTGATCCTTGTACACATTCAACACCATTATGTTGTTCAGTCATGAGTCATTGTCAATCTCAGATACGATTTCACCCTTCTGAGAGCACTAAATGACCGTTCACTCACTGCATTAGTAGCTGTGATCACCAAGATGATACAAAAAAGGGTACATACTTCTAACATCAGAGCTCTCTGAGCTGAGGAGGATAGATTGCGAAAGGAGGCTAGAAGAGAGTGGAAATTGTGCTCAACTTGTGAACTGAGAGCATTGGCTAGAATGGACAGTTGTAGTTGTAGCTGTTCTTGTTGAAATCACTTCCATAGAATGAACAAACAAATTCTTCTGTGAAATTGTATTTCTTAACAGATTTTAGCAAATGATTCTCTAGATTGCAGTACACCTTGTAACCTGGCTGTTGAAATCTAGAAGTGATGCAATTAACAATGAGGTCTAAGGCTTCATAATAGATTCTGCGGTAGTCGTCCTGCCCAGATTCTGCATATGGACTGTCACCAGTTCCAATCTCTCTATCTCTGGGAGCTCTTCTTTTACGTGGAAGCACAGGGCCACTGACATCTAAATTTTCAGTTTTCCGAGTGGTGGTACTCCACTACAGTGCAAATACATCCTTTACAGAGACAATGTTTGCACCTTATATATAACTCATTACACGAATGTTCAGTCAAATTCGCAACACAGAATACCTATATAGATTATACCTATATCTTATTGAATTGGCTGTCGTTCACTCGATTTCTTTCTCACCTACTGGCCACATTGCAATTTTGTTTCAGTACCACTGAGCAGCCACTTTCTGGCTAAAACCTCATGCATGTTACTAACATGGTGTAAACAACGGGAGTGATTGAATCACAATGCACAAGTTTCAGATGTACATAATTATGTTAACATTGAGTCACTTTGGACTTATATACTCTGTACTCATCTATCTGCTTATAAATTGGGACTCTATGGAATTATGTACATATGTAATCTGACCATTTTTTTCCTAATTTATTCAAACTTTCTTGTTTTCTATTATCTTAGAAGTGGTTTACAGTGATACAAATGCCATTGAAGTGTACATATTTAACCTTCAAACGGGACAGCTTGCAAGGATTGAGAATATAGTGGATGAAAGTTTCATTTCTGTTCAGTATAATGCAAGACAGCAGCCAGTGCTTTTTAGACACTCAAATGGAGATACTATGAGTATCATCTACTCTGACAATGGACTACTTAAGTTTGTTGATATCAGAGATCCGGAAAGTGCTGTCAAGCAAACAAGGTGAGTTATATAGATATAATCTGCTATATGTTTTGTCAGCAACTGCCTACAACTGTTTAGAATATTGTTTCATTCTTATGCACCACGCGTCCTTGCATTTGTGTCTGTTTCCATACAGTTCATATGTATATGACTCATCAGGTACTCATTTGATGGCAGTGGAAGTTAGTGAACAGTCAGCAAGATACCAGTACAATGAGTATGGAGACCTAATTGAGATAATTGAAGCAACACAGGAGCGAAGAACTTTCCTGTATGATGACAGAGGTCTTTTGGTAGAAGCTGCCGTCTTTAGTGACGCAAGCCAACTAGTGTCTTCACTAGCAGTCTCCTATGACTGGAGTGGTCTCGTCACAATGATATTACAGCCAGAAAACAGAACTCTTGCAAGTTACATTGACCCACAAGGCAGACCTAAATCACTGTCCACCTCGCCATTTTCTCCACCTATGCTGCAAATTGACTTGCCTACTTCAGAAGGCAGGATGTTAGCTGTTGGCAATAGAGTAAGTGTCTACATTGTATATAACATGGTACTATATATAATAGTAGTAGAGACAGTACATGCAGGTGGTAGTGGTAGTGGTAGCGGTTGTGGTAGTCATAGTACAATCTAAGCAACATTATAGGGCCTGGGTCACACTACAGTGAAACTGATGTCGATGTCAACAGTAGTATTCAAGGTGATGCACCGGAATGTGATGCACTGTTCACACTGTTCATGGCCCACTCACAGATAAAAAGGCTGTCTTTGTATTTCCTTTTTTCGCTGTTTCACCTCATGATAACTTTGCTAGCAGTAGAAATCCTCTTTTTCATTGTCTTGTGTCTCAGTATTCATCAGTGGAAAATGCATAGGAGTGTAGGGCTACGAACTCTGTTCTTTCTTGTATGCACAATCTTTCAGATTTGGCCCAGGCATCGGCCAGCTACTTTCCAGATGACGACTCTACTCTACACTAGTTTGCTGTTGATGCGATGCCATCATTGGCTTTCCCTTCACCTATTCATAATTACCTTTCCTAAAGTGACCACCATTGCCGTGGCAGCCATTGTTACATTGCTATTCATATCACAACAGGCCACGATTATGTTCATGTTAAGTAACTTGGATTATAACGAATTAGATGTCACCGTGCCATACCTGTCGCCGCCATTTCTGCTGTAGATCCAGATGTAAGTGTCAGAGTTTGATTCCTAGCTTCTCAGTAATTATATGGGTTAACATACACTAGCGTGTGGAGCCCACATGCAAAGTATGGGTTCTTTGAGCAAGCAAAATACGGGCACTTGTGCTGGGGAACAGCTATATACTAAGAACTCCTTACCTCCCTCAAGTGTTGCACCGACACTCAACTTCAACGTCTCGCCTATTTCCTTTGACTGAATGGCTTTCCATTCTTGTGCCAGGGGGTTTACACAGCACGAAAGAGCAAGAATGGTTAATAATTCTCCTATAGATGGAAAAGTTACTAGCCCCTCCTTATCAAATCCGCTTTTGATGTGAAGCATTCGAGTATTCTGAAGTGCCATGCATTGCTTTTCCGGCAAAACTCATTTTGTTCACCTTGAAAGGTCACATTCACATGACAACCTCATGAGTTTATGATTAAGCACAATTTTACGTAGAAAAGGCTCCGGGAAAGGACATTGTGTAACCTCTTTCATGTTGCATGCTAACATCTCCAACAATAAGTGAATGTATATCATTGTGCTTAGTGCTACTAGTGCTGCATTATGGGACAGTTCGTTCTTCTAGTCAGGCGTGCATCACGAGCAGTCACATGTGCTGCCACAAAAGTGTTAAATGTGATAAACTAGGGTTCAGCTCCTAAAATAAACAAACTTTGACATCAGCAGTCACATGTGGAAGAATCCATAATTATAGTATATAGTACAATGATAGAATGCTGTAGCTGGTGAAATTAATATTGAAGCTGCATTGTCATTTCGAATGTGCATCAATTTTGTGTGGTTATCAATCATTATCACCTACACAAATCTAGCACAATTGCATCCACATTCTCAAACCTGAACGTGCATTGGGAAGCATCATTGCATGCGCACTGTCATGCTTCCTTTATACTCTGCGACGCATAAAAATAGCATTCGTGAACGAGGAGATATTGTTGCTGGGGGTTTGCTTTGGACATTTGTGATGAATAGACAGTGGAAAATTGCCTCTGTCTTGACCACTCCTTCTGTTTGAGTCTCTTAACTTCCTGTATGTGGCAGCCAATTGCAGGTAGCACAAGGGCAAGCTCTTGTTAGAGTTTGTGCCCTTGTGCAAGCTGCAATTGGTTGCTGCATCCTGCTCCTACTAGCGCCCAAGATGGTCTTGACCCTCTGCAACTTAAGCTGCTGCTGTTTTTACCAAACGTCAACTAACGCAGATACATAACTTACAATCATGGTGGTCATCACCTGCAACTTGCAATAGTGGTGTTTTTCTATGCTAACTGGCCCATTTACTAATATGCACACACATATGGGACGCTTAGCACCTTTCACTGTGTAGTGGTGGTGGGATGCATGTGTATATGTGTGTGTGTTTGTGTGAGTCTGTGCACACAAACAGAACACTGTGTGGCAGTGGTGTACAAGTGATGCACATCAGGGCTATGTGTGTATGCCATTGTATAGGTATGACTGGGGAATTGTAAGGTTCGGTGGTTGACTTGCACTGTGTGGTAATCCTTGCTGTTTGTGCGTGGTGGTGGTTGTAGTTGTGTGCAGTGCATTTGCATTCATGAATGCCTATGCACTTGTTGTGTACCGTTTCCAAACATATAATGAGTTTTTGGTACTGGTACCTTCTTTAATCTACAATTCATGGAAAGCCGACCAGCTACGTAGGGTCTAAAGCATGACCATATGGAACATTATGCTCCATATAGCCGCCCATACCTTAGTGACTTGTGGCACCTCCTCTGTGCAGCGTCTCCGATGGCAGCGAGTTTGCAAGGTCACTACAGATGTCTTCTTTGGTGTCTGCTCTGTCTTTGTAGCCACTGGAAACTGTTGCTTGTGCTGAGAATCCATCTAGAAGACAACTTTTGTGATGTGTGTCTGCCGTATTTCTGGCTAACCAGTGTGCGCGGCCGGGTCTGACTGTCCTCACAATAATGTCGCCATCTCTGTATTTATTTCTTAATGGGCAGATCATGATGTATATAGACATTTCGATGAAACATCACAATTTAGTGACATTTGATGACGTGAAACAACACATTTGCCTTCTAATTCAGCCATGGAAAACTTAATTAACTATTAACTAACTATAACTATAAAGGCTTCCTACCTCTGCTCCTCTAATCACTCTTACATCTTCCACTCCTGGTCTTAACTCTCTTCCCACTATGAAGTAGTCGATGATTGATCTCAAGCCTCGTCCCCTACTTTCCAAGTGAATTTATGGATAGCCTTATGCTGGAAAAAGGTGTTTAAAATTACCAGATGGTTGGTTGCACCTAGCAGTCTAAGCACATTTCTATTCAGTGTCTCTTCCCCCTGCCTTCTGATAACACCTCTCCAAGACTTTGTATCACTGTCTACTCTTGCATTTTGATCTCCTGTAAGGACTAGACATGCTTTGGCACCTTAGTTATGAGCTCTTCCAGACTGTCATAAAAGCTGTCCTTCACAACCTTCTCACTGTCTTCTGTAGGGGCATATGTCTGTATGAATGTGACCTACACCTGCCCCACCCGCATCCAAATATTCAATAGCCTTCATTCACGCACATCCATTCACTTAAACAATCCTTACTCTCGGCTGAGACAATCACCGCCACTCCACCTTTTGCTCTACCTTCACTGACCCCCGAGTAAATCATCACTGCCTCACCAATCTCCCACTCATCGCATCCCATCAAGCGAGTTTCACTCACACCCAGTACTTCCAGATGATAACTCTTCATTTCTTGAACGACTTCTGCTTCCCTGTGTTTCAAAGATCGACCATTCCACGCTCCTACTCTAAAGAGATCTACCCCTGATTTCGTTCCAATAGTCATTGCCGTGGTAGGTTGTCAATCATGACAGGAATCTTGACGCAAAAGCTATCAGTCGCCATCTTTAAATTGCACAATTCAGAGAATAAGGAGTTGAGCAGTGAAGCCAAGGACAGTGTACGATGCAGTGGTAGTACCAACCCTGGCGTATGGTTACGAGACATGGGTGTTGAAGGACAGGGATAAGACGAGACTGCAAGCTGCAGAAATGAAAGTTCTGTAGAGTGTGGTCGGTGTAACCCCTTACAACTGAAGAAGGCCCTTTTGGGGCCGACACGTTTTGCTAAGTGAAGCTATCTACCACGTGTGTTACGCTCGAAAACCAAGGAACTGTCTATTTATAGACGTGGTAATGAATCTTTACTCTATCATTGATTGATTGATTGATT
>MKWU01006864.1_pt1 | contig 11256 bp, 12 predicted proteins | sample 809101 | NCBI WGS metagenome assembly MKWU01 (sample SAMN05860141, study PRJNA318959) | sponge metagenome | host: Aplysina aerophoba | place: Slovenia: Piran, Adriatic Sea, Gulf of Piran | collected 2013-05-07
CTACCTTGTTGCTGCATGATCGGCAACGCGGCACGGCAGCAATGCACAACACCCATCACATTAATCTGCCATCCCTGTTCCCACTCTTCATCAGTGGAATCTAAAAATAAGCCCCTCGGATTGATACCTGCGTTATTGACAAGGATATCTATCCGTCCGAATTGGTCTACAGTTTTCTGAACGAGGCTCTCAACTTCTGCGCGGATGCGTAAGTCGGTTGGCAGAGTGAGGACTTCGCCGCCTTGTGCTGCGATCTCTGTAGCGGCTTCATCAAGTTGCGCGCTACTCCGTGCCGCAATGACAACGCGCGCACCTTCGGCTGCATAAGCAGTGGCGATGGCTCTACCGATACCGCGCCCTCCACCGGTGATAATAGCGACTTTGTCTGTAAGTTGCATGATTGCTTCCTTCTAAAAATATATCTATCAATTACTGTCAATGTTCCGCTGTCATTGTGTACGCTGCCATATATTAATGAGGCTTGCTAAACGGGAGCGACTTGCTTTAACTTTCCGCTCTAAATCTTTCGCGAGCCCGGAGAGTAGGTCTGTACCTGCTGTCTTCGCATTTTCTACCTGTTGTTTAAGTTGATAGGTGCGTCCTGTCTTGAGTCGGTTTATCTCTAAACGCAATTCACTTGCTGCACGGTTAAGGCTTCGGAGTTCTACCTGTAACGCTGCCCGTTTTTCGGGAGCTGTTTTTTCAGAGATGTCTGGTTCTGTTTCACCAAGGCTTAACCGCTCAAGGGTCTGAATGTCGTGTTCGTGATATGCGCGGTTAATAAGCGGCATCAGCTGTTCTCGTCTATCCTGTTCTTTGGAGTCTATGGCTTTGTCTGGGTGGTAACGTTTGGCGAGTTTACGGTAGAGATTTTGCAGGTGTTTTGCCTTAGGTGCAGGGATTTTGTCCTCTTGAGGAGACGGTTGTGAATTGTCTACTTCCTCGAATGCGTCAACACGTGCGCGGCTTGCTCTAAAACACGATTCTACACGTGCCTCTATCTCTTCCTCGCTCAAATTTTCTCGTCGTAGTTGTAGCCGAAGACTATATTCCTTCGTTTCAAGTTCAACTTTATCAAGTTCGAGGTAGTAGTGACTGATGTGGGCATTGTAGCGGTGTTGAAATACATCAACTTCTGACTTGAGTTTTTCGATCGTTACGGTGAGTTCCTCCACCTGCTCCCGTTTTGCTTCAATAGCATCAAGTAGCCGAGTTGTCTCCTTTTCATCGATGGTATTGATGTGAACTAAGGCGGTAGGTTTCATAGGAATTTCCACGTCGAGTCAAAGCGAATTGCTTTGTAAACGAATGCGCGCTGGAAAGCGCGCCTACGGCAACCTTGACGAGTGCGCGGTGGAAAACCGCGCCTACAAGTCTCTATTTAGGAGTTACTTTTTCCGATAGGTGATACGTCCTCGCGTCAGATCGTAAGGGGATAATTCCACAGTCACCTTGTCACCGGGCAAAATTTTGATAAAAAACTTCCGCATCCTGCCGGAGATGTGGGCAAGGATCTGATGTTTGTTATCCAATTCCACGCGAAACATCGCATTGGGTAACGGTTCCACGACGGTGCCTTCAACCTCTATTTTGTCGCTTTTAGAGGACTTTTGCGGCTCATCTTCGGTTTGGACATCCGTATCAAGATTCACCTCGGGATCTTTTCGCTTTTTGGGTTGTGACCTCCGCTTCTTGCGCGGCGGGTTCGCGTACCGCGTCTGCGGCTTTCGTTTGTTTCCTGAAGGTTTACGATTCACAGTATAAATCTCCTTTTTTGTAGGTGCGGTACAGCACTTTCTTGCAACAGTACACGGTAATCACCTACGGGTTAGTGTACTTACAAAGCACACCTATTATTCGTCTTCAAGACTGAAATGTTTTCCGGCTTCAACAACAAGTTCTCGAAAATAATCAGTAGCGAGTTGCAATTGCGTCTCGGCATCCGCTTTGTCCGTACTTGTTGAGATTAAGTCTACCGGCATAGTGCTTCCATCCGCTTTGCGGAGCGAGACATACGCCTTTAGGTAGACATCAGGGTGGTGTTCCATCACTTTTTGCATGAGTGGTGAAACTTCGGCTTCAAACATGCTAACATAAACCCGCGCCGTGGTAATTTCTGCGCGGTAGCGGTCGGCGATTAACGGTTGAATGTGAGTTTCAAAGATAGCTTTCATCTCACGAGGTGGACCGGGCATCATCATAATCGTTGATTTTTTGTGTTCAACACTAATACAGGGCGCCCAACCTGCTGGATTCTGCAAGACGATCGCGGTTTCTGGTACTGTTGCCATTTTTGTGAGTGCTGCGTTGAGTGCGTCGTTCTCTGACATCTCGCGGCGTTTCCGAAATTCGGTGATGGTCTCTTCGCTCACCACCGGTTGCGTACCGATGAGAGATGCTATAATCTCAACAGTCATGTCGTCAGGAGTAGGTCCAAGACCACCTGTTGTGAGGATAAGAGACGTTTCCCGTTTGACGGCGGAATCCAACGCTTCTGACATCTCATCGGCGTTGTCGCGTAGCATCGTAACCCTTCGTAGTTCGCCACCGATCTGAAGAATCTGCTGCGCAATCCAGTGGGCATTGGTATCCTGAATCTGTCCGAGTACTAACTCTGTGCCGATCGAAAATAGTTCAATTGCCACACGCTCCTCCTTTTACAAAGCCCGTTTGAGAAATTCAAATGCACCGACACCGTAGAAACTATGCCCCGCCTCAAACACCTCGAATCCGAGTTTGTCATCCGCATTGAAGGACTTGAAAATTGCTTTCGCTTCGTTAACCGCAAATCGAGTGGCTTCAATCGGAAAAATAGTATCTTCGGTACCGGATTCGATAAATAGTGCGCGAGGGGCAATTAATCCAGCAATATCGTACATCTCAGCATATTGTAACACATTTGGTATGTAGTTGTCTATACAATGGCTGAGACTCAGGATACTATCCCGAAATGTATTGAAATAGCCGCTCACGACAGCTGCCTTAATGCGTGTCTCGATTGCTGCGGTGAAAAAGGTGGTTGTCCCACCGCCGGAGATTCCCATGATACCGAGACGGTTCATATCGACTTCAGGACGGGTCGCTAAATAGTCAAATGCGCGTATGGCATCGTAGACCCGCCAACCTACCATCGTGTGTCCTAACAGCAGTGCAGCACCTGCACTCGGTTGGCACGAGGAGCTTCCGCCCCCTTTTTGGTGGGCGACGGCATCGCGCCGGTGCCCAAACCCAAATTGTTCGATGGCAAGCACACTGTAGCCGTGCGCTAAACATTGGAGCGCGAAATCGTTCTGGTAGCCTCCGAATGCTTCTCGCATGCTGCCATCTTCCTCAATCCCGACGATGTCATCTACGCCGCGCCCGTGCCCTGCTAAACAGAGGATCGTCGGATTTGGTGTTGAACTGTTAAGGTGCTTCGGAGAGAGGAAGTAACCAAAAATAACCGAATGTGGACGACTCTTGAACTGCACGGTTTCACGGATATAACTCGGGAATTCCCGTGTCTCCAAAACTTCCGATTGTAAATCGCATTTCTCCTGCGGAAAACCGCCGACTAATTCGGTTAGTTTTGCCCGCAGTTCAACCTGCCACGCTTCTGCCTCAGCCACGGTTGTCGCTTGAAATGCCAGTTGGCGAGGTGTCTCTGCGTATAATTGGTGTGTAAATGCTAAAGTGTCTCTTTCCTGTTCGTGATACATCGGTTTGCCTTCCAAAGTTCTTCTATTTACGACATTACCGGTTTAACAAATTCAAAACGAAACCGGTTGCCATCTTCGGATAGAAATAAGTTGATTTCTGTGGCATTGTTGAACCCGCCATAGCCACTTCCAAGACCTGTTCAACAGGAGTCGGATTCATGAAGAGCGCGACGCGCGACGCGCTGCCTTTCACGTGTGCAACGGCATCGTCGGCATAAGCTGTGTAGCTAATATGATCCGCTAATGTTTCAACTTGGAATATCTCTTTGATAAGGGTTTCTTGAACGAGTGTTACGTCTAATGGGGCCGACGTGCTTGAATGCGGGATCAGTAAGCGGTAGGTATTATCTGCTGTATACATACCAACCGCAGGCGATTTCCCTTTCAGTGTATCCAATTTCGCCATAAGGTTCGCTTGTGTGTCAACCTCATGTATTTCAAACACTTCAGGCAGTTTGGCGATAGCATCGGCAATCCTGTCGGAGCTAAGGTTATCCAGCAGCCGGTGAATTGCTAAAACAGCCAAGCCGGGTGATTCCATCCGGACAAGGTTCACCATCATATACCCGTAGCCGGGTAATCCGGTGTGCATCATTTCATCTCGGAACGCGAGCGCAGTTTCGTAACGGTGATGTCCATCAGCGATGAGAAGCGGTTTCGATGAAAAAAGATTTTGGATTTCATTGTTGCGTTCTACATCGTCTAAGCACCACAGTTGGTGTGTGCTTCCGAAGGTCTCGGCGCAGTCAATTTCGGGTTGGTGTGTATCGGTAAACTTTTCCATTATCTGTTCAACGGCACCAGCAGGATCGGCATAGAGGAGGAAAATAGGGCTGAGGTTCGCGTGGCATTCACGCATGAGATTGAGCCTGTCAGCCTTTGGTCCGGCGTGCGTCTTTTCGTGCGGTAAGACGACACGGTTTTCAAAAGGCTCCAGTTTCACGAGCGCGATCAAGGCGCGGCGTGTATAGTTTTTGCCGTCTGGTGCGTTAAATGATTGGTCGTAGATGTAATAGCGCGGGGTCGCATCCCTTACGAGGGTTCCGTCCGCGATCCACTGGTTCATCAGCGTCGCGGCGCGTGTGTACTGATTTACACCGTCGGTGTCATCAGTGTGCGGTTGGCTCAAAATTAAGCGGATGATATTGGCAGGATGATGTGTTTCTAAAGCGACCCGTTCTTCGGGTTTGATGACATCGTACGGTGGTGCTATGACATTCTTGAGTCCTGCTACCTTCGTCGCGTTATAGCGTAAGCCGCGAAACGGAATAACTGTTGTTTCCATAGAACTCCTTGGGTTAATCCCACAGTCTTGTGCTAAAATAGCGTTCACCGAGGTCGTTAAAGACTGTGACAATAACACCTTCCTGAATTTGTTGGGCGACTTTGTAGGCACCGTACAAGTAGCCGCCGGAAGATTGTCCGACGAACCAACCGCGTCGCGCCAGACGACTACACATTTCGTAAGCGTTTTCAATCGTCGTGGGGATCCGGCAATCAATCACCGATTCATCCAGAATTGCTGGCACAATATTCTCTGGGTCCCCGAGCGGTTTGAGGCCCTCAATACCGGGGAACACCTCTGGTGAAATAGAACAGACTTGGATGTCTGGGTTGTAGTTTTTGAGCCGCCTGCCGACACCTGTAATCGTACCGCCAGTCCCGACCCCCGCAACGAAGTGTGTAACTTTTCCACCTGTTTGGTTCCAGATTTCGACACCAGTGGTTTCATAGTGCGCCAGCCAATTGTTTTCATTGTCGTATTGCGAGTTGAAAAAATACCGGTCAGGTTGCGCTTCATAGCGCCGATCAACTTCTCGGAGTGCCTCATCGTAACCGAGGAGAGCGTCGGTATGAATGATGTTTGCGCCGTGTGATTGGATACGTTTGATCCGTTCTTCGCTGGCGTTGTCTGGGATTACAAGTTCAACGTTGTAGCCAAGGGCTGCACCTATCATGGCATAGGCGATCGCAGCGTTGCCGGAACTGGAGTCGAGAATAACCTTTTCGTGTGTGAGTTCGCCCGATGCAATCGCCTCAGTAAGCATTCTTAAGACCGGTCGGTCTTTAATCGAGCCTCCGGGGTTATAGGTTTCTATCTTCGCGTAGATGTCAACGTTCGGCAACTCATCAGCGAAGATATTTATCTTCGCGAGCGGTGTCTGTCCTATTATTTGGAGCAGTGGATGTTCTGAAATGTTCACCTTTGCAGGCTTTCGCATGCTCATGTAGCGTTATTTATCCTACTTTTTGGAGTATTGGGTCTTTTAAGTCGTTCGTAAAGTAAGTTTTCCATGTAAACCTTTGCCATCCCACCCCTTAATTGTCCATTCAGGATAGGCACGACTTCAAATTCGGCTAACCTAAGAGTTGGGTTCAGCCCATGCAGGGGCGGTAGCCAATCCCGAAATGTGTCGAAAAAAGCACGTTGCGCAGCACGACCATTTGTATACGGGAAATCCGCAGTGTGTCGTCGAAAGCGTTCAGGGCCTTTTGCAAGTGCTGCGACATGGTGTTGCTGGCAAAACTGACGGTATTGCTCCGGCACGTATGCAAGCGGAATGCCCTCTGGATAAAATTGAAAGGTCCGCTCCCTGAATCGCGTGAAATGTTGCAGTTCGTCAAACTCAAAAATAAAATGATACGGGTCTGAAAAATAGGCATCGGGAACAAGGTAGCCGTCGGCTTTTGCGGTTGTGCCTTCCCAGTCACCTCCAAGTTCAGCGTAGAGTGCCATCGCTGCGTCGTAATGTTTTCCAAAGTGTTCACAACTCGGTTTGTTACGAAGCCAGTCAAACTGCGCGCGGCGTTCTGCTGTTGTTCCAAGAGCCTCTTCTACCAATGCGATGATGCCTACCTCTAACCGCATGAAGATACCCGGACGCTTTCTGTCTCAAACGAATAGACGGTTGTTCAGACAAACTTGTGTTAATTTTAGACAGGATCAATATCCAGATTTTTTAGTGCATCCCCGTTTGTTGTATTAATTAAGCTCGCAAGGTAGTCTCGGTCGCGTTGGAGTGCCTCTAATTTGTTATCGCCGTGAACGAATTCGACTTCAAGGTATCCGTTGTAGTTGGCATTCCTAAGAGTTTCAACGATTCGTGTGTAATCCACTACACCCTCAGCGATCGGACATGCTTTGCCAGTTTCATCAAAGTTTTGCGCATGGACGTTTGCAATGTGTGGCGCGAGTTTTTCAGCAGCGGTGTGCGGTTCATCGGCATCAGACCGTGCAAGCGGTTGATAGTAGGTTTTCAGCGCAGGCAGCTTAACCTCTTCGATTGTCTCCAAAATGGTTGCGACGCTATCGGTGAGATGGTTGTTGTGCATTTCCAATCCGAGTTGGATATTGCGGAAATTTGCCCACTGCGTAATACTCACCAATCGAAAGAGAATCAGACGTTTATCGGCAGCGGTGATAGATTTTGAGGCGCCGCCCCCGGACCAAATTCGGACAAGGTTGGTGCCTAAATCGTGTGCTATTTTAAAGGCTTCTTCAAAGTGCTTCTGGTGGAGGTGCATTAAAGGGTCAACATACGAACCGAGTGCCGAGATAACTAAGCCCTTCCGTTGCGCCATGTCCCTGACATTTTTGGCGTAGTTTTCGTCATAGTCTTCTGGTAAATGCGGCGGCTTCCCCCAGAGTTCAATGCCATCAAAACCGTAATCCGCCGCAATGTCTATAACTTCTTCCAACGGTTTTTCCTGAAAAGCGATGGTGCATAAACCTAATTTCATAGTTTTCACCTACTATCTATTGTTATGTATAAATAGGATACCACAGGTTTAAACGGATTGCAAGAAAAGTTTGCTCGGTTATTAGTTTGCTTCGCAGTGAGAATTATCGGTTTTCAGCCGACTGACAACTGACAACTGACAACTAAATACTTCTCGTTTTTGATATACTTGACATAGTTTAGCAGTCTTGCTATACTTGTCAAGAGTTTTGTGAATCAATGGGGGTATCGAAAAGAAAATAATGTGTCAAGGCGTTAAATCTCTCATTGCAATTTGCTTACTATTTGTTTTTACACTGTTTTCCGGGTGTACGAAAAGACAGGAGAAACAGAACGAATTAAGCGTCTTCGCTGCAATCAGTTTGAAGGATGCGCTCACTGAGATCGGGGCAACGTTTACAACTGAGAATCCGGTTAAAGTTTATTATAACTTCGCTGCCTCTACGACCTTACAACGCCAGTTGGAAAAAGGCGCGTCAGGGGATGTCTTTATCTCGGCAAGTCCGCGTCAAGTCGTTGCTCTGGAAACGGATGGACTGCTTGAAGCCGAAAGTCGCCAAAATTTGTTAACCAACCGTTTAGTGCTTGTCGCAGATGCGCGCGCGAAAACCTCTGTGGAAACACCTACTAACCTTGTTGTGCCTGAGATTTCGAGAATCGCGATCGGGCATCCAGATATAGTACCTGCGGGTGCTTACGCGAAAGAAGCCTTGATTCACTTTGGATTATGGGATACGCTCCACCCGAAGCTGATTTTCGGTACAGATGTGCGTGCGACGCTCGCTTATGTCACCGCTGGAAATGTGGATATTGCCATTGTATATAAAACGGATACAACACTGACAGAGAATATAAATGTGCTTTATGAGTTACCACCTGAAGCCTATACACCGATCATCTATCCGGCTGTCGTTATGAAGAGTAGCCTACGAAAACAATTAGCGCACCGATTTATTACCTATCTACAGTCTATGGAGAGCGGTGAGATTTTTGAAAAATACGGATTTACCGTTTTGGCATCAAAATGAGAATAACCGCTGCCGAAGTTGCTGCACTCTTATTATCTATAAAAGTTGCGTTGCTCAGCCTTGTTGTGACGTTCCCGCTTGGGTTACTGGTAGGTTGGCTCCTTGCAAAACGTACATTTCCGGGAAAGGCTTTTCTAAATACACTCGTCATGTTACCCTTGGTGCTGCCGCCTATCGTCAGTGGATATTTACTCCTCATCCTATTGGGTAAACACGGGTTCATTGGTCGTTTCATCTATCAAACTTTCGGCATAGAGATTGTTTTTTCCGAACTATCTGTTGTCATTGCAGTCTCTGTTATCTCATTCCCGTTGTTAGTACGGGGTATCGTGACAGGGATGGAGGCTGTACCGTTGGAGCTTGAAAAGGCAGCGCGGACGCTTGGCGCATCGCCAATCAGGGTGTTTTTTACAATAACCCTCCCAATGGCGTATCGCGGCATTATCGGTGGAACCATCCTCGGTTTTTCCAAAAGTCTTGGTGAGTTTGGTGCCACAATTATGGTGGCAGGAAACATCCCCGGCAAAACCCAGACGATGGCGTTAGCGATTTTCAGTGCTGTACATCTCGGAGAAGATGTCTCTGTCTATCGACTGGTGTTCATTTCAACGGTTGTTGCCTTCGCTGCGATCTGGTTAACAGAACGCTTTACCCTCCGTTAGGCATAAATGCGCTGGATATGCGTGATAGGTCACACTATGGCAAATAGTACCAACATCAGACTCAATTTTCGCAAAAGGCTTGGTAGTTTCACTTTAGAAGTCGATTGCACGCTGGAAGCGAAGGTTTCGGCGTTTTTAGGTCCGTCTGGAAGTGGTAAAAGCACGCTTCTCAACTGCCTCAGCGGTATGCTGGCGCCTGATGAAGGTGAGATCGTTTTTGGTAAAGAGGTGATTTACGCATCCGCTTCAAGAATTAATCTACCGCCTGAAAAACGACGCTTCGGATACGTCTTTCAAGAGGGGCACCTCTTTCCGCATCTCACCGTTGCGCAGAATATCCGATATGGGCAACCGAAGCCACGAAAATCTTCAGCTGCGATAGATGTTCTCGAAATTTCCGAGTTTCTTCAGCGGTATCCAAGAGAACTCTCTGGGGGTCAGCGGCAACGGGTTGCAATCGCTCGCGCGCTCGCTATGGAACCGCGGATGCTTCTGATGGATGAACCCCTTGCTTCTCTTGACAGTGCGCTGAAAGCACGGATTATCCCCTATCTGCACCACGTTAAAGATACTTTTGATATACCGATCCTTTATATCACCCACGCCTTTTCTGAGGCGATGGCATTGGCTGACGAAGCCTTCCTGATCGCTAATGGCTTAATTATAGCAAACGGTGAACCGCACCAGTTGTTAACCGCACCATCCGCGATGCCTATCGCACAATTGACAGGTGTTGAAAACACGTTATTCCTTCCTGTGACGGCTTCAGACGAGGCACGCGGTTTGACTTTGTTAGAAATCGGGAACCAATCTCTTGTTATTCCTTATACCGATATTGGAATTGGTGAAATAGCCCCAGTCGCTGTTCGTGCTGAGGATATTATCATCTCGCTTGAACCGGATCTCTCAATTAGTGCCCGCAACATATTAAAAGGGACAATTCAGTATCTGGATGTCAAGAGCGAATACACATGGCTATCTATTCTCGTTGAATGGCATCACCTTGCCGTGAAAGTCACACACGCAGCGCGTAAGCATTTTCAACTGCAAGAGGGGTCAGAAGTTTACTGTGTTATCAAGGCGAGTGCCATCAATCTCCTTTGGGATTAGTATTTCTTCTGTAGGAGCGAGTGTTTTTGCTTGGGTGTTTCTTCGCGCTCGCGATGCCTTACTTCTGAAGTTTTTCCCAAAGCACCTCCACCTGCATACAGAGTTCTTCAAGCGTCCCTTCATTCTCTATCACAACATCCGCATACTTGACTTTCTCCGTGACCGGCATCTGTGAATCAATCCGTGCTTGCGCCTCAGTTTCGGTGAGCGGTCTCCCTTGTGCAACGCTGCGCTCTAAAGTGCGTCGCAGCTGCGTCTCCGGTGAAGCCGTCACAACGACAATCAGATCAACCGTATCATAAGCACCGGCTTCAATGAGAAGAGGCGCGTCGAGTAGCACGACGCACGTCGGATCTTCCTCAACGCGTTGACGTGCTTGTGCCCGCGAACGTTGGATAATCAACGGGTGTAGGATACTGTTCAATCGTTCTCGTGCGGCTTTATCCTGAAAGACAATTGCCCCCAGTTTCTTTCGACTCACATCCCCCGATACATCAAGGATGTCCTGCCCAAACGCATCGGTGAGTTCATCAATAACCGGACTGTCCGCTTTGAGGAGTTGGTGTCCGATTTCATCGGCATTGATCGGAATCGCCCCTTTTTCTGCGAGCAGTTCTGAGACAGTCGTCTTTCCGCAAGCGATCCCGCCTGTAATCCCGACGATGGTGCCGCGTGTGCGGTCTGTTGTTGCTGTTTTCATGTTATTGAGTGTATATTATGCATCGAAATTTGTCAATGTTGAATGGTTATCGGTTATCAATGTTAGGAGTCTGCTAAAGTTTCAAAATGTGCTAAAGTTGCGAAGTTGAGAACTTTACTGATTTTAGAAACACTTTACAGACTTCACGAACTTCTTTAACTGATAACTGATGACTATTCCGAACTTTTGATTGACACTGACAACTCCGTCTGCTATGCTGTTACTCCACTCCATCTATTTTCATACAAACAAGAGGAAGGTATTCATGGGAAGATTAGAGGGTAACGTCGCAATCGTAACGGGTGCTGCCAGGGGGCA
>MKWU01006865.1_pt1 | contig 11254 bp, 9 predicted proteins | sample 809101 | NCBI WGS metagenome assembly MKWU01 (sample SAMN05860141, study PRJNA318959) | sponge metagenome | host: Aplysina aerophoba | place: Slovenia: Piran, Adriatic Sea, Gulf of Piran | collected 2013-05-07
TCTGGATCACGGGCGGTTTTCGCCAGAGAATTCCGGGAGAAGAGAAAACTTCCAGGGTCCGCTCATGATGATTCTGAACGGCGGCATGGTGGCGGGGGCCACATTCCTCGCCGGTTCGGTCTGGAGCATCACGCTGGGCACGTTGTTCACCTGGCTGCCCGGAGCGATGCGCAGGCGGCAGGCCATAGATGGCATTTCATCGAAAAGTAAACAATCACGTTGATTGCCGACTGGATAAATCAAGCGGGGACGATCTGCTGCGTAATTTCAGATCATGGGGATCGTGTTCGTGGCGTCGAAGATACGTAACAGAATCATAATATCCGTCTAACGATACATATGTTCCGTACTGCTGCACCCACGTTTTCATTCGTTGGTTGCACGTATGGTCCCAGGACAACAATTCTATTTTCCAGCCCAAAGACAAGGAGTGAATGTCTTCGATAGTTTTGTGGAGTCCTCTGCCAGCAGTATATCCTGACCCATCACCAGTCAATAGGACAATAATGCCAGGATCATTCCTGTAGGCTATCGCGTCGTGGAACATGGCGTTTTGCAACCTGGTGTCCGGGACTTCCTGTTCGGATCGGTCGTTATCGCCCCTGGTAAATTTATCAACATCTACCCCTTGACCTTCCAATTTGTTCCACAGCGTTATCATGTCCGGTGGTATAGAACCTGCTGCGATGGCCTTAATCACAGTTCTGCCGGCGGCGGCCAATCGATACAAGTTTTCGAAGTTTATTCGCAACCGATAGTACGAGTCGGCTTCGCCATTGCGTAGTTGTGCGACTTCCTGTGCGCTGTGGAAGATATTGGAATTGTCCCAGTAGATGAAAACACCGGACATAGCATTACCTTTTCAGTTTTAGTTAGACTTCCGTTTCATGTGTGTATTCTCAATCACTCGAAAATCCTGGTAGTGCCTTGGGCGTTGCGTATCTCAGGTGTTGGTCTTCTTGCATGGTTCCGAGTACTTCTGAACACTCGCCATATTCTCGCTTCGCAATAAACCGCAAGTAGTCAGGATAGTCAATAAAAACTGAAGTTGATACGCTTAAGCGGACGTGTGATCTCTTGTGTTGAAAGGAGCGTTACATACCCGGATCCCATGCCCGTTATCCGACGGGCTGATACATAACGACGCTCACAGATCGATTCTAAGAGATTTAATGGCCTAGTTCGAGGGTCAGCATCAACGCTACGGCAAGTCCTGACACAATATGACAAGGAAGACCAACGCGAGAAACGCAACGGTGCAGACAACCAGTTTGCGTAATCCTATACCCATGATCTTCATGCTTGCGCGGCACTTAAAAACGGACCGCCAACTTTCGCCACGAGTGCACGAATACATTCCGGTCATTCTACGGACGATGTCATTGTGTACGGCCCGAAGCGCCGTCAGAACCCGATTTCCCGCAGGTACTCCAGCGTCCGTTTCGCGATAGGAAAGGGTTTGTCGAACGGCGCGGGGTACATGTCCTGCTCCACGATGGCGTATCCGTCGTAATTGATGCGTTTCAGCAATTCAAGCAAGGCCGGGAAGTCCACCACGCCCGCCGAAGGTTCGCAGAACATGTCCATGGCCACCGCCGCGGCAAAGGGGATGTTCTCTTCGTCCACTTTCCGCTGTTTCTCCGGATCCACGCTCTTGAGATGAAGGTAGGGGATACGGTCGCGGTGTTTATCGAGGAACGCGACCGGATCGCCCCCGCGATAGGCGTGGTGTCCCACGTCGAAACAGAGCGCCACCCGTCCGGGGTCGGTGTCCGCCAGGAAACGCTCGATCTGCTCCTCGTATTCCACGTGGGTCTCCGCGTGGGGGTGGAAGACGAGTTGCAGTCCGTATGCATCCCGGGCGAGATCGGCTACGCGATGGGTCGTGTCGACGAGACGCCGCCAGGCTTCGTCGTCCAGGGTCCTGGGCTCGATCAGTTCTCCCGTGAAGAGGTCCGAGTAGGTCCCGTCGATCAGGACCAGGTAGCCGGCGCCGGTGGCGGCCAGCAGTTCACCCGCACCCTCCACCTGCTGCTCCAGTTCGGTCCATCTGCCCGGATCTTCCAGGTTCCCCATGGCGAAAGCGCTGGTCACCCTCAGGTTGCGTCCGTCCAGTTCCCGTTTCAGCCTGTCGATATCTGCGGGCAGGTAGCCGTAGGGGCCCAGTTCGATCCATTCATAGCCGGCTTCGGCCACCTCGTCCATGAAACGTTGCCACGGGGTCTGCCTTGGGTCGTCCGGAAACCAGACGCCCCACGAGTCCGGGGCACTGCCGATGCGGATGTTCATGGGTGGCTCCTTTAGTAATGAAACCGCTGGCTCGTGCGCCGTTCGGCCTCGTAACCCTCGCGCAGCTTCCGCGTCATGGGATCGTTGGTCGCCTCGGCGGACGCGATGTCCCACCAGACGTCTGAGGGCGGCAGGTAGCGGTGTTTCTCGGTCTCGCACACGATCACGCAGGCCCGCGTTTCCGATCGGGCCTCACGGAGGGCCTGTCGCAGCGCGTCCGGTGACTTCACGTGCCATGCCCGCGCGCCGAAACTCTCGGCATTGGCCGCGAAATCGATCTTGAGGTATGCCCCTTCCAGGCGGTCCGAATCGGTGTCTCGTCCCCGGAACTCGTTGCCGAACGACCGGCCCGCCCGGGCCATCTGCAGCGCACGGATGATCTGGTAACCGTGGTTCTCCGAGATGACGACGGTCACCTTGAGACCTTCCTGCATGGCGGTCATCAGTTCGGTTGGGTTCATCAGGTAGGTCCCGTCGCCGATGTAGACGTAGACCTCGTCGTGTTTCCCGGCCATGCGGGTACCCAGTCCGGCGGGAAGTTCCCAGCCCATGCAAGAGAAACCGAACTCCAGATAGCAGGCCGCGCCGCCCGTCACGTCCCAGAGCCTGTGCAGGTCGCCCGGCGGGCTGCCCGCCGCGGCAATGACGCAATCACCGTCCCTGGCTTCCTCGTTGAGCGTCCGGATGAGCCGGGCCTGGCTCATGGCCTCTCCGGGATGGTCGACGTATACTTCTTCCTGCAGGGACCGGCTGTGCGCATCCAGGCGGCGTCGAACTTCGGTCAGGTACGCCTCATCGGGACGGATGCCGGCCTTTCCGGCGGCTTCTGTCAGCGCGCGCAGCGCTTCCCGGGCGTCGGCCGTCACCGGCAGGGCCCCTTGCTTGAAGGCGTCGTGTCCGGCCACGTTGATTCCGATGAATCGCACGTCGGGATGGGAAAAGGCCGACTGCGAGCCCGTGGAGAAATCGGTCAATCGCGTCCCCACGGCGATGACCAGGTCGGCCTCCGCGGCGATCCTTGCGCCCGCCGGCGTGCCGGTCACCCCGAACCCGCCGATGGCCCAGGGCGAGGATTCGCGCATGGCGCCCTTGCCGCCGAAGGTCTCTCCCACGGGAATGCCGCAGGTCCCGGCGAATTCCGCCAGGGCGTCCCATGCTTCCGAGTAGTGCACGCCGCCGCCCGCGATGATCATGGGCCGCTTCGCCCCTTTGAGCATTTCGATCGCCTCCGCGATGCGTTCCGAAGTCGGCGGCCTGCGCTCCACGCGCCAGGTGCGCTTTTCGAAGAGGTGGGCCGGGTAGTCGTAGGCGTGGGCCTGCACGTCCTGCGGCAGCGAGATCGTCACGGCGCCCGTATCGGCCGGATCGGTGAGTACGCGCATGGCTTCCGGAAGGGCGGTAAGCAGTTGTTCGGGCCGGTTGATCCGGTCGAAGAACCGGCTGACAGGCCGGAAGCAGTCGTTGACGCTGACCTCGGCGGACACCGGGTGCTCGAGTTGCTGCAGGACGGGCCCCTGGTACCGGGTGGCGTAGTAGTCTGAAGGCAACAGGAGCACGGGCAGGCGGTTGATCGTGGCCGTCGCCGCGCCGGACAACATGTTGGTCGACCCCGGTCCGATGGAAGCCGTACACGCGATCGTGGCCATGCGGTGGTTCACCTTGGCATAGCCCGAGGCAGTGTGCACCATGGACTGCTCGTTGCAGGGCTGATGGTAGGTCAGATCCTGTCCGTACTCGAAAAGCGCCTGGCCCAGCCCCGCCACGTTCCCATGGCCGAAAATCCCGAAAATCGCAGGGATGAAACGACGCTCCGAGCCGTCCCGTTCACTGTACTGCACCGAAAGGTATTTGACCACCGCCTGCGCCGTGGTCAGACGGACTTTCTCGTGGGGATATGCCATGGTCTGCTCCTTCGTTTGAATATCTGATCCCGGTTGATTCGGGACGGCCCCGGTTGATTCGGGACAACCCGCGGCCTGTCTCGATCGATCGACGACCGGACCTGCCGATCAACGTATGGAACAATCTGTCAACGCCCGGAACTGTCGACCATAGACCTGTCTCGATCAACGGCCGGTTCTAGCGACTAACGCACGGGAACTATCTGTCAACGGCGGGAACTTTCGATCGTTTCCCACCGGTCGGACGACCAGGAGCGTTCGATCGCGGATAGCACGCGCGCGACGGCCAGCGCTTCGCAGAAACCGGGTTCGCCCTGCCTTCCCGCCGCGATGGACTGCAGGAAGTGGAAGGTCTCTATCGCCTTGAGGTCGTCGTATCCCAGTCCCACCGCCGGCCCGGGGTTGAAGTGCGCATGTCCGGGATAGGCCGGACCGCTCTGCAGCGTGACGAATCCGTCGTGCGGGCCGTCGACGGAATAGAGTTGAAGTTCGTTCATTCGTTCGAAATCCCACCGGACCGCGCCTTTCGTGCCGTGGATCTCGATGGCCATCTGGCATTTCACGCCCTGGATCACGCGGCAGACTTCGAAGGTTCCCCGGGCGCCGTTCTCGAATTCCACCAGCGCCCCGGCGTAGTCTTCATTGGTAACCGGATCCCGCTTGCCTCCGGTCCCGACGGAGAAATGGGTGCCTTCGCCGGCTGGGGCGACGGGCCGGTCTTCGATGATCAGCGCCTGCTGGCCGACTATGCGTCTGATGGGCCCCGCGAGCATGTGGGCCATGTCGGCAACGTGGGACATGAGGTCGCCCAGGGCTCCGCTTCCCGCATGTTCCCGCTGGAACCGCCACGACAGCACGCCGTCCGGATGGCTCGCGTACCCCGCGAAGAACCGGCCGCGGTAATGGGTGATGTCCCCCAGCTTGCCGTCTTCGACGAGACGCCGCGTATGCTGCACGAGCGGCGCCCACCGGTAGTTGTATCCGACCCAGGTCAGCACGCCGGCATCGGCGGCCGCCCGGGCAATTTCGTCCGTTTCGCCGGGGGAACGGCCCACGGGCTTCTCGCAGAAGATATGCTTGCCCGCGGCGGAGGCGGCGCGGACCATTTCCAGGTGCAGGTTATTGGGCGCCGTGATGTTGACCACCGACACCTCGGGGTCTTCGATGACCTCGCGCCAGTCCGTTGTCGTGCGCGCGAATCCCAGCATGTCCCTGGCCTGCCCGCATCGGTTTTCCGTGTCGTCGGCGCAGATGACCAGATCGGGAAGGAGTTCGCTTTCGTGGAATCGCTGCCGGACCTGGCGATAGGCGCGGCCATGGACCATGCCCATCCAGCCCATGCCGATAATGCCGATGCCGATGTGCGGGGTCATGCCTTCTCTTCCGTTCTCCTGATGATGGCCACGGTCAGCCCAGGGTTTGAATCAACTGGTTGACGCCCAGGTAAAGGAACAGGACCAGCGCGAGGATCAGCATCGCGTTCAGCAACCATCCCGTCCTCAGCCTGCCGACCCAGTCCTTCCGGGAGTTCATGTAGAGCAGGGTTCCGGCCAGGAACGGCATGAACAGCGCGCCGACAACGGTGTATACGATGACCACGGCGACCGGCCTGTCGAAGAGCAGCAGGACCATGGTCGGAAAGGTCAGAAACAGCAGAAACCCGCGGTAGTAGGGCGAATCGGTGCGGACCATGTCCTCCCGGTCCTCGCTGGACGCGTTTTTGAACAACGACATGAAATCGGCGAAGAGATAGGGGATGCCCTGCCAGACGCCCAGGACCGACGTGATGACCGCGGCCCAGAATCCCAGGTAGAGGGACCACCTTCCGAAAGGTCCCAGCGCCACTTCCAGCCGGTCGGCCATGCCCAGTACAATGTCGAGGCCCACGGCTTCAGGCTGGATCTGGGCGCCCAGGATCATAACCGCGACACCGAAAAAACCCGTCAGGATGTAAGCGCCTGCCAGGTCGATGCGGATGCCCTTCACCCATTCGCTTCCGGTTCGCCCGGCTTCGCGGATCCAATATCCGTAGCACATGACGGACAGGCTTCCGCCTACGCCGCCGAGGACGCTCAGTACCGCGACCACCGATCCGGACGGCGCGCTGGGCAGCGCGATACCCCGGACGACATCGCCCAGATCGGGACGCAGCGCCCAGGCGCTGATCAGGAAACTCACGAACATCAGGCCGATGAGCACTTTCATGACCTTCAGGAAAAACCCGAATCTACCCAACCAGACCATGAGGCACGCCGCCAGGGCGTGGATGACGCCCCATTGGGCGACCGAAAGAGACGGAAAAACCGTGTGGCCGGCCAGGCCGGAAGCCGAAAGCAGTCCGCCTCCGACCAGGAAGGACCAGATGACCAGGTACAGCAGGAAGAAATACTGGACGGGCCTGCCGAGGCGTTCCACCCATCCTTCCAGAAGCGTGGTGCCCGTCGCCAACTGCCAGCGGCCGATCCCCTCGTTCAGAGCGAATTTGAGTACGGCGCCGTAGACGATGGCCCACAGGAGCACGGTGCCGAATTTCGCCCCGGCGTTGGTTGCCGAGATCATGTCGCCCGCGCCGACCCCGGTGGCCGCCACGGCGATGCCCGGGCCCATCAGCGCAAACATCTGGAAGAAGTTCAGTTTCAAGGTGATTTCCACATAGAATCAGGTGGGCAGGCGCATCGTAATCAGCTCGGAAGACGCATTGGGATTCAAACCGGAATCAGGCCGAAAGTCACGCCGGGATCAGGCCGGAAAACCGTACTCTCAGATCCCGTCCTGCATCATTTCGTCCAGGTATCGCTTCCCGGACAGGATCGCGTTGAAGGGATCGGCCCCCGTGGCCAGCTCGATACTGATATATCCGTCGAATCCGCCGTCCCGCAGGATCCGGAGCGCCCGCCGGTAGTCGATCATGCCCTCGCCGAGCGGCGCGTTGATGTGCTGTGCGCGGTCTTCTTCCTGGAAGTAGATCCGCTGTATGTTCTTGACGTGCCAGAAGTTGGTGTGCGGCGCCAGCAACCGGCACACGTCGTCCCATCCGCCCTCGGGTGTCGCGTAGGCGAAGTAGAAATTGCCGAGGTCCGGATTCGCCTTGATCAGTGGATGGCCGACGAGATCGATGAGCCGCAGCATGCCCCCCGGGGTGTCCACGATGCTGTTCTGGTGCAGTTCCAGCGTCAGTTCGGTGCCCTCCGGCTCGGCCTCCCTGGCCAGCGCTTTCAACACCCCGGCGGCTTCCTCGTAGTCTTCGTCCCGCGCCCGCAGGCTGCTGCCCACCGGGTCGGACTGTCCCCGGAGGTCCTGTTCGCGCACGCCTACTTCCCAGGGTTGCGGCGAAATGGACATGTTGACGAGCGGCGCCCCGGCGAGTTGGGCCGCTTTTACCGCCCTTCGCAGCAGGCCCCGGTTCGTCGCGCGGACCTCTTCCGGGGCCGGCCCGGGTTCGGCGCGGGGCCCTCTTCGGGGGCGGGCAGGGTGATGATCTTCCGCAGACCGGTCAGCCCGCCGATTTCGAGTCCATGCTCGCGCGCCTCCTCGCCGAGTTCGACCAGGGCCTCGTCCGGGGCGTCGTAGAAGTTGAACCAGGTCTCGCCCAGGTCGATCCCGTCGAATCCGTGACGGACGAGCCAGTCCCACACGGGTTTGCGCTCGTCGGCCAGGGGATAGCCTCGCTCTGCGGCTTCGGGTGAACGGTACGGACTGAGCGTCAGGGTACAAAAGACGATTTTCATGTAGTGTTATTCCCCAGGTACGCGTTGACGATGTCCCGGCAGAGGGCGTGGTCCTGCCGCGCGCCGTACCCGTCGGTGATGGGCTGTTTTCCGTTCACGACGCAATCATGAAAGTGGATCATTTCCAGCTTGAAGGCATTCTGCTTGTTGACGACGAGTTCCTTCTTCCAGGGCTGGTCGCCGTCCATGCCCTGCACCGTGACCGGCGTCGGCAGGCCCCGGTCGAATCCCGTGGGGAACCGGATGCTCACGCGGCGCTCCGCGCCAAAGACTTCCAGGGTCTCCCGGAAATCATGCAGGCCCGGCAGGCTCGTCCAGGTCGCCGAGCAGCGCGCGTCGTTCTCGTAGGCCAGCACGGTCGTTACGCTGGTTCCGTCCCGCCATACTTCCGCGCTGATCACGCGTTCCGGCGGCCCGAACATGCCGCGCAAACTGCTGATGTCGTGGATCATGCTTCCGGATAGGGAGAAGAAGATGCGGCGGGCTGCTTCCGGGGCGTCGCCTATGGCATCCCTGAAGGTCTGTTCCCGTCTCCGCGCAGTGTCTTCTATCAGGTCCCGCGGTACGTCGTCAAAGGCATACAGCGTAAATTCCCGGAGATGCCGGTCGTTGCCGCAGTGGAGGTGGTTGGCCTGGATGAAGCGGATATCCGACATGGCGAGGACCTGGTTCCGCGCGAACTGGTATCCCGGGTCGTGCTGCTTCATGTAACCCACCATCAGCGTATTTCCCGAAGCCTCGGCGGCACCGATGATCCGGTCCGCATCCTTGACCGAAAAGCACATGGGTTTTTCGATGAAAACGTGCTTGCCCGCGTTCAGCGCGGCGACGGCCACTTCGGTCTTGGGGTCGGCGAAACACAGGAGCACGGCGTCGAGATCGAGTCCGAGAAGGTCCTCGTGTCGCGTGACGCGTGCGCGTTGGGGAACGTGGTACATCTCGCCGATGTAGTCTACGAGCTTCGCGGACGCGTCGCAAAGCCCGGCCAGCTCGTACCGGTCCCGGAGCTCGGCGATATGGGGCAGATGCTGAATCTGGGCGATCGCACCGCAGCCGATCACGCCGATCCTGATACGGTCCATGTTCGTTCCTTCCCGGCAATCGATGCCTTGGAAACGATGAACAGACGGGGATGTCGATGAAATGAATACGCCCGGAGGGATTCGAACCCCCGACCTACTGATCCGAAGTCAGTTGCTCTATCCAGCTGAGCTACGGACGCACGGGGGAACCGGGAACCGGCGCAACCTGTGCGCTGCCTGCCCTTTCGGTTGCGGCCGAGCCAGGCGAAGCGCGCTGGCAATCACCAATCGCTATTGTTCAGGACTCCCCCTCGATACTCCCCGGAACGTTCAGCCCGACCATAGTGGACTCGGACAATCCTTAAGATATTGCACGGCGTGCGAGCATGTCCAGAACAACATGGCAAGCGATCTACGGTGCGCCGACACCCGTGCCAAAGGTCGGGGATCTCACCCAGGCGTTGGATTGCCGCGCGATGTCCGAAGCAGATGAAGTCGCCGCGAGGTCTGTCTTCGCCCGCCTGTTCGAGCGGCGATCGGAGAAGCGTTTAACGGGCGGCTGGCGAGGGGAGCCGCGGACCGGTCCGATGCCGACGCCGATCGCCAGGCTCCAGCCGCGGGCGGAGGGGGGGGGGGAGCCGAAACAGGTGAGGAGCCGGTCGCCGGGCAGGCGGTGCGTGTACCGGCCGCGCGCGTCCAGCGACCACGGACCGGAGGGCGCGGGACCGTCCGGGCCGAGTCCGCCGAGCCGTTCCTCCCACAGCGCGCCGGAACCGGCCGCGGAGTCGCCCCAGCGCGGCGACACGGAGAGCGAGAGTCCCTCCTCCGAGGGGCTGCCGACGCCGAGCGTCACGCCCAGGCCGCGCTCCATGTAGCCCGCGGCGGAGTGGAGGACCAGGATGCGGCCCTGCGCGTCGATGCGGACGGGGCCGCCCGCGGTCCCGAGTCCGCCGGCCACCTCGAGGCCCGTGCCCTTCTGGCCCGCGCCGCCGTCGCGTCTGGCGCTCGCCTCGCCGAAGGTCTCGAGCGCCAGGGCGCCGATGCGCATCGCCGTCGCCATCTCGATGCCCAGGCGCTGCTGGTCGACCGCCGCGCTCCGGCCGTCTACGGTCTCCTCGCCCGGCCTGGTCGCAAGCCGAGCCCACGCCGCGTCGGTCCGAAGCCCCAACCAGCCCGCGATGCGGCGGCGGACCTCGATGAGCCCGAGCCCCAGATCCAGGCCGCTCTCGCCCTTTCGCCCCGTCGCGCGCGCGTTCTCCGCCGTTCCCCGTCCCCCGCCCGCCATGGCCCACGCCGACGCCTTCCCGGCGGACCAGCGCAGATAGGGGTGAACGGCCGTCAGCGAGGTTTCGAGGCGTCCGCCGGCTGTGCCGGCCCGCCAATCGCCTCCGCCCCGGCTCCTCGCCACCGCCACGCCCGCGAGCCAGCGCTCGCCGAGTGCGCGGTCTAGCCCGACCCAGCCCGTCCGCAGGTCGCCATCGTAGCCGCGCTTCGGCGCCGGATCTCCCGCGAACGTCTGGATGTCGCCCTGGCCCCAGAGTCGCCAGACCCGGCGACCGACCGCTTCCTGCTCACCGGCGTCACCGCCGCCCCACGCGAACACGAACTCCGTGCCGCCGCCGCGCGCTCCGAGGCCATCGGCGGCGTCCACCGCCAACTCCGCGAGCAGACGCTCCGCAGCCGTACGCACGCACGTCCCGTCCAGCGGGATGGAGCGCCCCATCACTTTCAGCCGCGACCGCCCATCCATGCCGCCCGCCCCCACCCGGCGGCCCAGCGTCATGCGCGCGCCCGCCAGATGCGCCCGCGCCATCGCCGCCAGCGTCTCGTCGAGTACGGCGCGCACCATCCGGTCGCTTGCGTCCACCGCGAAAGTCTGTGTCGCGGAAAGCCCGCCCGGGTCGCGGGCCGTCACCACGATGGACGCCGGGCCGTAGCCAACGGGCGTCAGCGTCAGCGCCGGGCCCGTCACGGACACCGACGCCACGTCCGGATCGGACGACACGGCCGCGTAGGTCAGCAGGTCGCCGTCCGGGTCCCTGAAGTACGGCGCCAGTTCGAGCGCCGCTGCCGCGCCTCCTTCCTCGATCGCCTGGTCCGGGATCGCGCCCACCGCCACCGGCGCGTCGTTCACCGGCTCGACCACGACCACGACCTCCGCCTCCGCCGTCCCGCCGTTGCCGTCGGTCACCGTGTACGTGAACCGGTCCGCGCCGTGGTAGTCCGCCTCCGGGGCGTAGGCCACACTGCCGCCCCCGGTCGGACGCGCCGTACCGTGCTCCGGTTGCGTAACCTCTTCGATCCGCAGCGCGTC
>MKWU01006866.1_pt1 | contig 11253 bp, 8 predicted proteins | sample 809101 | NCBI WGS metagenome assembly MKWU01 (sample SAMN05860141, study PRJNA318959) | sponge metagenome | host: Aplysina aerophoba | place: Slovenia: Piran, Adriatic Sea, Gulf of Piran | collected 2013-05-07
GCCAACGCGGCCTCGACCTGCCTCCGCTGATCGCCGCGCTGTTGCGCGCCCCGGAACCCGCCGTCCCCGAGCTCCTCGGCCTTCCGCCGCCGACCGCATAGGCGGTCAACGTCCGCACACGGCCGCCTCGACGCGTGACCGGTCCCGGCCGCGCGCCGCCGCAAGGGGAGAGTCCCGACTGCTCTGCGCTCGGTCACCACCGGACTTCGCCGACAGGCCATGCTCGTGCGCTCCCGTGCGATGGCCTCCGGTCTCCCGCGGAATCGCAACCGTGGAACAACTCGCATGCACACGCTGTCGCTCCAACCGACCTCCTTGTGGCCAATAACTTCCTCGCCTCCAGCCCACTTTCAGCCCATATTCATTGGCAGATCACCCGGTAAACAAATACCTTCCGCGAACGGTGCAAGCTGGTAGCGAGAAAGCTTCGGGCGTGGATACCCAAGCGTCCCATCGACGCAGTCGGCGTCCGGCCACGGGACGAAGACTACGACCCGAACGATTTGACGCCCGGGGAGGAACCGGGACGTCGAACAGTAGCTGGTCTTCCACAACGGAGCGACGACCACACCCCGTACCCTCGCCGCACGTGTAGACGCCGCCGCTTCAATGGCCGCGACGGTATCGAACGGTTCGATCCGCATCACGGCCTGTTTGTCGATCACCTTGATGTAGTCGGGACCGTCATCGCCGGCAACGACGAGAAACTCGGCGAGCGCAGGGGCAGGAATCACGATCCGCGCGGCACCGGATTCAAGCTCGGCGACGAGGTGCCGAGCTCGTGCGTGCTCGACCGGATGCCCGGTACCAGGATCGAGTGGAGGGCGAATCGACGGACGCAGCAGCAGACACAGAATGTCTGCGTCAAACGCCACGACCATGAACCGGCTAATCCTCGCTGCGTCGAAGTGCGCGCAGCGCGGCCAGCGCATCCGCGGGCATCTCCGTTTCGCCTGCGACTCGTCGGAGATCGGCGACGACCTCGCCGATCGGGTCGTCGCCGAGTGGCATGAAGCTCGCGATCTGGAATCTGCTCATCGACCACCGCCCGCACTCATCCCGAGTCCATCGACCCTTGCCGCTCACGCGCAACGGTGACCCGAAGATGTGCCGGGCCAGTTCTCTCGCCACGACCCGTTTCGCGACGCAGTTGTGCACAGCGTCGCCGTCCTGCAGGTGTACGGGCACCGGATCGCGTTCTCCACCCACGACGATCACGACGCCTTGCAGCGTCGACGTTTGCGTTACGGGACCGTACTCCGGCTCGAGCATTCGCTTCACGCCCGGAAACTCAAGGACTTGCGCCGCGGGAGCTCCCCTCTCGTCCGCTTCCAGGAGAGCGCCCGACGCCTCGTCGTCAGCCAGCAAGCCGTTCAACGCCTCGTACGCCTGCGTCGCATCGGAAGGGCCGTCGCCGCGAAGCACGCCCTGGACGCGTTCGCGTACCTTGGGGTGCGCTTCGGGCTCGACCTCCTGAACGAGGACGGCGCTCCCCGCCTCCAGACCCACGAAGTGCACGTAGGACTTCTCGCCGAGCAAGGCCGACACTTTCGCCATGTACTCTGCCAACCGCGACATCGGCAGCGTTCCGGGCGTGAAGGCCTCCTCGATGACAAAGCGGTACCTGTGTCGGCCACCCATACCGGCATTCCCTCGTCAGTGAACTCCACCTGATGCTCGAAGATCTGGCGGAGGGACAGGGATTCGAACCCTGGAGCGGGTTTCCCCGCCAACGGTTTTCAAGACCGCCGCCTTCAACCACTCGGCCATCCCTCCAATACCGTTTCGTGCCGCCGCCGACCTCACCTCTGCGGCTCGATGACCTCCAGGCCGCGCATGTAGGGGCGCAGGGCCTTCGGGATGACGACCGAGCCGTCGCGCTGCTGGCCGTTCTCGAGGACCGCGATGAGCGCGCGGCCGACCGCGACGCCGGAGCCGTTGAGCGTGTGGACGAACTGCGGCTTGCCCTTGCCCGCCTCGCGCCGGAAGCGGATGCGGGCGCGGCGGGCCTGGAACGCCTCGGTGTTGCTGCACGAGGAGATCTCGCGGTAGGCCTGCTGGCCGGGGAGCCACACCTCGATATCGTAGGTCTTCGCGGCGGCGAAGCCCATGTCGCCGGTGCAGAGCGTCACCGTGCGGTAGGGGAGCTCCAGGCGCTGGAGGACGGTCTCCGCGTGGCCGGTCAGCTCCTCCAGCACGTCGTAGGACTGCTCGGGCGTGGCGTAGGCGACCAGCTCCACCTTGTCGAACTGGTGCTGGCGGATGAGGCCGCGGACGTCCTTGCCGTGCGAGCCGGCCTCGCTCCGGAAGCAGGGGGTGTAGGCGGCGTAGCGGATCGGGAGCGCGGCGCCGTCCACGATCTCCTCGCGGTGCAGGTTGCAGAGCGGGACCTCGGCCGTCGGGATGAGATAGAGGTCCCAGTCGCCCGCCACCTTGAAGAGGTCGGCCTCGAACTTCGGCAAGTTGCCGGTGCCGACGAGCGCGTCCGAGCGCACCAGGAAGGGCGGCTCGATCTCCGTGTAGCCGTGCTCGCCGGTGTGCAGGTCAAGCATGAAGTCGATGAGGGCGCGGCTGAGGCGCGCGCCGGCCCCGGCCAGGACCGCGAAGCGCGCGCCGGCGATCTTGCTGGCCCGCTCGAAGTCCAGGATGCCCAGCGCCGGCCCGATGTCCCAGTGCGCGCGCGGCTCGAAGTCGAACGCCGGCGGCTGGCCGTGGCGCCGGACCTCGGGATTGTCGGCGTCGGACGTCCCGACGGGGACGCTCGCGTGCGGGAGGTTGGGGAGCGTGAGGGCCAGCCGGTCGCGCTCGGCCTCGACCTCGGCCAGCTTCGCCTCGTGCTCCTTGATGCGCGCCCCGTGGGCCTGCCCCTCGGCCATCAGCGCCGCCACGTCGCCGGCGCCGCCGCCGCCATCGCCGCTGCCGCCGCCGCCCGCCTTCCGGGCGCGCGCGATCCGCTCGCCGACGTCCTTCCGCGCGCGGCGGGTCTGTTCCAGCACGGGAAGGAGCGTGCGCCGCTCGGTGTCGAGGCGGACCAGGTCCGAGAGGGCGTCGGCCGTGCCGGGGCCGCGCGTTTCGAGCCCGGCGCGGACGTCGTCGAGGCGTTCGCGAAGCAGCGTGGGATCAAGCATCGGTGACCTGAATGATACGATTGCCTGTCGTATGCCGACGAACGGGGATGTTCGCACGGTCGTCATCCCGGCCGCCGGTTTCGGCACCCGGATGCTCCCGGCCACGAAATCGATTCCCAAGGAGCTCCTGCCCCTTGTCGACCGGCCCATCGTGCAGTACGGGGTCGAGGAGGCGGTCCGCTCGGGTGTCCGCCGCGTCGCGCTCGTCACCAACCCCGGCAACACGCTGACCGCGTCGCACTTCGCGCCGCGCCCGCCGCTCGAGCGCGCCCTCGAAGAGAGCGGCCGCACCGAGACGCTGGCCGCGGTGCGCGCGCTGGCCGCGATGGCGGAAGTGACCACCGTCCACCAGGACGCGCCGCTCGGGCTCGGGCACGCCGTGCTCTGCGGCCGGCCCGCGGTGGGCGACGCGCCGTTCGCGGTGATGCTGCCGGACGACGTCATCGACGCCGACCCGCCGGCGCTCGGCCGGATGCTCGACGTCTACGCCGACGTCGGCGGCCCGGTGGTGCTGGTCGAGCGCGTTCCGCATCACGTCGTCCATCGCTACGGGGTAATCGCCGCCGAGCCGCTCGGCGGCGGCGTCTACCGCGTTACCGACCTCGTCGAGAAACCGTCCCCCGACGAGGCGCCCTCCGACCTCGCCATCGTCGGCCGCTACGTGCTGACCCCCGACACGTTCGCCGCGCTCGAAGCGACCGGCGCCGGCGCCGGGGGGGAGATTCAGCTCACCGACGGCCTGCGGCGGCTGCTGCGGCAGCGTCCCGTCTACGCCTGGGAGCTGGAGGGGACCCGCCTTGACGCGGGGACGCCGACCGGCTTCCTCGGGGCGACCATCCACTTCGCGCTGAAGCGCCCGGAGCTCGCGGCCGCGATCGAGAATGCGCTGGGCGCCGCGCGGGGCGTGGCCGGTAGCTGAGCCGAACCCGGACGGGCGCTGAAGCAAGCCCGACCGGGCACCGACCCCGCCCGGTCGGCGCCGGCCTCAGCCTTGACCGGGTTCGCTCCCGGGGCCTATCCGGGCGCTGAAGACGACGAGGACGAGGACGAGCCGCCCTTCGCCTTCGCTGGCGCGTCCGATCCGGAGGAGCCGGCCGCGGAGGATGCGCCGTCCGATCCGGACTTCTTCCCGTCCGCGCCGGAAGTCTCACCGCTCCCGGACGACTTCCCGTCCGCGCCGTTGGCCGACTTCGCTTCCTTGCCGCCTTCGGCGGACTTCCCGTCGCCCGGCTTGCGGGCGTAGTCGGTGACGTACCAGCCGGTGCCCTTGAACTGGATGGCCGGCGCCGACAGCAGCTTGCGCACCGGGCCGGAGCAGGCGGGACACGTGGAGAGCGGCTCGTCCGAGAACTTGCGGATGCGCTCGAAGCGGTGGCCGCATTCCTCGCACTCGTACTCGTAGAGGGGCATGTTCGTGGCCTCGCTCGCGCCTCGGGGTTGGCCGCCGCCGCGCGGCGCGGACCGTCCGGACGAGTCGCCCGGATCGAACCCGCGCCGGTCCCAACCGTTCATCGTACCGGCCGGGGCCAGTGCCGTCAACGACGGGCGGTCTCGGCAGGGGGGACGGCGCCGGAGTCAGGGGCGGGTTGGAACGGATGCGCCCGCTACTCCAGCAGGGTGCCGTCGCCGACCATCAGGGCGCGGTGCATCCAGAAGGGGAGGGCGCCCTGGCCCAGCAGGCGGTCGTGGAAGCGGCGCAGCTCGAAGCCGTCGCCTTCGGCCGCCTCGCAGTCGGAGCGGAGCTTCAACAGCATCTGCTTGCCGAGGGCGTACAGGACGTAGCCGGGGTCGAAGGTGCCGCGCTCGGCCTCCTGGCGGGCGCTGCTCTCCTCCAGGTAGGCCTCGTCGCGGAAGAATCGCACGCCCTGCTCAACGGAAAGGTCCTCCGTGTGCAGGCGGATGCCGACGACGGTGCGGGCGAGGCGGATGAGCGCCTCGGCGAGCTGGCCCAGGCGGACCTCGGAGTTCTTCCGCTGGAACCCCTGCTCGACCATCACGTGCTCGGCGTAGTGGGCCCAACCCTCGACGAACGAGATGGGCGCGAACAGGACCGACTTCCGGAGCGACGACTCGACGCCGCGCAGGTGCTCGAAGTGCAGGAAGTGCCCCGGATAGACCTCGTGCATCGACATCGACCAGAGCGTGGCGAAGCTGAAGTCCCGCAGGTGCTCCTCCTGCCGCTCGGCCGGCCACGACGGATCGACGTTGGTGAGGCAGTAGCGGGCCGGCATCCGCGTCGTCTCGAACGGCCCCGCGGTCCACAGGCTGGCGAACGTCCAGCGGTAGAAGTCGGGGGTCGGGCCCACCTCGACGCCCGCGTGCTCCGGCACGGTGATCAGCCGCTTGCGGCGCAGGAAGGCCAGCAGGTCCCGCACCTGCCCCTCGACGGTCGGGATGAGCTCGGCGGGGGCGGGATGGCTGGCCTTGATCTTCTGCCACACGTCCGCCGGATCGCCCTTGCGCGCGGCCGCGAGGCGCCGGAACTCCTCCTGCGTCGCCTCCAGCTCCCGCAGCGCGATCTGCGCCAGGCGCTCGGCCGGCAGGTCGATCCCCTCGTCGAGCCGCAGCTTCTCCGCGAAGCGCTCCGGCCCGAGGCGGAACGACGCCCGGCTGCGCGGCGCCAGCGTGTCGCGCAGGTGGCCGATGTAGGTCCGCAGGGCGTCGATGGCGTCCGTCGACGCGTCGGCCAGATCGCCCAGCAGGTGCATGTCCTCCAGGTCGCGGAAGGCGCGCGGCAGATCGCGCTCGACGAAGGTCAGCACGCCTTCGAACGACTCGATGCCGACGCGGACGAAGAGGCCCGGGGCCTCCGTCACGTTCTGGCGGGCCGCCTCGAGCAGCCGCGGCGTCTGGCGCAGCTTCGACCCGATGCGCCGCGCCCGCTCGGCGATGTCGGCGTAGGGGAAGAGGACCTGCGAGGCGAGGCTGCCGGCCAGGGTGTCGGCGTAGAAGAGCGGGTTCCGCTCCCACTCGCGGGTCTGCTCGAGGGCGAACAGCCGGCTGCGGATGCGGCCGGCCAGCATCCGCTGCTCGAGCGCCTCCTCGCGGGTCAGGCTGGACGGGTCGATGCCGTCCAGGCGCCGCGCCCAGCCTCCGAGATCGCGGATGCGCGCCTCGACGGCGCCGCGGCTGAAGTCCTCCAGCAGGTCGTCATGCAGATGGACCCCGTCGGCGGCAGCCTCGGTGGGACAGGTCTCGTACAGGTGAGCGAGGTACTCGTCGACGAAGTGGGCGAGCGGCTCCGATATCTGTGACTGGTGTCTCGTTGTCGACCGGCGCATGGTGGAGTCTCATCGACGACCACAATTGGTCTCTCCCGCGAAGGAACCAACACTTGATAGTACAATACCGCCGTCCGCGTTCAGACCGGAGGCGCGCTCGGCGCCCCGCCTCCCCCCGCCCGTGCTGCTCAGGCCCGGCACGCTCTACGTCGTCGCCACGCCCATCGGCAACCTGGAGGACGTGACCTACCGGGCGATCCACGTGCTGGGGAACGTCGACCTCATCGCCGCGGAGGACACCCGCCGCGCCGCGAAGCTGCTCGCGCGCTACGCGGTTACGACGCCCCGCACGAGCCTGCACGAGCACAACGAGGCGCAGAAGACGGACCGGCTGCTCGTCCGGCTCGAGCGCGGCGAGACGATCGCCCTCGTCAGCGATGCCGGGACGCCGCTCGTCTCCGACCCGGGCGCGCGCCTGGTGCGCGCGGTGCGCGAGCGCGGGTTGCGCGTCGAGGCCCTGCCGGGGCCGAGCGCCGTGCTGGCCGCGCTGGTCAGCTCGGGCCTCGCCGGCGGCTCGTTCACCTTCGCGGGGTTCCCCCCCTTTCGCTCGCAGGCCCGCACCCGCTGGTTCGCGGCGCTGGCCCGCGAGCCGCGGCCGTTCGTCTTCTTCGAGGCGCCGCACCGCATCGACGCGTCGCTCCGCGATCTGCACGCGGCGGCCGGGGAGCGGACGATCGCGGTCTGCCGGGAGCTGACCAAGCTGCACGAAGAATCGCTGGTCGGCCCGGTCCGCGACGTGCGCTCGCGCCTGTCGAAGCCGCGGGGGGAGTTCACGGTCGTCGTCGAGGCGGCCCCGGGCGCCGCGCCGCGGCCGGCCGGAGCGGCCGATGCCCAGGCCGGAGCGCCCGATGCCCAGGCCGGAGCGGCCGCGGCGCCGGCCCTCTCCGAGGAGGTCGGCCGGCTGCTGGCGCAGGGCGTGAGTCGGACCGCCGCGGTCCGCGCGGTCGCAGCCCGCTTCGGCCTCCCGCGGCGCGAGGTCTACCAGGCCGGGCTGGCCGCGCCGCCGCGCGCGACCCAGGCCCCGCGCGGCGGCGATTGACCGCGCGCGATTGACCGATGGAGCACGGCTCTGGTAGCGTGCGGCGCGCGTTGCGGCAGGCCGTCGCGTGGCCCGCCGGCCCCGTCGGCGCCGGCCGTTCCTCGCCCGCTGGCGCCTTCCGAGCGCGTACCTGTTCCGTCGCAGCGCCACCACCATGTCCCCCCGTCACGTGATCGTCCTCGCGGCCGGCAAGGGCACGCGCATGCGCGCGGCGCGGCCGAAGGTGCTGCACCGGATCGGCGGTCATCCGCTGGTGGGGCACGTCCTCGACGCGGCGGCGCCGCTCCGCGCGGTGACCACCACAGTCATCGTCGGGCACCAGGCGGAGGCGGTGGAGGAGGCGGTGCGCGGGCTGGGGCATCCGCGGCTGCGCTTCGTGCGCCAGGAACCGCAGGCGGGCACGGCCCACGCGCTGCTGCAGGCCGAGGGAGCGCTGGCCGGCGCCCGCGGCACCCTCGTCGTGCTGTCGGGCGACGCGCCGCTGGTCCGGAGTGCCACGCTGGCGCAGCTCGTCGAGCACCACGAGGAGCACGGCGCCGCGGCCACCGCCGTCACCGCGATGCTCGAGCGGCCGTACGGCTACGGGCGGGTCGTGCGGCTCGACGGCGCGCTGGTCCGCGTGGTCGAGGAGGCCGACGCCTCTCCCGAGCAGCGCCGCATCCGGGAGGTGAACGCGGGCATCTACGCCTTCGACCTCGCCCCGCTGTTCGGCGCGCTCCATGCCGTCCCCGAGGCGGGCCCCAAGCACGAGCGGTATCTCCCCGCCGTCCTCTCCCGCTACCGGCGGCGCGGCATGATCGTGGAGACCGTCACCGCCGCCGACGCCCGCGAGGTGCGCGGCGTGAACAGCCAAGCCGAGCTGGCGGAGCTGGGCAGCGTCATGCGACAACAGAAGAATGCAGAGCTGATGGCCTCCGGCGTGACCATCGAGGACCCCGCCACCACCTACATCGACCGCGACGTCACGGTGGGCCCCGACACCGTCATCCACCCCGGCGTTACGCTGGAGGGGCGCACCGTCGTCGGCGCGCGCTGCGAGCTGCGGAGCGGCGTGCGCATCGCCGACTCGACGCTGGGGGACGACGTCACCGTGAACGACTGCTCGGTGGTCGTCCGCTCCGAGGTCGCGGCCGGGTCGCGCGTCGGCCCCTTCGCGCACCTGCGGCCGGAGTCGGCCCTCGGCGCGGGAGCGCGCGTCGGAGCGTTCGTGGAGGTGAAGAAGTCGACCCTTGGCGCGGGGGCGAAGGCCAACCATCTGAGCTACCTCGGCGACGCCACGCTGGAGGCCGGCGTGAACGTGGGGGCCGGCACCATCACCTGCAACTTCGACGGCGAGGCCAAACACCCGACGACGATCCGGGAAGGCGCCTTCATCGGCAGCGGCACCGAGCTGGTCGCGCCGGTGACGGTCGGCCGCGGGGCGTACGTGGCGGCCGGGTCGTGCATCACGGAGGACGTCCCGGACGGGGCCCTGGGCGTCGCCCGCGGGCGGCAGGCCAACAAGGACGGCTGGACGGCACGCCGGAAGCGGGACGGCGAGTCGTGAGACGAGCGGCCTGAAGGAAGGCGAACGCCATGTGCGGAATCATCGGCTATCTCGGCGCCAAGCCGGCCGTGCCGGTCCTGATCGACGGGCTGCGGCGCCTGGAGTACCGCGGCTACGACTCGGCCGGCATCGCGCTCGTTCGCGCCGGCGAGATCGAGGTGCGGCGCAGCGCCGGCAAGCTCGACCTGCTGGAGGAGGCGATCCGCGCGGCGCCGGTCGACGGCGAGTACGGCGTCGGCCACACGCGCTGGGCCACCCACGGCCGCCCCACCGAGGAGAACGCCCACCCGCACCGCGACTGCAGCGGCCGGCTGGTCGTCGTCCACAACGGCATCATAGAGAACTACCTGGAGCTCAAGCAGCGGCTGCGGCGCGCCGGCCACCGCTTCCAGACCGAGACCGACACGGAGGTCATCGCGCACCTGGTCGAGCAGGAGTTCCGTCCCGACGGCGGCGGGGACGGGCTGGAGGGCGCCGTGCGCCGCGTGCTCGCCGAGCTCCGGGGGCTGTTCGGGATGGTCCTCGTGCACGCGTCCGACCCCGGCAAGGTGGTGGCGGTGCGCAACGGTCCGCCGCTGGTCGTCGGGGTCGGCGAGCACGAGTTCCTGGTGGCGTCCGACGTGCCGGCCATCCTCAACCACACGCGCGACGTCGTCTTCCTCGGCGACGAGGAGATGGCGGTCGTCACCCGCGGCGGCGTCGCCTTCACCGACTTCGCGGGGCGCGCGGTCTCCAAGGCCACGCAACGCATCCTGTGGGATCCGGTGATGGCCGAGAAGGCCGGCTACAAGCACTTCATGCTGAAGGAGATCTTCGAGCAGCCCCGCGCCCTGCAGGAGACTGTCCTCGGAAGGGTCTCGGTCGAGCAGGCGAGCGTCTACCTGGACGAGCTGGACATGCCGGACGAGGCGCTGCGCGCCATCGACGAGGTGCTCGTGCTGGCCTGCGGCACGTCGTGGCACGCCGGCCTGGTCGGCAAGTTCCTCATCGAGTCGCTGGCGCGCATCCGCGTCGACGTCGACTACGCCTCGGAGTTCCGCCACCGCGAGCCGCTGGTCGGCGAGCGCACCCTGGCCGTGGCCATCACGCAGTCGGGCGAGACCGCCGACACGCTGGCCGCCCTGCGCGAGGCCCGCGCCCGAAGCGCCCGGAGCATCGCCATCTGCAACGTCGTCGGGAGCATGGCCACCCGCGAGGCCGACGGCACGGTCTACACCCACGCCGGGCCCGAGATCGGGGTGGCCTCGACCAAGGCGTTCACGTCGCAGCTCGTCGCCCTCAACCTGCTTGCCCTGCGGCTCGGGCAGGCGCGCGGCACGCTGCCCGACGGCGAGGCGCGCCGGATCATCGAGGCGCTCACGCAGCTCCCGGTCCTGGTCGAGCACGTGCTCAAGACCGACGCGGTCATCCAGCGCATCGCCCAGCGCTTCTACCGGGCGACGAACTTCCTCTACCTGGGGCGCGGCATCCACTACCCGATCGCGCTCGAGGGCGCGCTCAAGCTGAAGGAGATCTCCTACATCCACGCCGAGGGCTACCCCGCCGGGGAGATGAAGCACGGCCCCATCGCCCTCATCGACGAGAACCTGCCCGTGGTGGCGGTCATGCCGCGCGACGCGGTCTTCGCCAAGATGCGCTCGAACCTGCAGGAGGCCAAGGTCCGCGGGGCGTCGATGATCGTCCTGACCGACGCCGCCCCGGAGGAGCTCGAGGAGCTGCTCGACCCCGAGCACGACTTCGTCGTCCCCGTCCCGCCGGCCCACCCCGCCGTGATGCCGATCCTGATGGGTGTCCCGCTGCAGCTCCTGGCCTACCACATCGGGGTGCTGCGGGGCTGCGACGTGGACCAGCCGCGCAACCTCGCCAAGAGCGTCACGGTCGAGTAGGCATCGAGCAAGGCAATGGACCGGCTTCTCGACGGCCTCAACCCCGAGCAGCGCGTGGCGGCCGAGCACGTCCACGGGCCCCTGCTGATCCTGGCCGGGGCCGGCTCCGGCAAGACGCGCGTCATCTGCCACCGCCTCGCCCACCTGATCCGCGAGGGCCACGCCGCCCCGCACCAGGTGCTGGCCGTCACCTTCACCAACAAGGCGGCGGGGGAGATGCGGAGCCGCGTCGCGGCGCTGGTCGGCTCGGGCGACGCCGGCCCCGCCGGCGGGACCGGCGGGGGACCGGCGGTCCTGCGGCGGATCTGGATGCAGACGTTTCACGCGTTCTGCGCGCGGCTGCTGCGCCGGGAGGGGCCGCGGGTGGGGCTGA
>MKWU01006868.1_pt1 | contig 11248 bp, 6 predicted proteins | sample 809101 | NCBI WGS metagenome assembly MKWU01 (sample SAMN05860141, study PRJNA318959) | sponge metagenome | host: Aplysina aerophoba | place: Slovenia: Piran, Adriatic Sea, Gulf of Piran | collected 2013-05-07
CGGGCCAAAATCAACTAGCACCACCAGTGTAGGATCGGCACTCGCTTAGGTGCCTGGACTACCGGCAACCAGGTCAGCACTTTTCACCTTGCACTCTTAGAAAGTGATACAAGCACACTGTTGTACGAACGGTCACCACACAATGTAACACTGACACCAAAAACTACTCAATATATTTAATCATGTCTGTTTACACCGTCCATAGTGAAATATACCCCACACATTCAGGGTAATGAATGCTATGCTTTAATAGTTATTGTGAAATACTACCAATGCAGTGAGAAGCACTGGGTTGGGATACTGTATACACAACAATCATTTCTAGCACACCCCTTTCTACCAGACTAAAATCACGGCAGTGTCACCACCACCACCAATCTGAGGGAACTGCAGTCACGTATGCAGCAAGGAGCAAAGCAACATGCATTTCACCAATGCAAACGCCAAAGTAGCAACAGCTACACGTTTTAGGCCACCACCACCACCCTGATGCCATCCACTCATCCACCTGCGACTGTACATCAGTCCCTGTTAAGTTACACTGTCACGCTAGAGCGGTAAGACGAACACTTGCAGGAAGTGATGAGTGAGATAGAAGAGAGGAAGTTGTTTTAGGACCTGAATGTAGACTAGACCCTAGGGGTTGCTCCCGCCTGAATGTAGTAGACCTTAGAGGTTGCTCCCGCCTGAATGTAGACCCTAAGGGTTGCTCCCGCCTGAATGTAGACCCTAAGGGTTGCTCCCACCTGAATGTAGACCCTAAGGGTTGCTCCCACCTGAATGTAGACCCTAAGGGTTGCTCCCGCCTGAATGTAGACCCTAAGGGTTGCTCCCACCTGAATGTAGACCCTAAGGGTTGCTCCCGCCTGAATGTAGACCCTAAGGGTTGCTCCCGCCTGAATGTAGACCCTAAGGGTTGCTCCCACCTGAATGTAGACCCTAAGGGTTGCTCCCGCCTGAATGTAGACCCTAAGGGTTGCTCCAGGGTTGCTCCCGCCTGAATGTAAACCTTAGAGGTTGTTCCGCCATGCTCTCATATGCAACACTCCCACATCCATGTGTTCTACATCATCTCCACATCAATCGGTGCACGCAGACTCACCACTCATAGCTACCTTTGTAATCTTTTGGTGGCGGTATGGAGGTGAGCTAACCAAGGTGTCTGTTTAATTTACCTACAGTCAGTGGTTAACTTGGGGACAACACACAGGTGTGACAAAATACTAGTGCTCAATCGGGCAACGACAAAATCAGCCAAACATGCCCTGGTTAGGAAAGCTACTCCTTTATTGTGCTGAGTTAATCAATATCGCGCCATGAGCTAGCTGGCGGAGCGTACCCGAGTTTGACAAGTGGTGTCGCTTGAGAAATACGTACATTATTATGGGAAGTTAGGTTAGGGCAGCCTCGGCAGAGAGACATCGATACATGCGTACCTAAACCAGAAAGAAAGAGGCTGTCCTGTAGCAGAGGCCTTTCATGTGTAGTGGAATACATTAAAGGGAGGCAGTGAGGCTGGTCTCTGTAGAAAGGTGGTCTTGTAGCAGAGGTGCTTCCGGTGTGTAGTGAAATACACTATGGAGAGGTTGAGGGACTGGTCTCTGTAGAGAGGTGGTCTTGTAGCAGAGGTGCTTCCGGTGTGTAGTGAAATACACTATGGAGAGGTTGAGGGACTGGTCTCTGTAGAGAGGTGGTCTTGTAGCAGAGTTGTTTCATGTGTGGTGAAGTACACTATGGGGTGGCGGAGAGGCTGGTCTTATATAGTAGAGTGGTGGAGGTGGTGAGACTGTGAAAGAACCTCAATCATGTTAGAGAGGTGGGAGGTGACCTTGTAGCAGAGGTGCCTTGACAGAGCAGAGTAGCAGCACACATGTATATATGCGTGTGGCAGAAATGTACTATGAAGAGATGTTCAGACACTGGCCTCCAGAGAGGGGCAGTCTTCACAGCATCACAGATATACACTCATATACATAACACAAAAGATGTGGGGACGAGTAGCATATGTACATACATTCTGGTGGTACAAACCGCATGTCTGCAAAGACAGATCTGTGTATTCCCTGGCATAAAGCAAAACAATGTTTTAGCCACCAAAGCCTTGTCCATCATTGTTCATTGTGGAGTTCACCAACAACAAAGCAGTTAGTACGGTCATTGCAACAATGTGCAATTAACTGAAACATGAAGTTGACAAAGTTGGATACAACGAGTTGGGAAAGATGTGAAGATATGAAGCAGCTTTCAAGTAGGGGCTAGTAGGTCTCTCGTCTACTCCTGAAGATGGTAGGTAGTGGTAACAAAAGCTCAAACATATGTACTCTGGCAGTTAAGTGTCAACTCACTTAATGTGCTGCACTGACTAGGAAACAGATTTTACATACGTGTGGGTATACTGCACGCATCCATGGGTCTATTTTAGTGGGTCACAGATAAATTTCCACTCCGGACCATGCACTCCACTCCAATGGTGTACAATCCCTACACACTCACTTGCACTGCAGCTGCATCAAACCAGTACCAACAAGCTCCCACCTTGAGCCACAACTCTCTACTTGCCGTGACCATCTTGACCAAGTCGTCCCAAATTGAACCAACCCCTTACACGGTGGAAGGCATTCAAAAACTGCTAAGCATCAATTAAAAGGAAAACACAGTGTAGTTGTACGTACCCGGCTGGTGAGGAATCTGCAAGCCACCCTTGTTGGTGCCCTTCGATCCCAATGCTAGTTTCGAATCAAGGGAGATTCTGCTAGAAAGAAAGATGCAATCTATTTGTCCATCTATCCATCCATCTACATATCTATCAATCACTGTTCATATTTTTATCTGATGACCATTTTACCCACTACACGTTTGAGTAGATCCGGCTGGGACTGCTTACATATACCATCATCAAACAGCTCTGTGCGAGTACAGACAATGGGAACAAGCTAACTATGTATGTATATCGAGTGCTCACTCCGCAACAGCACTCTGAATAGAGTGTGACAATGTAAGGCAAGGATTATGCTTCACAAAAAGACTTTAAAATCCAACCTCTGTTTACACTGGGTACATCAAGTTGAACATGGTGGGCAGATGTGTTGATCATTCTGTACGTACAGACGGATGAGACTGATGTGATAATATGTAAAGCTACGTACTAAACTGGTTCTTGCATGAATAAAATGGACTCAACAAAGATGGTGTGCTGTACGGTTGGGGCTGCAAGAGTTATGTGTCAGTCCATCAACAAAACTGCTACAGATGTGCCAATTCAATCAAACCATTCCTTGCCCATTCTCTACGAAGTTTCATATGTAGAACGGTCAAATCATTTGAAAACGATAACAGAGAAACGGAATTGTGACACTACATTGTAGCATGCTGTCTGTAGAGGTCAGTCAGGGTGGGGAGGGACGAGGGGCATAGAGTTATACGTATGTATATACGTACGAGGACATGTAAGTTAGACATACATACATTCTTAATAGCATTGGTCATTTTAGTCACAAAAGTTTCTAAATAAGTCCAGACGGTTTGGTGACCTAACTGTCACCTTCATCGGTGAAAGTTCCAGCACTTCTGGAAGCTCTTCAGTTCTTGACATCATTTGCTGATTACAGAGGAACCCCTCTATAAAGGACACCCTGAATAAGGGACGCCTCTCTAAAAGGACACTGTCTGCTGTCCCAACCACAGAGCTGTGTACAAATCTACATCTGAATTAGGGACACCTCTCTATGCAGGACAGCCAGCTGGGTCCCAATGGTGTCCACTAGAGATTCCACTGTAGTATGTACTGGCTGTACAATAGGAACCAACACTTGCCCCGAAAGAAAGTGTCCCAGGGTGGGGAAGCCAGGTGAGGACACACAGGAATCTCCCCAGGGGCAAGGAAAATGCAACAACAACCCCAGACACGCTTCCCCTGACCTGTAGAAGCCTAGTATGTGCTCAGACACATGCAGTACTCCCCCTTGCTATATATGGCTGAAGGTGAGGAGCATACACACCCTATATAGGTCTGCCACAATTCTGCATAACAGTAAATAACCTTTCAATTTTGGAAGAAACCTAACTGATACAGGAAGCTTAGACACAAAGGTGTTTAGCAGGTCACAGTGCTCTTCGGACTAAAACGCTCAGAGTTTTTAACAGTTGTTTCCTATCAGAAGTGGGTATGCAGTCCAGAGACACATCTACATAGGTACCCATGATGACATGACATCACCTCACAATCATCGTTCATTCTCTAATCAGACAGTGACAGCTTTACCACAAATTCGTTAACGCAAGTACATGACTAGGGCTGACTCCACCAACCGGCAAAGAACAACCAGCCACCACTTGGGACCAAACAGGGGACAGCAGGTGAAGAAGTTGTATCATTACAAAGGTTTCCCCCCTTCCAAGAATTGCTTCTAGGAAAGATGGGAAGTCTGCCTAAAGGACTATCTATGGTCTGCCAGCAGTCTCTCTCATCCTGTACCACAATTCATGCATATCCAATCAAGCAATTGAAGGATCTCTCAAAGACACTTCGACGAACACCTGTGTAGAAAACCGGTGGACCTGTAGCCCCCAACTACTTCTTCCTGCAACGACAGGACTTACACTGAAATGTGCACAAACAGACAGAGCTCACTGGTGCATTGCATCCGGTGAACATACCTACACACTTATTGTCTCTGTCTGCATGGAATGTGTGTGTGTGTGCAAACATTAGGTCATCTGTGGTTGTATGCATGAAAGGATATATTTGTATAAAAGGATGTGTGTACATGTATGCTTCTGTATCTAAGGTGTGTGTGTATGTGTGTGTCTGTATCTAAGGTGTGCTTATATATGTATGCGTCTGTATCTAAGCTATCATTGTGTGTGTGTGTCTGTATCTAAGGGGATATGTGTGTGTATGAAGCATATGTTTCCAAGTGGGTGTACAAACGTATGTGTGTGTTCGTATGTATGCTTCTGTGTGTATGGATATGTTGAGGAAGCTGTTCGTAAACACTACCCCATGAATGAACTTGTTCTTAGATTTTTCGCTAATCTACTTTTTGACAATGCAACGTTGCCTTCATCAACAATGAACACTGCCTTCATCACTACATGACAATGAAATAAGCGTGAAAGAATAAGTGTATTGTGAAAGGACCTACCTACGTCTGTGCAGCAAAGGCTGTCTACCCATTGCAAGGAGAATGTACGCACATACATATACATGACTAGATACAGTATGGGACAGTACAGAAAAATACACCAATTACCTAATTCTGATGGTCACACTTTGGTGTGTGCCCTGTGATCACCTCTAACAGACACAGCACGCACAGGAAAGGGTGACAGACAAACTCAACCCACATCCCCACAGAAAGCACTTGTACGACCGAACTAGACCCTTACAATTGAGAGTTATTACATTGGGCTCATTTGATTAAAGCACAACATGCAGGCTCACTATAGAAGACCACAGGGTGAGAAGGAAGAAGTGTTTCACCTCTCTGATGCACCCAGGAAGTATGCCTATAGTGTGAGGACATGAACCCCCAAATTCAATGATCTATAAAGCCACCTATCTTCCTGTCTGCATACCAATCTCACACTTGTACACACACACCTGCCCAAACAGGGAAACTGCAGTGCTTTCCCCAATGTCCTAAAGAGAACACATTCTCCTAACATGAGGCACTCTTCAGCAACCGTCATGCACTTACAAAACATAGCACCATGTTTGCAAAGTGAAAGGAATGTTTATTGGCACCACAAAAGAGCAATTGGCCAGAAAATTGCCACTGGTTCTCAAGATGCATGCGAGATATTCACAACACAAGCCACATGCATGGTTGAGCCAGAATAATAGACTATGAGATAAAATTATCGATATGCAACACATTACATTTGCATGTGTGTACATATATACATTTGTACAATGTGTATCTTGTATGCTAATGTGTGTGCGTATCTACTCCAGTCAGTATGGTAGGCTGTCTGTGTTATACGACATACAGCGAGGGAGACGTCTGCAGTGTACACACGATATGCGGTGTCCATAGCCTCTCTCCTCCGACCACTAACATTCATCACAGTACAATACATTACAATCACTGCATGTTTTATCGCCTACAATGGGCAGCTGATTTCCTGGCACATCTGAAGCATAACATACAGTTAAGACACGCACCCTTAAGCCGGCAAGGATGCTGCTAATATACTGTACGTAATGAGCGAGTAAAAAGCTTTTGGTACACAAGCAAGCACACATGTGTATGCACATGCACACATTCAGGTTGTCTACGCCTGGTGCACTGTGCACACAGCTGCTCATACACCATGTCAAGCGTTTCGCATTCCCTGATGATGATGGTACAGCTGTATGCTACCGAAATGTTGGAAAGACAATTCCCAATTGGCTAGTGTGTGCGAAACGCTTGACATGTCAGAGATACCTAGCCACTCACAAGATGCTCCTACATCATATACACTATACCATAAGTACGTATAACAATAAAAGATATACCAAAGGAACAAAGTACTGGTTGGTTAGATGGTAGTGCCCCACCGTTGAGGGCATGGGCTACCCCAGTGGGTAGGGTTCTGACTTGTCAGTGGGTGGAGTTCAGTACAGTATCACAAACAGTCTAACCAAGACAGAAAGTGTGGGAAACACAGATGTAATCCAATTATGTACCTCACTGGAATCCAGCCTCACCACACAGCTCACCAGGAGGCCATAGAAGGAGCATTCTGTGTGTGTGTGTGTGCGTGCGTGTGCTGTGCGCACATGCGTGTGCATTGGGCACTATCGAACCATCACGCAGAGCAGCAATTGCCCTAGCAGTGGGGCAAATACAAGACAGCCCAGAGTATAGACAGGTTGCCTCAAGCTGACATAAAAGTGGCCTCTGGTTCAATTACACTCATACCCTGGTTCCTACTAAGGCGGGCACTGTTGCTGACAGTCCATGGTCACTGTAGACCGATTGAGTGTTGTATGGAATGACACTGCTACGTAACTAATAACTTGCACAAACAGGCACTAAGTTGAGTTTCTTTCTCCATGTCTCTTCAATTCATTCATACACGACTCATTTAAAACTGCCCACCTGTGACATGCGGACTCTACTGCTATGGTTCACTTCGTTTGAATGTACAATGGTGGAGACATGTGCCTTCCGCCAAAGAGAATAGACGTCAAAAGCCGCGAATTCAGCCCAGAATGGCCAAAATTAGTCGGAAATGCATCGTGAACTTCATTCAAAGCGAACAATCTTCACTAAACAGGAATTTTGTACAGGAAACTCATCTTTAACGTCTTCATCCGCAGGTGCCAATAAGGAGCCGGCTGGCTGACAGAGACCTTGTCAGTTCATCATATCCTGATACTTGTAACATACGTAGTAATTACACTGTAGCCACACAGTCTTTGGCCAGCCCTCTGCTTCCTGTTTCTGCCAGTTCAAACAGAAGCCAACCACTTCAGCCTTGCGATCCATGCACACAGCACTCATTGTCATATGTTAAAAGGTAGCACTAGGGACAGCATCATGACTTCAAATTGGACTAGACGCTCCTTCCAGACGCACTGCCCAGGTAAACACTCACAGCCAATTTAAACATACACACTTATCAGGGCATTTTTCTTGGCAGCTGCCAGCACTTTGAATAACATGATCATTGAATGACACAAACAGTGCAATATTGTGCATACAACACTGCTGCGCTATATACTCTATTGGCAAACACATATGTACATAAAGTACAGCAGGAATACTGTGCAACCCTAGTTTCAATTGTTTCTGTGATAACATATAGGGTTAGGGTTATGTACATGGATGGGGACACGCCAATGAACAGTGACAGGCAAGCATCTAGCCATACCGCCTCGGATTCAAGAGACAATGGCAAACGGTTCAAAGATTGTGGGATTGCGGGTGGGAAGACATGTGGATTGTGCCCTACGTCTTGACACAAAACAGGTGATTAGCTATTAGTAAAGTATCAATCTATATCCGTGTATGTACGTTAAGTACCTCAATTAAGCACTCGCACAAGCATACATATCTGCAAACAGGCAAATTGCAAGCACAGTTTTGTAGGTGATAGACCTTAGTGGCTGAAACGTCCTACAATTAACCTCCTTTTGTCATTGCTGTGTGAACTGCTCAAAATGCCTGAAAAACAAGTACCGTAACATGAGCCTACACCGCATCAAGTGTATTGCGATTAAGTGTTTTCACAGTTTTTCAATGGCAGCAAATGGCGTGGTAGTCACACCGACACTTTGACCAGATGTGCTAGTTTTCATAATGCAAGCTTCACGCATAGCTATGTTGAGAGTCGGGTAGGGTTGCAAGTAATTCTTGCAGTGTGGAGGAGGACAGTGCCCAGTCAGGACAGTGGCCATCACACTAAAGCAGTTGTACGTATGTGTAAATACTTTCTAACCAAAGCAGATTGGGACAAACTGTCTCAGTCACCACACTCACACTTCTCAAACACAGATTACAAACTTGAGTGACCACTGACGACGCTATTACAGGCTAGCTGAGGGACAGGAAACAGGTGGTCAGAGAGGCCCACAGAGTGCTTCGGAGAAACAGTGCAAGAATGAAGTAGGTGATTAAGAAGCTTCAGAAGTGAAGTCATTTGAACATTCAGAAAACACACAGGCATGAAGTCATTTGAACATTCAGAAAACACACAGGCATGAAGTCATTTGAACATTCAGAAAACACACAGGCATGAAGTCATTTGAACATTCAGAAAACACACAGGCCACTAATGAGTGTCAGTGAACAGCTTGATGCACCTGTCTGGGGTTGCTTGTTGCTCTGTGCACAGAGACATTAACAGAACATTTCAAGGAAGATGTCCAAAAGCACTGCATAACTAGGCTGAACCTAGTCAATGTGACGCCCTTCTTAAGCTACTGGTGAGATTTTCCGCTTGAACGAGGGCTGGCAAGGCACCGACCCCCTTTCTGCAATGAACCAATAACCATCAGTCACAAAAAATAGTTTCACATCTCAGAGTACAAAGAATTGTCGCCACACTCTGCTCTTCTGTTACAACTGCACCATATCAAATGTCACCTTAGGGCATGCCTTGCTGCTACTGTAGGAAATCAATAGTACATGAACAGTTGCAACAGGTATGTATGTCCATGGATTGTACCGTGTCTCTTACACATGTAAAGGCTGCACCCGTCGGTATGCTTGCCACTAATGACGATGGCAGCTTTCAACACAATTGGTAGAGGAAGAGGGCAATAATCTGTTTGTGTACAGTGGAACCTCTCTATAGGGGACACCACTGGGAACCAGCTGTCTGTCCTGTGTAAAGAGGTGTTCGTAATTCAGTGGTAGATTTGTATACAGCTCTACGTGGTAGGGACTGCAGACAGTGTCCTCATTAGAGAGGTGTCCCTTTATAGAGAGACCAGTCTCTCTACCTCCCCATAGTGCACTCCACCACACATGAGGGATCTCTGCTACAAGACCACCTCTCTACAGAGACCACTCTCTCAACCTCCCCGTAGTGTACTCCTCCACACATGAAGGTGGTGAATTGAGCTAGAAACAAACTGCCTTCATATTCCCTGAAGCTGTGCACCTTACAAAGGTTGGCTATTTATGCACAATATACTACAGTGGATCCAACATATCTCGCAGTTGGTGAACACAAGGCCCTCGACTTATCAGTAACTCACTAATGTTTATCTGGACACATCCTGTAATTCCCAATAAAGGAATCATTACAGAATAGGCAAAGATAGGATCACGTTGTAAATAAGCTAACGTCTCATTTCATTGTACATCATTTCAATACTGATAGGAGTTAACCTAATTGTAGTCAATTTTCCAAGTTAACAACTCGTATTTGATACACAGCCCAACCATGATACACCTCATCGTTCAACAATTTGACAAGTATTTGGATGCAGGTGGAATTAAAGATATTGCTATCATCATTGTAGAATGTATGTGCGTCTGAACCGCAAAAGATATGTTTGGATAAGTTGGAGGACTGGTCTCTGTAGTGCTTGTAGCAGAGGTGCTTCATTTGTGGTGGAGTACACTAAAGGGAGATTGAGGGAATGGTCTCTGTAGAGAGGTGGTCTTGTAGCAGAGGTGGCTCATGTGTGATGGAGTACATAATGGGGTGGCGGAGAGGCTGGTCTTATATAGTAGAGTGGTGGAGATGGTGAGACTGTGAGTGGACCTCAATCATGTTAGAGAGGTGGGAGGTGACCTTGTAGCAGAGGTGCCTTGACAGAGCAGAGTAGCAGCACACATGTACATATGCGTGTGGCAGAAATGTACTATGAAGAGATGTTCAGACACTGGCCTCCAGAGAGGGGCAGTCTTCCCAGCATCACAGATATACAGTCATATACATACATATGCGTGACCACAAAATGTCCTCTTCACCTTTCTTGCCCAGTGCCCAAAGAGACAAGCCGCATTACACAAGGCTGGACTGTCTGCTTCAAACTTTCCAAAGTTCCTCAAGCAATAAGTTGCTTGTATGACCTACACTTGCATGACCGGGCATGAAGCATAATTAGAAGGAGTGAAACCTATGTGAGCAATTCAAGTGGAAATACGCACCACCACCAACCAGGATCTAGTGCTTCAGTCCGACAGTTTCAATGAAGCGGGGCTTCTCAACTGGCTGTTGCATGAACAGTAAAGGGTTCTTCTATACCAGCTAGAAAATAGGTGAAAATCTTGCTGACGTTTCAACCAGAGCATTCTGGTCGAAACATCAGCAAGGTTTACAGTTTCAATGTTTGTTACAAGTAACACGTACAAATGACTTATACACTGTCTTAATTTACACAACACAACAAACCACAAGGTCTAGTTACCTTATTGGCAATTCAGAGCACCATGCACACAGCTACATTCATTCATGCCCACTTGAGTCATAAATGATCACACTTCAAATTTAGGGCCTGTGTGAACTGCAGTGGTATCCATGAGCTCGTGCCAGACAAATTGCATGTACGTGTGCTGACGTGATGGGTTTATTGCAAAACCTGAGTTAGTCCCTAGCCCTCTATTGTATCTGTCACGGGCTACCCCCCACATCTGCCAGCACTGGTTCCCACGGACACACAAACATCACAACAATACCATTTTGTTTGACTCAAGAGATTTGTCATTTGTGGCCAAAACTACAAATAGCTTGTGAGAATTGGTTTAACCCCATTATGCCTCTACACAGAGACGCACACCTGCACACGCACACACACGCACAC
>MKWU01006869.1_pt1 | contig 11243 bp, 10 predicted proteins | sample 809101 | NCBI WGS metagenome assembly MKWU01 (sample SAMN05860141, study PRJNA318959) | sponge metagenome | host: Aplysina aerophoba | place: Slovenia: Piran, Adriatic Sea, Gulf of Piran | collected 2013-05-07
ACATGGTCACCGCCCCGACCGGTCCCGCGACGTGCCGGAACTTCTGGCACATCGGCGCCGACTTCGTGGACACGCCCGACGAGATGGACTTCCTGCTCGAGTTCGAGTACATGGTGCTGGACCAGGACCAGCCGATCGTCGAGTCGCAATGGCCCGAGCACCTGCCCGACCGGCTCAACGCCGAGACGTACGTGAAGGTGGCCGACGACGTGACTCTGGCCTATCGCAAGTGGCTGTTCGAACTGGCCGAGGAGCTGGAGCAGGGTTGAGCCGGACACGGCCGGCCTCGCCGGCCACCACACACGCCGAATACAGGACACACGGGAGGACCTCGATGGGAATGCTGGACGGACGGGTGATCATCGTCACCGGCGGGGCCAAGGGCATCGGCCTGGCCTACTGCCGGGGGCTGGCCGCGGAGGGCGCGACCGTCGTGGTCGCCGACCTGAGCGACGGCAGCGAGGTGGCCGCGGAGCTCGAATCCTCGGGAGCCGAGGCGATGTCACTGCGGGTCGATGTGTCCGACGTCGCGCAGACCGAGGCGATGGCCTCAGCCACCGTCGACGCCTACGGCCGCATCGACGGCCTGGTCAACAACGCCGCCTTCTACATGGCCGCCACCCGGGCCCCGATGGAGGACCTGCCGCCCGATGAGTGGGACCTGTGCTTCGCGGTGAACGTGAAGGGGTCCTGGCTGTGCTCGCGGGCGGTGGCGCCGACCATGAGGGCCCAGGGCAGCGGCAGGATCGTCAACATCGCCTCGATGACGGTGAACGACGGCACGCCGGGGTTCCTCCACTACGTGTCGTCGAAGTCGGCCATCTGGGGGCTGACCAGGGCCCTGGCCCGCGAGCTCGGCGGGTCCGGGATCGCGGTGAACACCATCACGCCCGACTACATACCCCACGACGAGGCCTACTCGAGCGTGCAGCCCGAGGTGGACGCGGCCATCCAGTCCCGACGGGCGTTCAAGCGGAGCCAGGTTCCCGAGGACATGGTGGGCACCCTCATCTATCTGATGAGCCCGCTGTCGGATTTCGTCACCGGCCAGAACGTCTGGGTGAACGGTGGCTCGGGATTCCATTAGGGTGCCGGGCGGGATCGTTGCGGTGCCGCTGACAAGCGCTCGGCCGTCGCGTATAGTCCTGATCAATAATCCACACATCACCGACTCCCACGGCCACCGGCGGACCCACAGGGCGTACAGCGCCCCGTGCCCAACGGTGGCTGTGCGATAGGTCCCACAAGGAGGGAAACCGCAACACCATGCGCAAGACAACCATGCGGCTACTGGTCGCCTTCACGCTCGTCGCAGGCCTGGTCGCCTGCGGAAGCGACGACGAGCCGGCTCCGGCGGCGCCCGCCGTGGACACCGGCGCCAGCGACGCGGCCATCGAAGCAGCAGAAGCCGAAGCCGCAGCCGCGAAGGAGGCGGCCGACGCCGCGCAAGCAGAGGCCGACGCCGCCGAGGCCGAGGCCAAGGCCGCGGCCGACGCCGCCGCCATCGCAGAGGCCGAGGCTGCAGCAGCCGCCGCCGCGCTGGAGGCCGCCCAAGCCGAGGGAGCGGCAGTAGCCGAACTCGAGGCAGAGCTCGCCGCGGCCGAGGAGGCCGCCGCCGAAGCCGAAGCTGCCGCCGCCGCAGCCGCCGCAGCCGCCGAGGAGGCTGCCGCGGAGCAGGCAGCCGCCGCCCCCAGCGAGATCGACATGGCCATGCTGGTCGTCGGCACCAAGGAGGAGGGCTGGTACGCCACGTTCATCGACAGCGTCAATCGCGTCTCAGCGTCCAACAAGTACGGCATCAACATCAACCTGGAGATCCTCGAGGAAATCCCGTTCGCCGAGGGCGAGCGCGTCATCCGCGACCTCGCCCAGACCGGCACCTACGAGATCATCGTCGGTCACAGCACCTACGTCGACGGCGTCGCCGCCAACAAGGCCGACTTCCCCGACACCTTGTTCGTGTACTCGGGATCGGGCAACGACGACCACGAGGGCGGCGACAACGCCTACTGGATCGACGTGTTCATCCACGAGCCCGCCTACCTCGCCGGGATCATCGCCGGCATGACGACCGAGACCAACAGGATCAGCGGCGTGGCCGCGTTCCCGTTCCCCAACGTCAACGCCCCGCTCAACGCCTTCGTGGACGGTGCCCGGTCGGTCAACCCCGACATCGAGGTGGCCGGAGTGACCTACATCGAGAGCTGGTTCGATCCGGCCACCGCGTCCAGCGCGGCGGCCGCCCAGATCGCCAACGGCGCCGACGTGATCTATGCGGAGCGCTTCGGGCCGTTCGCCGCGGCCGAGGACGCCGGCAACGTGCGCGCCGTCGGCCACTTCACCGACCAGCTGAGCCTGTCGCCGGTGGTGCTGACCAGCGCGGTGGCGCAGTGGGACACCGCCTTCACCGACGTGCTCGACGCCTGGTACGACTACAACGTGCACGGCGTGCCCTACAACTCGCCGCCGGAGCGCATCGTCTACCAGTCGATGGTGGACGACGGCTCCGCGCTGGGCACGATCGCCGACGACGTGCCCGCCGACGTTGTGGCCGCCGTTGAGGCGGCCCGTGCCGCGATCCTGTCGGGCGAGTTGGTGGTCCCGCTCAAGTTCGACGCCTTCGAGTAGTCGAGGGCGCCCAGGCCTCACGGCAAACGATCGACGGAGCGCACCGGTCCGATGGCCGAGTCGGCCCAGTCAGGCGCGGCCGCGCCGGGGAACATCCTCGTCGCCGAGGAGGTGACGAAGGTCTTCCCCGGCGTGGTCGCCAACGACGCCGTCAACCTCGAGATCCGGCGCGGTGAGATCCACTGCCTGCTCGGGGAGAACGGGGCGGGGAAGACGACGCTGGCCGACATCCTCTACGGCGTCTACCAGCCCGACGAGGGCCGGGTGCTCCTCAACGGCAAGCCGCTGGACCTGCACTCGCCCCGCGACGCCATCGAGGCCGGGATCGGCATGGTGCACCAGCACTTCGAACTGGTGCCCCCGCTGTCGGTCATCGAGAACGTGGTCATCGGCACCCCGGCCAAGCAGTGGCTCGACCTGACCGAGGCCAGGCGCCGCCTGGACGAGTTCTTCGAGAGCTACGACGTGCACATCGATCCCGACGCCGAGGTGGGGCGGCTCTCGGTGGGGGAGCAGCAGTGGGTGGAGATCTTCAAGACGCTCTACTTCGGCGTCGAGATCCTCATCCTGGACGAACCCACCGCGGTCCTGACCCCCCAGGGGGTGGAGGAGCTGTTCCGCACCCTTCGCACTATGAGAGACGAGGGCCTCACCATCATCCTGATCACGCACAAGCTGAGGGAGGTGATGGCCCTGTCGGACCGGGTGACCGTGCTGCGCCGGGGCCAGGTCGTCGGCACGGTGAACACCTCCGACGTCGACCAACTCGATCTGGCCCGGATGATGGTGGGGCGCGAGGTCCTGCTGCAGATCGACAAGACCCGCTCCGAGCCCGGCGACCCCGTGCTCGAGGCCGAGGCCGTCCACCTGGAGTCCGACACCGGCCGGGGCTCGCTCGACGGGCTGTCGATCACGGTCGGCTCGGGCGAGATAGTAGGTGTGGCCGGAGTGTCGGGCAACGGCCAGAACGCCCTGTTCGACGCGCTCGTGGGTGTGCGCCACCCCTCCAGCGGCACGATCCGCATCGCCGGTGTGGACACGACCGAGGCGTCGCCCTACAAGGTCGCCGCCCTCGGCGTGGCCACGGTGCCGGCCGACCGCATCGCGCAGGGGCTCCTGATGGACTTCAGCGTCAAGGAGAACCTGGTGCTCGGCAACCACCGCAGCCGCAAGTTCGCCCGAGCCGGAGTGCTCAACGGGACCAGCATCGACGACTTCGCCGCCGAGTCCATCGAGAGCTTCGAGATCAAGACCCCCTCGGCGTCGCAGACCACCAGGACGCTGTCGGGCGGCAACCTGCAGAAGATAATCATGGCCCGCGAGCTCTCGGGCATGCCGTCGCTGATCGTGGCCCACCAGCCGACGCGAGGGCTCGACATCGCGGCCAGCGAGTACGTGCGGCGCCGGCTGGTGCAGGAACGCGACCGCGGCGCGGGCGTGCTGCTCATGTCGGAGGACCTCGACGAGATCTTCCAGCTCTCGGACCGGATCGCGGTGATATTCGACGGCCGGATCGTCGCGGTCACCGAGCCGGAGGCCACCACCCTCGAGGAGATCGGGATGCACATGGCCGGGGCCAGCGGCTCTACCGGAGACACCCAGTGAGCGAGCAGACCGACGACGCAGCCGAAGACCGGGGCAGTGGCGGTGACGCCCTAGCCCGGCGCGATCCGCTGTCGCTGCTGTTCCAGCCGGGCGCCTGGCGGCTCGAGCGACGGCTGGAGACCCGCGCCGTTCACGAGCTCTACGCCACCCTCGTCGCGCTGGCCATCACCGCCGTGATCATCGGCCTGCTGGTGATCATCGCGGGCGTGTCCCCGCTGGACGCCTTCTCGTCGCTGTACGACGGCGCCTTCGGCGACCGGGAGTCGGCCCTGGAGACGCTGGTGCAGGCGACCCCCCTCATCCTCACCGGCCTGGCCGCGGCCATCGCCTTCCGGGCCGGGGTCTGGAACATCGGCGGCCAGGGGCAGTTCATCGCGGGCGCCATCGGCACCTGGTGGGTCTATGCCACGATGCCCGGCCTCCCGGCGCCGCTGCTGTTCGTCGCCATGTTCGCGGGGGCCGCCGTCTTCGGAGCGGTGTGGGCGACGGTGGCCAGCGTCCTGCTGGTCCGTTACGGAACCAACGAGATCCTCACCACGGTGATGCTGAACTTCGTCATCGACTACATGCTGTCGTGGCTGCTCTCGGGGCCGTGGCAGGCGAACGACACGCCCTACTCCCAGACCGAGCGGATGGTCGAGAGCACATTCCTGCCCCGGTTCTTCGACGACAGCCGGCTGCATCTGGGCTTCGCCCTCGCGCTGGCGATGGCGGCCGTGGTCCATTTCCTGGTGCGCCGCACCACCCTGGGGTTCGAACTGCGGGCCATAGGCGTGAACAAGCAGGCGGCCGCCTACAAGGGGATCAGCGTGGGGGCGGCGACCATCGCAGTGATGGCCGTCTCGGGGGCCCTGGCGGGACTGGCGGGCTCGGGTGAGCTGCTGGGCCTCCACCACCGGATCAACTTCGAGTTCGGCGAGCAGCAGATCGGCTTCACCGGGATCATCATCGCCCTGGTGGCCCGGCTGCATCCCGCGGGCGTGATCGTGGTGGCCATCGCCTTCGCGGGGCTCCTCAACGGCTCGACCCAGATGCAGGTCGGCACCGGCATCCCGGCCGCGCTGGTGACCGTCATCGAGGGCGTCGCGCTGGTTCTCGTGCTGCTGGCCGCGGTCGCCTGCCGCTACCGGCTGCGCAGGGCCGCCGTCCACGCCGACGGGTCCGCCGAGGGCTCGGAGTAGCCGCCATGGAGGACTTCTTCACCTATTCGGTGATCCTGGGGATCTTCGTGGCCACCGTGAAGATCGCCACCCCGCTTCTGATCGCCGCGACCGGCGAGCTGGTCGCGGAGAGCGCCGGGATCCTGAACCTGAGCCTCGAGGGGACGATGACGATCGGCGCCTTCACCGGGTTCCTGGTCGCCAACGAGACCGGCAGCCTCTGGCTGGGTCTCGTCGGAGCAGCCGTCGGCGGGGGCGCCCTGGGGCTGCTGATGGCGGTGATGACCGCCACGGTCAAGGTCAACCAGGTGGTGGCCGGTCTGGCCCTCAACATCCTGGGGCTCGGGGGCGCGTTCTTCTGGTACCGCTCCGTCTACGACGAGAGCGGCGCGGTCGCGCTCCCCACCGTCGACCGGTTCGACACCGCCACCATCCCGCTGCTCGCCGACATCCCCGCGGTGGGGGAGATCCTGTTCGACCAGCACTGGCTGACCTACTTCGGCGTCGTCATGGTGCCGGCCACGTTCATCTTCCTGTACCGCACCAAGTACGGCCTGGAGTTGCGCAGCATCGGCCACAACCCCGAGGCGTGCGACATGCGCGGCGTGGGCATCATCTCCCGCCAGTACACCGCGGTGATCTACGGGGGCGTGATGGCCGGGCTGGGCGGCGCCTTCCTGTCGCTGTCGGAGGCCGGGCAGTTCTTCCCCGACATCATCGCGGGGCGGGGCTGGATCGCCCTGGCCATCGTCATCTTCGGCAACTGGCGGGCGTCGTGGATCCTGGTCGGGTCGCTGCTGTTCGGGTTCCTCGAGGCCACCCAGCTGTCGCTGCAGGCCAGCGACGTGAACCTGCCCTACCAGCTGCTGCTGGCCCTGCCGTTCGTGCTCACCATCGCGGCCCTGGTCCTGAACCGCAGCCGGTCCCGGGTCCCGCTGGCGCTGACCATCCCGTACCACCGGGGCGAGCGCTAGACCCCGACCACGAGGAGCGGCGTTGAGCCTCGACATCGACCCCCACATCCGCCACAGCACCCGCCACGTGGGCCGCTCGGTGCCTCGCCGCGAGGACCGGGGCCCGCTCACCGGCCGCAGTCGCTACGTCGCCGACATCAGGATCGCCGGGATGCTCGAGGTCGTCTTCGTGCGCAGCATCGAGGCCCATGCCCGCATCACCGCGATCGACACGTCGGAGGCCGCCGCCGTCGAGGGCGTGCTGGCCGTGTTCACCGCGGCCGACCTGGCCGACGTGAGCACCTTCCCCGACTTCATCCCCTACATCGGCCCGGTCGAGCAGCGTCCCCTCGCCGGCGACCGGGTGCGCTACGTGGGCGCCCCCTACGCCGCAGTGGTCGCGGTGGACCGGTACATCGCCGAGGATGCGGCCACCCTGGTCGCGGCCGGAACCGTCTACGAGCCGCTGCCGACGGTGGCCGACCTGGACCAGGCCCTGGCGCCGGGCGCACCCAGGCTCTACGACCACTGGGAGAGCAACTGCTCCTTCGATGTGGCCCCGCACAAACCCGAGGTGGACCGGGCCATCGAGGAGGCCGACCGCACCTTCACCGAGACCTACGTCAGCCAGCGCCAGACCGGGCTGCCGATGGAGACCAGGGGAGTGGTGGCCGACATCTCCGACGGGACGCTCACCGTGTGGTCCTCGACGCAGAGCCCCCACATGGTGCGCACCACCGTGGCGCTGATGCTGGGCATGCCGGAGCCGCAGGTGCGGGTGATCCACCCGACCATCGGCGGCGGCTTCGGCACCAAGACCCACATATACCCCGAGGACGTCGTGGTCCCCTGGATCGCCCGCCGGCTCGGTCGGCCGGCCCGCTGGATAGAGGACCGCATGGAGAACCTCGTGGCGTCGGTGCACGCCCGCGAGCAGCGCCACACCGTCGAGGTCGCCTACGACGACGACGGCACCGTCCGCGGGGTTCGCTGCGCGTCGATGCTCGACATGGGCTCGGGCGAGATCTTCATGCCGGGCACCGCACCGGTCTTCGTGACCAACGCCTGCATCACCGGCGGCTACGACCTCCCCAACATGGAGGCCCGCACCATCGGCGCGGTGACCAACAAGACGCCGGCCGGCGCGTACCGGGGATTCGGGATACCGGAGGGCGCGTTCGTCATGGAGCGGATAATCGACCGGGTCGCCCGCCTGACCGGCACCGACCGGGTGGACCTGCGGCGGCGGATGCTGATACGGCCGGGCCAGACGCCGTATGTGATGCACGGCGGGGGTCGCCTCGACTCGGGCTCGCACACCGAGTCCTTCGAGCGGGCCCTGGAGATCACGGCCCCGGCCCTGGAACGGGCCCGCGCCCGGCACGCCGACGATCCCGATGTCCGGGTGGGTGTGGGCTACGCCAACTATGTGGAGCCGACATCGCCCAGCTACCACCTGACCACCGGCCATTGGGGCGGCGGCGACGCGGCCACGGTGCGCGTCGACCCCGACGGCTCGGTGCGGGTCGCGGCCGGGCTCAGCGCCATCGGTCAGGGCGCCGAGACCATCGCGGCGCAGCTAGCGGCCGACATGCTGGGGGTCTCGCCCGACGACGTCACCGTGGTGCTGGGCGACACCGAGAGGGCGCCCTACGGTCTGGGCTCCTGGGGCAGCCGAGGCGCGATGATGCTCACGGGCTCGGTTCTCCTGGCCTCGGAACGGCTGCTGGACAAGGCCCGCAGGATCGCCGCCCACATGCTGGAGGCAGCCGAGGCCGATGTCGTGCTCACCGACGGCGCCTTCCACGTGGCCGGCAGCGGCCGGCCCTCGGTGAGCTGGGCCGAGGTCGGCACCGCGGCGTGGGTCCGCAATGTGGACCTGCCCGACGGCATGGAGGCGGGGCTGGAGACATCGGGCTACTACCACCCGGAGAACCTCCAGCACCAGCTCGACGACACCGGCAGGATCAACGCGGCGGCCAGCTGGGCCAACGGCACTCACATAGGGGTCGTCAGCGTCCGGTTGAGCACGGGCGAGGTGAGGATCGAGGACTACATCGTGGTCCACGACTGCGGCACGGTCATCAATCCGGCTCTGGTGGAGGGCCAGGTCCATGGCGGCGTGGCCCAGGGCATCGCCGGCGCCATGTACGAGCACTTCCAGTATGACACTGACACCGCCAATCCCCGGTTCGCCTCGTTCATGGACTATCTGGTGCCGACGTGCGCCGAGATGCCCCACATGGAGGTCGACCATTTCGAGTCGCCCGCCCCGGAGCAGCCTCTGGGCGTCAAGGGCTGCGGCGAGGGCGGCACGGTGGGCCCGCCCGCGGTCGTGGCCGGGGCCGTCTCCGACGCGCTCTCGGAATGGGGCGTGGACCTGACCGAGTGCCCCGTCACCCCCGTGTCGGTGCGAGCCGCGATACGAGCTGCGGAGGCCGCCCGAGGCGGGGCGGGAGGCGCCCCATGAAGCCGGCGCCGTTCGAGTACTGCCGGCCCTCCACGGTGGCCGAGGCGGTCGAGGCTCTCGGCTCTTCTGAGTCGAGCCGGATCCTCGCGGGGGGCCAGAGCCTCATCCCGGCCATGAACTTCCGTCTCACCGACGTGTCGGTGATCGTGGACATCCGCCGCGTCGACGGGCTCGACAGCGTTGGTTGCGACGCTGGCGGTGTGACCGTCGGCGCGGCGGCCACCCAGACCCGCGTGCTGAACGACGACGCCGCGGCCGCGACGGTCCCTGGCCTGCGGGCCGCGCTGCGCCACGTCGGGCATCTGCAGATCCGCAACCGGGGCACCGTCTGCGGCAGCCTGGCCCACGCCGACCCGGCCGCGGAGCTTCCCGCCCTCGCGGTGGCGACCGGCGCGGTCGTCGGTGTCGCCGGGCCGGACGGCGAACGCCGGATCGACGCCGGAGACTTCTTCCTCGGCCCGTTCTGGACGGCACTCGAGGACAACGAGCTCGTCACCGAGGTGCGCTTCCCGGCGCCCCCGGAGGGCTCGGTGACCATCGTGGACGAGATCTGCCGGCGGGCCGGCGACTTCGCGGTGGCCGGCCTGGTCGCGGTGGTGGAGGCCGATGCCGGAGCCGTGCGCTCCGCCCGCCTGGTCGGCTTCGGGCTGGGCGGCGCTCCCACCCGCCTGCCGACCGCCGAGGACGCGCTCTCGGGCTGGGCGCCGGACCACCCGAGCAGCGGGCTCACCGAGGCAGTGATGGCCGACGCAGCCGGCGCCTTCGACGACATCCACGCCACGGGCTGGTACCGCCGCGAGGCCGTGGCCGCGCTGGTCGTCAGAGCAGCACGGAGCGCCTTGGCCGGATCGGAGGCCGCATGACGACCATCGAGGCGAGCCGCCCGCCGACCACCGGTCGCAGACTTGCTCGGAACTGGCAGTGCCGGGGTCCCGAACGGGCGCCCGCGGCTGCCAGTCCGGCTGTCGGCCGGAGGGCAGCCCTGACCCAGGAGGCCGCATGACGACCATCGAGACCGCCGCCGAAGTCGACGTCGAGGTCAGGATCAACGGGCGGCGCCACCGTCACCGCGTGCCGTCCCGGCTGCTGCTGTCGGACTACATCCGCGACGTCGTCGGCCTGACCGGAACCCACGTCGGCTGTGAGCACGGCTACTGCGGCGCCTGCACGGTGATGGTTAATCAGGACGCGGTCAGGTCCTGCCTGATGCTGGCGGTGCAGGCCGACGGCGCGCAGGTCCGCACGGTCGAGGACCTCGCGCCGGCAGGCTCGGAGTCGCTGTCGCCGATGCAGCAGGCGTTCCACGACAACCATGCCCTCCAGTGCGGCTTCTGCACGGCCGGGTTCCTGATGACCCTGGAGAGCGTCGATCCCGACCAGTGGCGGGAGCCCGAGCGCATCGTTGAGCTGCTGTCGGGCAACCTCTGCCGGTGCACCGGATACCAGAACATCGTCAACGCGGTCGCCGAGGCGTGGGGCGCGTACCATGGAGACGGAGGTTCCGACGATGGCTGACGCGACCGTTGAAGTCAACCACGACGTCTGCATAGTCTCGGGCATGTGCGCCTCTCTGGCGCCCGAGATCTTCGACATCGACGACGACGGGCTCAGGCTGGAGGTCCTGAAGCCGACCCTGCCGCCCGAGTTGGTGGACAAGGCCCGCAGCGCCGAGGCGTGCTGCCCGGTGGAGGCCATAACGGTGACAGCGCCATGATGAGCATGGACGCGGGCAGCACCAGCACGGGGGTCGGGCACCGGAAGGAACGCGGGCAGGCATCGAGCATGGACGCCGGCGGCACCAGCACGGACGCGTCAGCGCCATGACCATGACCCAGGATCCAGCAGCGCCCGGCGGATTCGAGGTTCAGGGGAACACCCAGCTCGACATGGCCGGCGAGGAGCGGCTCTACCAGCAGCTCAAGCGCTTCTGGCAGCCGGTGGCCTTCTCGGACGACCTGACCGACTCGCCGCACCAGGTCACGCTGTTCGACACCCGCCTGGCCGTGGCCCGCCTCGACGGCCGGGCCTACACGTTCAGCGACATCTGCCGGCACCGGGGATCCGCGCTGTCGCTGGGCCGGATCGACGGCTGCATGCTGCGCTGCGCCTATCACGGCTGGGCCTACGACGCCGAGGGCACCGTCGTCGACATCCCGGCGAGGCCGGACCTGAACGGCAAGCTGACAGCCCAGCTGCCGAGCTACCCGACCATCGAGGCCGGCGGCCTGGTGTGGACCTGCGTCTCGGGCGAGACGCCGCTGTTCCGTCCGTCGGAGTGCCCCGAGCTGGACGACCCCTCGTACCGGTTCCTGCGCTTCGATCCCTACGAGTGGGACTGCTCGGTGGCCCGGCGCCTGGAGAACTACTTCGACTTCTCCCACTTCGCCCATGTGCACCACGGGATCCTCGGCGACCGCGACGAGGCCG
>MKWU01006870.1_pt1 | contig 11242 bp, 8 predicted proteins | sample 809101 | NCBI WGS metagenome assembly MKWU01 (sample SAMN05860141, study PRJNA318959) | sponge metagenome | host: Aplysina aerophoba | place: Slovenia: Piran, Adriatic Sea, Gulf of Piran | collected 2013-05-07
AGGCCGACCCGCTGCGGCTGCTGGCGAGGCGCATGCTGCGGAGGACGCGGCGGACCGCGCAGAAGCGGAAGGAGGGCGAGCGCCGCAACGGGCGCATGCCCTTCCGTCCGCACCGCCTCTTCGGCAAGCGGCGGCGCCAGGGCGGCGAGCAGCCGGACGGCACGCCGCCCCCGGCCCGCGAGGACCGCGAGCAGCGGCTCGGTGACCGGCGTCGCGGGAAGCGCGGCTTCTGGAAGAGTTTCTTCGCAGCGTCCGCCCTGGCGCTGGTCGCGCTCACCGCGCTGCCCCTCGCGGCGGCCTTCGCCGACAGCCCCGCCGACGAGGGCTGGACCTCGGAGGAGATCGAGTTCCAGCCGCCTCCCCCGGTCCCCGGGCGGCGGCTCTTCGTCGAGGGCCTCACGGTCGCCGGTGAGCGGGCGGAGGTCGTCCTGCGGGCCGCCACGGACCTGGACCTGCGGGTGCGGGCCTACGGCGGCCCCGAGGGGCGCTCGCTTCGCTCCTACGCCGGCGCATCCCTCGATGCCGGCGAGCGCGCGAGCTACGACCTGCCGCTCGACGGACCGGACCCCTCGCTCGTCTTCTCCTGGGAGGACGAGCTGGGGCAGGCGGGAGCCGTGAGCCTCGACGGCGAGCGGCTGCCGTACCCGCTGCCCGCCGCGCGGGGCGACCTCTGCAGCCTGCGGGTCACCTCGCTGGGCTGGACGCCCAACGCCCTCTCGGGCGCCGTCGCCTCGGAGTGCGCGAGCACGATCGAGGAAGCGGTCGACCTCCAGACGGTGGCCGGGCGCGCCGGCCTCACCGTGGCGGCGCTGCTCGATGCGGAGGTTCTCGCAGTCAGCGGGACCGTGACGGTCACATCCGGCCTGCGGCAGACCACCGTGACCTTCGTCGCGGGGGGCGAGACCCGCTTCCGGCTGGCGGTCGCGGCGGGGGAAGGCGTCCACGCCCTCGCCATCGAGGCGGCGCTGGAGGCGTCGCTGCGCATCCCGCTGCCGCCGCTGGTGCAGCTCACCCACCACCCGCAGCGCACCGAGCGCTTCACCGAGACGGCGGTCGTGAGCATCCCCGCCTACGGCGACACGGTGACCGAGACGGTCAGCGTGCCCGGCGAGGACGGGGGCTTCACCGACCACACCGTCACGGCGAGCTGTTACGCCCCCGCCTCGACCGTCTCCCAGGACGTCGTCTTCAGCGTCGTCCACGACGAGCGCGTCGAGGCCGAGGTCGTGCAGCGGCAGCCCCTCCCGCGCGCCCCCTCCGCGCCCCGGGCCGCCCCCCCCTCCGGGGCGCTGGCCCCCCCGGGCCCCGAGGACGAGGACGAGCCGGACCCGGCCGCGCAGACCCCCGCGACGGGCGACGACCTGCGTGAGTGGTTCGACGACCTCGGCTGGGAGTGGCCCTGGTGAGGCGCATAGCGACCGTCCTGCTGCTCTGCGGGGTCGCGCTGGTCACGGCCGGCGCGGCCCCCGAGGAGGAGCAGGCCATGCTCGACGCCTTCGACGAGGCGCTCACGGCGATGGCCTACGCCGCCTCGGGGCTGTGCGTCTTCTCCCTGGTCTGGGCGGGATTCCTGCTCATGGCCGACGGCGCCGAGGAGCGCGGCCTCGGTCGCGCCCGCAGCGCCGTCTTCCTGGCCGTGGCCGGCCTCGCGCTCGTGCTCTCCGCGAAGGGCGTGGCCGCCCTGCTGCGCGCGGGCGTCCTCCCCTTCTTCACCCCCTGACACGACAAGGAGCGCATCCCATGAAGCGGCTACTCGAACTGACGAAGCGCGCAGCGGCGGTCCTGCCCGGCGGGGCCGCCGCCTCCACACCACCGGCGGAGGACGCGAACCGCGCGCCTCACTCCGCAGAGCCCGAGTCCCTGGAACCGAAGCCGCCGCCGGGCCTCCCGCTCGCCTTCATGCTCTCTCACCTGGAGGACGACGGCCCCGTGCGCCTCGACGGCCAGAAGCTCGGCGTCTGCGAGGTGCTGGGGCTGGAGCTGGACGAGCCGAAGCTCGGGGCCTTCGCTGGCGCGCTCAACGCCTGCGACTTTCCCCTCCAACTCCTCGTGCGCCAGCACCCGCCCGGCCTCGGCAAGCTGCGCGACGACCTCGAGGCCGCACAGCCGGCGGACCTCCCGCCCCGCACAAGGAAGGCGGCTGAGTCCTTGCGCCGCCTGCTCGGCGAACTGGAGGCGCGCGAGGGCATCCTCGACCGCCGCTTCTACGCCGTCTGCGAGCACGAGCGCATGGACGAGCTGCGCTCCCTGCTCGTGCGCGCCGGGCTCTCCATTCACCCGCTCACCGGCCGCCAGCTGCGCATGCTCGTGCTTGCCTCGGCTCTCGGAGGCTCCCCCAGGGAGATCGACGAGGACACGGAGGTGGCGGTCGAGCTCAACCGGCGCGAGGTCAGGGTGGGCGACCACCTCGCGCGCACCCTGCACCTGGCGAAGTGGCCGCGCTCGCTCTCCCCCGGCTTCCTGCAGGGGCTGCTCGCCGCGGGCGCGCCCATGGACCTCTCCCTCCACCTCGGTCCGATCCCGGCCGCCGTGGCCGCGCGCACGCTGGAGTGGCAGAAGGTGCGCTTCGAGTCGGCCCAATCGCTCTCCATGCGCAAGGGCAAGAGCCTCTCCTCGGAGGCGGAGATCGCGCTCGAGGACGTGATGCGGCTGCGCGACGAGGTGCAGCGCGGACGCGAACGCCTCTTTCACGCCTCGCTCTCCCTCACCCTCCACGCCCCCGACGAGGACTCCGTGGCGGAGATCACGCAGACCGCGAAGGCGCACTTCGCCTCGACGCTGGGCAAGCTCGACGCGCTCCCCTTCCGCCAGCGCGAGGGGCTGCTCTCGACCCTCCCTCTCGGCCTCAACGCCGTCGCCGCCTGGCGCACGCTCGACACCACCTCGCTCGCGCTGCTCTACCCCTTCTCGCCGCCCGACTTGGACACGCGCGGGGGCGACCTGCGCGGCATCGACCTGCGCGCCTCCTCGCCGGTCGTCTACGACCCCTGGGACGGCACCCACCTCAACGCCAACACCGCCGTGCTCGCACGCTCCGGGAGCGGCAAGTCCTTCGCGACCAAGCTGGGGGTGCTGCGCGGGATCTGCCGCGGCGTCGTCGCCTACGTGATCGACCCCGAGGGCGAGTACGCCGACATGGCGCGCGCGGCGGGCGGGCGAGTGCTCGCGCCGGGCGTCGAAGGCCAGGGCATGAACCCCTTCGTGATCGACTCGGGCGACGCCGAGGAGCTGTTGCAGCGCATCGGCAGCCTCAGGCGCCTGATCGAGGTGATGGTCGGCGAATCGCTGGGAGCCGAGCGCCGCGCCGCGCTCGACCACGCCCTCGCCGCCTACTACGCGCAGGAGCGGGGGCGCACCGGCTTCGGCGACTTCTTCGCGTTCCTCAAGGACGACGAGGCCGACGGCGATCCTGGCCTGGCGAAGCTCTTGCGCCCCTTCGCCACAGGCAGTCTCCGGCACCTGCTCTCGGACAAGGGCGACGACCTGCTCACGAACGAGGCGCTGGTGACGGTCTTCGACCTGCACCTGCTGGAGCCGGAGCTGCGCCCGGCCGCCACGATGGTCTGCACGGAGACGGTCTGGGCCGCCGCTGCGCGCGACCCGAGGCCGCGCCTGCTCGTCGTCGACGAGGTGTGGTCGATCATGCAGCACCCCGAGGGCGCCGCCTTCATGGTGAGTATGGCGAAGCGGGCGAGGAAGCACCGGCTGGGGCTCCAGTTCATCACCCAGGACGTGCAGGACCTCCTCTCCGAAGACCCCTCGCGCGCCATCACCGGCCACAGCGGGCGCGCCCTGCTCCAGAACGCCGCCTTCAAGCTCCTCCTCCAGCAGGACGCCGCCGCCATCTCGACGGTGGGCGACGCCTTCGACCTCCCCGAGGACCTGCAGCGCTGGCTGCTGTCCTGCCCGCGCGGCGACGGCCTCCTGCTCGCGCGCGGCAACCGCTTTCCCATCCGTATCGAGGCCACGCCCGAGGAGGCGGAGCTGATCGAGTGGCGGCCGGCCTCGCAGCGCGAGCGCGCCGCCGACCACGACGACCGATAGGGACACGGAGGACCAGGACCGATGACCACGACAGCACGCCCATAGCGCACCGCTCCACATCCATCACTCAACTCACCGAACAGGAGGACCCCGTGCGAAGCACGAACACCCACGACGAACGCCAACCCCACCCAAACCCAACCACGGAGAAAGGAAACCCCCTCATGCGATTCAACCCCTTCCACCAGTCCACTCCCACCGAGCCCGTGCTGCTGGCCGTGACGCCCCCGCGCACGGGCGAGCGCACGCTGCTCGGCGTCGAGAACCTGCTCGCGTCGATCGCCGTGCCCGAGCCCTTCTCGCTCGAGCTCACGGGCGACGCCTCGGGCGTCACCCTCATGGTCCGCTGCCTCGACGGCCAGGTCGTGCGCCAGCAGGTCGCGGCGCACTACCCGCAGGCCGGCATCCACGACGTGCCCCACGACGACGATCCGCTGCGCCTCGCCCCCGGCGAGCAGGCGTGGGCGATGAGCCTCCGGCCCGGAGGCCCCGAGTACGTGCCCCTGCGCGTCTTCGGGGACGACGACCTGCTCGACGCCGGCTCCGACCCGATCCTCGCCCTGCTCGGGGCGCTCGGCGAGGCGGAGGAGGGCGAGCGCGTCGTCGCCCGGCTGCGGCTGCGCTCGCTCGGTCCCGACTGGTCGCGGGGCCACCAGCAGCGGGCGCACGAACCGGCCCTGAAGGAGCGCACCGACTCCTACCAGATCAGCGAGTCGCGCCGTCACCGCGTCGAGATCGCGGGCCTGGCAGTCCTCGGCGTCGCGCTCGGCGGCTTCTTCCAGGGCTACCGCTGGTGGCAGGCGGGCGAGGAGTGGAAGACGGTCGCGCTTGGCGCGGGCGTCGCCCTCGCGCTCGGCGTTGGGGGCTGGGCGTGGGCGCGCTGGCAGGCGTCCCGCAACCGCGTCTTCGACCCGCGACTGATCGAGGAGAAGGTCTCGCGCCTCGCCTTCGAGGCCGAGATCGAGGTGACGGCCGTGCTGCCGCCCGGCGGCACGGAGGAGCGGGCGCGCGACCTGCTGGAGCCGGTGGCGGCCGCCTACCGCCACTACGACCATCCGGCGGGCGCGCGCCTGCACGCGGGCGAGGTGCGACCCGCCGTCCCCGACCCGGCCGCGCTCCACCCCACCCCGCCAGGCCTCCTGCGCAGCCGTGGCGTGCTCGGGGTGCGCGAGGTCGCGGCGCTCTGGCACCCGCCGGGGGCGAAGGACGAGACGCCCCTCGTCGCCCGCTCGGGGGCGAGGGTGCTGCTGCCGTCGGCGCACGGCGTCGCCGGCGGCGCGCTCGTGGGCACGACCACGGCGGGCGGCGCGAAGGAGATCCGCTTCCCCGGGGACCTGCTGCGCCGCCACCACCTCTACGTCGCGCGCACGCGCATGGGCAAGTCCACGCTCATGCAGCACCTCGTCGCGCACAAGCTGCGGGAGAAGGCGGAGGGCCGCGACGGCGACGCCATCGTCGTCGTCGACCCCCACGCCGACCTCGTGGCCGACATCCTCCAGCAGGTGCCCGAGTCCCTCGCGGGGCAGGTGCGGCTGCTCGACCTCGCGGGCGGCAGCGGCTACCCGGGCGTCAACTTGCTCGACACGCGCGTCTTCAGCGACCGCGACCGCACGGCGGACTCGGTCGTGCGCGTCGCGCGCGGCCTCTGGGAGCAGTGGGGACCGCGCATGCAGTCGATCCTCGAACAGGTCGTGAAGACCCTGCACGAGCACAACGCCCACCCCGCCACCGCCGCCGAGGAGCAGTACACGATCCTCGACGGGCTGCGCCTGCTCTCCGACGACCGCTTCCGCACCCTCGTGCTGAAGCGGGTGGGGGACGAGTTCCTGCTCGACTGGTGGGAGCGCGAGTTCAGGGGCTGGCGCCGCGAGTACCGCGCGGACGCGCTCGCGCCCGTGCAGACGCGGCTCTCCTACTACGCCTCCTCGCGGCGGGCGCGGGCGATTCTCGGGCAGCCCCGCTCCACCATCGACCTGCGCCGCACCATCCTCGACGGCGGCGTGCTGCTCGTCTCCACGGCGCAGGGCGCAGCGGGGAAGGACGTGGCCGCGCTCGTGGGGGCCTCCATCCTCAACCTCATCGACGCCGTCATCCGCGAGCAGGGCGAGCTGCCGCCACAGGAGCGCCGTGGCGCGCTCGTGGTCGTCGACGAGATGCAGTCCATGCCCGGCGTCGACTACGAGTCGATGCTGAGCGAGCTGGGCAAGTTCGGGGCATCGCTCGTGCTCGCCACGCAGAGCCTGGCGAAGCTCGACGACCTCTCGCCCACGATGCGCGACACGCTGCTCGCCAACATCGGCTGCCTCGCCGTCTTCCAGGTGGCGGGCTCGGACGCGCGCCAGCTCGTCTGGGAGCTGGACCGCGACCGCGTCTCCGAGGAGGACGTCGTCTCCCTGCCGGCGCACCAGGCCTACGTGCGCGCCACGGTGGGCACGGAGCGCATGCCCGCCTTCTCCATGGAGGTGCTCAAGCCCGAGGGCGGGAGCCCCGAGACGGCCGCGCACATCCGCGACGAGGCGTCGGCCTACCTGCTCAGCGAGGAGGAGATCGCGGCCCAGCGCGCCGAGGGGCGCAGGCGCGTCGATCTGTGGCTTGAGCAGATGGCGGAGGAAGACGGCAAGCAGGCCGGGGCATCCGGGGAAGGGGAGCGCGATCAGCCGGACGATGGCTCGAAGCGCAACCGGCGCCGCGGACGCCGTCGCGGCGAGGGCGGCACGACCGGGGAGGACGGCGCGTGAGGTCCGCCGTCAGCGAGGCGCACCTGCTCCGGCAGCTGGCGGAAACGCCGCTCTGCGACCGGCTGGACCTGGTCTCCCTCTCCGGCTGGTCGCGGGGCGCGGTTTACCCCGCCGTCGCCGCACTGGAACGGGAAGGGATGGTGGCGGCCATCCCCCACGCATCCACGCGTACCGCCCCCACCCGGCGCTACCTCCTCACCGCCGAGGGCGTGCGCCGCCTCGCCCGCGCGGAAGGGACATCCGTGGAACGGCTGCTCCACTCGCGGCCCGTCTCGGCGCGCTGGCGGCGCCTCCTTCTGGAGCGGCTCGACGGCGTGGCCGCAACCTACCGGCTCGCCTCGGCGATCGCCGGGGCGGCCTCCCCGATTCGCCTGCGCTGGTACCGGGCCTCGCCCATGGACGCGGCCATCGCCCTCCCGGACGGGCGCACCCTCGCCGTCGTCCGCCAGGGCCGCGCGACCGAACTCACCGCCTTCGCCAAGCGGCTCTGGCGGCTGCGCGAGGGGCCTCGCTTCGGGGCCTTCCTGCTGCTCGTCCCGGACCCCGTGCGGCTGCGCCACCTCGCCCGCCTGATGAGCGGCGCGCGCACGATTACCTTCCTCGCCCTCGAACGCGACGCAGCAACGGCGGGAGCCTCGGCACGCATCTGGCGCACGGCCTCCGGGTCGCCCCCGCTGTCGCTCACCGAGGTCCTCACCTACACGGCGAGCGGCGCGGCCTGGCCCGGCGAGCGACCGCTCGCGCACGTCACGCCTCCGCCCGCGCTGCCGGACCCCGGGGGCGGAGGCATCCCGCTCTGGATGTTGCCCTCCCTGCTGACGCCCTCGGAAAAGCGCGCCCTCGACCTGCTCGCCGACTGGCCCTGGATCACGCGCGAGCGCATCGCCGCGCTCCTGGGCGTGGGGCGCACGCGGCTGTCGGGCGTGCTGACGCAGCTGGAAGGCTACGGTCTCGTCCGCGCCGGGGGCGGCGACGGCCGGTTCCTGCTCTCCGACGACGGGCTCGCGCTGCTCGCGCGCCGCGACCGCGCCGCGGCAAGCGATGCGCGGCGGCGCTGGAGCGCCGCGCCGCTCGACCCGGACGCACCGCTCGACTGGCGCAACGTCACCGGCAGGCGCAGCCGCCAGCTGCTGCGCACGATCGACCACACCGCCGCCGTGCACGGCTTCATCGCGGCTCTGGCCGGGCAGGCCCGCGACGCGGGCTGGGACGTCGAGCAGCTCGACCCGCCCCACCGGGCGTCGCGCTACTTCCGCCACCACGACCTCCTGCACTCCGTCCACCCGGACGCCTTCGGCCTCCTGCGCCGCGAGGGGACGCGCTGGGCCTTCTTCCTCGAGTGGGAGCGCCGCGCCGTCAGGCCCTCGACGATGGCCGCCCGGCTCGCGCCCTACCTGCGCTACTACGCCTCGCAGCGCCCCACCGACGACCACGGGCTCCGCCCGGACGTGCTCGTCGTCTTCGAGGACGAACTCGCGGCGGACCACTTCCTGGGCGTGGCGCGCGCGGAGATGAAGCGCGCCCGCGTCGACCTGCCTCTGCGGGTCTCGCACCGGGCACTGCTTGAGCGCGAGGGACCGCTAGGAAGCGCTTGGCGGAGCCCTGCGGCGGCGGCGGTCAGCCCGCTAGAGCAACCAACGACCCGGCAGTAGCATTGTCGCACCCAGAGGCTGGCGGCAGATCACCGGCCACGATCCGTGCCCGGGGAGACAGCCGGCGGCGGCGGAACGGAGAAGAACACTGTGCCGGACCTCATCGCCGCGACGGCGACACCTACAAGCTTCACGTCAGCGTGCTCGAAGCACCCGGCCCGGTCTGCATCTGGCTGCAGGCCTCCAGGAACACCCACGGATACAGCTCCGACCACGCGCTGACCTGGGACGAGTGGGATCGACTCAAGGCCTGGGTGGAGCTCCAACGCGCCGAGGCGAACCTACCGCGTCCTGTAGACGACTAGCGGACTGGACCTGCTGAGCATCACGCTCAAACTTGCGAAACCATTTGGCGGTCTGAGCGAAGCAGTGGGCCAGGCGATCATCGAGGAACTCCTCCCGACCGAGGACGAGCGCGTCGAGGCTCGCGCCGTGCGGCAGTTGGTCCCTGATTCGCTTCTCAATGCTCGAAACCATAGTCCCAGCCTACCACGATCCCCAAACCTTGAGGCCGACGCGCGTGGTGCCCCGCACCGTCACGGAAGGAGATCACCCGCGCCCTCTCCGAGCTGCCCGTCGGCGCGTCCCGCACCGCACCCTGCACGAGCGCGAGGGAGACGCGGTCCTACCTGCGCGGGCCAATCACGTAGACTCGCTGGCATGCCCTCCGCGCAGCATGAGCAGTGGAAAGACGCCCTCCTAGACCTGCTCCGCCGGAAGCTGACGCGCTGCGTCTACTGCTCGTTCGGGCTTCGCGACAACCATCCCCCCGCGCACCTCCACGAAGAGCGCTCGATCGCCTCCCAGTTCATCACGTGGACGTGCCGTTCCGCCGGAGACGACCACCTCTTCGACCTGCTCGCCGGCGCCGCCGACGCCGTTGCCGAGCGGCGCCTGCCCCTCGCGGACGGGAGCTACTGCATACCCGACATCACCATCCTCGACGCGCGCGGCGAGCCCACGGCGCTGCTCGAAGTCCAGCACACACACGCGCCGGAGGGCTCGCTCATCGCCGCCCGCGAGCGCGACATCCCCCTCTTCGTGGCGCTCGCGCCGGCGGACTGGATGATCGAGCCCGCGTTCCCCCCGCCAGAAGCCGGGGGTCACACGGATGTGGATCGCGCCCTGCGCGAGTTGACGGACGCGTTCTACCGCTCGCCGGGAAGCGATCTCGACCGCCGCTCCGCCTACTCCACCGTCGTGGACGATGACGGCCGCCTCGCGTCCGGTCGCTTCGTCGGCTCGGCGCCCGGCGCCGGGGACCGGCCCCCGTTGCACGGCCACGCGATCCAGGCCCTGAGCTGCACCTGGTCGTGTGATCGCGCCCACGACGCCCTGAGGAGACAGTGGGCCGCGCGCTGAGCGCGCGAGCGCCCGGCGCTGCGCGGCATCGCCACCGGGTTCCCGTGCAGGCGACGTGCAACCGCAGCGGACGTTCCCCCTGTCAGCGGGCCGATACATGCCGCGAAACGGGAGTTCTATGCTGGTACCAGGCTGGACCGCCGAGGAGCACCGCTGTGAGCGACGGCTATCGCTGGAAGGCGCTCGGAGCGCGCATCCGCGAGGCTCGCGTCCGCGCCGGCCTCACCCAGAAGCGCCTCGCCGAGCTCGTCGGCGTGCGCGCCCACACCGCCTGGTGCTGGGAGGCGGGGCGGATGCGGCCGCAGCGCGAGAACCTGGTCGCGATCGCCCACCACACCGGTACGACCCCCGAGCAGATCGAGGGCCGCGACGCCGCCGAAGCGCAGGTGCTGAGGGAGGCGGAGCGCGCCTTCCGCGACGCCATCGAGGGCCTCCCGACGGAGGACATCGCCTCGATCCGCAACTACATCCGCTTCCTCAAGGCCGAGCGCCGCAGGCGCGAACGCGACCTGCGCTGACCGCCCGGCGGCTCCCCAATCGGGCTCCACGGCGGCCCGCTACGCCGCGCGCCCGCCGCTCGGGGACGGCGCTTCCTGCTCGCGATCCTCGGCGGCGAGCGCCCGGCCCGCCGCCGTCAGCCTGATCGAGCGCGCGATGCGCGGCGCGCGCCGGATCAGCCCCGCCTCCTCGCAGGCCCGCAGCCAGTGCGCCGTGTGCGAGGTGGAGACGAACCCGGCTCCCCGCATCACGTCGCGCACGCTCGGCGCGTAGCCGTGCGCCGCCTGGTGGCGGGCGATCGCCACGACCACCGCGCGCATCCGCTTCCTTCGGACCCTTGAAACCCTCATGAGTCTTCTCCCGTACTGAACGAGCCGGCCCGGTCAGCGCCGCGTGGCGACGACGGGCGGCGTTCTTCTCGTTGCGTGCACGCGCCCGCCGCATCCGGCAGCAGGCACTGCAGCAGTCCGCGTTCGAGCGCGAAACGGAACAGCCGGTAGAGGTGGCCGGGGCCGGGCGTCGTGCCCTTGCGCCAGCGCCGCAGCGTCCGCGCCTCCACGCACAACGCCCGCGCCAGCGCGCGACGGCTCAGGCCCGTCTCCAGGCGCAGGCGCTCGAGGCGCTCCGGGAAGTCGGGCGGGAAGCGCGAGGGCTCGACGCGGTAGACGTGGCGCTGGGGGCGTCCCACTCAGCGCCTCCGCTCCGGGCGCACGACGATCAGCTCCTCGTCGAGCAGCTCCCCAAGGCCCTCAGGCACCCGTGTCGCGAAGCGCACGAGCGAGAGCATCGCGCCGCCGCCGGGGGAGGCGCCCCGCCGCCAGCGCCAGAGCTGGCGGGGGGCGACGCCCATGCAGGCCGCCATCCGCTCCCAGGGCAGCCCCGTCCGCTCCCTAACCGCCTCAAGCCGCTCCGCGAAGTCCTCGGGCAGGAGCGCCACGCCGGGCGGGA
>MKWU01006871.1_pt1 | contig 11239 bp, 6 predicted proteins | sample 809101 | NCBI WGS metagenome assembly MKWU01 (sample SAMN05860141, study PRJNA318959) | sponge metagenome | host: Aplysina aerophoba | place: Slovenia: Piran, Adriatic Sea, Gulf of Piran | collected 2013-05-07
AGCCAATCGGGTGAGCGTCCCGAGCCTGCAAGCGACGATCTTTCATCAGTTGGGCATTGATCACAAGAAATTGACATACCTTCACGAAGGCCGTGAGCAAACGCCGACCGACGCAACGGTGACCGGTGGCGAAGTCGTGCCCGACTTGATCGACAACCCGGTTTACAACTCGCCGGCGGAAGCAACCGCCTGAGATCCCTTTCATGCGAGAGTTCCGAAAACTCGTCGTCATACTGAGTTGTTTTGCCACCGCCGCCGCCGCTCAGGCGCCTCGCTTCGAACGTGACGTCTTGCCGATCGTCACCGCCAAGTGTCTGAGCTGCCATGGCGGCAATTCGATGGTCGGGCTGGACCTGAGGACGGCGGCCTCGCTGTTCAAGGGCAGCCACAACGGCCCGGTATTGGTCAAAGGTTCACCCGAAGAAAGTCTTCTCTATAAAAAAATCTCTAGCCGGATGATGCCTCCGGAAGCCTTCAACCGACCGTTGACGGAGGCTGAGATCGAAACGATCCGGTCGTGGATCGAAGGGGGTGCGCTGTCGGACGCCCGTGAGGAGATCATTCTTTCCGAGCAGGAGATCGAGAAGTTCAATCACGAGGCGCTGCCGGTTCTGAAAACTCATTGTGTCGGCTGTCACGGCGGCGGGGAGCCGATGGGCGGGCTGGATCTGCGCTCGCTCGCCTCATTGCTGAGAGGGAGCCAGAACGGTCCGGTGATCGTGGAAGGATCAGCGGACGCCAGTATCCTGATTCGCAAAGTTTCGGCGGGTGCGATGCCTCCTCCCGGCATGGGACCCCGCGTTGACAAGAAGGATTTGGATCGGCTGCGCCACTGGGTGGACACGTCGACTTTCGCGTTGCGCGCTGACAAGGCGGGTGCGGAGCGCGAGACGTTCACGGAGAAAGAGGCGCCGCCGATCACCGATGAGGATCGGCGTTACTGGGCCTTTCGCAAACCCCGGAAGCATCCGGAGCCGGCGGTCCGCGAAAGGAAGCGCCTGCGCACGCCGATCGACGCGTTCGCATTGGCGCGGCTGGAGTCGGAAGGCCTCGGCTTTTCTCCCGACGCTCCCAGGGAGGTCTTGCTGCGTCGGGCGTTCTTCGACTTGATCGGGCTGCCCCCGAGCCCCGAAGAGATCGACGCATTCATGTCGGATACGGCGCCCGGAGCGTACGAGCGGCTGATCGGCCGCCTGCTGGACTCGCCCCACTACGGCGAACGTTGGGGGAGGTATTGGCTGGACGCGGCGGGCTACATCGACACGAGTGGCTTCGACAACGACATTCCGACGATCAATGTATTCGAAGGCATGTGGCGATACCGCGACTATGTCGTCAAGGCTCTGAACGACGACAAGCCCTATGACCGCTTCGTCACCGAGCAGATTGCCGGCGATGAGCTCGTCGACTGGCGCAATGCCGGGACCTATTCGGATGAGACGGTGGAGGCGCTCGTCGCAACCGGTTACTTGCGGACGCCCTTCGATCGAACGGACCCCGACATCACGAACTTGTTCAAGGAACGCCACGACGTTTTGTTCGGCTTGATGGAAAAGGTATCGACAAGCCTGATGGGTTTGACGCTCGGCTGTGCGCGTTGCCACAGCCATCGCTACGATCCGATTCCGCAGCGTGACTATTACCGCTTCTTCGCGTTGTTCACGCCGGCCTACAACCCGATGGATTGGAAGCAGCCGAAGTTCCGCTACCTGCCCGACGTTGCCAAGCCCGAGCGGGAAGAGATCGATCGTCACAACGCTGAAATCCAGAAGCCCCTCGATAAGCTCGAAGAAGAGCTTGCCGATCTGCGAATGCCCTACGAGGACTTGCTTCTCGACAAAAGGCTCGAGGCTCTCCCGGAGGAAATCCGCGCGGATGCGAAGGAGGCGGTGCGAGCGGACGAAGAGAAGCTCACCGACGTTCAGAAGTACCTTCTTGAAAAATTCGGCGAGAAGCTGGAAGTAACGCCGGAGGAAGTGACCGCGCTTCTCGAGAAGAACGAGCCGCACCGAGCTGAGCAAGAAAGAATCAAGCGCCGCATCGCCACGCTCGAGGGCTACCGGCGCAGCTACGGAAAGATCCAGGCGCTCTGGGACGTGGGTCCGCCGCCGGCAACGCGTTTGCTGCAACGGGGCGCGGTGGAGTCCCCGGGTCCGAAAGTGAAGCCCGGATTTTTGGAAGTATTGTCGAAACTCGGTGAATCCGATGCCGATCGACCGGCTCAAGCAAAGGGTGAGACAAGCGGCTATCGCCTCGCTCTGGCTCAATGGCTGACAAGCCCGGACCATCCGCTCACGGCGCGCGTGGCCGTGAACCGTGTCTGGCAACATCATTTCGGAGCCGGTATCGTCGCCACTCCCGAGAATTTTGGAAAGCTGGGGGCGCAACCGACCCACCCGAAGCTGCTGGATTGGCTGGCCGTCGACTTCATGCAAAACGGCTGGAAAATGAAGCGATTGCACCGGCTGATCATGACTTCGACGGTGTATCGTCAGTCCTCACGCCAGACGGACGAGGCTCATGCCGCCGCGAAAGCACGTGATCCGCTGAATAAGCTGCTGTGGCGTATGAACATGCGGCGGCTCGAGGCCGAAGCGGTGCGAGACTCCGTGATCGCCGTCAGCGGAAGGCTGGACCCGACAGTCGGCGGGCCCGCCATCCTGATCGAGCACGACGCGAGGGGACTGCAGTCGGTCGACCGCAACGACCCCACTCCGAACGCCGATCGGCGTCGAAGCTTGTATGTGCTGGCGAGACGCAACTATCCGCTGAATTTCCTGGAAGTGTTCGATTATCCGCTGATGCAGACCAACTGCAACCGGCGCATCAACTCAGCGACGCCTCTGCAGTCGTTGACGCTGATGAACGACGAGTTCGTGTTGCAGCACGCCGAGCACATCAAAAACCGCGTGAACGATCTGTCCGGGACCGCGTCGATCGAGAGGAAAATCGAAAGCGCCTACCGCCTTGCCCTGGCGAGAAAACCGAATGCCATGGAAATGGCGATCTCGCGGGATCACCTCACGAAGCAGCGGGACCTTTATCGGAAATCGAACTTCGCCGGCGAGAAGGCATCTGGAAAGGCGCTGGCGAGCCTGTGCCAGATGCTTCTCGCGAGCAACGAGTTCCTGTACGTGGAATAGTTGCCGTCAGTTGGTTCAGTCGCTGCCGGGTTTCGAATTCCCGTCGGATGGGACAACGCCGTATTCCTCCTCGGCCGTCTGTCGATGGTAATAGCCGAGCTTGAGGTCTTCGGCGACCAGGTCGGGCGACCGTTTACGGGGGTCCCCGAAACCACCGCCGCCGGGTGTCTCCAAACGAAGCGCGTCACCGGCGGACATGCTGACCCCTTCGTCCTTGGTCAGGTGTTCCGGGGTGTACTCGCGGCCACCGAGCACGAACGTATGACGCGCCGGCCGCGCGGGCTTGCCGCCGAACACGCCGAAGGGTTGAAAACGTCCCCGGTCGCCCAGCAGAGATGCCGAGGCGTCGCCTCGTCGAAGCTCGAACTCGAACACGACGCCCAGGCCGCCTCGGCGGAGTCCGGCTCCTCCCGAGCCTTCGCGGATTGCGTACTGCCGGAAGAGAACCGGATAGTGTGATTCGAAAATCTCCAGTGCTTGTGTACGAGCGACGGCGAGCGTTGGATTTCCATTGATGAGGCCGTCGGTCAGGTAGTTTCCACCGTATCCACCGCCGATGAACGAGTAGAAGACATAGTAGCCGCGCTGCGGGTCGCTGCCACCGACGGCGAGGTTCGTCACCGTGCCCATCGGACCTGCGTAGGCCTTTTCGGGGAGCGCCTGTCCGAGCGCTCCGAGAATGACGTCGATCATGCGCTGGCATACCTCCGCGGCGCACCCGGATACGGGACGCGGTTCCTGCGCGTTGAGGAAAGTCGTCGTCGGAATGTCGAACGTGAAGGGTCGGAAACAGCCGGCGTTGATCGGCACATCAGGAAATACGTGCTTGAAACCGATGAACACCCCGGCCATCGTTGTGCTCAGCACACTGTTGAGCGGCCCTCGGCACGGCGGACTGCTGCTGGAAAGATCGACGTGCACGGAACTGCCGTCGATGGTGAGCCGTAGATCAATGGTCAAGGCCGCCCAATCGACGCCATCGCTGTCGATGTGTTCCTGAAACGTATACGTGCCGTCGGGAATAGCCTCGATGTGCGCCCGCATCAGCCGCTCGGAGCGATCGCTCAACTCATCGATCGCCGTGAAGAGCGTTTCCCGTCCGTGGCGGTCGATGAGTTGAGTCAGCTTCTCGGCCCCCGCATGCAGCGAGGTGACCTGAGCAATGATGTCCCCTTGGCGCTCGCGCGGCACGCGCACGTTGTGGAGGATGATATCGAGCACTTCCTGATTCAATGTGCCGCGTTTGAACAGGGCCAACGGAGGCAGCCGCAGCCCCTCCTGGTAGATCTCGGTCGCGTGGGTGGAAAAGCCCCCGGGAACTCTGCCGCCGATATCGGGCCAATGACCGCTGTTGGCCAAAAATGCGGTCAACTCGCCGCGATGGAAGTATGGCTTGACCATCTTGACATCCATCAGGTGCGTGCCGCCGAGGTATGGATCGTTGACGATGTAGACATCGCCGGGGGCGATGTCGGTGATGCGGCCGATCACAGAGCGCACCGTATGCTCCATCACGTAGATGAAGTTCGGCAGCCCGCGAGGCCCCTGGATGATCACCTCTCCATTCTCTTTGTCGTAGATGCCGCTGGCGCGGTCGAAGCCGTCGGAGATCACCGGAGAGAAGGCCATCCTTTCGAGCGTGGCGTCCATCTCGTCGGCGACCTGTTCCAAGCTTCCTCGGATGACCGCCAACGTCAGCGGATCGATACGGTCCGCCATCTTAAAGCAGCCTCACTACGAGATTGCCGGTGCCGTCCACCTGGGCTTGTGTTGAGTCATCCAGCCAAACCGTCGTGTCATGTTGCTCGATCACCGCAGGGCCTTCCAGTTCCGCCCCTCGGGACAGGGCGGCGCGCTCGTAGGTCGGGCATTCGATCCACTCGCCGGCCGACCAGACCCGCCGCATGCCCTTGAGGGCTGAGGCCGGAGGATTCTGACAGCTCGGCATCAGATCTTTCATCGCATACTCCGCCCGGATGCCGATGACGGTTGTTCGCAGATTCATCAAGCGGACCGGCAGTTCCTCGAGCAGTGTGTCCAAACCGCAAAACTGGTCGCGGGAGGCCCCGAAGCGCTCCAGATAGGCATCGCGAAACGCGGCTCGAATCCCCGGGAGTGACAGGTCGCCGGCCGGCAGCCCGATGCGGAGCTGGTGGGTTTGGCCTTCGTAAGAGAGTTCAGCTTCGCGCAGCACATGGATTCGGGAAAGAGCGACCTTCTCTTGGTTGAGAAAGTGCTCCCCCTCGGCCTGCTGCGCCTCCAGTTGCGCGGTCACTTCATCGCTTGTAAGATCCGTCAACCGCCGGTTCACCATCGCGACATAGTCCCGCTGCAAGTTTGCGATCGCGCAACCCCAAGCGGAAAGAACGCCCGGGTAGTAGGGCACCAACCCGATCTGAGCTCCTGTCTCGCGCAAGAGATGGCTGATGAAGAGGGGACCCGCTCCGCCGAATGAAAAAAGAGCGAAGTCGCGGGGATCGTAACCGCGGTCGATTGAGATGCGGCGGATGCTGCCGATCGTGCGATTCGCTGCGACCGCCAGGACAGCTTCGGCAGCGGCTTCCGTCGATAGCCCAAGCGGTTCGCCGAGGACTTTTGCGATTCCCTGGATTGCGCGCTCCACATCGAGCGATCCTCCCGCGATGCGGTAATACGGATTGATCCGGCCAAGCACTGCCTGGGCGTCGGTCACGGTCGGATCCTCGCCGCCGCGTCCGTAGCAAATCGGCCCGGGCTCCGCACCCGCGCTCTTGGGTCCGACTTGCAAAATACCGCCTTCGTCGATCCGGGCGATACTGCCTCCTCCTGCTCCGACGGTCTGAATATCGATCATCGAGAGCATCACCGGTATGCCGAATTCGATCTCTCGCCCACTTGAAAAAACAGGCTTGCCCTCGACGACGAGTGACACGTCGAGGCTTGTCCCTCCCATGTCGTAGTTGATCAGGTTGTGGAAACCACTCTCCATGGCTATTTCGGCGGCGGCGATGACACCTGCGGCCGGTCCCGAGAGAACGGTGTTGACGGGCCTCTCGCAGGCCGAAACGGCCCCGACCGTGCCCCCGTTCGACTGCATGACGAGAAGGTCCCTCTCGTAGCCTTTCTCGCTCAAGTACCCGTGCAGACGCGTGAGATAGCGGCTCATGACCGGCTGCACGTAGGCGTTGACAACGGCGGTCGAGGTTCGCTCAAACTCACGAAAGAGAGGAAGCACCTCCGACGAGGCCACTACAAAGAGGTCCGTCCAACGTTGTTGAAGAAGTTGTCGTGCATGCTGTTCGTGGGCCGGGTTGGCATAGGAGTTGAGAAAACTCACAACGACCGCTTCCACCCCTTCCGCGACCAGGTTCTCTGCGGCCGAGATAAGCTCATCCTCATCGAGAGGCGTGACGACCTCTCCCTCGGCGGATATCCGCTCGGTGACTTCGAGCCGCTGATAGCGGGGGATGAGCGGGCGATAGTCCCCCGTAAGGCCATAGAGATGAGGACGGTCGCGGCGTCGAAGCTCCAGGATGTCGCGGAACCCTTTGGTGGCAATCAGGCCGCACTTGCAGCCGTTTCGCTCGAGAATGGCGTTCGTCGCGACCGTGGTTCCATGTATGACGAGTTGAAGATCAGCGGGGTCGACCGCGAGAGACATCAAACCTTCCAGGAAGCCCTCGGAGGGATCTCCTGGAGTTGAACCGACTTTCCCGGTCCGCAGTATCTTGCTTGCCGGATCGAGTATGACGATGTCCGTGTAGGTCCCGCCGATATCGAAGCCGCCAATCATTTCCAAGAGCAAGCAGACGGCCCGGCAAACAGTGTTACAGGTACCGGCGGATCATCCTCGCCGAGGATTCTATCATTCATGTGCCTGGGCCGGGCTCGGATTCGGTCCCGCCAGCCCAGCCTGTATTTCTCACCACGCGGCGAGGCGAAGTGCGTGAGAGGGCCGTCAGTACGAGGCTTGCGCCGCTTGGCGCGCGCAGGCGTACTTCACAGTACATCGAGCACGGCAAGCAAGCGCAACGAAGTCATGGCGGTCGTATTGCGTGCTTCGGCCGTCGGGTGGTGAGAAATGCAGGCCTGGTCGGGTCTGCTACCTTATCTGCATGCAAAGACGAGCACGCCGTGAGTTATTAGGATTCGCGCCGGGGGCGGCTCCGGCTGTTCATCCCGAAACGGGGCTGCCGATGCGAGGCAGAGGCCCGGAGGTCTATACGCGGGTCGGCGGCCGACCGTACATCAACTGTACGGCGATAACCACCATCCATGGCGGTTCGGCTCAGCGGCCCGAAGTCATCGAAGCGATCCGCCAAGCGTCCTACTATCACGTGAACCTCGACGAACTCATGGCGGCCGTGGCCCCCCGGATCGCCGAACTGCTCGATGCTGAAGCCGCTCATGTCAGCTCCGGTGCGGCCGGTTCGGTTACCTGCGCGACACTTGCCTGCATTGCGGGCGGTGACCCCGAGAAGATCCAACAAGTGCCCGATACGCGGGGCCTGAAGAACGAAGTGGTGATTCCCAGTTGGTCTCGCATCGTCTATGACCAGGCGATCCGCTCGGTGGGAGCACGCATCGTTGAAGTGACGACCGCCGAGGATCTCAAGAAGGCTTTCGGGCCAAAAACGGCCATGGCTGCCGGGTTGATTCACATGGGCGAGATGGGCAACCCGTTCTCGCTGGAGGAATATGTCGCGGCGGCTCACAGGAATGCCGTCCCTGTGCTGATCGATGCGGCCGACGGTACGCCGCATCGCCCGAACCCCTTTCTGCGGCGCGGAGTAGATCTTGTCGCTTACAGCGGCGGCAAGATCGTAAGAGGTCCCCAGACAGCGGGGCTTTTGCTGGGGCGCAAGGACTTGATCGCAGCGGCATTCACTAACAGCGCTCCGCACCACACCTTCGCGCGTGCCATGAAGGTCAGCAAGGAAGAGATCATGGGGCTGCTCGCGGCGGTGGAAGCACTGGCGAGCAAGCCCGACCGTTCCGAGGAGGATGAGTTGTGGCGGACCTGGTATCGCTACATCATCAACAGCGTGTCGCAGGTCCGGGGTGTGACGGGCCGGATAACGGAAGGTAAGGTTGAAGGCAACTACGTTCGGATGAGGATCGACTGGGACCCGAAGTTGATCGGGATGACTTCGGGCGAGGTTGGAGAGTTGCTCTTGAGCGGCAAGCCGCGCATCCGGGCGCACGCGGGCGGTCAAGGGCATTCGCTCGGAATTCGTGCGGCCGCGCTCTATCCGGGCGATGAGAAGCTTGTCGCCGAAAGGCTGTACGAAATCTTCAGCCACGCGCCAGGGCCAAAACCGCCCCCACCGGAAAAACCTCCGGCTTCGATCGACGTGTCGGGTCACTGGGATGTGCGGATCGAGTACTCGGTCGGTTCCACTCGCCACAAGTTTTTCCTGGCGATGGAACAGAGTCAACTGAACGGCGAACACACAGGCCGCATCGCCAGCGGCCCGATCCGAGGCCGAGTGAGCGGTCATGAGTTCGATTTCACGAGCTCGGCCCGCTACGAGGGAACATCACTGCGGTACCGCTTTAGCGGACGCGCTTCGGGTGAGCACATGTCCGGTGAAGTTGATCTCGGTGAGTACGGAACGGGAAGCTGGGAGGCGCATCGAGTAAGCTCCTGATTATTGCTGTTATTCCACGCAGACCCGCCGAGAGACTGATTTTTCATTGCTCGCGGCTTGGCGTTCCCGCTAGCGGATGGTTCGGCATCTTCCCCGCCTCGGACGATGTGAGTCCCATGAGGAGCTGATGAAAGCCGTGATCGAAAGCAGCCAGACGCCGCTTGACCCAAACCGGTTGCCAAGCGTTGGGTGCCGCCAGCCTCGTTAAACTCTGCTCGTCACCATCCCTTCCAACTGCCATCCGCATTTCGGTACTGGCGATACGACATGCTTTCGTCATAGGGAAGTTGGGCTATGTGCTCTTCCTTGACACCGACTCCCAATCCCGGCCGGTCGTTGAGTTCAATGAAACCGTTCTTGAACTCGAAGTCGTGATCCACGTATTCGCCAAAACGCTGCATCCAGTATCCCGAAACCTCCTGGATCAGGAAATTGCTGACGACGGCGTCCGCCTGCAGCATGGCGGCGAAATGAATCGGCCCCCCCGCATTATGAGGAGCCATGAGCATTTGGGCCTCCTCGGCCAGGGGCGCGATGTGAACGAAGTTGGTGATACCGAAGCTATGGCTCACGTCAGGCTGGAGAAAAGCGCACGCGCGAGCATCCACGACCTCTTTGAACTCTCGATAAGCAAACAGCTTCTCGCCGGTCGCAATAGGAACAGGACTCTTGGATGAGACCTCCTTGAGCACATTTACGGAGCCCACCTTGACAGGCTCTTCCAAAAACAGGGGGCGGTAAGGCGCAACCATCTCTGCGAAGGCGATGCTGAACTCCGGACTCGGGCTTCCGTGGGTGTCGAGCATCAGCTCGACATCGGGACCGACCTCTTCGCGAACCGCTTTCACAATCGCCACGGAGTGCTTGAGGGCCTCGTAGTCCATCGGCCATGTCCGCGATTCCAGAGGATTGCCCTTCAACCCGCGAGCGCCCCTGTCGACGGCTTCACGTGCGCCGCGGCGAGCCAGCTCCACGGATTCGAAATTGATGCCTCCGTTGTAGATCTTGATGCGGTCCCGCTGCTTGCCGCCCAGGATTTGATAAACAGGAACACCCCAGACCTTGCCGGCGATGTCATACAGCGCCATGTTGACGGCTGCGATGGCAGTGCCGATGACCGGTCCGCCTTTCCACGGCAAACGGTTCGTGATGTCGTTGCAGATGGTGACGACATCCAACGCAGAGCGGCCCAGAAGCAGCGGCTTCCATTCGTGCAGGGTGGCCTCGATGACGGGTGACAGCCACTCGATACTCCCCTCACCCCAGCCGTCGATCCCTTGATCCGTCTCGACTTTGAGAAACAACCAGGTCTTGAACGGACTCGATACCGCTTGGCGATTGCTGGGGTCACGGATCGCCTGTCCCGTCGCCACGTTGAACTTGTAGGTTTTGATCCCGGTAATCTTCGGAGCATCTCCGTATTGGGATGAAGCGCTGGCGTTCCCTTGGGCGGCCCTGGACGCTGTGGAGCCCGCGGCGCCAAAGAGACCCGTGGCCAGGGTTCTCAGAAAATACCGCCGATCCCACGAAGCAAATTTGTTCCTCATCTCGTTTCCTCCAACATCTATCCGTCTTCTTGACGTCGGCCCGGAAGCCCGTCCGAGCCCCACCGCAAGCCTAGCAGGACAAGGCTCCACAAGGCTCAGGCAACTGCTCGGGAGTCGCTTTCTTCGACACCAGCCAATGATCAGCCTGCAGCAGTCCCTCGCAAGCTTCGCTCGATAGAAAGATGTCGGACCACGGGCAAGACCTTTGGAGAAGAAGTTACATGCGATCAATTGTCTTCAGAAGACAACGCTGTAACTCAGACCGGGGTCCCTGCCTCGGATCAGGAGGAAGGAAATGTTGTGGCTCTTGAGCGAGACGTTGAACGTCGGATGAACATGAACTCCATCGAAGATCAGGAGTGACGTAACGCTCTCGGAGAAGCCGACGTTGAGTCCGCCGATCGGACGCACTTTACCCTCGTAGGTCCCGTATACAACGCCACCATAGGGGGCGATCGGAAGACCGGTCTCGCGTTTCAGATTTTTGCTGAGGGTGGCGTAGAAGGCTTGTCCGGACGGCGTACCGATGCGGTCTGAACTGGTGCCCACAACCAGCGCCGGACGATTGCCCGTCTCCCGAATTGCAAGGAGATTCGCAAGTGGGCTTACTCTGCCGGCCCGCGGATTGTATTCCACTCCTGCGGAGAATCGCGAAGTGAGCCAATAGGTCAGAGTCGTCCTCACGCTGGCGCGGTCGATCTGATTCGCTACCCAACGAGCTCCGAATGTCCAGCGTTTTCCAAGTTCGTGTCCCGCCCCGCTGACCGCGCGGCCTTCTCCCGGTCAAGTCGGTCAACTGGGCACCAGGGAGGCGCTCTCCATAGCTACCACTGCATGCTGATGCTCTTCCTCTCTATCGTGGTGGCTGTGTTCGTCGTTCCGTGGCTGTTGACGATCCACGAGCCGAGGCGGCGGATGG
>MKWU01006872.1_pt1 | contig 11239 bp, 10 predicted proteins | sample 809101 | NCBI WGS metagenome assembly MKWU01 (sample SAMN05860141, study PRJNA318959) | sponge metagenome | host: Aplysina aerophoba | place: Slovenia: Piran, Adriatic Sea, Gulf of Piran | collected 2013-05-07
GAGAACCCTCTGCTGCCCACCATCCTCTCGTCACTGAAGGAAGTAGCCAAGATCGATGCAGAAGTGTTTGAAGGAGATGTAGATTCTGTCATTAATAAAGAATTTGCAGTGAAGAAAGTTCTCAGGAGGGATGAAACAGTAAGTGACACAGTGAATGATACATGAAATGGATTGTTTGTGTGTATACAGACATACAGTTTCTCAAACAGCTTCCCAAGCTCTGTCTGGAACCTCACTCTTTCTCCCCAATCCAGCAGTTTCCTGAGTCTCAGCCTAGTTCCTTCATTCCTTACCTCCTTCTTTCGTCGAGTCCATCTTAGATTCACCTTCATAAGGACCAAGTAGTGATCGCTTCCTGCTTCCGCTCCTCGTATGACCTTAACATCTGCCACGGTTTGTCTAAGGGCCTTTCTTACTGCAAAATAGTCAATGATAGTACGCAGGCCCCTACCCCTGCACTCCCATGTGTACTTATGGATATCTTTGTGTTCAAAACACCCATTCATGATTGTCAGGCCATTTGTAGCACAGGTCCCAATAAATCTCCTACCATTGTCATTCTGTGTATCCTCTCCATGCCTCCCTATCACTTCTTCCCAGGTCTCCATATCTCTTCCCACCCTTCCATTCAAATCCCCCATCAATACTAACCCATCATCCTTCTTCACTTTCTCCAACACACCCTCCAAACTTGCGTAGAATTGGTCCTTCTCCTCTTCCTCGCTGTCTTCAGTTGGCGCATACACTTGTATGAAAGTGGTCCACTTCTTCTTGAAAAGAATTTGCGCCTTTACCGGTCTTTCACTCACGCACTGCCATTCCTTCAGACAGTCTCTCATTTCGCCCGCAATAATTAGCGCTACGCCACCTTTTGCTCTCCCTTCTGTAACACCCACATCGCCAATCTCCTTTTCCCCGCATCCCTTCAAATGCGTTTCGCTCACCCCTAAGACGCTCAATCGGTACTTCTTCATCTCTTCGATCACTTCCTGTTCCTTGTTCTTCAGTGTTCTAACGTTCCAAGTCCCTACCCTAGTGTATTGCCTTCCTATTTTGCTACTAATGCTGGCCGTTGCCATCCCCTCGGTAGGCCGTCAATCACGACAATAACCCGACGCGAAGATCATCTAGCCGCCAATTTGTTGCTGCACTTCTCTTTGCCCTGTCCATTATCTCTTTATATTTCTTCCGCAAGGCCTTCAACTTCGCTTGACACTGCTGTACGGTACGTCAAAACCCTTGCCGCCCCAACTCCTCCACAGTCTGCACGGACCCGGCATCATTGCGGACGGCTCCCGATAGCTGTCGCTGAATAGTGTCCTGGCCCCAGTCCATGTCCATGTTCAACAGTGCCCTACTGGGCCTGATGCTCCTGATCTGTGCATTTCATTTTGTGGAGGCTTTAACGTGTGCACTTTGTGCACTGATGGTGGTTGTTACTGGCTACATCTAGCATTGGTGGTAAAATGACTAGCTTCATATGGAATGTACACCATTGTAATTGCATTATACCTTTCTCTACAGGATGAAAACACTCCCTTTTGCCCGAGTTGTATTAAGTCCAATTTCTTACATGTCCTTGTGGTTGTTCAAGTGGAGCACCCAAATAGCACTGATACTGTTTACAAGGTAAGACTAGAAGTTGACTTGTGCTGTTGTTAACTGTGGTCAGGTCACTGTATGATCATGCGTTGATAGACATTTGCAGTGTCAGAGTATCTGGTTAGTGCAACTTGACATTTTCTTCCCTAGATTTTCATGCGTTCAGGTGTCACAAAGCAGCAGGAATTGCATGTGCTCTGTCGTGCACTGAAATGTTGTCATCAGTGTTGTGCACATCACCATAGATTACTACTTTAGGCTTGAATTAAAAGTCACGTTTTTGAAGTGACAACTACAAAAGGACACATAATCCTCAAATTGTCTTTGAACTCTTATGCCCTGTAAACTCTGCAATGACCTTCTCTGGGATACCAGAGGCAAACATTCTTGTGGCTGCTGTGTTCTAAGACTGTGGTTTGTGTAATGATTGCACAATCCAGCAAGCTCAGACAAATGTGGCATCATCATCTTCAGTGAATCCACACCCATTGGAGTGGTTTTGTTTCATGGCTTTCCTGTGTCAATTGGTGCTTCTGGAAGAGGCTGCAGGTAGAAAATCTTTGTGTTTGATGGTAACTTTGATAGATACAGATCTAGGATGCGATCTGGATATTTGTCAAATTCTGGTCACATGTGCTGGACTCCTTGGGTTGTCCACCCCCGAAACACCACTCTCCCACATTTGGATGTCATCCTCAGGGCAAATCACAGCAGCATGCTTCTTAGTGGCTCCAATGCCTTTCTTCCTCAGCAATACACAGAAGGTGTCCAAAGTGTTGTGCAAGTCATGAAATCTAAGATCCGCCTTATCTTAGCAAGCTAAATCCCACCTTGTTCGTTGTCGTCTGTCTTTGAAAGGCAGGAAGGAGTGCTCGAATTGTGGAAGGCGGATACTCTTCCCCGTTTTTCTTCCTTGTCTCCTAAACAAAATGTACATCCACCTGCAGACAAAGTCGGCATCCTTGCAGAGCTATTCATCTGGCACTTGCTCTTCTGCACAACTCCTGTGATGATCCATCCACTGCTGAAGATTGCTCAGTGCCCAGTCATCAGCCACTTTGGTATTAACTGGGACTACACCCTTGGCAGCAATGGACTGCTGTTCTTCTGTGACACATGCCCCAAAGCAATTGTGATTCTTCATGTAAAATGAAGGAGTAGTGTTCTTGTCACGGGCTACTGCTGCAGCTATTCGCTTCATCTTTCTTTCACTGTGAGAATGCATGGCAAGGTCAAATGGAGTCAGCCAATCAGCTTGCAGATGATGCAATGGAACCAAATTAGCAGGAGGTCGCAATGGAACTAAACTGCAGATGACGTAATTAAAAAGTGCAAGACTAGAAAAGTCAGCCATCCGCCCACGCAAGTCACTCAATGCATGAGGCTCTATCACGCAACTAGCCCACTAACATATATGGAGATCTCAAGGTCATTGTGTGACGTGTAGAGACGCATTCCCCGTGAGGACAGTTACACTGGCGGCAAGCATCTGCATGGAGGACTTAGAGGAACTGGCCCTGGTACCAGCCGAGTTCAAGCCAGGCGCATGGCTTCGTTACGTTTGTCATCCGGAAGGAAGGAATGGATAAGCTGCTGGACTTCCTTGAACATTTAAACTCAATCAGACCCAGCATCCAGTTCACAATGGAACCGAAGAAAGACACTTCTTTTCCTGCATGTAATGATGACAAGACGTGACAATAGACTACAGGAAGTTCTTGAGTGGCGAGGACATTGATCCTGTAGTGATAGCAAGAGAGGTATCTGACAAGTGTAGAGACAAACCAGACAAGGTCTACATTGAAAGACTGCCATCACCATCAGCTGACCGGCCATTTGTATAGCCAATCACAGCTATTGCTATGATTGATTGACGAGCTATAGACCCTTTCAAAAATTGTGTCATGAATCGTCATAGATATTATGCAATAATGGAACTGTTTGCATAAGTGGCCTCTATGTGTAAAAGATACCTACGGTGGTCAGTGGAAAGCGATGGAGTCCGTTCGGTCTATTTTATCCTTGCAGCAGTCTACAAGCGAGTCAGAGCTTCTCAAACTACTGAAAAGGTTCGATAAAAGTCGATGGAGGCCTTGAAATCGCTCAAGGCGTACTGGTACTTTGCAGATGGCTTGGTTACTAATGTTTTGGACACGCCACCTGCAAAGAGAAGTGCAGTCTAGTGATTGTGATGGGATACTGCTTTACATCTCTGAAGGCAAAAGCAACATGCACTGTTCACGTTCTGCTCAAGACACGTGGTTAAATTGTTCGCAGAGCTTGCACATGTGTAGCTGGGAAAGGACAGGCATACGGCCACATAGCTACGTTGCTGTTTTTTTCGTGAAGACTGGAAGCAAAAAGACACAACTACATTCCTTATTCTTGCAAATGTATCCTTCATCCACTGACAACAACACAGGATCTGTCTGAATAGATGCATCCTTGGAGGTAGTTTCATCCCCTGCTGACTGTTCTTTCCCAGTACAGTCAACCAGATTGTCTGCAGTTGCGAGTGCGTCTTCACCTTCCTTATGCGATTTCGCTCTTTTTGCCGTTCTTTCTGCCCTCATTCTACCAACTGCGGGTGCTCAAACGCTTCATTTCTTATCTTCGAAGATGGTTGGGATGAAATCGATATCATTCAGGTCCTTGTATGGTCTACCCTTAACGAAATGCGTGCCACAGAGCCTGCGAGACGATCAGACGGCTTCAGCTACCACTTATCTCGAGAAACGGCTCGTATACAGGCTTTTCGCTTGTCTTCATTAACAGGAAAGACGTAGAAACTAATTCCTGACCCTGCCTTGCAATGGTTAGTGCAGTTCACAGCGCAGCAACACACAGGTGATAAGTAGCACCAGTAGGTCATCATCAGGGGTGTAAGCATCCTTGGGCTTATTCTATTTTCCTTGAAAATGGTGGAACAGCTAGGTGTCATCTTATTCACTTCACCACAATTCACAAGCCCAAGTTGTGGAATAAAATAAACTTATTGACAGCTAACTGCTGTCTTTGTCAGTGGTTAGGATACAGTGTATGGTTGTGGGGTTTTATAATGTGGAAAGTGTGACAGGAGGTGATGGGTTGTACGATGTGACAGGGGACGATGTGTGGTGATGTATGAATAATGATTTGGAATAGAAAAAAGATCTACTTACTAGTAAAATTAAGTAATGTACATGAGAACATATGCATAAAATAAGGGAGGATATGGAGTTCAGAATAGCTGTCTGTATGTAGGGCGCAAAGGTCCAAGTTCTCTATTGAAAGTTGACAATTGCTTCAGGATTATCCAGTACTCTTACTAGCACTGCTTGGATTGGGGCAGCTATCTAGAAGTTGAGTTGTACTGCAATCAACTGGATGAGCTGTGGTGCAAATACGATCTGCCAGCGTTAATGTGCTTGCACTTCTATCTGCTCACTGGTGCTCCTTCAGTCTCAGTCTTAGAGTTCTACCAGTCTGACCTGCGTAGGTCTGTGGGCATATACTGTATGGGATCTGGTATGCTAATCATGATCTGTTCACCTTGGGCACAGGGTCCTTGGGGCGTACCAGGACTTTGTTAGGGTGTGTGTTGGCTGGAAGGAAGTCCGTTGAACTAATGGTGTGAGGGTTCTTTTGATGACTTCTAAAGTGTTCTTATAATACATACATATATACATATATACATATACATACAGGATGATCACAAGTCATCTACCAACTTCTTAGTGTAACCATTTTTCTTTAGAGCTTAGGCAACTCTTTGTTCTTCTTCAGCAATGGCAGTAGGTGTCGAGAGAAGACTTGTGGCCCAATGGCTTAGGGTCCTCATCACAACTATTTTGTGAACTTTGAGGTGATGTTAATGAAAATCAGTGTGGGTTGGCTTTCTGTACACATTGGTGGCGAGGATCTTTTCAGGCTTCCCGGCAACAAGTGCATGTAGCAAAGCGAGCTGGGCTTCTGACTCTCTCTACTGTAAATCAGATTGTGGCTTCTGTGGTGTTGATGTGGCAATGGAAGTCATCTCTGAGGTTGGCTTTAAGGCCACAACAGTTGCCATTTATGTATCGTTTCCAGAGCTCGGGTGACTTGGGTACATGGGCTCTGGCCTCTATATCTTTCATAACTAGATCTGCAGCTACAACAGAGACTGGGGATCCCATGGCTGTACCGTGTATCTGCTGCTAGTAGGTACTGCTGAAGACAAAGTATATATTCAGACAATGTTTAAACAAGGATACTATGTCACTGGGGGTCCACAAAGATCCAGATAGGCTGGACTAATCTTGGAGGCATTGGCGTGCTACATGGACAGCTAAATTGGTTGGGATCCTGGTGAAGAGGGCCACAAGATCAAAAGAGACCAATAATTTATCTTCTTCTACTGTCTGGGCAGTGATGAATTTGGCAAAGTCTGTGGAATTGCGTACATTGTGTTCTGAGTTACCAACTAGGTAGAACAAGATGCTGACAATGTGCTCGAAGAGGGAGTATGTTGTGGATAGCACAAAGGACATTATGGGTCTAAGTGGTACATCTGGCATGTGCATCTTGGGAGGCATAGAGCAGGGGAATGTGGCTGGCTGTGGGTGGTCTGAGCGGTGGCCTGACATGGCAAAAAAAGGAGGAAGAAGTTAATCTTTAGTTGGAGGACCGAATTAGAGTCTTTTGGGAGAGACTTGTAAGTACTAGTGTCTGAAATCATGTTTGCTACTTTGGCGTTATAGGCTGGTCTTGTCCATCGCTACAGTGGCATGGTCTTTGTCAGCTGGAAGGATCGATCATTAGGCTGACATCACTGCATAATTCTTGGATTCACTAGCTGGGGTGTAGATTGTCAGACAGGTTGTATCAATAGCTTCTTTCTTCTTTTCTGTGATCATCTTGTTACCAAATTCATCTATGATGTTGGCCCAAATGTCTCAATGTCACGGGTCCATTTTCTTGTTGATCTCAGATGCCACCGTTCACTTCTTTCATTGCTGAACACATTTCCCACCATCTCCTTATCTTAATCATTGCTGTCGTCATGGCAATGGCTGCCATGGCAACAACAGAGCAGACACGGTCTCAGTCACAATTAGCTATTAGTGTGTCCACAAAACTGTGATGCCGACGTCACTGTTGCTGATATTTCAGCCATAGTGTGACCGAGGTGCTCGAGTAAAGGCAGAGAAAGAATTTAAGCACTGTCAGAGAGACGTGGCACAAAGTAATGTGCTAGCTTTAGAGTAGTTTGGAAACACTCCTATACTCACTCTAGTATACTCATATACTATATCGATGGTGTGTTAATATTCTGACACCATCAATGTATACTTGGTGGAGGTGTTTTAGTTTATTATAATGATTATGAGAAAATGTGTGTGTCCTTTATAGATGGCCTATAATGATATATTTGTATGCTTTTTACAGATACTTCAGTTTCCTTCCAGTTCTAGTTTCTAGATTTGCATAGTGAAGAGTAAGATCAATTCAGTCACATGCTTAGTCAAGTATTGTTGAGGGCTGTAGTAAATATTCCTTTATTGCATTAGGTTTCTGTGGTTGGAAGAGATGTTGTTGAGCAGTTTCCTCCAGCTCTACCAATTCCTCCAGTGTTCAAGAAGGTAACAGCAAATGTTAATTCTTTTAAAGTTGCATGGATGTTGTAAAGGCACATGCAGCAATACTTAATCAATTACCTTTGTTTACTATGTTTAAGGTGATGGGTGCACCTATTTTTGAATCATTAGCCACTAATAGTATTAATGAGCATGCCGTTGCCAATAATTATATTCATTTACAGGGCGAACGAGGAAATGTCAGGCGGCTTCTAGAGTGATCGAGATTGGTGCTCACTGCTCTCTTCAAACTGTCCACAAACCCAAGCTATGGCCAATTTGAATGGGAAAGAAGTGTATGTAAACTGAAACGAGCAGCATGTACCTAGAACTTTCCAGAAGCGGGACTCCTAATCGTATAGAATATGTCGGCATTTCTGATCAAGTTCATCTCCAAGCTACTCGCGGAGCTGTACTATTTGCATGAAAAAGTCCTGTCTGCTCGATTTTGGTGCCTAATTGGAAGATACACCTTTGAGTGTGATGAGAACCGAGACCGTACAGGTGGGACTGTGCTTGTGAAACCCTCGCTCAGATATCAATACTAATGTCAATGTTCAATCGTAGTTGTCTTACTTTACGCAACAGATTCTAAGAAAAAAAACGGTACAGGAGAACTGAAATGCTCACTACAAAAGCAGGAAAGTAAAGACAGCTGCTGCTAAAGCCAACCATGCCCAGTTAAAGAAGGAAAAGCAAGGAGTCACTACAAGACTAACAACGCAACTCACTACCAATCCACTCAGTGGCTGTCGAGTCGTGAACATTGCTGTGATTCATCAGTACATTGACTGTACACAGTGCAAAATATGGCTGGGAATGTACCTTTGAAGGAGATAGCTGGCACTTGGACTTGGCAAGCATCATGTGTAAAATGTGGCCATAACATTTCCATCAGAACATCTCCTCGTGTGCAAACTAGCAGGGGGAAAAAATGGACTATCAATTTGGGTGCAGTTCGTGGAGAAATGTCCATCAGTGGTGGTTTTACACGGTTGAATTCTACACTGGCACTTATGGATGTCACTGGTATGCAAAAGCGAATGTACACAGACACTGAAGACTTTCTCAGGAAAGAAATGCGAGCACACAATCAATGCAGGAAGTCGCTAGTGGAGAATAGGCACACAGTAGCTATGAACAGCTTTCACCATGTGGAATACCCAGTATAACAGTAGTAGTGGATGGAAGTTGGTCATAACGAAGTCATATAAGCACTCATACAATGCTAACAGTGGAGTTGTTGTAATCTTCGTGAACCATACCAGAAAGCTATACTATTCTAGGGAGTCAGTAACAAGTAAATGCATTAATGACCCACAGCACATATACTATCGTAATTGGTTGGGCACTTTAGCAGCCATGGAGAGCAATGTCATTGCTGAAGTATTCATCATGTCTGAGTAGATGTATGGACTGCGGTATATGTCCATTATCACTGATGGCGACAGCTTGGTGATAGAAACCATACAGGGTGAGCAAAATGGAGTGTGCAAATCATGCATGCAAAGGCTACAGAAGTAGACTTGAAGATAATCCACAATATTGCAGCAAAGGTGATCTAATGAAGAAAGCCATACAAAGTTAACAGTTGGCACCAGAATTGCGATTACCAAACACAGCATCACCAAGAACAGTACGCAATTACGCAATGACTTGAGTAACGGGTCATTGCATGTTCTTGGCATCACACAAACTGCAGCAAAGGCTTCTGCTCATTTTAGTAGAGTCGATCTGTTCCTGATGACTAAAGGCATGAGGAAGATCAACCAAGAGCCCATCGAATACCTAATTAAAACACCACAATACAGTCTGAGAGAGCTGCAGATTTCTCTACAAGACAAACTTGATGCTGCCCAGGGTGGGCATACACCCTTAAAATCAACAACCTTGCACCAGGCCTTTTCAACGCAGTAGCAAAACAAGCAGATCGGTTTGTATCACTAGCACCACAGCTAGTTAGCAATATCACAAGCAATCTCGCAGAAAGCTACATTTTAATCTGATGCATGATGGACAGGGACAAGCAATTTAACCAAGTCCAAAGAGGCTCCTTTCATCATTGTTGCACTGCCGCTAGTCTTGCAACACAACACAGTCCAACTAGGACTTCGTCTTTCTGGAAGACTGCCACCACATGAAACCCAGGGCCTGTGCTCATACATCAGAAAGGTTTGGAAGTTGGAACAAGACTGCAAAGGTAAACAGACTGTAGCATACAAACAGCAAAGGAGAAGTACTTGAAAACAAAAGCACAGACGCCACTGACCACCACTATGGCCCTGTGTCCAAGGAAAATATGGCGTTAAATATACCATGCAATGGAGAAATGTAAAACTGGTTGATATATTTCCTGTTACTTAATAGGAAATAGCTCTCATACAGTGATGACAGCTATCCTCGAAGTGCATTTGGAAGACAGTCTCGTTTCTAATCAGGGAAAATGACTGCACCAGATGGCACAAATCGTCTTTATCGGTGACAAGAGTCATAAGGCAAGGGAGCAGCACGCTGAGAAGGAAAGGTTGCTAGAAGTGAAGAAGCTTTAACTTTTTACATTTAATGGAATCTGCGCTTCGTGAATGACCAGAATATTGAACCAAAAATCAGTGTTATTATAAATCAAAAGGTACACTCGCCCCCTTAATATGCTCAGTTACAACTCTAGTTTTATGTAGTCCACTGCAAAGCAAGATAGTATAATTCTGTTCAAATCTTGCACTTGCACTCAGCTTACATAGTACATTTGTACAGTACACCTCTCTCTTATCTTTTATTCAGGGTCCAGAGTTTCGGGACTTCCTACTCACCAAAATGATCAATGCGGAAATCACAGCACGCAGCACATCCAAGTTTAAAGAATTAAATGTAAGAACATTGTTTCTGTAATGTATGGAGTCTGGTGTTGGTGGTCCACCTGCGAACAGGTGTAACTAGTGCGTACATGTTTTTAACATGCAATGAGTCTAAGATAATGTTATTAATAGTGCTGTAAATTTCTGAGTGGCTAGGGAATTGTTTCATGATTGGAAATCTCATTGAGGTGCTTGCCGACATGAAAGTTGATTTCGTTTGTTAGATTGATTAAATCAAGTTACATGTCAGCTAGTGTTTCAACGAGATTTCCAATTCTGTTGTTAATATTGCAGGCCCTTATTACTTACTGAAAACAGAGCCAATGACCCTTGTGGTTGAATATGTATGAAATGTAGGTATGAGTTAATGTTCTATGCCCTGCACCTATCTGTAGCGGTAGTCATAGTATGCCGGTAATTGTACCTGTAGTATGCCTGTACCTGTGATTGTGGTACACACGTAGCGTGAACTGCAGTGTCTAAACTGTAGTATTTACCCGCCAATACCACAGCGAAATGCCTTTTTCCTTTCTGAGTGCAATTAGCATCTACTTATATAACCTAGTCTCACTAACATTAGTCTCGTACACTAGACCCACTCGAGTCACCCATGAAAATGGGTTTGGTAACAATGGAACATTTCGCTTGGCCCTGTGATATCTTTGACCGGAATGTGGGACAGCCGAACACAATGCAGCTAGAAACCACAAAACAGAATCATAGGAAGTAGAGGTGTCGGCTGTAGATAAAGTGCGGTAAAAGCTGAGTATATTGGCGACTTCTTTTTAGCATAGTCGAGATCTGCAATGTGGCCAGCAGGTCTCCGGGATCCTTCTCTTTTCCATCTGAAGCCAGCATTAGGGTCAGGGAAAGTCAATTTCATGATATAGTCAACTATTACGACAAACAGGAAGGGGGATAGTGTGTCTCCTTGCATTACACCAGCAGTGATGTCAAATGGATGGATCACTCTGTCTGTCAGGTGTATTCATGGTGGCACTGGTCTGAGAGTACATAGATATAATGGCTTTCAAGAGCTTGGATTTAACTGTTACTATCCATCTACGGTATTCCACAGAAGATAAAAAATCTATGAAAAGTGCAACATAGTTGGCGTTCCCTTCTCCGCCTACTCTTCTCCAGAATTCAATGCAGACATAGCATGTGCTGTAGTGTGGACCAGCCTAG
>MKWU01006873.1_pt1 | contig 11236 bp, 8 predicted proteins | sample 809101 | NCBI WGS metagenome assembly MKWU01 (sample SAMN05860141, study PRJNA318959) | sponge metagenome | host: Aplysina aerophoba | place: Slovenia: Piran, Adriatic Sea, Gulf of Piran | collected 2013-05-07
CCGTCTCTTCGTCTACTTCTATGGCCACGGTGTGCGCCGCGTGGGCCAACTCGCCGTAGCCGCCTTCGATGCCGGAGGGCTCAAAGCACACGTCGAAGTCGCCGTGACGGCACGACAGGTTCCACACTGCGGCGCGGGCCAACGACTCAGCGTCGTGAGAACGCCAGGGTCTCATCTCCAAAGCGAACCTCCGCCCCCAGATCGTCGAGCGCCTCTGACAGCCGCTGGAGGTTCTCGCGGCTGCGTTCGGGGGTCACGTCCACGTCGTAGGTGACCCGTCCGAGGTCATATCGTTGCGCCCGCACCGCCCAGCCTCCGATGGCTATGAAGTCCACCCCGTGACGCGCCAACGCCACAACGAGGGGGTCTTGCTCTGCGCCAGAGGGCGGTGCTGATATCACGCCGGCCGGGCGCTGGCGAAGATCTCCTCCGCTCGTGCCTTGATCCGGCGATACCGCTCGGGGTCTGCCACAGCGCTGAGGTGCAGGCCGTCGTCGTGCTCGTCATAGACCTCCAGGCGCACCCTCAACCCGGTGCCGGCCCGCTCCAGCAACCCCGCCAGCTCGGCCACTGTCGGGCGGTGGACGCCCGCACAGATGCGACCCAGCGCCTCGGCGTCAACACCCGCAGCCACAGCGAACGCCTCCGCGCCGCCAGGTGTCTCAGCTATGGCCGAGCGCACCAGCACCGACGCCCAGCCTCCGGCGTCATGGCGGCCCTCGGCTGCCCCGATGTGTCGGGCCGGGGCCGGGTCCTCACCCCCCCAGTGAGGCTGCGCCCCTGCCGGTGGCCCTGCCGGCGGCGCTCCCAAGTCCTCGCGAAGCGCTCGCTCCGCTTCGATCGCGGCCCGCACGCGGGCAACCTCGCCGGGGTCCGGCACAGCGCCGCTGTAGCGGCCGCCGGGAGGTGCCGGACCGGCGCGGACCTCCAGGCCCGAGGCGTTCAATATCCGCTCAACCGTGTCCAGCGTCGGGTCCAGGTCGCCCGACTCGATACGCCGCACCAGATCTTCCGCGCACCCGGCCGCCTCGGCCAACTCCCCCACCGCACAACCCAGCGCCTCACGGGCCGTGCGCAACAAAACCCCGGCCAGAATCGCACCGGCACCCGGAGTCGGCGTGGGGTCAAGCCGCACACGTCAACGCTACCGGGCCCGGCCCCCCGCTCGCTGAGAACGGTCCCGCCAGTCCCAACCTGTTGCCTCGACCAACATGCACAAAGTGGTAACAACCTCGAACCGATCACGTATAATCCCATGTCAAAGCCTGTTTCTGGCGCAAGGAAAAGTGCCCGGCGAGGCACTCGGCGGGCCGTGGCCCGAGCGGCTCTGGAGCGAGACGAACAAGACAGGGCTCGGCACGGCGCCAACGCGGCGGCTCTCGCCCATCGGCGCGGTCCTAGGGACCCAGCGCCGTGACCGGGACGACCGACACGCCGTCAGGCCGCTCGAAGGCGAACCCGCCGGCCGTGATCACAACCAGCTTGGCCGGACCCTCGGTCCTGTCCAGGTCGAGCTTGCCCGCGAGGCGCTGCAGTGTCCGTGCCCCCCTGTCGATGGCGGCTGCACCGCCCAGCTTCACCTCCAGCGCCAGCCACCTGCCGTCGGGGCGCGACACGATGAGATCCACTTCGAGGTTGTCGCTGTCGCGGTAGTGCGACAGCGAGCAGCGATTCGCCTGGGCGTAGACCTGCAGGTCGCGGATCGTCATCGACTCGAACAGGCGACCAGCGAAGCTCAGGTCGCGCAGCAGCCCGTCGACGCCCACCTCCAGGGCGGCCGCAGTCAACGAAGGGTCCGCGAGGTGGATCTTCGGCGAGCGCCGAATCTGAGACCGGGAGGCCAGATGCGGTCTCCATGCCGGCACCTCCTCGACCACGAACAACCTCGCGAGGGCGCTCAGATAACCCGAGACCGTCCGGCGCTCCAGCGGCTCCTCTCCGGACAGCGCGGTGTCGGCGGCCAGCACCGTGTGGCGCACCTCGGTGGCGACGTTCCGAGCCAGCGACACGATCAGCCTCTGGACTCGTACGGGGTCCCGCCCGACGCCGTCCACCCGGGAGACATCAGTACGGCTTATCTCCTGGAGGTAGGCCCTTGCCGCCTCGCGGGCAACGTTCAAACCGGCATTGCGGATCTGGGGCCAACCGCCCCGGCACGCGAGCTCCAGCACATCGCCGAGCGATCGGCCCGAGTCGTCGGCAGAGCACGGCTCACCGCTCAGTAGGCCCGCCAACGACACGACGCCGTCGGACTCGCCGCTCTCGTAGAGGCTCATTGGACGCATCCGGACGCGGATGATCCGTCCCGCGCCCGAATGCCGGGTGATGTCGTCGGGCGGATCGGCCGATCCGGTCAGAATGAACTGGCCCCGCAAGCCCCGGTCATCGCAAGCACGCCGCATCGGGTTCCAGACTCCGGGAGCCAACTGCCACTCGTCCAGCAGCCGGGGCGGCTCGCCATCAAGGACTGACGCAGCATCCATTCCAGCATCGATCGCCGCGCCGGCCCTCGCGTCCAAGTAGACGGCGCTGTTCGCGAACCGGCGCCCGGTCCACGTCTTGCCACAAGCCCGAGGACCCTCGACCACGACGGCCGGCATCGTCCCCAACGCGTCACGCATCTCATCGTCCACGACCCGGGGCAGGTACCCGTCGGGAGCAATGCCGTGGTCCACGGTTCATGCCTCCCCTTCGACCGTCGCCACTATATGCCTACAAAGTGGCGGTTTACATGCCAATATACTGGCTGTCATCCTCCGGGTCGATCCGGTAGACGCGCCGCGCGGTCCCGGCCAGGATCGCTTGCCGGTCGGCGGGGTCAAGCGCCGACAGAACGTCGCGATAGGCGTCGATGAGCTTGCGGTAGGAGCCGTAGCGCCGATCGACGGGCCAGTTCGAGCCGAGCATGCAGCGATCGGGTCCGAAGGCCTCCACCGCGGCCAGGATCCAGGGCCGGATGCTCCCGGTGGTCCAGTCGGGATCGCCGCGGCCGGCCACCGCCGAGAGCTTGCACACCACGGACTCGGTCCCTCCCGCCAGCCTGCCCAGGGCAGCCGACCACGAGGCCAGGCTCCGAGCGTCCCGTGCGGGCGGCAAGCAGGCGTGGCTCAACACGACCGGGACGCCGGGCCAGCGGTGGGCGATCTCGGCCACGACACCGAGTTGATCGTGGGAGCGTCTCACCTCGACGGAGATGCCCAGCGCGGCGGCCGTCTCCAAGGCCGTCGCGGCGCCGTCCGCCGTAAGGCGCTCATAGGCGGTCAGGTCCCTCACCCCCCGCAACCGCGCGTGGCGAGAATGGCGTTCCAGCAAGCCGGCGATGTCGGGCTGGTCCAGTTCGCAGCGGCCCACGGTGACATCGGGAAGGCCGTGGCCGTCGCCGACACGCTCGAGCCAGGCGGTCTCCACTTCCGGGTCGGGGATCGGCTCGGCGCAGTGCACGCCCACGACGCCGCCCAGGCCGGTGCCTTCGGCTTCCACCATCAGATCCGGCGGCAGGTACCTCGCATTGCTGTAGCCGTCGCCGCTGTCGAACCGGTAGCCCGAGAACCCCGCGTCGAGCCACGCCCACCGCAACCCGGACACTGATCGATCCCAGAGGTGCACATGGGTGTCGACGAACGGCTCATCCGTCATCGCCACTCCATTCCGGCGACGGGCGACGGCTCATTGTTCATGAAGCTCCGCTTCGTCGTCGTCGCTCGGGCGGCGGTTCGTCAAGCCCAGCGACATCACCACTCCGGCCACCATGATCGCAGTGGCCGCCAAGAACCCGTTGTTGTAGGCATCCTGAGCCCTGGCCAGCACCTCCGGCGTGGTGCCCATCTCCGTGAGGCTCCCGACATCGCTCACGATGACCGTGGCAATCACCGCAGTTCCCAGTGCGCCTGCGACCCGGCCGGTGAGGTTCCTCACCGCCGAGGCCTGGGTTCGCAGCCGGCGGGCCACCGCGCTGAGGCTGAGCAGTGTGCTCGGCATGGCCACCATGGCCACCCCGACGCCGGATCCGGCGATGAAGACCACGACCAGCCAGAGAGGGGTCGAGGGGTCTGTCGTCGCCAGCAGACCGGTGGCGACCGCGGCCAGCGACATCCCGGTGACGATGGGCGGCTTGGCGCCGAAGCGGTCAGTGACTCGTCCAGTCAGGGGCATGGTGGCCGCGGCGAGAAGCGCGCTGGGAGTCAGCACCGCGCCCGCACCGACAGGGCTGAGGCCGCGCACGGCCTGCATTTCCAAGGGGACGAAGACCTGCCGGGCGAACTGGGCCATGGCCAGAGTCCCCACGACCACCATGCACAGCGAGAAGTCCCGGGAACTGTAGAGCTTTGGATCGATGACCGGGTGGGGCGTGCGCGACGCCCGCAGCCAGAAGCCGGCGGAGATCATCACCGACAGGACCATGGTGACGATGAAGAGGGGCGACGACAGTCCCCAATCGGAGACGTAGGAGGAGGCCGTCAGGAACCCGACCAGCGACAGGGTGAGGAGCAGGGTGCCGTTCCAGTCCATCGGACGTCGCTCACCTGGCGACTTGGCGGGAACGAAGCGCACAGCTGCCAGGAGCAGCAGCACGCAGACGGGGGCGAAGCCGAGGAACAGCCACCGCCAACTGGTGACGGTGACGACCCAGCCGCCGAGCAGCGGGCCCAGCGCCGGAGCGATCATGAAGAGTCCGCCGGTATAGCCGATGACGCGTCCCCGGGTCTCGGGCGGCGTCATCTCGTAGATCAGCAACGTCCCGACGACGAGCGTGGCCCCGCTGCAGAGGCCTTGCCCGATGCGGGCAACCACCAGAGTCACCAGGTTGGGAGAGGCCGCAGCCAGGACTGCGAACGCCGCGAACCCGCCGACCGCCGCCAAGAAGACCGGACGCAGCCCCCACCTGTCAGCCAGCCACCCGCTCGGTGCCTGGGTGACACCGAGCGCCAGCAGGTGAGCGGTGACGACCCACTCGATCCCGGTGTCGGCGTCGAGACCAACGGCGATCGACGGGAGGGCGACATTGACGACGTTGGAGTCGAGGAATCCGACGAGCGTTCCGGCGAGGACCAGGGCCAGGCTCAGGCGCCTCCGTTGCTCGGGGGCGAGCCCTTCCCGCAGACGACGGGACGGCCGGCTGGGTCGCAGTGTCAAGGCGAACCACCGGAGGGCACGGCAACACGGGTCGCCACGATCCGGCCGACCGGCGGGCCGGCAGGATCGGCGGACGCGGCCTCCGAGTACGTGCACACGAACAACGCCCGGCCGTCGTCGCCTCCCAGCACGCACGCGAACGCACCCTCGTCGCCGGTCGAGATCCTGTCGAGGACACGGCCGCCGTCGGCGATCCGAACCACCTCGCAACCGAGCGGGTCGGCATACCAGACCGCTCCTTCGGCGTCGAGACAGATGCCGTCGGCGACGCCGCCGGCCAGATCGGCGAACACGCGGCGGCTGTGGAGGCTGCCGTCGTCGCCGATGGCGAAGGCGGTGAGCCGGCCGGCGGAGGACTCCGCCACTATCAGCTCCCGGTCATCGGCGGTGACCACTGATCCGTTGGGGAATCCCAGGTCGTCGGCCACGACCCGGGCCACGCCAGAACCATCCACCAACACGATGTGTCCGGCGGCGGGCTGCTCCCCTCGGGCGAGGTCGTAACCGAAGTCGCCCACATAGGCTCTTCCCCGGCCATCGACGACCATGTCGTTGCATTTGCCCCGGGTGAGAGAGGCCAGATCCGCCACCTCACTCACCTGGCCGCGACCGACTCGCAGAAGGCGGCGGTCCCCCATCGAGACTACGAGCAGGTCGCCGCTCGGCGACCAGCCCAGGCCTCCCGGATCGGCCAACACCTCCGCCACCGGAGTCGGGCCCTCGGGGTCGAGGCGTACCACCCGCCCGGCTCGCTTCTCGGAGAACCAGAGGCGGCCCTCGTGCCACCGGGGACTCTCCGGGAACCGCAACCCGCCCTGCACCTCGTCAAAGCTCACGAACCGGCTCCTGCCGAGCAGCCCAACACCTCGTCAAGACTCACGAACACGGCCCTGGGCACAGGTCACCCATAGGCGGCCCTCCTGACCGTCCCGTGGCGAACGGCTGCGCTGTTGGAGGCGGCGTACAGGGGGAGGGTCTGGCCGCCCGGAACACCGAAGAGCGCCCCCTGGGACCCAGCTATCAAGCCCAGCAGGCGCTCACCGACGGTCATGTCAGCCACAACGAGTTTAGTATACTGTTTGTGGTTTTGGGATGCGCGAGCTCGCGGGCCTGGACGATGGGCGAAGACAATGCTGGTGACACCGGCCACAACTGAGCGCATCTCGTCGCTGACGCCGACGCTCACCCCGCGTCCCAAGTTCCATGTCACCCGCAAGCTGGTGGGCGTCGCCAAGTGGCCGCTGGTGCTGCTGACGGCCGTCTACACGATCAACGTGAGCGACCAGTTCCTGCTGTCGTCCATGTTCCCCCTGCTCAAGCGGGAGTTCGGCCTGTCCGACACCGCGCTGGGAATCCTCAGCGGCTCCTACCTGATCAGCGTCACCCTGGGCACCGTGCCCTTCGGCGCGCTGGCCGACCGCTACAGCCGCACCAGGATCATCGCCTGGGGAACGGCCGCCTGGGGCGTCACGATGATCTTCACCGGCCTGGCCAGCGGGTTCGTCATGCTGCTGCTTGGTCGGATGGTGCTTGGCCTCTGGGATCCCTGCGACAACCCGACCTCGCAGTCGCTGCTGGCCGACTACTACCCGGTGAACCAGCGCTCCAAGGTGATGGGCATCTACCAGATGGGTCAGCTCACCGGGTTCTTCCTGCTGCCCATCGGGGGGCTGATGGGCGAGGCCTGGGGCTGGCGGGCGACGTTCTTCTTCTTCGCGCTGCCTGCCTTCGTGGTGGCCTTGCTGAGCTGGCGACTGCCCGAGCCCGTGCGGGGCGTGCAGGAGCGCCGGCACCAGCGCCTCGAATCCGACGAGAGTGCCGTGATCCCGTCCCGGTACCAGAGCATCCCGGTCACGGAGGCCTACAGAGTCATCCTGCGGTGTCGCTCCTACACCGCCAGCCTGGTGTCGTCCGCCGTCGGGAGCCTGTTCTTCGGTGGCATAGGCGTGTGGACACCCACGTTCCTGATCCGGTACCACGATCTGGACATCGCCGAGGCCACCACCGCGCTGAGCGTGGTCGCGGTGGGCGGCCTGGTGGGTGTGCTGACCGCGGGCAACCTCGCCGACTTCCTCACCCATTCGGGATACACGTCGGCTCGCATCGGCGTGGCCGGCGTGGCCCGCCTGATCTCTGCTCCCCTGTTCATCGCCGCTTTCCTGGTGGGCTACACGCCCCTGATGCTGGTCCTGCTGTCCTTCGGGGCCCTCTTCCTGGTGGCTGCGATCCCCCCTCTCAACGCGGCCCGGGTCGATGTGCTGCATCCGGATCTGCGCGGCCGCGGCACTTCGTTGGATGCGGTCACCCAGAGCCTGGCCTCGGCCGCTTCGCCGGTGATCTACGGCATGATCGCGGATGCCAGCGACCTGCGGACCGCGTACATGGTGCTCATCCCGCTGGCTGCGGTGGCCGGGCTGATCCTGATGACCTTCGCGCTGGCCGGCTACCGGCGAGACGAGCAGGCCGTGCAGGAGATGGTGCGCCGTGAGCACGCCCTGCACCTCGCCGGCCTGACCGCGGCCACGCAAGTCGCCGGGAACACTGGATCACTGCCGGCGGAGGGCCGGCGACCCGACCCGACTGCGGACGACGCCGGCAAGCCCGAAGCTGGGATCGAGGCCGCCGAGGATGACGAACCCCTGCTCCACATCGAAGAGCTGGACTTCTCCTACGGGCCGATCCAGGTCCTCTTCGGCGTCGACATGGCGCTCCCGCAAGGCGGCTGCCACGCCCTGGTGGGCCGCAACGGGGTGGGCAAGACCACCCTGTTGGCCAACATCGGCGGACTCCTGCACGCTCAGTCGGGCCGGATGTTCTTCCGGGACCAGGACCTGGTCGGCATACCTCCCGAACAGCGGGCCAAGTTGGGCATCACGCTGATGGCCGCGGGGCAGTCGATGTTCGGTTCGCTGAGCGTGCGCGACAACCTCTGGTTCGGCGCCTACCCGTTCGCGGGCAGCCAGGACCTGGTGAAGGAGCGCCTTGAGGAAGTGCTCGACGTGTTCCCCGCGCTCGGCCGCCGGCTGGAACAGCGGGCCGGGACACTGTCGGGCGGTGAGCAGCAGATGGTGGCCCTCGGTCGCGCCCTGGTGGCCGGACCGGAACTGCTGCTGATCGACGAGCTCAGCCTGGGCCTCGCCCCCACCGTCACCGCGGAACTCCTCAAGGTGGTGGAGGACATTGCCGGCCTGGGCACGACGATCCTTCTGGTCGAGCAGTCGATCGGAGTGGCGCTCTCGGTGGCCGACACCGTGTTCTTCATGGATCGGGGCCAGTTGAGCGCGCTGGGCCCGGCCGCGGCTCTCGATGCCGACGAGTTGGCGCACCGGCTGTTGGAGAGCCACGAATGAACAGCCCCGGTCCAGCCTCGGGACCACCCGTCGAACGCGGTGCCGCTGACACCCTGCAGCCGGTCGCGCCCACCCCGTCACCGCCCGATCTGCTGGAGGCGAGCGCCCGGCTCGCAGCGCGACTGCTGGGGCCATGGTGGAACTACCGGACCCGGCGACTGCTGTTCGGAGCGGTGATCACCGCCGGCTTCGTGGTCGGACTGGTGCTGGGCCTCATCCAGGTGTACGACCGACCCGTCCTCGACGTCGGCGAGCCGCGAGTCCGGGTCGAGGGACTCACTGCGACGGTGCAGGTGACGGTGCGCAATACGTCCGAGGATGTCGCCTATTGCCCTGCCGTGGGGGTCGCCGCCCTCGACCGCGACGGTCTCGACCTGGCCAAAGCGCCCGCGTTCGTCGATCTCGGCGACGCCCGGCTGGCACCCAAGGCCAGCGCCAACTTCGTGGGTGTTCTCGCCGGGATCAGCCAGCAGGACTTCGATGAGCAGCTCAGCGAGTACTCGGCATTCGTCGAGCAGGAGAACCCCTGCCCATGACGCTGCCTCTAGTCGGCCTCGAGGTTCCCCAGAACGTAGTGATCCTCGGGGTGATCACCGGACTCACCTATTCGCTGCTCGGGCTGGGCATCACCCTCGTGTACCGGTCGTCGCGGGTCATCAACTTCGCCCACGGCGAGATGGGCGCGCTGGCCTCGTTGATGATCCCGATATTCGCGCTGAACCTGGGATGGCCCTACGCCCTCGCGCTGACCATCGCCCTGCTGGTCGCCGCAGCTGTGGGCGGCCTGTTCGAGTTCCTTGTCATCCGGCCCCTGCGATCGGCGTCGCGCCTCACCGTGCTGGTGGCCACCATCGGTGCCTCGCAACTGCTGTTCTTCGGTGGTGCGCTCCTGCCGAAGGGCGGCGACATCGTGGGCAAGATCTATCCGACGCCCTTCGACTGGCGGATCACCATCGGCAAGCTCCTTCTGGGCCCGGGCCAGTTGACCATCCTCGTGGCCGTCCCCATCCTCACGATCGCCCTGGCGCTGTTCCTCGGTCGCAGCCGGCTCGGCAAGGCCAGCCGGGCCGCCGCGGAGAACACGGATGCGGCTCGCCTTGCCGGGGTCCCCATCGACAAGGTGTCGTTCGCGGTCTGGACGGCGGCCGGGTTGCTGGCCGGAGTGTCCGCCATCCTCATCGGGCCGACCAGACCCCTCGCGTTGTCGCAGGCGCTCGGACCGCAGCTGATGCTGAAGGCGCTGGCGGCAGCCATGCTCGGAGGGCTCAACCGCCTTTCGTCGGTGTTCGCCGCCGGCATCGCCATCGGGGTGCTGGAAGCGCTCGTGCTGTGGAACTACCCGATCGGCGGTGCGCTCGAGCTGGTGCTGCTGGTGGCCATCGGGGGCAGCTTCCTGATGAAGAAGGGCCTCGGCTCGGTGGTGCGCGGCTCCGAGCAGAGCTCCTGGACGCTGGCCGCGGCCATCGTCCCGCTCAAGCCCGCGCTGGCCGGCAACATCAGGATCCGGGCCGCCAAGGTCACCCTGCTGTCGGTCGCGCTGGTGCTGGCCGCCTACCTGCCCGCCCGGATGACCTCGTCGGAGCAGTTCTTCCTGGGCGCGGTCGCGCTGTTCGCGGTGCTGGGCCTGTCGCTGGTGGTGCTGACCGGTTTCGCGGGCCAGGTGTCGCTGGGACAGTTCGCGTTCGTGGCCGTCGGGGCCGCTCTCGGCGGCCGCCTCTACCAGATGGGCCTTCCCCACGGACCCGCCATCGTGGCCACCACGCTCGCGGGCGGGGCGGTTGCGCTGCTGATCGGGCTGCCGGCGCTGCGAATCAGGGGCCTGTTCCTGGCCGTGATCACCCTTGCCTTCTCGGTGGCTGCCAGTGGCTGGTTGCTCGAACAGGATTGGCTCAACCATCGGGGCAGCGACGGCGGCACCTCGATGGCGATCCCCCGTCCAACCTTCGCCGGGATCAGCTTCGACAATGAGATCCGCTACTACTGGGCGTGCCTGGGCGCGCTGGCGCTCGCCATGTCCGTGGTCCACCGGCTGAGGCACAGCGGCCTCGGCCGCAGGATGGTCGCCGTGCGGGACAACGAGCCGTCGGCGTCGAGCGTGGCTGTGTCACCCCGGACGACCAAGCTGGCCGCCTTCGTGATCTCCGGAATGATCGCCTCCTTCGGCGGCTTCCTCTACGGCGGACTGCTGGTCACGTTCTCGGGCGACATCGGCGGCACGTTCGGCCCGGGCGAGTCGCTGTCGTTGGTTGTGATGACCATCTTCGGCGGGGTGACCACCATCACCGGAGCGTTGCTGGGAGCCTTCTGGGTCCAGGGCATCCCCCGGATACTGGGGGAGGACTGGGGCCTGCTGTCGTCGGGGATGGGTGTGCTGGCGGTGCTGCTGCTGCTGCCGGGCGGACTTGCCTCATTGGTGTTCGCCGCTCGCGACAAGCTCGTTGCCGCGGCCGTCGACCGTGGGCTGCTGCCCTCGACCGAGCCGGCCAAGCCCCTGGCCCCGGACAGCGCTGAGCCCAGGCCCGGGGACGCCGCGCCCCGCTCCACGGGAGTGCAGGAGACCGCGCCGCGGGGAGCCGGGCCGGACGGGTCTTTCAGCGAGGCGTCCGAGGTGCTGGTGGCCTCGGGTGTCTCGGTGTCCTATGGAGGCGTCCACGCCGTGCACGACGTCTCCATCAGCGTGCATCGCCACGAGATCGTCGGGGTGATGGGGCCCAACGGCGCGGGCAAGACCACGCTGTTCGATGCCTTGTCGG
>MKWU01006874.1_pt1 | contig 11233 bp, 7 predicted proteins | sample 809101 | NCBI WGS metagenome assembly MKWU01 (sample SAMN05860141, study PRJNA318959) | sponge metagenome | host: Aplysina aerophoba | place: Slovenia: Piran, Adriatic Sea, Gulf of Piran | collected 2013-05-07
AATGCAGGAGTGTACTGTAACTCCATAGAATGCCTGGAGTATAGCCAAACCAGCTAGCTGGCTATTCAGTTGCCTTGCCTCAATAATACCATCTACACAAACTGCTAGCTACTGTCCAAAATCTAAATTCTCACATGAGAGATTGCACAGAAGCTAATAGCTGAAACAGTATAGTCTTCGTGCTACGTGTATATAAAACCCATGCAGCGATGTTCATAAAAAGGCCATTCGATCTCGGTAAAGCACTTCATATGGTGTCAGAAAAGGGATGGCCAGTAGGGTAAACCAGGCGAGTATAATTTCACCATGGTAACTCTGACATTAACTTAGACGGTGGTCAGTTATAATTAGACGTGGCACTGCATGAAAGCTGTAAGAGGAAGGAACCTTTCACGAAAAGTAAGAGGAGACAGTACTCTTTCAGTTAATGCCAGAACTATCTTCACCTAGCTGTGATACAGAGAATACAGCGTCATCAAGTAGTTGCATATATATGATTTCCAGCCAAAAGCTGCTGACGGGGTATTTTGAAAACTATGCATTAAGAGAGATCAAAGTGACTTTGATCAGTCACAATAGCACCATAGCAGTGTTTAAGGTGTGTGCATTGCAGTTTTGAAATCAGAGTAGACTAGATACGACGCACAATTTGAGAGTTTGTCCTGAAACGAGAGCCATTTTCTTTTTATAAATCTACAAACCTACACCTGGGCACAACCTAGGTGTACTGTAGTCCTATTATACAAGCAGTATGCCATTTCCATTCCCATTTCATTGGTGATGTTTGATTCAAAACAGGACTAGACAAGGGAAGGAAGCCATGCAGTATAGGTCATCACACGTACAGATGCATGACTAATGTAAGCCACACACAACCACAGTGTTGGTGTACACAAGTCCTGCGGATTGAAGCAAGTTACCCCACCGGTCAGAAACACTACATGTACAATGTCTTGTGGGCTTAAACCCTAGCTGGGGCTTCACGAAGATACAGTTTTAGAGAACGAAATAATGCTACATGTGACTGTAGACGCTACTCTATCTTTGTAGCGCATTGGCTTTCTGCATAGTTTGTAATAATGCAGAGGATTGCCACACACTGGGCTAGATTGCCAAGAGATTTGAGCTGCATTTTGCAGAATGTGCATGGACTGATTACAAAAAGACATCCTCTGAGTGCAAGACAGCGAGTGACAGAATCCCTTACTGCACTCATTCTTCAGCAGGAGACTTCTCACATACCCAAGCTGTATTGTAACGGGGCAGAAAGGGCAAGATCACGGCTCAACGTCACAAACAGGAGATGGAAGATGCAGAGAGAGTATGAAGAAATGCAAAGAGCAATGTCCTACAATAGTGAGAAGGGAGCATCCCACTGGTTGGGTGTGCTGGCACCGACAGAATATGGGTTTAGCCTCAAGGCATAAAAAAGATGCTTTTCGGGATGTGCTAGTTCTCCGCTATGGGTGGACTCGCAGGCATATACCATCACAATGTGCCTGTGGAAGCTCTTTGCCATGGAGGAAAGACTTATAGAAGTGGAGTAAGGCTCTTTTGCACTCTTATCAGTAAATAGGGCACAGCCATACTCCTAGACCATGAGCTGACTCAGATGCCTGTTGATGTTCTCGCTGCTCAAATCCACCATCACCTGCATCCTGGGGTCACGTTCTGCAAAGAACAGGCCTGGCAGGTCATTCGAAATCATAGCATCTATCCTGTATGTACGAAGGTGATTGTGCGACCATAGGAACTTAAGCATTGCGAGGTGGCCCTGTATCAGCTAGTCCAGCTAGTTGAACCCTCTTACTAAGTGCCTTTCGCGCTCTTCTTGCACGAAAGGGAAAGAGGGTCCAGCAACAGTTGAAATGCATTTACGCCTTGCGGCGCTTATAAAATTATATATAGGTTAGGAGGGTCTAGTCCAGCCAGCTGGACCCACCTAACCTTATGATTTATTATAGTGCCTGCAAGGCAGAAATGGGCATCTGGATGGCTATGGACAGCCTCTGTAACTATTGTTTCCAGCAGCGTGCACTGTTTGTAATCAACGAATTCTGTTCTGCCTTAACCAAACGCCAAGTGCACATGCTGTGGAAGGGAACCCCACAAACGGCAGCAGTGCCCAGCTAAGGACGCCACTTGCCATAAGTGTAGCAAGAAGGGCCACTTCAGCTCCCAGTGCATCAGCAAAAGGGGTAAGCAGGTGGCCAACATAGCCACTGCAGACCAAGCAGGTCAGGATGTTGCCTATCTATAAGGACCTTTGGTAGTCACCCAAGCACATGCCTGCATGTGTCTTCACATTTCAATCAATGAGAAAGTTGTTGACTTCAAAGTTGACACAGGAGCTAAGGTCACTGATCACCCCATCCACCTACAACCTTATAGCTACTCCAAAACTTGGTAAACCTTTGAAGCCACATAGAGGTCCAAAAAACCCCATTCGGAATTATAGAAGCCAAACTCTCCCAAGAGGATTGGCACTGTCAACAACCATGTCATTCAAGACTTGGAGGAGAGCTTATTAGGACTTCCTGCCATCATGCAGAGAGCTAAATGTACCATCTTTTCTCCAGGAAGCTACTAGCTCGCATGAATACATCTATGGGGCACCATTTGAGTAGAAACCCAACTTGAAAATGCGATATGTATGTATGTATATATATACATAATGTATTAAATATCAAGATGTTTACAATATACATTCGAATATATGATTTATACATCCGGATCTATGGTGTACATCCGGATGTAGCTATATTATGGAACTGGATGTAAATATACGACTGTATACTCACAGATCCGGGTCTGTAGTATACATCTGGATATTATGTCACATGATGTCATGTGATGCACTGTTAATCTACCGTATATGCTTTAACTATCGCGGAGTTAACCTTTCGCAAATTGCAGACTTGAGCAATTGTCACGTTTATGTTTTTGTGTGATCATTCAAAAAGAATGGACCAGCGGCCAATACTTTCTGGTGACCTCGTAATAAATGTCTACGTCGCACTACGATTCACGTGACTCCATCGTGATCATATAATATATGATGAGTCCTTCACATAGGCTAATTGTATCACTTCCACAGGGAATGGCATTACAACACTAGCATGGCTCGAGTCACTGTCAGAATGGCTTCCACTAATCCCTTGAGTCATGGACAGAATGGCTTCCAATGGTGGTGTCACTTGCATCAGTTCCCATTCTTGTTGACAGCACAGCCAATTACAGCTAGCATAAAATTGCTTCTAATTTTAAACGTTATTTTCGCATCCTGTTATATACACAGGCACTGAAATCTCAATGCATCGCGTGATTGCCTATACTTGGTGGGCATTTCCAAACGACCTTCCTCGATTTTAGTACCGTAACCTTCAGTGAGACAGCTGATATCATCTCTTGGCTACAATCCAAGAAGCTTCTAGCTTTTAGGAGGGTCTGCCCTACTTGCCAAACTGCAATGCAGAGGCAAGTTAGAGCAGACATTACCGATGGCTACAGGTGAGTGAACTTCTGGAAACAATTGCATAATATTAATCAAATTATATAAATAATAATATTTACACTTGCAATGTTCAGGTGTAAGTGTGCCGTCAGTACCTGCCGGAAATTTCTTTCAATGCGAGAGGGCAATGTTTCAGCAAATTCCGCCTGACTCTGCAGCAGTGGCTCATCCTCATTCACTGGTAGATAAGAGAGTATCCATCTGGTCAGGCTGCAGAGGAAGCCAAGGTGAGTGCTGAGGCTGCAGGACAGACCTACCAGTGGCTCCGGAAATTCTGCCGGACCAAACTGTTGACCACTCCATTCAACTGGGTGGTCCTGGTAGTGCAGATTGTGCAGATTGACGAATCTTTGTTTCGTCATAAACCTCAGATGAGAAGTACGTATTGCCATAAAAGTGATGCCATGCAAGGTCCACTTACATACTGTACAGAGAAAAATAGCTTCCTTCGCGCAAAAGGCTAAAACATATCTTTTAATACTGTCTGCAGTACCACCGAGGTAAAGAGCCACCAACCACGAGTATTTGGAATAGTGGATATGTCCCAGCAACAAGCCATGGGATACATGCAGATTGTTCCCAACCGAGCTGCCCAAACTCTGCTTCCAATCATTCAAGGCCAATGCACACCTCACCAATCACAACAGTCCAATCTGAAGCTCAAGAATATGAAAGGATGCCACGAAAGTTAGCTTCCATTGTATGTGGACAAATTTATGTGGCATGAAAGGTACATCAATGCAGAATCATTCCGTAGCTCAGTAATTATGATATTCTACCATCTGTGCAGAGATTCGGAAGAACTGCATCAGTCTGCATGTCGAATATCACTCAGGACATCGCTCAGCAGTACCCTGTGCCCTGAACTCATTCCTCAGCTTCCTTGTCTTTCTAGAAGCCATTGCAAGCATTTATGTATACATGTCACACGAACTGTAAAGTGACGTATATACACATGATAACGACGTCACTGCAAAGTATGGCCGCTGGTCCGTTCCTTTCGTTTTCGCAGATGCAGGTCTTAGTCTGGCTAGCTAGACCCACTCAAGTAGGTGCCCTCAGCGCTAAGGAACGATAGCTATAGCGAAGTACGTAGTTGACACTTTTCGCTGATTAGCGAGTGAGTTGAAGTGTGATCTATGCTGTGATCGAGACAGAGGAGGAAGATGTACGAAGCGGAAAGCTGCATCCGTGACTTTTATGTGTAGCTATCGCGCGGTGTGGACGCCTTAGCTAGCTACATTGGAGAGCAGCTTGATTGTACTCTTGATAGCGGCAATATCGAGCATCCCTTCGCTGTTGCAGTTCAGAAAGACGGTGTAATGATTGGTCATGTGCTGCGGACGACCACGCTGGAGGTTCTTTGCTGCATATCAAGTTACCCTAGCGAATCGCCGCCATTTTGCCTTTTTGTGACGCAATCTTACAATCCGCAGACTCGTTGCCAGATTAATTACTAAATTTTCGCGGATGGCTGCTGATCCGCGAAAAGCGCGTTTATATACTTATCATCAGTATGATAAAGTCACCAAATCGTTCCCGTCATGATCAGTGGCACTTATTTCCTTTAGGAGCTCATTTCATGTACTGGTAGTGTCTTTTTCTTAAAAGTTTCAACACTGGTCAGCCTGTTTTAAAGCCGGCCAGTTTCTCTAACCTCTTTAAAGCGGGTCAACTGGCTGTAAAGCGAGTGACCAGTTTCGAAACGGGCCAAGTTGCGAATGGGGACGTAACATCTATAAACCCATGAATACCAACTGGTACTTTCTGAAGTACCAACATCGCACTCCTGGAGGATTGTATATAGCTAGCTAACTATGTAGGAGCCTCTTGGTCGGATACACAACAGGAGATCCCATGAATATAGTAAAGAGGGGTTCTTTCAAGACACAATAAGCCTATATAGGAAGACTAATATAGCTATCTATGAATATAAGTAGTCTGATGTGGCCAGCACCACTTCCTGCCTCCATTTTATAATGTCGTATATGACTGGGAGAGTGTCTGAGCTACGTCAGACTACCCATGAATATAATATCTAATTCCCCACTGACACTCACAGGACAGCATAATGTAGAATCAGAGCCAAACATTTTATATAACCTTAACATGACAGGTCCTTGACAATGTGCACATCTCGAGAATAAAATTCTGGGAAAATGGAATATTAGCATATTTATACAGGTGACAGGTTATAGGGTTACATAATTGAGGCAATAGTTCTGTTACAAATTATTATTATACTGACAGTATATTATAGTAAGTTTCCGCAATAAAGTAACGTGTAATTGAGATAATAATAATGTGTAATAAGATTTAATATACACCGTTGCTGAGGCAACTGCATGTGGTTGAAACTCATAACCGGGATATAACTGCAATAAGAAGCCTATATACGCATTGTGGCTTCTTAAATCCTGTTATATCCTGCCCATTTATGGAAAGTGTTATGTCTTTCATGAAGCTAAAGTAATCATAACAACTAACCTAAAATAACAATTAATGATATCATTGAAGCAAAAGATTAGCACGAAAGTAAACACGACACCAAGCTCATGATAGAAATGAAGCAAAGGTTAGCAAAAAATGAAGCACTACCCTACTTAAGTGACTACACTACTACATTACAAGTTTCAGAAAGGTTAAAAGTCCAGTATTTCATGTTCATCTAAGGTCCAAAGCAAGAACTGGAGGCAGAGATGGCAGTTGTGGAAACTGCTGGCTCATGTTTATGGTCACTGTGTATCCTTGCATGTTAAACATTGACTGGTGTGGCAAGTTAATGGGATATGGGACAATTTTCCTTACATTTATGACAGTTGGTGTAGTCGAAGGAGGAGCAATCTACGAAGTCGTCCGTACACAAGCAAATACAACCAGGCGGGAGCTGAAACATCCTGAACACGCTTAAACGCACCTCTTCCGTTGTTTTCTCAGAATTGGTTGCGACGGACAGATTTTCGTTCGTCAAATTCGCTAGCGTAGACAGACCTATCACAGCATAGCTACAGTTCCGCGACGACGGCGCCATTTTCCAATTCTGACGTAACTACATATAAAAGCTCACCGGCGTATATATTAGTTATACCACGGCGCTTCGGTGTATATGGATTATATACACCTCAGCGCCGTGGTATAACTAATACATAATATAGTTATAATTGCAAAATAGAAAAGTATTTCATATCACATTTGTACACCTATTGGTTGTTCTTAGAAAAGTGAATACATCAGCATATTTATATATACAGGTGACAGCTCAGGGGCTTATGTAAGTGAGGCCATAGTTCCATATGTTGTAGATTAGTATTATTAATATAGTAACTATTATAATGATGTACAAAATGTGGTACATTATTACATAATATTACACATTTTACATTTGTACATAGACCTATTGATTGCTTTTTGCAGATTGCAATTGTGTCTACTGCACTGGCAGCAATTGGCTGGGTAGTGTTTCTCGGTGGATTTGGTTTCCTAACAACTAACAGGTAAATTAAAAGTACAACTTAACTATAGAAACATTCATAATATTATAATATTCTAGCTAACATGCATGTCTGTACAGAAGAGGGTAGAGATTTCAGAAATAATTACTATAAATCCTTAATTCAAACAGATATTTATGTACATGCTGTGGTATTATCAGATGTAAGCGTCGTAGTCGCTGTTACCCCACTTCACCTTTTCCTAATTCCACAGTAGTGACGTCTATTTAGGAATGTCCCCGATTCAAAATGGGAGCTCCTATCTAATGTATTAGCGCGCGTCAGTAAAACTAGTGAAACGGTTGCGAACTGGAACAATTAAAGGCCATGGATAGGCTTATTTCAAGGTGCTAAGTGCGACAATGTTCCTAAATACAACCTGGAGCTCACGTGAGGAAAAGTGTCGTAGTCGCTGTTACCCCGTTTCACTTTTTCATTTACTTCTTATTCTTCCCACCAATGTCAAGCGCTAGAAGCACGCAAAAAATTGGTGGGAGGAAGAAAAATAAGAATATGAAAAAGTGAAATGTTCACTCCATTTATATATATATATATGTGATGTGCATAACATTTCACTTCATTTATCAGTCACTGCATTCCATGGATGTATCTGACAACAGAACTCTTCTGCATCTGTATACAGACCAGATCTAGAGCTCGGGATGCTGAGCCCAGTCATCATATGTAGGGCTGTCACACGAGATACTAGCCTGGATCGCTCTGATATCACTGGCCCTTGTTGGGACCCTTACTGGGTTGTCTCAGTCCTGTCGCCAATCCTGTTCATCTTGCTGATTGTGAAGGCCATTCTGTTGATCATCAATGATGGGCTGTTCAGGAAGTTCTTCGTCATCCACATTCTTGCTGTGATTGTATCCTTTTACACAGTAGTGTGTTCTGTAGAATTTTATGCAATATGTGCTTCATATAATAATATACATATGATTAGCTAGATAATTGAGTTGTTGGATAGGCTCTAATGCTAACTTCCCTAAAATCCCTAACCAAATTTAGTGCTCTGAGAGGTTCCATAAAATATTGTAACGTTAGTTGAAGTCAATAATGTATATAGCCAGATTCCAGGTTACTGTATGCAACCAGATGACGAGGCTAATATATAGTTATTATAAGGAGCCAGCCCACTTATAATTTGATTCAAACTTTGTTGTACAGGAGCACAAGCCTTGACTCTGTATCTCAGGCCTTCATCATCACAGTGATAACACTGTGTTTTATGGGATTTCTCATGGTGCAAATGAGGATCACCATACTTGGGATAGACAACTTTGCAACAATATTTTCTGCCACAGATTCACGCTACATCAATGCCCTCTTCGCAGGAGTAGTGCTGGAAACAATGTTCTTGGCAAGTGCACACACTTTTCACATCACGCAGCTAAAATGAATGGATATGGGCTAATTGCGTATATTATAAAGTAATACTCTTATATAAGGCTGGGGTTGTCCTGTATGAAATCAAGTAGCTAGTAATCAAAAGTTGATGGTAAATAGGTATATCTATAAATGGTATATTGAACATTTTGACCATGAAGGGCTTCATCAGCTACTAACCAAAGAAAGGGAGGTTTGATTGGGTTTATATATCCAACAAATATGTACATAATTATAATTAGCATTGTATTATTCGCTTAATGTATAAGGACATTCCAGTTATATATTTTTAGGTCTTCATTGAAACGACATGCTCAAGAATCGTCTTCTTATGGTAGTTTGATGTAGTGTTCTACGTACGTAATGTATACTATTTCTCTTCTCATTAAAATGTATGTATTGTATATATAATGTACTATTTCTCTTCTGTATGGCAAACATGTCTTCTTCACAGAGTGTTGCCTGGATCTGCCACATCCTTGCTTTTCTCTTTGGAGGGATGACGGAGAGCCAGAAAATGTAGCTCAGTGGTGCTGACCCATCACGGCTAGGCCACACTTAACAAAACTACATCTAGAGTTTTGCTTAGATGCTTGAGATTTTGAGATAGGCAATGTATAGGCATATAGTAGTAGCTCAGTGGTGCCTACATTTATACACATCTGACCATGCCGTACTAGACAAAGTGAAGTAGTTTTGCTTAGATACGTACTTTAGATTCTGTGTTATGATCTCATTACAAACGTTAGTCTACAATCTGTGATACACAATCTTCTAAAGTAGATGCATGCAACCACAATTGATGCATGCATGCAACCACAATTGATTTAATACATATACACTACAAATTATACGTAGGCATATTTATACATATATCATGGATAACTTTGTCCGTAGCACAAATCTACTAATTGGGACACAGAAGTTACATAGTGGTGGGTATCTGGTAGTGTTTCAACAGTGATCCATTGCCATAGCAGCTGATGCAGGATGCATCAGCTGAAGCCATGCAGCAAAACTACCTATTATAAATCATATTATTATAAACCATATTATTATAAAACATATTATTATAAAACATATATTACTATGATCTCAGCGTACAAAAATGTATATATTTCATCCCCACTTTTACACACACACACACACACACACACGTATATACGTACTGTGGTATATATACACGTATACTGCTGTGGTATTATATATGGTGTGCATAATCATTCACATCATTTATCTGTCACTGCATTCCATGGAAGTGTCTGACAACAGAACTCTTCTGCATCTGCGCATGCAGAGCAGATTAAGATCTGAGGACACTGAACCCAGTCATTCCATGTACGTAAGGCCATCTCATGATACTATATATATAGCCTGGAGTGCTCCGCCATCACTGGCCCCCGTTGGGATCCATTTTGGCTTGTCTTAGACCTGTCGCCAATCCTGTTCATCTTGCGGTGCAGTGGGTGAAAGATTTGTGCCAAAGTTTGGAGAGGAGAGTGTGCAGAGGATTGATTGAAAGTGATGGCACTGAATGGATTGGTGACAAGGGAAGGGAAGGAGATATTGAAACACATGGTATGGTGGGAAGCAAGATCAGATTGCAGAGAGGAAGCAATGGGGAAGTCAAGGTTGGAAATGACTGGGAGGCTGATGGAAAGCGAAAGTGAGGCTCAATGTGTTTGGAGAGACTGCAAGAGGCAAAGGAGGATTATGGGCAGGCTGAGAGGTGAGACACAGCAGAATTGGCATTTGAAGTGGGAACGTTTTACAGCACAGACACGATGAAATAACTGGGATCCCAGATGTATTCAATTGAAGCGGAGTCATTGGCAGCTTGTATACTGTATTTAGAATTAAACAGAGCAGCCACAATTATGAGCTGTTGTTGATTGTAATTGTACATTATTATTCTATATGAATATCATTATCATTATCATTAGTATTATTATTATTATTATTTGAGTGCATCATAATTATACAGAAAGTACACTAAAGTACACTATACAACGTAACACCTCTTCTTTCTCAATTGCCCTTGCTACTGCCTTATCTCTACAAACTCTATCCATCACAATCACCAACCAGCTCATTCCATCCGTCTAACCTATCAATCATCAATCTTTCCTTTCTTGATCTTTCTTCCTCCAAATACTTGCACCTCAACATAAAATGGTTCCCTTAAAACCTTTTCTGTCACCCATTCTTTTGCTACTGATGATGCTTATGGGTGTTTGGCTGATCATTTCTTTCTGCAATGAACAATGGAGATCATGCTATATCTGCATCCACATCCTAGCAGTAGCGGTGTGTCAGAATCATTGTATATAATGCATATTAACTGTGCATGATACACAATAAATTACATATAATTATATGCGTATATATATATATGGCAATAACATATTATATCTGAAATACTTGACATATATATACATATATATCCGAATTACTTGACAACATATTCGTATATATGATACTGCAACTCTACATACTGCAGGGGTTTCTCATCACTATGTTAGTGCTATGTTTTGTTGGAGAGATCCTGGGTCAGATGAGGGTACTCATTCAGACTGGTTCCCAAGTTGTAGCGAGTGAAACCGGGCGTGGAGCAACAATTCTGCAGGAGGCCATCAACCTCATATTTGCAGGAGCCTTTGTGGAAGTGGTTTCATTGGTAAGTTATACATAATAACATTATTATTATGTGTCTGCTCTCGAATACCAGCTTCAAAACTCGGTTGAAAACCTTGTCAACGTTTCGACCAGATGCTCTGGCCTTCTTCAGGGCGAAGATGAAGAAGGCCAGAGCATCTGGTCGAAACGTCGACAAGGT
>MKWU01006876.1_pt1 | contig 11225 bp, 7 predicted proteins | sample 809101 | NCBI WGS metagenome assembly MKWU01 (sample SAMN05860141, study PRJNA318959) | sponge metagenome | host: Aplysina aerophoba | place: Slovenia: Piran, Adriatic Sea, Gulf of Piran | collected 2013-05-07
ACTGCTGTACGCTGCGCCATGGTCGGTCTCCTACCTCGCAAAGGCTCGTCTGAGCCGCTATTGGCCCACTTGAGGCCGTTGTGTCGGGGAAACGTATCCCCTCTGAGGAGGGGACCGACCTTCATGCAATCTCCAACCCATGCCGCAGTCGCCCGCGTGTCGGCATCTCTCGCATCCTCGGAAGCCCACCGGCCGCCTCGCTCCTCGCGCGCTGCCCGCTGCTACGCCGCCTCCGCCGCATGCGCGTGTCGCAACGGCTCGTAGACCTCGCCGCTCTTCCACAGCGCCAGCATCAGCACCGCCAGTCGCCTCGCGACCGCGACGACGGCACGCTTCTTCGCATTGCCGGCTCCCGACTCCGCGTAAGCAAGCCCCCATCTGCGTAGGTCGCTGTCGGGGCCGAAGGGGCCCAAGATGTAGTGCGCAGCCTGGTTCAGCACTCGGCGCAGAGCCACGTCCCCTTCCTTCGTGATCCGCAGCTGGGGCTGCCGGTCGCCGGACTCGCGGCTCCGTGGCACCAGCCCGAGGTAAGGGCCGATCTCCCGGTTCTTCGGGAAGCGCCGCGCGTCCTCGATGGTGAGGACGAAGGTCAGCGAGGTGATGGGGCCGACGCCCACGATCTGCTGCAGCGTGGCCGTCTCCGGGTAGCGCTCGCACATCGGCGCGATCTTCTTGTCGGCCCCGAGGATCTCGCCGGTGAGATGCTCGATCTGCCGCAGCAGCGGCACAAGCGCCGGGCGCAGCTCCTCCGGGATGTGCTCGGCGGCCACTCGGTGGAAGGACGGCGCCGCGCAGCCCGGGAGGGCCGCACCCCACGCCTTCACCGCGCTCCGGACGTGGCTGATGAGCGCGGTCCGCGTCCGCACCAGCGCGTCGCGGCTGCGGAGGGCCTGGAGATCCGCGTGCCCGTCGCGCCGCGGGGCCGGATGGGGGCGAGAAGCTTCGGGTCGTATCGCCCGAGCCGTGCCAACTGCTCGGCATCGGAGCGGTCGGTCTTGCGCTGGCTGCGCGCGATCAGCGCAACCCGCCTCGGGTTGGCGACGATGACCTCGTGCCCGAGCTGGGAAAGCATTCGGCTCAGCCACGGGGAGCGCGGCCCCACCTCCAGCACCACCCGCGCGCCCGGCACCCGCGCGAGCGCCCCGGTGAGTGCCGCGGTTGTCGTGCGGACCCGCTCCTCCCCGAGGATCTCCCCGTCGTCCCCGAGCAGGCAGAGGTGGCTGTAGCGATCGCTCACGTCGATTCCGACGGTCACGGGCTCCGCGCCTTCCGTCTCCCTGCTCTCTGCGAGTGCTGTACTCTGTGTCACGGTCGGTCTCCCTACGTCGCTCAGGCTCGTTCGAGCCGTCATTGGCCCATCTGAGGCCGTCGTTTCGGGGAAGTATCCCCTCTGACGAGGGGACCGACCTTCATCCCAGCTATAGACCAGTTTCCGGGGGTCGGAGGAGACGTCGGCGAAGGTCCGGGCCGGCGGCAACCCGTAGGCGATGCGGCGGAGTTGTAGTCCGGCAGCCCGTGGTCGCGGTTGCGCTGGATGTTGAGGACGGCGAGGTCGCGCGGCGGCGCTCCCGGCGCGCCGAAGAGCACGTTGCGCACCTCGTCGACGAGCAGCGGGTCTTATCTCCTGCGCAGGCTGCGCGGCGAGTCCGCGAAGAAAGCCCGATATCCCGCGCTCCTCGACCCGCGCGGGGTTGAAGAACACCTCCGCCAGGGAGAAGTCCCGCGTTCGCCCTCTCCCGTCGATGTGCAGCAGGGCGGGCGACAGCATCGAGTGGCCGAAGCGGAACGCCGCCGTGGAGAACTCCGTCGCGATGCGACGACCGTCCAGCCCCGGGTTGGCGGACGCGAAGAACGCGGCATCACCGAGGCGCTCGCCCACGACCGCGACTTCGAGCAGGCGGGGTTCACCGCCCTCCTCCGCCGGGACCGGTGACCATTCGACCGCTACGAGCGGCGCTCGCCCATCGTCACCACCAACCTCGCCTTCGGGGAGTGAGTGCAGTTCGGCGGGGACGAGAAGCTAACGACGGCGCTCATCGATCGTCTCTGGCACCACGGCAACATCCTCGCCACGCGCAGCGTGGCCTACCGTTGGAGCGATCTTGCGTAGCCGGTCCACGGTGGCGTCACTCGCGGATCGTGAACCAGTAGGGTTCCGACCAGCCGGTCCAGCCGGCGGGCTGCTGCTCTGCAATGCGGATGTTGTGACGCCCCCTCGGCAGGGCCCAGAGGCTGAGGTTACTCCACGCGACCGCCGCACCACCATCAACGCTCACCTGGAGGTTCGCGGAATCGACGACACCGCGCCACCACAACCAGTGCCGCCCGCCTCGCGTGACGGCTGCAGCATCGCACTGCTCGGACGTGGCTCCGTCGCCCGGGTGGTCGCAGAACGCCACAATCTCGAGTGGCGCAGCACCGCGGATCGTGAACCAGTATGGCTCCGACCAGCCCGTCCACCCGGCGGGCTGCTGCTCGCTGAGCCGTACGTGATAGCGGCCCGGCGTGAGGTGGCGGAGCGTGAAGTCCTCCCATGCCACTGCGGGACCGCCGTCAATGCTATAGCGGACGTGCTCTGTTTGAAGAGTGCCGAGCCTCCAAATCGCCGGAGAGTCGTCGGCGAGCATCCCGCTCGCGGCCGCGGCGCGACACTCGTCGGACGTCTGATCGGCCTCCCAGTTGCAGATGGCGGTGATCGCGATCGGGGCGGCGCCAGTGATCGTGAACGCATAGGGCTCCGACCAGCCCGTCCAACCGGCCGCTTGCTGCTCGCTGACACGGATCGTGTGGAAGCCCTTCGAGAGTCCCCGGAGATCGAGATCGGAGTACGGGATGGGTGGACCGTCATCGATGCTGTACTGCAGGTTGTCCCACTCGGAAACGCCGATTGTCCAGATCACGGGGATGCTCTCGGCCAGGATGCCGCCGGACCCCGCGGCGAAGCACTCGTCGCTCGTGTCGTAGTCCGCCCAGTCGCCGTTGCAGATGGCGCGGATCTCGAGCGGGGCGGCGCCGGTGATGGAGAAGGTGTAGGGCGGCGACCAGCCCGTCCAGCCACCCACCCGCAGTTCGTTCACGCGGAGGGTGTGACGCCCGCGCCCGACGTCGCGCAGGCTCAGGTAGTCTCTCGCCTCTCCTCCGTCGACGCTGTAGTGAACGTTGTCGTAGTCCAGAACGCCGCGCACGAAGAGCCAGATGGGGCCGTTGTGGAGACCGCGTGCGCCCGCGACGCTACATGTGTCGAAGGATGAGTTTGCCTCCCGATTACAGAAGGCCGTCACTTCGAGCGCCGCGGATGGTGGCGTGGTCGCCGTGACCGAGCCCCGTACGTGGTGCGTTGAGGTACGCAGGCTGCCAAGCTGGTCGACGACAGTCTCCGCAGCCACACCGAAGTTGATGCCCTCAACGGGTCGGCCGGCCCGCGTGGTGTCGTATTTGAACGTTGCCACGCCGATGACGGCGCCGCAGTTGTCGACGATCGGCCCGCCGCTGTTGCCCGGGTTCACCGGAGCGTCAACCTGGACGACAGTGCCGGCCCGTCCGGGATAGTGCGCCGAGAACGGAGCGTGTTTCGATACCACGCCGCGAGTCACCGACGGCGTGCTCTCTACCCATGCAGGGAAGCCCACAACCATGAGCTCCGACGCCAGGGCAGGTCGGGTTGCCACGAACGTCAGCTTCTGACCAGAGGCCGGAGGACCTGCGCGGAGCAGCGCCAGATCGTAGTCGGGGAGACTCCCCGCCACAGTCGCCGCGAGACGGGTGGGGCCGTTGACGAGTGTGGCGCTCGGCACATCGTCAACGACGTGGTGGTTCGTGACCCACTCGCCGCTGCCGATGTAGAACGCTGTCCCGATGCTGCCGGTCGCCGTCTGCACCTGGAAGGTCGCAGCCTCGACTCGCGCGGCACTGGCGGTGGCGACGCATGGCTCGGGCACCCGTCGTTCCGTCCCGGTCCTGCCCACCGTCAGCGGCGAACTCGACAGCCACCGGCCCACCCCGGGGCTCGCCGGGAAGAACCGTGAGCGAGGAAGGCGACGCTCGCCCCACGATTCGCCCAGAGCACGCTCCTGCAGGGCGAACTCCGTGCGGCCGTCGGCGAGGCGGCGCGCGGCGATGCGCACCTCCACGCTCGCAGCGCCCTCGGCCGAGAGCATCGCCAGCGTGGAGACATCGATGGTCAGCACGGAGCTCGACAGCCAGCGGCCGACTCCGGGGCTCGCCGGGAAGAACCGTGAGCGAGGAAGGCGACGCTCGCCCCACGATTCGCCCAGAGCACGCTCCTGCAGAGCGAATTCCGTGCGGCCGTCGGCGAGGCGGCGCGCCGTGATGCGCACCTCCGCCTCGCCGCCCGCTTCCTGCGCCGCAACGCCGGACGAGCCGAACCCGGCCAGCATGATCGCTGCCGCAACGGCGAGCAGTACACGGCGCAGAATCTCTGGCACGGGACCGAGGCTCCCTCCTGTCTGCTCGTGGCCGGATAAGGCGATACTACTCTGCGCCGCCGACAATATCGCCTGCGTGTTCACGCGGGCATATGCGGTGTTCAGCGCGTATCATTCTCGCCTCTCAAGCCGTGCTCCCGGCCGGAAGGCAGGGCGCCCATGCACCGCATGTCGTGGCCGCGCCGCCTGTGGGCGGGGAGAACGCGCCGCTGGATTGCCGCCGGGACGCTCGGCGTCGCGGTCCTGGCGACGTACGCGTCGATCTCGTTTCTCATCGCGCAGGGACTCACCCGCGCCGACCGCGATCCGCAGGAGGACCATCCGGCCCGCCACGGCGTGATCGCCGAGGATGTCGAGTTCCGCTCGCGCGGCGGCGACGTGATGCTGAGCGGCTGGTACCTCGGTGGAGATCCCGCGGCGATCCCCGGAGACGACCGCGCGCCCCCGGCGGTGGTCTTCGTGCACGGCCTGAACAGCGTGCGCTCCGCCCACGGCGCGGTGGAACTCGCGGCTCGCCTCGTGGATCTCGGGTACGCTGTCCTGCTCTTCGACCTGCGCGGCCACGGCTCGTCCGGCGATGCGCCGGTCTCGGGCGGCTACTTCGAGCGATGGGACGTCCTGGGCGCCTACGACTACCTCGTGGACGAGCGCGGCCATGCGCCCGGCGACGTCGGGGTGATCGGGTTCTCCATGGGGGCGGCCTCCGCGATTCTGGCCGCGGCGATCGAGCCGGGCATCGCGGCGATCGTGGCGGACAGCCCCTATGCGTCCGCGACGGAACTGCTGGCGCGCGAGGCGGCCCGCGAGACGCCGCTCCCCGGCTGGCTGACGCCGGTGTTCATACCGGCGACCGAGCTGCTGGCGGACCTCGTCTACGGGATCGACGTCGGCGCGCTCGAGCCGCAGCGGGTGGTCGCTCGCCTCGCCTATCCGCTGCTCGTCATCCACAGCGCCGCCGACAGGCGCATCCCGGTGGGCCACGGCGAGCGCGTCGCGAAGGCGGCCCGCGCCGGCACGGTGCTGTGGACGACGGCGGGCGCCGGACACGTCGATTCCTACACGGCTTTTCCCGACGGGTACGTCGAGCGCGTGGCGGCCTACCTCGCGGAGCGGCGACCGGCGCGCTGAACCGGCGGCAACCCGCCCCGCCCGGATCGCCGCTCCGCCCGCGAGCGCCATGCCGGGCGCGGGGGAGAGGTACAGATATCCACCTCCTTCCTTGGCCGGCTCGGCAGGCGGCGGCGGGTGGAGCTCCGGTGAGGCCTCGATCCGGACCGGTGGCGGCACTGGTCCTGCTGGTGCTCTCGCTGGCGGCAGCGGGCTGCAGCGATCCTCCGACGCAGACGGCACGGCCGGCCTCCACCCCGACCGCAACACCGACCCCCGGGCCGGCGGCAACGCCGGCCTCCACCCCGACCGCAACGCCGACCCCCGGGCCGGCGGCAAGGCTGGCACCGGCGCCGACCCCGGAAGAGTCCATCGAGAGCGCTCTCGCCGAGTACATCCCCTGGTACGGCGATCCGCCCTATCCCCTGGCCGTGGCGCCGATACGGGAGCTGTGGCACCGGGACGCGGAGCTCGGCCGCGCCGTGGCGCAGGCGCCCTGGATCGCCGACGGCCTCGACCACTGGGAGGAAGACGCCGTCTACGGATTGCAGTACCTGTTCGACCATGATCCCGCGCTGGCGCGCCGGGTGCTCGCCTACACGCTGGACGAGCCGGTACGGTCTCGCGACACCCTGCTGCCCGCGACCCTGGGACGGATGAGCCGCGAGCACCGGGACACCTTCAAGTTGCTCATCGGGCAAACCTGGTTCGCGGATGGACTCGACGCCGAGGAGCGCGCGTTCATCGTGGCGGTGAGCCACACGACCGGGGTGGACGGGCTGTACCGGGGCCTGCTCGCCGAGCGCTTCTCGCGATCCGGGGCCATCTCGCTGCCCCTGGCCGGCGAGGTCACCCTCTGGGCCTTTTCCAACGATGCGCCGCCGACCGGGGAGGTGCTTGCCCTGGCGCAGCGAGCGGTGCGGGGCGCCGAGGGGATCATGGGAGCCCCGTTCCCCCTGGATGACCTGATCATCCTCTCGCTCGACGTCGACGGGTACGACATCGCATACGGCGGGGTGAACTGGGGTGACTCCGTGGTCCTCCTGAGGGGCGAGAGACTGCTCGAGCGCGATTACGGCGAGCTTCTCTACCATGAGATCGCGCACTACTGGCTGCCCGGCGAGATCGGGCCCTTCTGGCTGTACGAAGGCGGCGCGAACATGGTCGCGGCGTACCTTCTCGCCGGGGGACGGCCGCTCGAGGTCGACGAGAACATGGTCTCGTACTGCCGGGACCACGGCGTTCCGGACATCCACGCCGTCGAGGTTCCCGACCACCCGGACCCCGTGGCGCAGAGCACCTGCTGCTACCTGTTCGGCCAGTACTTCCTGACGACCCTGTTCCATACCGTGGGCGAGGCCGCGTTCTCATCGGCGATGCGGGAGCTGTACGAGGCGTACGCGAGCTACGAGCCCCCCGCGACCGATGAGCAAGTCTATCGGGTCTTCCTGGGCCACACCCCGCCGGACCGCCGGGCGGCGTTCCTCGACGCGTACCGGCGGCTCCACGGCGGTCCCTTCCTGCCGGTGCGCTGAAGAAGCGGACTCCCGGGGGACCGGCGGCGTCCGGGCTCGCGGCATCGCCCCCGGCGGGGCCCCGTCCGGGGGGCCGTTCGGCCTGGCCGGCGCCAGCGCCGCCATCGCGTCGTGGCCGGGACGAGCGCGAGCACGGCGGCGATGATGAGCCAGGTGTGCGCGTGGACGCCCGCGCATGCGCCCTCCTCGAGGATGGCAGGCGGACCCGGTTGCGGTCTGAGTGCACGACTCGCGCCGGTGCGATCTCCAGCGGGTGACACGCCACCGGGAGGATGCCGTGCGACAGCCGTCGCTACGCAGCCATCGAGGCCGTTCCGTCCCCTGACCGTGCACGGTCCCGCCGGGCGCGCGGGCGAGCTCGAAGCTGTCGTCCACACCGGCTTGAGCGGGCCCTGACGCTCTTCCCGGCGCTGGTTGAGGCTCGTCGGCGTACAGTGAGAGAGTGACCTCGGGCGGGCGGAGCCTGCTTCGGGGGGTTGAGGTTGCCCAGTCCTCCGCGAAGACGCGATGGACGCCGCCGCGAGCGTCGGGACAGGCTGAGCCGGCGATGACGATGCCCTACAGCGACGACGAACTCCGGAGCCGCCTGCGCCTGGGCGAGGATAGCGGCTGGGAGTTCAAGGAGGTCGACTTCCGGGGCGATCGGCCCGCGGGGCATCACCGGAACGACTGGGCCGACGAGGTCGCCGCCCTCGCCAACGCAAGCGGCGGCGTCCTGCTTGTCGGCGTCACGGATGCGGGCGACGTGCCGGGCATGTCGCGCGGGCGCCTCGACGCGGTGGAGTCCCTCGTCCGGGAGATCGCGCGGGATTCCATCAAGCCGGCCATCCGGGTGGAGGCGTACCGTCTCGAGCTGGACGGGCGCTCCTTCCTGCTCGTCGCGGTCCCCAGGGGACACGCACAGCATGACAGTCCCGGCGGGAGTTATGTCCGCGCCGGCAGCTCGAAGCAGCCGATGACGCCCGACGAGCGGATGTGGCTGGCGCAACGGCGCGGCCACGTCCGGTTCGGCAGCTTCGACGAGCAGACCGTGGGCGGCACCGGATTCGCCACGCTCGACGAGGAGCTGTGGAAGCCGCTCCTCAGCGCCGAGGGCCTCGCCGATCCGGAGGTGGCGCTGGAGAAACTCGGGATGCTCGCGGCGGACGACCATGGCGTGACGCGGGCGACCGTGGCCGGCGTGCTGATCTGCAGCGCCCACCCCGAGCAGTTCCTCCCGAACGCCGCCGTCACCGCCGTCCGCTACCGCGGCGTGGACCGTGGGTCGGGCCAGATCGACGCACAGGAGATCACGGGGCCGATCGCCCGCCAGATCACGCAGGCGCTCGCCTTCGCCGTGCGCAACATGCAGGTCGCGGCGCGCAAGACGCCCGCCCGCGAGGACATCCCCGAGTACAGCACGCAGGCGCTCTTCGAGGCGATCGTGAACGCGGCCGTGCACCGCGACTACTCGATCCGCGGGAGCCGCATTCGGCTCTCGATCTTCTCCGACCGGCTCGAGATCTGCTCCCCGGGCTCGCTCCCGAACAACCTCACGATCGAGAGCATGGGTGAGCGGCAGTCGACGCGGAACGAGGTGCTGACCTCGATGCTCGGACGCATGGACGCGGGGACCGTCGAGGGCGCCGCGGGCAGGCGCTACTTCATGGAGCGCCGCGGCGACGGCGTGCCGATCATCCGCCGCGAAACGCGCGCACTGACCGGCAGCGAGCCCGAATACCGTCTGATCGACGGCTCGGAGCTGTGCCTCACGCTGCCCGCCGCCGAGCCGGACTCCGGGCCGGCGAAGGTCGTCATCACGGTGCGCCGGGACGGACTCGCGCTCGCGGGCGCGGACGTCCTGGCGCTTTTCCCGAACAACACCTGGAAGCGCGACACGACCGATGCAGGGGGCGAGGCGTGCCTCGACCTTCACGCCGTGCACCTGCCGATGACGGTCTACGTCGCGGCGGAGGGCTGCTCCGCCCGCATCGAAGAGGGCTGGATCCCGTCCACACGGCCGCTCGCGGTGGAACTCGTCGCCCTCCACGGCGGCGGCTCGGTGGTGTTCCCCGAGGGGACCGGCGACATCCCCGGACTCTCGGGGCGCCTCAACCCGATCCTCGATGCGAGTTCCAGGGCATACCTGTATGCCTCGAACATCGCGATCGACGGGGGCCGCCAGCAGCCGGTCTCCTTCGCGCCCGGTGAACAGTTGCGCCTCACGGACGCGAACGGCCGCGAGCTGCTGGTGCGCGTCGCGGCCATCACGGGCCGGTCTTCGATCCTTGAGTACCAGCCCGCCTGAAGAAGATGGCGAGGGGTCGACGGCCGTTGCGCCCTCGCGGCCTCGCCGATCCGTTCTCTGTTGCGAGCGTGGCGTCGCACGTCCGCTCGCCGGCACAGAAGGCAGCCTGACCGAGCCCCTCCGTGTCGGCGGGCGCCTACTCGGCGAATCGCCACATGTCCTCGGTGCAGGAACGCCACTCCCGGATCTCGCCCGGCTCCTCACACACTGATGGCGTCCTTCTCCACGTCGCCGCGAACCTCCTCCCGCACTTCGCCGATCGTCGCGAGGTCGACCGGTCGGCCCAGGACATCCTCACGGTAGGCCTGCGCCCCGAAGTAGCGCCGCCACCGGGTATCCCCGGTGCGGTGCCCGGCAGCTCGGCGAGGTCCGGCGCGTTGCGGGCCGACCCGGGAACGGTTTGCAGCCCGCCGGCGTACTGGCCTGATAGAGCGGCGTCCGCGCGGAGGAGTGGCTGACGTGATGTGGAGCTGGCCGGCTCGCCGCACCGCGCTGCACGCGCTGGGGCCACTCGCGGTCATGGTCATCCTCCTGGCGGCGGGCACGGCGCGGGCCGAGAGCACGCCGCGCCTCAACGACGACGACGCGGACGGCGCGGCAACGGAGGTGCCGCCGGAGCACCTGGGACCGACGACTCCCGGGGCGTACGCCGTCGGGGGGTCTCCGGAGCGCGAGCGGGTATCTGGTGCTCGCCCCGGGCCACGGCCAGCCCACCGGGATGTGGTCCGACGGCTGGGTGCTACTCATCGCCCACGATCCCGACGCCGACGGCGCCGACGACGCTCTCTTCGCCTACAACCTCGTCGAGGACGGGGAGCGCGCGCCCGAGGCGGAGTGGGAGCTGGAGGGACGCAACCGCGCCCCGCGAGGCGTCGCGGGCGCGGGCGAGGTCGTCTGGGTGGCCGACAGCGGGCACGACAGGCTCTTCGCCTACGACCGGGAAGGCGGCGAGCCCCTGCCCGCACGCGACATCCGGCTCGACGCCCGCAACAGCGATGCGCGCGGCATCTGGTCGGGGGCCGGGGTCGTCTACGTGCTCGACGGCGTTCCCGCTGCGCTCCACGCCTACGACGTCGAGACGGGCGCGCCGCTGGGCCGCCACGGACTCGACCCCGCCAACGGCGATCCGCGCGGGCTCTGGTGCGACGGCGCGGCCTGCTGGGTCTCCGACCCCGGCGCCCCGCGGGTCTTCGCCTACCGCCTGCCCTCCGACCCCGCCGCGGACGGGCCCCTCGAGCGCGCGCGGGGAGAGGAGTTCGACGGGCTCGCCGAGGCCGGCAACGGCAGCCCCCGCGGCATCTGGTCCGACGGCGCCCTCCTCTACGTGGCCGACGTCCTCGACCGCGGGGTCTACACGTACGACATGCCCGCGTCCCTCGACGCGCGCCTCTCCTCGCTGACCCTCTCCGATGTCGACATCGGCGACTTCTCGCCCCTGCGCACGGAGTACCGGGGCGACGCGCTGGCCCTGGACGTCGTCACGACCGTGCGTACGGAGGCGCGGCCCGGCGCTTCCGTCGCGATCGAGCCGCCCGACCCCGACGGGGACGCCGCCAACGGCCACCAGGTGGCGCTCGGGGAGGGCGTCGAGATCGCCATCACCGTCACCTCGCCGGACGGGAGCCGCACGCGCGCCTACCGCGTGCTCGCCGGCGGCTCCTGCCTGCGCGGCGAGGTGAGCCGCGGCTTCAGCCTCGTCGTCCACGCGGGCGGCGCGATCCCGGGCCTCGACGCCTGCACGCGCGGGCGCAACGTCACCGCCCTCTACACCCGTCGCGAGGGCCGCTGGGTCGCCTGGATCGCAGGCGCCCCGGAGTTCGTGAACGGGCCCTTCGCCGAGGCGTGGGGACT
>MKWU01006877.1_pt1 | contig 11225 bp, 10 predicted proteins | sample 809101 | NCBI WGS metagenome assembly MKWU01 (sample SAMN05860141, study PRJNA318959) | sponge metagenome | host: Aplysina aerophoba | place: Slovenia: Piran, Adriatic Sea, Gulf of Piran | collected 2013-05-07
CGACCCGCGCCACCCGGAGGCCATGGGAGCGGTGCAGGGCCTGGCCGCCGGGACCGGGGGCTTCCTGGTGGGTGGCCTGACGGCGGCGACCGGCGACGCCCCGCATCGGGCCGGAGACGCTACGGGGTGCGTGAGCGGCGTCGCGCTCTCGCCCGCTGCCATCGAGGTCGCGACCGCCCTCAGCCAGGGCTGCACCCCGCTCGGGGAGGCGCGCACCGTCACCCGGGGACAGGGCAACGTCCTGATCGAGCTCGACGGGCGGCCCGCGCTCGACGTCTTGTTCGAGGACATCGGCGAGGAGCTGGCATCGGATCTGCGCCGGCTGGGCGGTCTGGTCTTTGCCGCCATTCCGGTGGAGGGCTCGGACACGGCGGACTACACGGTGCGCAACTTGGTCGGAATCGACCCGACGAGCAGGGTGGTCGCGATCGCGGAGGAGGTGCCCGATGGCGGGAAGGTGCTGTTCTGCCGGCGCGACCGGGAGAGCGCGGTCGAGGACATGCGCCGGATGACCGCGGACCTGAAGCGCCGGGTCGGCAACCGGCCCATCCGAGGGGGGATTTACGTCTCCTGCGCCGCGCGCGGGCCGAACCAGTTCGCGGCCTCCGAGCCCGAGACGGGGATCATCCGGGAAGCCCTCGGCGACTTCCCCATGGTGGGGTTCTTCGCCAACGGCGAGCTGAACCGGGACCGGATTTACGCGTATACGGGGGTGTTGACGCTGTTTCTGTGAGGGTTGGGGGGTTGGCGTCGACGAATGCTTCGCGCTCGGTTGGGGGGGATCTCCCCGCCGGTGCCCCAGGACGAAACCCACCTGTCCATCGCATCCAGCGAAATGAATGCGCCTTCATCGGCTTCCGCAAACGCGGCGTGATTTGCGGTGTGCTTGGCGATGGGCGTGAGCAACTATGAGCCCTCCTGTACCTCGTCAGTCGCCGCTTCCCATGCCACATTCAGAGGTGCGTCCACATCGCCAAGCATATCGAGACGGCCACGATCGATACCGAAGAGGCTCTTCGGCTGCTTGCGGCAGGGGACCAGTAGGGCAATCGGTCGACCGTCCCTGGCAATAACGATCTCCGTCCCGCTGTCGGCGACTTCGTGGATCAGCTTCAGGCAGTCGGCCTTCAACTCGGATTCCTCGATCATCCGAACACTGGCGTGGTTGTTGATGCAAGCATCCATGGCATCACTCCAGGAATTGGTTTTTCGTCTTCCTCCGTGCTCTACGGAGTAGTTGGTCACGTTCGTATTGCATATCTGTAGAGAGATGATACCATCAGGTGGTGGTCAACAAACTTCGGAGAAACACCATGGCATGTCGCGTCGGTATGTCCACGAATCCTGACGAGCGGATTCGACACTGGAAGAATCAAGAAGGCCACACTCATTCGCAGATTCTTGCCAGTGGTTTGACGTACGAGCAAGCGCAGCGCACCGAGGATAGGGAGGCGCGGGAACGTGGCTGTCGTTCGAGCGGCGGCGGCCAATACGTCGCTGGCTTCGTCTGGTCGGTCTACCATGTTTGGGGCGGCCGCTAGGTTCGCGCACAGGACCTGGGAGTGCCCGAATTCACTCGAAATCTGCCATATTCGCGCACTTCCGCTCTGCACACTGGGAATCGACTACTGATACGAGTTGTCGGGGCGACTGAACTCCAGCAACTCAATGCTGAATCTCATCCGGTTCGGAAAGTCCGAGCAGCACTTCCTGGTTCAGCCCGTGACGGGAGACCTCCAGGCCCTCACAGCATTCGAGATCTCTCATCGAAGGCAACGCCACATCGAAAGGAAACAGGTGCGGCCCTCGGAGAAGGGCAGTCGCGGACCGCGGTTTGTCGCCCACGGCGAACAGTAGGGCCTTGATTGTCCAGACTGCCACATTCGGATCGTCGATGACGCGCCTCGCAGTACCATGACAGATGCCCTTCTCGTTCGTCTCCTGCAGCACGCCCCAATCAATGTAGGCCCTCAATATGCGTCGTGCGGCGCGGGCGACGGTTTGCCGAACCTGGTTGTGCATTCCAGCCGTGCCGAGTTCCATGCCGTGCATGATCTTGTCAACCTTGTCGACGACAAGGCCAAGTGCGCGTATGTCCGTCTTGGAGTCGATTTCGCCGTGGGGATATGCGTCGCCCACTTCGCGGCGCACTACTTCCCGCACGATGTCGCGCAACTGCGTTCGTGTTGCGAAGTCGACCTCCTCGTGCGTCAGCATGACCCATACCCATACTGCGGGGTCTTCCGTCGCATCAGGCCCGGTTTCCACCTGCCACGAACTGACGGGGGTTGGCAGATTCTGCAGCCCAGCGAGTGTTGACTCAACGGCAGTCGAATTGACCACGAACTGCTCACCACTGAGATGGACGCGCTGCTCGATTACAGGCGCGGCGAGAAATTATCGACCGTCGCGTGGTCGACCAACTCGCCGCCGCGCGCGATGAATAATTCTCCTATGAAAGAATAATCTCAAAGCTCGCTTGCCCGCCACAGGTACCAGCTCGCAACGCTGCGCCAGGGGCGCCAGATCTCCCCGTGTGCGAGCAGCTCGGCCGGCTCCGGCAACTCCCCGTTGCCCTGGCAGACCATGAATCCACGCCGGACCCCGAGGTCGGTGACGGGGAGCACGTCGGGGCGGCCAAGGGTGAAGATGAGCAGCATCTCGACCGTCCACCGGCCGACGCCGCGGATCTCGGTCAGTCGTTCGATGATCGCTTCGTCGTCCATGGCGTCGAGCGCCCGCCGGCTCGGGAGCTGTCGGGCGGCCGCCATCTGCGCGAGACCGCGCACCGAGAGGACTTTCGATCGCGAGAGGCCGGCTGCACGCAGCTCCGCCTCGCCGAGCGCGAGCAGCGCCCGGGCGCTCGGCCGGCCTTGTGGGAACAGCGCGAGAAGCCGCCGATGGATGCTCCCCGCCGCCTTGCCGGAGAGCTGCTGGTAGACGATCGAGCGCAGCAGCGTCGCGAACGGGGTCTGCGCAGACCCGAGGCGTGTCGGCTTTCGTGGCCCGACGATGGCGATGATGCGCTTCAGTGCCCGATCGCGGCGGCGCAGATGCGCGAGTGCCCGGTCCCAGTCGTAGGCGGTGCTCACGGCGCCGTGATGTCGTCAAGTACGTGGAAGCCGGAGAAGGGCAGGGCACTGACGGCGACAGCGAACCTTCATGTTGCAGCGCCCGCTCACCCGCCCCCCCGCGCCCGCTCCATCTCCCGCTCGCGCAGCTCGATCCGCCGGATCTTCCCCGTCGTCGTCAGCGGCAGCTCGTCGATGAACTCGACCTCGCGCGGATACTCGTGGGCGGCGAGACGGGTGCGGACGCTGCGCTGGATGTCTTCGACCAGCGCGTCGGAGCCCGCGTGTCCGGGCGCGAGCACGATGAATGCCTTGATCCGCTGCCCGCGCAGGGCGTCCGGCGCTCCGATCACCGCGACCTGGCGCACCGCCGGGTGCTTCAGCAGGCAGTCCTCGATCTCCCCGGGTCCGATGCGGTGTCCCGCGCTCGAGATCACGTCGTCCTTGCGCCCCATGTACCAGTAGTAGCCGTCGGAGTCGCGGTAGCCGAGGTCGCCGGTGCGGAACCAGTCGCCGGTGAACTTCTCGCGCGTCGCGTCCTCGCGTCCCCAGTAGCCGAGGAACATCACCGGGTCGCCGCGCCGGGGGGCGAGCTCGCCCACGGCGCCGTCGTCCACCGGGTTCCCCGCGTCGTCGATGATTCCGACGGCGTGCCCCGGGTAGGGCTTGCCCATGGAGCCCGGCCGCACGTCCATCACCGCGGCGCAGTTGCCCACGAGGTAGTTGGTCTCCGTCTGGCCCCACATCTCGTTGACCTTCACCCCGAGCGCCTCGTCCGCCCAGTGGAACACCTCGGCGCCCACCTGCTCGCCGGCCGACATGATCGAGCGCATCGACACACCGTACCGGGCGGCCCCCTCCGGCACCTGCATCATGAGCTTGAGCGCCGTGGGGGGGATGAAGGCGTTGCGCACCCGGTACTTCCCCATGAGCGCGAACGCCCGTTCGGGGTCGAACTTGCCGCCGTCGTAGCCGAGCACCGGCACCCCGTAACGCAGCGCCGGCACGAGCGCATCGAGGAGCCCCCCGGTCCACGCCCAGTCGGCCGGGGACCACATCATGTCGCCCTCGTGGGGGAAGAAGTCGTGCGAGAGCTCGAAGCCGGGGAGGTTGCCGAGCAGGCACCGGTGGGCGTTGAGCGCGCCCTTGGGCGGTCCGGTGGTGCCCGAGGTGTAGATGAGCAGCGCCGGATCGTCGGCGCTCGTGTCGGCGGGGGTGAAGGCGTCGCTCGCGGCACCGACCAGGTCCCAGAAGCCGCCCGCCTCGCCGTCGCACGGAACGACATGCTCCAGGTCCTCCAGATCGGGGCGGATGGACTCGATGACGTCGCGGCGCGCGCCGTCGGTCACGAGCGCGCGGGCGCCGCTGTCGGCGAGCCGGTACGCGAGCGCGTCGGGTCCGAACAGCACCGAGAGCGGGAGCGCCACGGCTCCGAGCTTGTACACCGCGATGTGGGCCACCGCGGTCTCGATGCGCTGGGGCAGGATGATTCCCACCCGGTCCCCGCGCCGGATGCCGAGGCCGGCCAGCGCGTTGGCGAAGCGGTCGCTGAGGCGCCTGAGCTCCGCGAACGTGAAGGTCCGCTGCTCGCCCCGTGCGTTCTCGAAGTGGAGAGCGGTGCGGCCGCCGATGCCCGCGTGCCGGTCGCAGATGTCGGCGCCGATGTTGTAGCGCGCGGGAACGTTCCACCGGAAGCGGTCCCGAATCTCGTCGAACGAGAGGCCCGAGGCTTCGATGAGCCGCATGTCCCGTGTGCCTCGCCGCGTACTCCGTCCCGATCGGGACGGATAGTATAGGATTCGCGTCCCCGGCGACGCAGCGCCCGAACGAGCACGAAGGAGCAGGACATGGAGCCGTTTCTCGCATACCGCATCCACAGGGACGAGGAGAAGAAGATCGGAGGACGCCTGGATCGCGTCACCCTCGACGACCTCAACGAAGGCGACGTCGTCATCCGCGCCGCGTGGTCCGGCATCAACTACAAGGACGCGCTGGCCGCGACCGGCGCCGGCAAGATCGCGCGCCGATTCCCGATGGTGGGCGGGATCGACGTGGCCGGCACCGTGCACGCCTCCGGCGACGCCCGCTACGCCGAGGGCGATGCGGTGGTGATCACCGGATTCGGCCTGAGCGAGGACTTCGACGGCGGCTACTCGGAGTACGTGCGCGCGTCGGGAGACTGGCTCATCCCGCTCCCCGACGGCATGTCGCTGCGCGACACCATGGCCATCGGCACCGCCGGGTTCACCGCCGCGCTCGCCGTCGACGCGATGGAGCTCAACGGCCAGCGCCCCGACCGGGGGCCGGTGCTCGTCAACGGCGCCACCGGCGGCGTCGGAAGCTTCGCCATCGACATGCTCGCCGGGCTCGGCTACGAGGTGACGGCGTTCACCGGCAAGCGCGAGCAGGACGCGTACCTGCGCGCGCTCGGCGCGAGCCGCATCCTGCACCGGGACGAGGCGGAGATGGGTACGCGCCCGCTGGAGAAGGCGCTGTGGGCGGGTGCGGTGGACAACGTCGGCGGGGACCAGCTCGGGTGGCTCACTCGCACCATGCAGCCCGAAGGCAACATCGCGTCCATCGGCCTCGCGGGCGGGTTCAAGCTCGAGACCACGGTGATGCCGTTCATCCTGCGCGGGGTGAACCTGCTCGGCATCAACAGCGTGTACGTGGGAAGGGACCGGCGCGAACGGGTGTGGCAGCGCCTCGCGTCGGATCTGAAGCCCCGCTGCATCGAGCGGATCGTGACCTCGGAGGTCGCACTCTCCGACCTGCCCTCGGCGTTCGACGGCTACATGGCGGGCACGGTCACCGGCCGCGCGGTGGTGCGCATCGGCGGTTGAGCTTCGCGGCCCCGGGTGTGCGGGCGAGCGGGGTGCGACGTCTGGATGGAGCGCCGGCGGCGTGCCGGCGCATCATGCGAATCGATGCGGGGCGGGAACCGCACGCGGGCGTTCCCGGACATCCCGCCGGTCAGTTCGAGGCGCCCTGCTGCGCCTCGCGCTCCTTCTCCACGAGCGCCATCACTACCGGGATCACGTTGTCGTAGCTGCCCGCGAGCCGGCCGGTGACCCGGTACTTCCCGTTGACGACGACCGACGGCGTGCCCGTGACCCCGTAGCGCTGCTGCATCAGGATGGACTTGCGGACCAGGGATTCGACCGCGAACGAATCCCAGGTCTGCTCGAACGTGCCCCGGTCGACGCCCTGGCGCTCGAAGAACGCGGCCAGTGCCTCCTTGTGGTCGGTGGGGTTGCGCTGTGCGTGGATCTCATCGAACAGCGGCCGGTGCGTCTGGTCGACGACGCCGAGGAGCATGGCGGTATGGAAGGCGCGCGCATGAGCCGCCCAGCTCTCGCGGAAGATCGCCGGCAGGCGCCGGATCTCGACGTACTCGGGCTTGACCAGCTCGTACGCCTCGATCATCGGCAGGAAGGTGTAGCAGTGGGGGCAGCCGTACCAGAACACCTCGACGACCTCGATCCGATTGCCTGTCTCGGTCTGCTGGGGAGGTTGCAGGACCTCGTACCGGCCCTCGATGTCCAGTGCCGCGGACTGGGCGACGGCGTGAGGCGTGACCGCGACCCACGCGAGTGCAACCAGTGCGAAAATTTCACCGATTCGCGAAGCAAGTGAACGCCTGGGCAGATCCGCGCCCGCAGCCGCGAATCGGCGGAATTTTCGCACCAGACAGCGCAGCCATCGGTTCATCATGGATGCCTCCGGTTTGACAGGGACGCCGGCCCGCGGAACGAGTCGGCCGGGCCTCAAGGTAAGACCCGCCGGCGACAGGAAAGTTCGGTCGCCGGCGCCGTGGAGCTCAGTGCAGCCCCGCGATGTACTCGCTCACCGCCCGCGTCTCCTCGGGAGTGAGATAGCGTACGGCGTCGGCCATCATCTCGGCGGAGTCGTTGGAGCGGTTCCCGTGGCGCCAGTCCTCGATCTGCTTCGCGGTGTAGACGGCGTGCTGTCCCGCCAGTGCCGGGAACCCGGCCGGACCGTTGCCGCGGCCCCTGGGGCCGTGGCACGCGATGCACGCGGGCACCCCCGATTCCGCGTTGCCGCCGCGGTAGATGCGTTCGCCAAGCGCGTGCACCTCCTCGCTCGCGAATCCGCCGGTGCTCTTCTGAATCGCGTAGTACGCCGAGATGTCCTCGATGTCCTGATCGGAAAGCCCCGCGATCATCGGCGCCATCAGCTCGTTGCTGCGCGTCACCCCCTCCATGAAGTCGCGTACCTGCTTGGCCGTGTACTTCGCGTGCTGGCCCGCGAGCTTCGGCCATTCCGGGTTGGCGCTGTTGCCGGCCGGCCCGTGACAGGCCACGCACAGCGCGGCCTTCCCCTCGCCCGCGGCCGGATCGGCGGCGAGCGCGTTGAACGAGACTGCCGTGCACAGCAGGACCGTGGTGAGACATTGCTTCAAGGCCGGTTCCTCCGGATCATTCCGTGAAACGGTTCGCCGCGGCGGACGTGAGGCGGGTCTGCGATATGAAGCCGGCTATATAGCAATGCAGGAAAACGCGGTCAACTTGACACCGGAATCGGACGCGCCGACGGCTGCGCCGTGGGACCGGCGTTCGCTGCGGGGCGACGGACGTCACGCGTGGCCGAGGCGCGGTGATCGCCGGCCATGACCCGCCGAGAGCATGAAGGGGCGGAATTCGCCTCCCGCCCGGGCGGCGCTTCCGATCCGCGCACCGCGGTCCCGGCAGCCGCGATCGACTACCGGCAGGCACGGTTTCTCACCAGCGTCGCAAACCTCCGCGACCTTCCGGCCGACCGCGGCCGGGAGGTCGCGTTCGCCGGCAGGTCGAACGCGGGGAAGTCAAGCGCCATCAACGCGCTCACCAGCCGGCGCGCCCTCGCGCGCACCAGCCGGACCCCCGGGCGGACGCGGCTCATCAACTACTTCGCGCTCGACGAAGACCGCCGGCTCGTGGACCTGCCCGGATACGGCTACGCGAAGGTGCCCCGGGCGATGAGCCGGGAGTGGGGCGTCCTCGTCGGCGCGTACCTGGAGTCGCGGGAGTCCCTGGCCGGAGTAGTGGTGCTGATGGACATCCGCCACCCGCTCACCGAGCTCGACCAGACCCTGCTCGACTGGTGTATCGCCGCCGACGTTCCGATCCTCGCCGTGCTCACCAAGGCCGACAAGCTCGCCAGCGGACGCCGGGGCGCCGCGCTGTCCGAGGTGCGCGGACGCCTCGCCCGATACGGCGACCGGGCGAGTGTGATCGCGTTCTCCGCGACGAAGCGGATCGGACGCCTGGAGCTCTCGGACCGACTGGACCGCTGGCTCGGTCGAGGCCAGGGACTGGATACGCCCCGCCGGAAAGAAAACGCCCCGGCCATCCGAGTAAAGGATTGAGCCGGGGCGAGTGGTTCCCGGCAGTCATCGCCGGGACGGCTCCCGCCGGAGGAGGAGAGCGGGAGACGGCGGTGGCGTCGATCCGGGAATACCGGGTGGACCGTCGCCGCAATCGTCCTCGATCCGTCGCATCATTGGAGGTGCAGCGGCGGCGAAAGTTCCCGGGTCGGGGACAACGGAAAGCAAATCATACACATGCGGACGGATCGACGATTCGCGGTCGCATCGGCCGGCCCGCATCCGAGCGAAAACGCCAGTGATCTATATGTAACCTGTTGATTTAAAATACATATGTCAGTGTTGAGCACGATTTGTCTAATCTGAAGAAAAGCGAAGCTCGATGCGGGTTTACGTGAACCGCGGCACGTTCATCCACAGGTTTATCCACAGAAAGTGTGGATAAGCCACATCTTCTCCGCAACGCCATGCGCTTAGCAGAACATGATCAAGTCGATCATGAAGTTTGACCCGCAACATCAGCCTGCCGCCGGGGACGCGGCGTGGCGGCGGGGTCGTTCGGTGGCGGAAAGGCGGGCGAGGCGCGTGCCTCTGCAGGTCGGGGTCAGGTCCGTGCGTATCGGCGCCGGAACTTGTCCACGCGGCCGGCGGTGTCCATGATCTTCTGGGTGCCGGTATAGAACGGATGGCACTGCGAGCACACGTCGAGGTGCAGCTCCCCTGTCAGGGTCGAGCGCGTCTTGAACGTGTTTCCGCAGCTGCAGGTCACCATGACCTCGTCGTACTTGGGGTGAATGTCGGCTTTCATATCGTCGCTCTCGCGATGGTTCCGCGATGGAAGGCGGCGGAGTCTATCCCGGATCCCGAATCGGGTCGAGACTCCGCACAGGTCTGCCCAGGGCCATTCCATGCTACGGCGCGTCGATAAGCTCGGGTGCTCCGGCACTCCTGCCCAATCGATGTCCCGTCGGAACCGTAGCGTGAAATGGCCCCGCGGGTCTGCCGGGGTCGTATGGAGCCTTACCGGTCGATTCCGAGTCCGTCCCACATCGCGTCGACCCGGGACTTCACCTCCTCGCTCATCGCGATCGGCCGGCCCCACGTGCGATCGGTCTCGCCGGGCCACTTCGACGTGGCGTCGATGCCCATCTTGGAGCCGAGGCCCGCGACCGGGGAGGCGAAGTCCAGGTAGTCGATGGGCGAGTTCTCGATGAAGGTGGTGTCGCGGGCGGGGTCGACCCGGGTGGCGAGCGCCCACACGACGTCCTTCCAGTCGCGGGCGTCGATGTCGTCGTCGGTGACGATCACGAGCTTGGTGTACATGAACTGGCGCAGATACGACCATACGCCCAGCATCACCCGCTTGGCGTGACCCGCGTACTGCTTGCGGATGGTGACGATCGCGACCCGGTACGAGCAGCCCTCCGGCGGCAGGTAGAAGTCGGCGATCTCGGGGAACTGCTTCTGGAGCAGGGGCACGAACACCTCGTTCAGCGCGACGCCGAGCACCGCCGGCTCGTCGGGCGGGCGCCCGGTGTAGGTGCTGTGGTAGATGGGCGAGTCGCGATGGTGGATGCGCGCGATGGTGAACACCGGAAAGCGTTCGACCTCGTTGTAGTAGCCGGTGTGGTCGCCGAAGGGGCCTTCCGGCGCGTCGTCGCCGGGCGCGATGTGTCCTTCGAGCACGATCTCGGCGCTCGCGGGCGCCGGCAGTCCGTTCAGCTCGCCTTCGACAAGCTCGGTACGGGAGCCGCGCAGCAGGCCCGCGAACGCGAACTCGGAGAGCGTGTCCGGAATCGGGGTGACCGCCGCGAGCATCGTGGCGGGGTCGGCGCCGAGCGCCACCGAGACCGGGAACGGCTCGCCCGGGCGCTCGCGCTGCCACTGCCGGAAGTCGAGCGCGCCGCCGCGGTGGGCGAGCCAGCGCATGATGACCCGGTTCGGCCCGATGACCTGCTGGCGGTAGATCCCGAGGTTGACGCGCTCGCGCGACGGTCCCCGGGTGATCACCAGGGCCCAGGTGATGAGCGGTCCGGCGTCGTCCGGCCAGCAGGTCTGGACGGGAAAGCGGCCGAGGTCGACGTCGCCGCACTCCAGCGTCGTCGCGTGCCATGGTGCGGACTTCACGGTGCGGGGCGCCATGTCGAGGACCCGCTTGAACACCGGCAGCGACTTCCAGGCGTCGCGCATGCCCTTCGGCGGGTCCGGCTCCTTGAGGAACGCGAGCAGCCGGCCGATCTCGCGAAGCGCCTCGGTGGACTCCGCGCCCATCGCGAGCGCCACCCGCCGCGGCGTTCCGAACAGGTTCGCGAGCACCGGGATGTCGTGGTTCACGGGATGCTCGAACAGCAGCGCCGGACCTTGCGCGCGCAGCGTGCGGTCGCACACCTCGGTCATTTCCAGGCATGGATCGACGGGCCTGGTGATGCGCTTGAGCTCCCCGCGCGGCTCCAGGGCGGCGAGAAAGGAGCGCAAGTCGTCGTACTTCATCGCGGGATGGACCGCCGCGGAGCGGTTGTCCACGGCCTCGGAACAACGGGCGAGGGGTGATGCCGGAGCTCCTTCATGGGCGGACAGGGCGCCGGCGCCTCAGAGGTCGAACTCCGCCATCACCGGAGCGTGGTCGGACGGCCGCTCCTTCGCCCGGGCGTCGCGGTCGATGCGGCACGACGTGCAGCGGCGTGCAAGCCCCTCGGTCGCGAGGATCAGGTCGATCCTCAAGCCCCGGTTGCGCCTGAACGCCATGGCCCGGTAGTCCCACCAGGAGAACGCGCGTTCGGGCTGCTCGAAGAGGCGGAAGGTGTCGGTGAGACCGAGCGCGGTGATCG
>MKWU01006879.1_pt1 | contig 11222 bp, 7 predicted proteins | sample 809101 | NCBI WGS metagenome assembly MKWU01 (sample SAMN05860141, study PRJNA318959) | sponge metagenome | host: Aplysina aerophoba | place: Slovenia: Piran, Adriatic Sea, Gulf of Piran | collected 2013-05-07
GTGCATGTGTGTGTGTGTGCCTGTGTGTGTATATGTCTGTGTGTGTGTGTATGTGGGTGCATGTGTGTGTACGGTGTTAGCATGTATGGTCAACAATAAAGGCAAAAGCTTACACTAAACACCATTCTTGTTCTGTTTCATCTCCAGTTCCTGGTTGCCACTGGAGGAAGCGACAGAATGATCAAGTTAGTTCAGAAGAGTGCAGTAGAGGGGGCAGCCATACACACTAGTGGTCAACGTAGCACTCAATGAGGCAAGAGCTCTTGGAACATACCAAGAGCGTGCAAAGGGTAGTAGAGCATGTGTCGAAGAATTAAGGCCAGTCTGAGGAACTCTGCACACCTAACATGTTGGGTCTGAACAACACATGTACACTTCATGCAGCTGTGGAGTTGGTGAATGGCCTTTGGGCGCGGTCATGTGCTTGTCACCCCACGTGACCCATTCTTTCTTGCCTGTCAGAATAGTATGACAATATCTCCTGACCTCTGTCAGGGGAGCATATTATAAGGAGTGGAAATGAAATATAGATTATGAGAATTAACAGGAATTCTTAGTGTGTTCCTGTCTATAGGGTGTGTGCAAGTTCATGATTGTACATACCAACCAGTGACCCCTGTCTGCACCAGCCCTCTCCAGGGTTAGAGGTCGCTTTGATTAGTCATCTTACTAAGGCACCCATGTATACAACCCAGGATATCCCTTGGTGGAGGACTCAGGTCCCAGGTTCGCTAATACAATGAATGTCATTATCAGTTGCAGCCTGTGGGGCCAGACTGCTGCCCGCCCACATTGATCAGTGATGGTCAGGTCAGGTTATATAGTCTGAGGCATTTTGATGGGAGATCCTGCAGGGTTCAATGTCATGAATGTGTTTAGGAAATGTGATTCTCCCTCACATCTATAGTCTCCCGTGGCCAGGCTGCTTCCTCCCCTAAACATTTTCTTGGTGAGGTCAAAAATGGAGGCAGGAAGACGTCTGGCTACACGAGACTATCTTGCACCTGGCTCATGCCTCTGCTTGACTAAGCATTTCAGCATTGATTTCTTGGTATCCAGATGTCATGCCTTCCATACCATATATCATATAGGATGTACCTTTACGAATTTCTACCATACAAGAGCTTTCTATGTTCATCGATGTTCTGAGTAATGTCTGGCAGCTACCATACCCATTCACTGTAGACCTAGAATACTAGTCTGCAGGCTAAAGTGTTTGCATTTTTTAATCTTCCTAGAGCCAATTTGCGATGATGTGGGATGTCTGTCAATATGTGAACCTGCAAGAGGTATTCCTGCAAAGCTTTTTTTGAATCTTCCTAGAGCCGATTTGCGATGATGTGTGCCTCTAAAATTGGTGTTGTATGCACTGTACATGTCATCCCATATGATATGTCACATCAGTGCAGATGAGCAGTAGCTGAAGTGTGGCCAACCACCAGTATATATCCATGCTACATTGTATGTATACACAATTAGTGTCCAAGTGTATCTCTGGTCTATTGAGCTAGACGTCTTTCGTATTTCGCCTTAACCAGCAGTGAGAGGCAAAAGTAACTGCCGGTTAAGGCAAACTGCGAATGATATCTAGCTTGATTGACTAGTACCTTCCTTCAGTGGCCTTTTGGACATGCATCTATCTAAGACACAATTAGGTTGGATCTGTCAGCTGGACTACAACCGCACCTGCCCAGTGGAATACAGCTGGATCATGGGTGTCCCCAGTAGAATGAACCATTAGCATATACGTATACCAGGTGTGAGCTATATCGGGCTGTAAGGTCAACATGCTTCCTTGGCTGCCTTTGGGCATGTGACTGCTCTACACCTCCCTCCTCACACCCCTGAAAGGACACAAATGCAATGAATATAGTTAGCATAGGAATGAATTTCATTAGCCTTGAAGGCCTGAAAGTATTTTTTACTGGCAGGGTATGACCTGGTTTACACAGTCTCAAGCCCTTGGGACTTGAGATTGAGGTCACAGAGTGCACTCACTTCATCAAAGTGACCACCAAAGGATGTTGCTGGCTCCCCCCTTCTCAGGTGCTGGGACCTTCGAAACTCAACTGCTCCAGTCTCTGTAGCTGTTGGTCACTCACAGGCCGTGAGGAGGATCAAAGTGAGTTAAGATGATTGGCAAATGTGCTGGGGTTTGCATGGTTGGCAACCGTTGTCACAACTATTTCAATGCAAAGCATTGTTTACAAATTTCTGTGCCAACAGCATTCCATTTTCTCCCGTGCAGTTCAATCCTCACGACAATGAGACTGTTGCATCTGTGTCATACGACTTCTCAACCAGGTGCACCAGATTAGTATAATAATGACATTATGAATGTGTAAAGTGTGTTACTTACAGACCTTGTAGTTAACCAATTCATGTATATGCTCCCAGATTGTGGACTGTCCATGGAGCTTTATTGCAAACCATGTTGCACCACACTGAGTTTACATATGGGGTGGATTTCAACCTGCATCAGCCCGGAGAGGTGAGCAATCTGTACTGGTGTCATGGGGTTGCCAGGCGTACATGCATGCCGGGCTACTCAACCATTTAATATGCATGCGTGATTTTGAATGCTTTTGTATTGCATCATATTAAGTATTATTGTGCAATGTTATTATTGCTATACATGTACATGCAAAGTGCCTTCCTTTGGTGGTGCCAACAAACTCACAGCTAGAGTATATTATAGCTACTGTGGTGCAAGTGTTTCCTTTCGTATACTTCTATCCTATGTATGTATATGTATGGTTGCTTCCCTGCATTCACAACTGTTGATTAATTTGCTGTATCCCACAAGATGGCTGACTGTTCTTGGGATGGATCCGTCATGGTGTACAGCCCGGATTGTTTGGTGCAGCCATTTGTACCAACACCTACTCCAGACCCTGGGTCATAGGACAAGCTATTCAGTGCTGTATGTTATATTTGTCCTTTTGCTGGGTGGTATTAATGATATTCATGATCTGGGCTCTGTTGCTGAAGAACGCACACAACTTGTCTAAACTTTCAGGTGTGCAGTTGGAAGTGTCAGCATACCTGGCCTGCGTGCCTCACTGATGTAATACTTGTGTTGCATCAGCTCACATGACTGCATGTTTTGATTATGCTGCAACCTGGTGCAAGAGGACAGCTTGATATTGTAGTGCCATCCCCCCATCTATATGTTGTATCAAGCACTATTAATAATTATGTTGTAAACAGTCTGTATCAACTGTGTCATCATTTATGCAAATGGCCTGGGAGAACCCATTGGCACTGCATTGTATTATCTGCAGCTACTGAGCACTCAGAAGGAACAAATGATATAATTATAGCTGTAAATGTGTATGCAATCCTCCATCAATGAGTTGTGTGTGGCCTGTGCAGAATGTAATTCATTCACAGTGTTCTGTGGGTTTGTGAGAAGGCACCTGCTTGTCCGCAGATGATGCAGCATGGAACACTTTTGGTTCTGTGGTATTTATATAGCATTCAATCTCAAATTGAACTTATAATACATCATTTTGTACAACAATTCGAGTGTGCTTTGGTTTCAGTGAAAAGTGGTATAAAATTAATTGTTAATACTTAACACACAATTGAAAGCGTCACATTTCGGAAGCAAAGAGTCAGTGGCTTGTGGCATTGTCCCTGCATGAGGAGCATCACTGGAAACTTGAAACTTATCTTCATCATTCTCAGGAACTGACACCGTCCCAGCTGTTATAGAAGCCGAAACCAGTGCGGGGTCTTGCAATTGGCCTGTGGTAATGATGATCCATCAGTGGTGGTAGAGAGACAAAAGGCTTAGAGTCACGATCACTCTTTTCCAGAGGGCTTTCAGCTGCTAGGTCCACCAGGCGTTTCTGTAGCATTTCTGCTCCCCAGAAAGAGGCAGATGCCAGCCTGGCATCCTTTGAGCCAATCCGTATGGGTGGAGGGTTGGAAGGGGGACGAGGTAGCAGTTCCTCCGAATTCGACCGAAAGATCTGCTCGCTCGCTGGTGCAGGGCGGTACGTTCGTGTTCCCAGCCTTGTCTTGCTTCGCTTCATGACGGGTTGCCGTCGCGCAAGCAGGGGAGAGTTGCTGACTGATCCATCAGACGCGGAGCTCTCTCCCCCATTCCAGTCGCTGTGTGCTTGAGCATGATGCCTCTCCTTCGTGCTATCGGTGGCCGACTGAGGGTGGCGCCTTAAGCTCGGGAAGCAGGAGGAGATGGGTACTGGTCGCCTCTTGGACTCTTCCGCAAGATCGCAGAGTCTCTGCTGTAGCATTTCCTTGCCCCAAAAGGATCTGGAGGCTAGCTGCGCTTCCTTTGAGCCAAGCCGGAGAAGCCCATCCTTGCACGCAAGCCTTGTCTCAACCTGAACAGACGCAGAGGACATGACGGTCAATATACTCGCAAACACTCGGTTTAACTGCAAGAGGGAGGGGATGAAACGCTTTTATGTGCTGGCTGGAGGTGTGTCCGAGCTCGATGCGGTTACCCTATGAATACAATTATTAGCGCGCGCAGACCAACCAGAAGCTGTCCAGACTGGAGGAGGTTTACGATATTCATGGGTAGGTTAACCCCATGAATAACATTATCAGCATACACTGGGCCACCCAGGTTACATGTACACGCGTGAGAACACTTGCAGGGTTTTACACCTGGGGTTCCACCGTTCCACCCACTACATCAAAACTTGGCTTCATTCTTAGAATATTCTCATGGTCCATGTTAGTACTAATAAGGGACTGATGCAACATTACCACAGGAGGGTCTTGCAAAGAATGCTACAGCAGACCGGTTCTGCTTAGGAAACACTCTGAAAGGCTGAATCAGCACATGCTTTGTTTACGCCAAACGAGAGAGGGGCAGCACCTACTATGGAGTGTGTCTTCTCATATGCACACTGCAATATTTATATAATTATAGAGAGAGAACATATCATTATTGAATTAAATATATGGTATGCACACAACTGCCACTATCCCTATTTATGTGTAACATGTGATGTACAGGACCTAATAGGAATCTTATCTGTGTCCCTCTGCTATCTGTTAGGGAACGTGTCTGTGACTATGTGTATCTACTCTTGCACTTGCGCTGTTGTGTAGACAGTCCTGCTTATGTGTAATTCTTTGAAATAAGAATTATTCCTGTCCGCTGTTTCAAAGTCAAGAGAATATTCTCGGACAACACCAAGACGTTACACATAGACATCACGGGGTGTCTCATATCATGCCCTGAGCACACAACAGTGTCTGAACATTTGGCACAACACTTGACAGTTTATAACTTTGTTTGAAATGTCATGTTTTAGTTGTACATTTGGCTGAAATGCACATGTTTGTCAGGGCCACCCAGCTTACATGTGTGAGAACATATGCATGGAGGGTGCTACACCTGGGGTTCCACCCACTACATCAGCACTTGATGCTTGGAATATTCTCATGGTCCATGTTAGTAGTAATAAGGGGCTGATGCAACATTACTACAGGAGGGTCTTGCAAAGAATGCTACAGCAGACTGGTTCTGCTCAGGAAACACTCTGAAACGCTGAATCAGCACATGCATTGTTTACGTCAAACGAGATAGGGGCAGCACCTAGCATGGGGTGTGTCTTCTCATATGCATACTGCAAAATAATTATATATGTAGAACAAATCATATTGAATATTAAATAAAGAATATAGAATATATGGTATGCAAACAACTGCATGTCACTATCCCTACATATGTAACATGTCATGTACAGGACCTGATAAGAATCCTATCCTCTGCTATCTGTTAGGAAACCTGTCTGTGACTATGTGTATTTAAGACACTTGCACTTGCGATGTTGTGTAGTCAGTCCTGCTTATGTGTAATTCTAGGAAATAAGAATTATTAATTTCTGTCTGCTGTTCCGAAGTCAAGAGGATATGCCCTGGCTCGGATGACAACAAGATGCTACACATAGACATCACGGGGTGTCTCATACCATGCCCACATGCACACAACAGTGACTGAACATCTGCAGCAACACTTGGCAATTTAGAACTTTTGTTTGGAATGTCTTGTTTTAGGTGCATATTTAGGTGAAAATGCACATTTATGCATGTTAATGCACATGTTTGTTGCATAAGAGAGGCACTGATGATTAGTACATGGAGACCACTTGGTGCAAATCTTTAGCCGTGTTTTGTGGTTGTGTTAGAAATTTAGCAATACACTGTATATATGTTGCACACCCCTAATAATTCTAATATAATTAATCATAGAATGACAACGTGTAGGTGAATAACAAGAGCTGAATAGGGTAGCTACTTGCACAAAACGGTGTTGCTCAGTCAGCTGGCTCTTTCACACTACTGGCAAATGCACTCAGTGCAACATGACATCACAAGCAGGGGGTGCACTCCTGCCTGTCAGTTAGCTACACAATACCTAAGGTGCAGCACTGTGGTAGTTCTTGTTCTGCAATGCCCTTCCTGAGTGCCACTGAGTATAACACGTGTCAAATGCATTGGTTCAGTACGATGACGCCACCAAGTAGTTATGGTGAATTGCGCTAACACGCTACCTAAGCCAACACAGCCAACGCAGGTTGCAGTTACAAATTACGTATGGGGTAATCCCTGTATAGCATTCAGGGATCGCCCGTTGTTCGCGAGAACAATTACGTAATCATAAAATGGACGCTAATCAATTACGTAATCATAAAATGGACGCTCATCAGCCAGTGGCGTGCAAGGCATGAATTCATTTCATTGCTTTTAATCTCTACACGCCTAAGTTCTACGTACTATGTGAGAAATGTTTGACTGATTTCCAACATCACTTAGGTATTACAGCTGTGACGTTTATCAGGCTATGATCAAACTGGCTGGAGACATGCTGACCTTCACTTTTAATATCCATAAAGAGCTGCTTTCTACAGTGAATTCTATTAGTAATTTTCCCCACCAAACCGCATTGATCTGCTTAGTAAGTGTTCATAGTGAGCTAACTAACTAGCTGTTATATAAGTGCTAGTTGACTTATGTAGCTATATAACTATATATTTATATGCATTGGTGCACTACTTAACGACTGTGTACACACTTTATTATGCACATGCATGCATGGTTAGTTATAATATATGTGGTGTAATACAGTGTCAGCATGTGAACTTCTAGTCGTGCACATATGTCCTACAGAGCGTGACGTGTTTGCCATTCCCCAAAGTTCTAACAAGAACTTGTCTTCCTATAGCTATGCACCCCCACATTCCTATAAATATCAGTGCACTGGCAGAGGCCCAAAGTCTAGTGAGCAAAGATGCCTATAATGTCAGTTGATGTTGAGTGTGTGGCCACGGGACGCGGTCATAGCGATCGCGGTGTGTGCAGAGTCGCTGTTGTGGATGAAAAAGAGCATGTACTCTTGAACGAGTATGTGAAACCTGATGCAAGGATTGTTAGCTACTTCACGCCCATTACTGGAGTGCAGAGGGGAGATCTGGACAATGCTAAGAGTCTTGAAACTGTCCTCACTCAAGTCTACGCTCACTTGTCTCCTAACGTGACGCTCGTGGGACAAGCAATTGCAGGTGACATTGGGTGGCTGCAGCTTATTAAGGGTGTACACTACAAGGATGTCATCGATCTTTCCGAAGTTTTTGCAGCCTACAACCCACGTTACAAGAATATGAACTACTTCTCACTCCAGCACGAAGCCAACACGCTGCTAGATGGCGCGGGATTGATCGACGCAGGTCCTCATAATCCAGCCAACGACGCTATCGCATCCATTCGCCTGTACAAGAAGTACTGTGTGGAATCGCCACATCTTCTGGCCAGCGCCAAGCAGCAACTGCTTCGAAACCGCCCACCTCCCAGCTTTGCAAAGCAGCACCACTATCGCTACGAGGGGGTCTGCTTGGCGGCGTTCTTCCCAGCAAAATGTATCTGTGGACAGCCAACCAAAAAGACCCACTAAGCAGCAGAAGATCGAGAATTGATGTTTACCTTACAGAGCTAGTTATCAATAATCAGCGCACATATTACATATGCCCATACACAGCTAGTTTTGTAGCCGAAACTCTTAGCTAGAGAGTGACTTTCCATTATCTGCTATGTACTATTGGCTTGCCTCTACATGTAGTACAGGTTGCAACCATAGATTATCCAAAATGTTACAACCAACATTTATATATTATTTCTAGTTTTGCTTGTGGCAATCATATCTATAATATATATGGCAACAGAGCTGGTTGGTGATATCTTCAATAGCAAGCTAGCAGTGCATGGAAGGGTAGCTGACCTCCGTTACCTTTAGGTCACTTGCATGCAAGGGGCTGAAGAAAACAAAGCCATACTGTTTAGACTTATTAGTGTTCCTCAAACAGCATAGTCTCAAATCAAGGACTTGCGAAGATTCAAAGAGTATATACCCTAAACGCTGTGGCAGCTCAGAACGAAAACACCATGTGTGGTCAAGAATAACGTCATGTGAACGGATATACGCTTGGGCACCTGCGAGGGCAAGCAAAATGGCCGACCGGTGCGACAATACGGCCCTCGAATTCTGTATCTTCGCAAAGAGGATGTTTTATGAAAAACCCCACGTTATAAATCAAGCGATTGCAGCGCTGAGGCGATCCGTAGGTCTTCCTGGCAGATTCGTTACTGTTTAGAAAAATCGAACTGGACACACACACATACCCAACTACTGTAACCCTGCGGCGCATGCGCGCCGAAGGTTAATGCTAGAGAGTGAATTTCCTGATGCTGTTATGCACCATTGGCTTAACTCCACCCGTAGTACAGGTTGTAATCAACTTTGTAATATTTCAAGAATCGTTTGTGGCGACAAACTTGGTTGACAATGTACGTCTTCTACAGCAAGCTAGCACTGCATGGCAGGATAGCTGACCTCCGTTGCCTTTGGGTCGCTTGCATGCAAGGGGCTGAAGAAAATGAGTCAGCGTTCTTTAAACTACCTAATCTTAAAACAAGTATTTGCGTGTTTATCTCGTGGTAACGAGACAGAATTTTGAAGAATTGCGCCAGTACCTCACTCGACGGCATAGTGTTGCTGTATGTTGAGGTTTCCCTACTTGCAAGCCAAAATGGAGGTGCTGACCAGTGCAAGCACAGTAAATGGTACATATAGCCAAGGTGAACGACGCTCAATTATATTATCTCACGTTATACTGAACTTAACTATATACAGGATGGAAGAAGGCGATTCGTCCCAAGTGAACTCTATTATAAAGTAATTTGCTCAGAATTTAGAGCAATGCTTGGAACAGTGAGCACAGTGAACGCGTGATCACGCATGCACTTGCGTGCCTGTACATGGCAGCGCGACCATCAGTGCATACAATAAGCTGTTTTATATATAATCCATCAATACAATATTATTATTACATTATTATATAATCCAATATTATTATTATTATTATTATCATTATTATTATCGCGTGCACTAGGGCCTAATTGCCCCATGCAGCACTGTTAAATGAATGAAAAGATTATGAGGGTGTGAGGGGGTAGAGGGGAATAAAGGTGAGCATGTCATAATATGTCATATACGTATATCAATAGATCTCTGAAGACTTCTGTGTGGCTAGGCTTCTGTGTGGCTAGGTATTGTCGTCATGGCGAAATATCTGGTACTACACTAGCCGGGCTGAAATTGGACAGATGGATCTTGCCAATTAACCAGACGTTTCGACCCCAATGTTCCACAATTGAGCCAATAAAGAACTACGTATGCATATATGTATGTAGGGTGCTGGATTACATAGTGAAAGATGTAGACCCTTACTGTGGGCTTGCCACGCTGTCTACACCTTCACTAACAACAACAACACCATCACTTGGTGTAGAAAAGGTTCACTGCCAAGGTAAGTATAATTATGGTCTATATTTCAACTTGTAATGTCAACTGTCATATACTAAATGTGTAGGATGACATTCAGTGCAACATGACATCACAAGCAGGGGGTGCACTCCTTCCTGTCAGTTAGCTCCCGAGAACCACTGAGTAAGACGTGTCAAGTGCATAAGCAGTGCATAGTGCAAGATAGGGTTCACTGCTTAATGCATGAATGAGTCGATGACATAGCAATCCAGAACGATGACGCCACCAAGTAGTTATGGTGAATTGCGCTAACACGCTACCTAAGCCAACACAGCCAACTACTCTGGTTGCAGTTACAAATTACGTATGGGGTAATCCCCTGTATGGCATTCAGGGATCGCCCCTTGTTCGGGGATAACAATTACGTAACCATGCATGAAATGGACGCTCATCAGCACTACTTAACGACCGTGTACACACTATATTCTATACATGCATGGATGGTTAGTTATAATATATGTGTTGTAATGCAGTGTCAGCATGTGAACTTCTAGTCGTGCACATGTGTCCTACAGAGCATGACGTGTTAGCTATTTCCCAAAATGCTGACAAGAACTTGTCTTCCTATAGCTATGCACCCCCACATTCCTATAAATATCAGTGCACTCGAAGAGGCCCAAAATCTAGTGAACCAAGATGCCTATAATGTCAGTTGACGTTGAGTGTGTGGCCACGGGGTACGGTCATAACGATCACAGTGTGTGCAGAATCGCTGTTGTGGATGAAGACGAGCGTGTACTCCTCAACGAGTATGTGAAACCTGAGGGGAGAATTGCTAGCTACCTAACGCTCATTACCGGAGTGCGAGAGGGCGATCTGGACAATGCTAAGAGTCTTAAAACTGTCCTCACTCAAGTCTACGCACTCTTGTCTCCTGATGTGACGCTCGTGGGACAAAGTATTGCAGGTGACATTGAATGGCTCCACCTTGTTAAGGGTGTACACTACAAGAATGCCATCGATCTTGCCGAAGTGTTTGCCACCTACAATCATCGCTACAAGCATATGAGCTACTTCTCACTCCAGCACGAGGCCAACACGCTGCTGGGCGGCATGGGAATGATCGCCGCAGGGCCTCACAATCCAGCCACCGATGCTATCGCATCCATTCGCCTGTACAAGAAGTACTGTGTGGAATCGCCGCATCTTCTGGCCAGCGCCAAGCAGCAACTGCTTCAAAACCGTCCACCTCCCAACTTCAGAAAGCAGTACAACTACCGCTACGAGGGAGTCTGCTTGGCGGCGTTCTTCCCAGAAAAATGCACCTGCGGGCAGCCAACCAAAAAGACCAACTAGGCAGCAGAAGGTCATGAATTGATGTTTGCTTTACAGAGCCAGTTATCAATAATTGAGCGCA
>MKWU01006880.1_pt1 | contig 11220 bp, 7 predicted proteins | sample 809101 | NCBI WGS metagenome assembly MKWU01 (sample SAMN05860141, study PRJNA318959) | sponge metagenome | host: Aplysina aerophoba | place: Slovenia: Piran, Adriatic Sea, Gulf of Piran | collected 2013-05-07
ACGCGGGCCGCCGGCCCGCAACCGCGTTCACGCCCCCGTGGGGAACCGCAGTAACGGCTTGGAACGCCGGCTTCAGCCGGCACCCCCGGCCCCCGAGGGGCCCCGGACCACCCGATCGCACCCCTCCTCTCCCCCAACGTCCCCCCGCCCCGCCCCGCCAAGGCGCTGCCTGGTCAGGGATTTGCGTCGCGCCGCCGCTTGCCCCAGGATAGTTCGTGGGCTCCGGATTCGGAAGAACCGGAGCGCGGGAGGAATTCCATGAACCCGTTGGGAATCATCAAGAGCGGCCTCGCGGCGGGCCTGCTCATCAACCTGAGCCAGTACGCCCTGAACACGATGGTGCTCCAGGTGCCGAGAGAGACCCTGGCGTTCTGGGTGGCGTACGGATTCGGGCTCGGATTCCTGATCGCCTGGTGCTATGCGTGGTTGCTCAAGCACGGCTGGGAGTCCGGACTCAAGACCTCCGTTTCGACCGCGATCACCATCTGCTTCGTGGCCGGCGGCCTGAACGTCATGGTCATGGGCTACAGCCCCATCGGCCTGTACTGGACGCTCGCGGACATGATCGTTGCCGGAATCCTCGCCGGCCGGCTCTACGGCGACCCTGAAGCTCTGGCGTCCGGCGATTAACGCGTCGCGGACGATCCCAGGACTTCCCCCGCCCGCCGGACCTGTTCGGCGTCCCCGGCGCGAACTGCGGCTTCGAGGAGCCCCCGGTACGCCGCGAGGTTTGTGGGGTCGCGGTCCACCGCTTCCCGGTAGAGGCGCACCGCTTCGGGCGCATTCCCCGCCGCCGCTTCGAAGGCCCCGAAGTTCGCCCAGTGGAAGGCGGGCTCGGGACTCTCCCTGACGAGGTCGGAAAACGCCTCACGCGCTGCCGCCGTGCGGCCGAGTTCCGCAAGCGCCACCGCCCGCACCAGGAGCGCCCGCTCGGTCCCGGGACGCTCCGCCAGGATGGCGGCGGCCCGTTCGGCGGCTTCCTCCGCCCGTCCGCGGCGGACGCTCAGCTCGGCGAGCCAGGCGGCCGCCTCCGCATCCCGCGGGTCGGATTGGAGGGCCGTCAGCACCAGCGCCTCGGCGGAGTCCCGGTCGCCCCGTTCCACCTGGACCTCCGCCGCCAGCAGTAGCGCCTCCGGGTCTTCCGCGAGCGCGGCCGGTCCGCTCTCCAGCACGGCGGCGGCGTCATCCGGCTGGCCGGCGCCGAGCAGCAGCCGGGCGAGCGCGATGGTGAGCACGGCTTCGGCGGAACCGTCATCCGGAACCGCTGCCAGCGCGGCCCGGAGCAGTCCGGCGCCCTCCTCCGCCCGTCCGCTCGCCAGCGCGGCCCGGACCACCGCGCCCGCGGCGTCCGGTTCGGCGGGGTCGAGCCCGATTGCCTCCCGGGCCAGATCGAGCGCCCAGTCGGGGTTCTGGGCGGAGAGCAGGGCGCCGGACCGGCCCGCGAGAATCCCGGCGTCGGGCGGCGGGGCCGGTCCGAGAGGCCCGAGACCCGGTTCGGCGACGAGTCCCGCGAGCGCCCGGCGGTTCTGGAAGGCGGTCGCGGCGTGGACGGAGAGCGGCGCCCGGAACTCCAGGATCGGATGGTCGTCCCGGTGGCGGGGCGCCCCCGCGGCCCAGGCGTCGAGCGCCGGACTCGTGGCGGTGAGCCAGCCGCGGAGCGCCGGGAAGCCGGTGATCCCGTAGGGGCCGAGTTCATCCGCGAGCCGGGCGATGCGCTCTTCGATGACCGGTGGCGGCGCCGCGGGGAACGCTCCCTTCGAGCCGATCAGCAGGGCGTCGCCGTCGTGGAGCACGAAGAGCGCGGTATCGGGGAAGACGTCGGTGAACCCCCCCACCACCGTCTGCAGGCTCTCCTCCGCGAGGTTGTAGAGGTGGACCCACTGGCAGAAGAGGCCTCCCTCGGCCAGCCGGGAACGCACCAGTTCGAAGAACTCGACCGTGAACAGCGGCGAGACCCCGCTCATCCAGGGATTCGACGGCTCCGAGATCACGACTTCGTACGAATCGCGGCTGAGAAGAAGGAGGTTTCGCGCGTCCACCTCGAGCAGCGCGAAACGCGGGTCCTCCCGGGGCGCTCCGTTGCTCGCCTCGAACAGGCGGGACGCCCGCGCCACCTCGGGCGAGATCTCGGCGGCGGTCACGCGCTCCACGCCGTGGCGCAGCGCGCTGCCCGCGGTCACCCCGCTGCCGTGCCCCACGATGAAGACGGAGTCCGGCGCGGGATGGAGGAGGAGCGGCAGATGGGCGAGCATCCGCTGGGTGAGCATGTCGGGCCCGTCGGTCGCGTCCACCTTGCCGTCGATCGCGAGCGACAGCTCTCCCGCTACTTCCTTGACCGTGACGGTGGCGCTCTCGCCCTGTTCGAGAAAGCGCAGCCGTCCCTTGCGCAGGAAGTCGCGGTGGCGGGACGTCTCCATTTGGGGCGCGACCCGGTAGAGCCCCCCGGAGAGCGCTTCCCAGTCCCAGGATCCGGTGGCGGAGAACCCGAAGGCCGCGAGGCCGCCGGCGAGCGCCAGCGTGAGGCGCCGCGGACTCGCGAGGAAAGCGGCGGCGAGCTGGGCCAGGACGGCGGCGAGGAGGGCGGCCTCGATCCCGAACCAGGGGATCAGGAAGAACCCGGCCGCGAGCGCTCCGGCGACGTTGCCGCCGGCATTCGTCGCATAGATCGTTCCGGTGGCCCGTCCGGCCCCCTGCGCCGAATCGTTCGCGGCGGCGGCCGCGCCCGCGACCGCCAGCGGAAAGGTGGCGCCGAACGCGAGACCGGGAAGCAGCAGCACCGCGGCGGTCCCCAGGAACTGGAGGTTCAGGAGGTGCGGGACATCTTCCGCGTTCCGGGCGATGAGCTCGCCGATCCCGAGTACGAGGCCGCTCCCGAACCACGCGACGGCCGCGGAGGACGCCGCTCCCACGAGCTGGACGGTGGCCAGCCAGAAACGCGGACCGCGGCGGTCCCCGAGGCGCCCGGCCGCGGCGCTGCCGAGCGCGACTCCGAGAATGACCGACGCGACGACGCAGGCGAAGGTGTAGATGGTGGGACCGAAGAGCAAAGCCGCGAGCCGCGCCCAGCCGATCTCCGCGGCCATCGCCGCGAATCCGGAGAGCGCCGCGATGCCTCCAAAGGGAAAGAGCGCCCGAGTGCCGAACCAGGGGGCCCGGACGGCGCCGCTCGGGCCGGGAGCCGGGGACCGCCCGAACCGGCTGTGAATGAGGATCCCGGCGGCGAGATTCGCCGCGATCCCGCAGAGCGTGGACCCGTTCAATCCCAGTTCGGGAATCAGGAGCCGGGCGGCGGCCACGCTGCCGATGAGCGCGCCCGCCGTATTCGCGGCGTAGAGCCACCCGGCCGCGCGTCCCTCGCCGCGGTCCCGGAGCCGCCGCCCCAGAGCCGTCAGCGTCGGCAGGGTCGCTCCCATCAGAGTGGCGGCGGGCAGCAGGAACGAAGAGGCGATGACGGCGGTCAGGGCATGGGCCCCCGGCCCGGCGTCCGTGAGACGCAGCACCGGAAGGGTCCCGGCCAGGTACAGCGGCAGTCCCGCCGCGAACGCCGCGGCGCCGATTTCGAGCAGCAGGAACCGCCGGCCGAGTCGCGCGGCGCCCAGTCTTCCGCCCGAACGCCCGGCCAGCACGGCGCCGAGCCCGAGCCCGCCGAGAAACATCGCGAGGACCAGCGTCACCGCCGCGTTCGTGGTCCCGAGCACCACGGCGAAGCGCCGGACCCAGACGATCTGGTAGGTCAGCGACGCGAAGCCCGAGAGCAGGAGGGCGAACGCGGGCAGGGCGAGGGACCCCGGGCCGGGCCTTCGGTGAGCGGCGCTCATCGCACCGACAGGGTAGTGCCTCGGGTGGCGGCCAGCAGTCCCGGGAACGGCGATTCTGCGCCTGCCGAGCCGGGAGACTCCGTACTCACCCGCGTTCGAACTCCTTGACGTTGGCACCTATCGCGGCCAATATCTGTGGCACTCCTTCCTTAGCGAGTCGACCTTCGGGGGAACGTCCGCGAACTACGGCGTCGCGCTATTGGACCCGCGGGTGATGCCCTCAACACGAAGCTTATTGATATCGCTGTTTCCGGGAGACAAGTGACAGACATCAAACAGACAACCGGCAGCTACCGGCTCGAGGTAACGGACTTCGGGCCGATCGCGCGTGCGGCCGTGGATCTGCGCCCGCTCACGGTGTTCGTCGGGCCGAGCAATACCGGCAAGTCTTATCTGGCGATATTGCTCTACGCGCTCCACCGCTGTCTCGCCGGAGCGTTCGTCCCCCGTGAGACGCCAAGGTTCCTGCTTCGCTTCGGTTGGAGGCCAGGCTTCGCCGAAGTTCAGAGAAAACGGATGAATTCCGCCACCCGTCGGAGCTTTCGGGATTGGGCCCTTACGCTGACCGACGAGGGGCCGCTCCCTCCGTTGCCTGCAGATGTCACTGCATTCATTCGGCCGATTCTGGAAACTGTCGACGGGATGGATGCCAGCTTTGCGGAGGAAATCGGTCGCTGCTTCGGCATTGAAGATCTCGGAGCGCTGGTACGACGGGGGTCCGTCGGGACTCGCTTCCATACCGGTGTGGCCGTCACCCATGAAGAGATCCGCGAAGATGTTCGCTATCAGATAACGATTGGTTCAAATGGTTCCAAAGTCTCGGGACATGTACCTCAGCTCAGGCAAACTCGCGCCGACGGAAGGCTGTTTCATCTGTTGCAACGGTACGGGCAGCGCGCAGAGCGCCCAGATCGAGAAATGACTCGCGATTTGGAGCAAGCCTTACTGCGTGAACTATCGGTGCTTCTGTTTTCGTCTCTGATAGAACCGCTATCTCAGGAAGCGTATTACTTGCCTGCCGACCGGACCGGGGTAATGCACAGCCATCAGGTAGTGGTCGGCACGCTAGTACAGAGCGCCACCACCGCCGGCTTGCGGCCTTCCACAAACGTTCCAGTCTTGTCTGGCGTACTGGCCGATTTCCTGGACCAACTGATCGCGATGGGAGAGCGGCGGGGTCGAATGGGGCGGCTCCTTTCCTCCCGGATTGCGAGGCCGTTGGAGTCCAATTTGCTGGACGGCACTGTTCGGGTCCAGAAGACGACAGGGTATCCGACGTTCGCGTATCGCCCGGAAGGCTGGGAGGACGACCTGCCACTGATGAGGGCGTCGTCCATGGTTTCGGAGCTTGCGCCGGTTGTGCTCTATCTGAAGCACTTGGTGCAGCCCGGAAATGTGCTCATCATCGAGGAGCCGGAAGCTCACCTGCACCCGGCAATGCAAACCGTCCTCGCGCGAGAACTTGCGCGCCTCGTTCGCGCGGGCGTCCGGATTGTCATCACGACTCACAGTGATTGGCTGATCGAGCAGATCGGCAACCTTGTGAGGTTGTCCGGTCTGGCAAAGCGCCAGCAGAAGTCCCTCTCTGGTACCAGTGTCGCGCTCCCGCCGGAACAGGTCGGCCTCTGGCTGTTCACGCCGAACGCCGCCGCCGGGGGCTCTCTCGTAGAGGAGATCACGCTAGATCCCGAGACCGGCCTCTTCCCCACCGACTACGACGCGGTGAGTGAGGCGCTCTACAACGAAGGGGCAGAGATCTTCAACCGTCTTCAGGAGCAACGCGGAGAATGAGCGCCTTCGTGGAGATCGTGGCCGAGAGTGTGCCCATTCCATGTCATGCATCCAAGTGCAGCAAAGACGGGTGTTCGGTGACTCTGGAGTCGGCACCCCACCCACGAGTATTGATTGACTTGGATTGCGAGGAGCTAGGCCTCCTCAAAGGGACACGGTGCGATTATGTTTTTGTGGGAGCGGATTCCGCTACGGTGTGGGTCGCGCCTATCGAACTGAAGAGCGGCACGTTCAAGGGAAATCATGCTCGGGCGCAACTTCAGGCGGGGGCTGACATCGCCGCTCAGTGGTTGCCTCCCGGGAAGAACGGCTTTCGCCTGGCACCGGTGTTGGCTCGCGGGCCACAGAGGGTCCATCGGCGAGACTACATGGCGCTGAGAGCTGTCAAGATCAGGTTGCGGGCACAACGAAGGCAGGCCATCATGATCAAGTGCGGGCAGGCCCTTCGGACCGCACTCGGCAAGTTTCCCAAGTCACCCTGACGCGTCCTCGCAAGGCGTCCCTTGCTCGGTGGCTACTTGCTGACACGACGAGTGGGGCAAGAAGTCCATCTTGCACAACGGTCCTGGAGCGATAAACGCTGGCCAGCTTGACGGCCGCAGAACGGCGTGGGGCCCTGAACTCCCCTGGATGACGGATGGCTCGTTCAGCTATCTGACCGCGCGACTCTTGCCCCAAGCATACGGGGCCTGATGCTATCGATCCTCGCAGAGCTAGGGCTTAGCTTGCCGCTCTCGTCTCCAGTTTCGTCGATGTGGGGGCCTCAAATCGTGTCCTACCGCTCGGGTGGCTGTTAACCGCCGCCCGGCTGGTGCAGGTAGCCGGCGCGCGCCCGGACGCTGGCTCCGTTCCGGTTCACCGTCACTTCCAGGCTCCGCCATCCCGCGGGTTCGCCCGGATCGGGCACGAAGGCGAGCACGTAGCGCGCCCGCATCTCCTCCAGGATCTCCCCATAGGCGGCGAGCAGCCGCTCTTCGTCGCGGCTCTGGACCATCCGGCCGCCGCTGAGCTCGGTGACGTGCCGGAGGAGCTGGAGTTCCGACGGCGCCCGCATTCCGGCGCGCGGCCGGATGGTGCGGCGGGGACCTTCGAGCAGAAGCGCGAGTTCGTCCGGCGCGACTCCGCCGTTCATCCGCCGGATGCCGATGCGCCGCCGGCGCGCCACCGACGGCGGCACGAAGTCGTTGTTCCGGTAGCGGTACCGCCGGCGGGTGGTGCCCCGGGCGTCCGGCGGGATCACGGTGTAGAGCAGTGCCTCGCTCCCCTGGAGAGCGGGCTCCACGAATCCCTCGGGCGTCCAGCTCATGGTGTCGTCCCCGTCGGTGAAGATGATGACCACCTTCCGTCCCGGCTGGTCTTCCACGAGCGCGGTCGAGAGGATCAGGGAGTCCCAGAGCGCCGTGCCGCCGATGACTCCCTCTTCGGGAAACGGATTTGCGGGCAGCTCCGAGCAGCCGGCGAAGTCGTGGGTCAGCCCGGGTTGCGAGGAAAAGACCAACACCGCGCAGCGGTCGCTGTCCGACAGTTGGCGCGAGAACTGCCGCGCGGCCGCCGCGAGGAGTTGCCGCCGCTCCCGGGTCACGCTCTGGCTCATGTCCATCACGAAGAGCACCGAGACCGGCAGGGACTCGAGCGGCACGAGGCGGATATCCCGCCGGACGCCCCCGTCGAGAAGGCCGAAATCCGCAGCCGTCAGGCCCGCGACGGGGCGGTTCCGCTCCGTGACCACCACGTCCACGAGGACTTCCTCCACGGTGACCCGGAAGCGGACCTGCCCCGTTGCGTCGCCGGCCAACCCCGGCAGCAGGATCAGCCCGGCGGCAACGAGCAGAAATCGAGCGGTGCGGAGCATGGATCAACCCTGCGGCAACAGGATCAGCCCGCGAAGCTGGTCGAGGCGTCCGGTCTCGTCGGCGAGCGCCTGCACCAGGAAGCGCCACCAGGTGTCTTGCCCGGTATTCCCGGAGAGGAAGCTGCGGGCAGCGGCGGCGGCGCGCCGGCCGTCCCCGAGGGCCTGGCGGGCAGCCGCGAGTCCAGCGGCGGCCGACATCGAGCCGATGTGGATGGCCTGGGCCTGGGCGAATGCGGCTTCCGCCGCGGCCCCCTCGTCGAGCCAAAGCAACGTCTCGCCGCGCAGCAGCAGCGACACGAAGCGATGCCGGGCGCTCAGGTCGTCGCCCGCCTCATCGAGACGCCGCAGGGCTCCCTCCGGGTTGCCTTCGCGCAGCGTCAGATGGGCGATCCGGAGGCGGAGTTCCGCGAGGTCGCCTTGTCCTTCCTCCACGAGGTTTTCGTAGTCCTCCTGGGCCTGGTCCAGGAACCGCTCGTCGTGGATTCCCCAGCCGATGAATTCCGCCAGACGCGCCCGCGCGAGGCGCACCGTGACCTGCCGCGGGTACTGCTCGCCGAGGAACTCCGCTACCCGGACGGCGTCGGCGAGCCGCCCCTGGTCCACGTAGATGCCGAGCAGCCCCAGATGGGCGTTACGGATCCACGCGTCGCGCCGCGCGTCGCTGACGCGGGCCAGCAGGTCTCGCCCGTGGTCTTCGTTCTTCGCGGGCTCCAGTTCGGCCGCCCAGGCGAGGTCGAAGTGGAGCATGGCGCCGGCGAGCAGCTCGAGGTCGAATCCACCGTCGCGCCCGGGCAGCGAGTCGAAGAACTCCTCGGCCTGATCGCGCAGCCGGTCGGCCGGAAACGCCATGCTCGCCCGGAGCGCCGCCGCGAAGTCCCCGCTTCGATAGACCGCGAGCCGCGACGCGTAGGCGTCGAGGTTTCGCTGCTGCGGGCTGGCTCCAGCGGCAGGCAGGCAAGTGAAACAGGCCGCTAGCGCGATGGCTGACTTCCTTGCGAACAACCGTCGCATCCGTTCTCGGGGAATTGGCATGCAAGCGCGAAGCCATTGTCCCACCGCCCATTCCGCCCGGACTGCCGGGTGGCGGTACCATCGCCTGCTGTCCCGGCCCCGGCCTGTCGCGCCCGGAGCGCTCCGCGGCCGGAACCCAGGAGGCCTCATGTCCTTGACCCATCGTCCCTTTCCGTTGGCCGGCGGAGCGCTGGCCGTGCTGATGGCGGCATTTGTCGCCGGCTGCGGCGGCGGCGCGGAAGAGCCCGCCCCGATGACCGAGGAGGAAATGACCGAGGCCGAAGCCCGGCGCATCCACGACGCGGTCATGACCCTCGACACCCACATCGATATCCCCTTCAACTACGCGACCGAGGAAGTGGACCCCGGGAACGTGAACGCGGACTTCCAGGTGGACTACCCCCGGATGCAGGAAGGCGGCCTCAACGTCGGCTTCTTCGTCGTCTACTACGGCCAGGCCGAGCGGACCGCCGAGAACTACGAGGCGGCCAGAGAAGGGGCCATGAGCAAGTTCGACGCCATCCACCGCGCCACCTCGATGCACTCGGACGTCATCGAGCTGGCCCACAGCGCGGACGACGCGGAACGCATCCACGCCGAGGGGAAGCTGGTCGCGATGATCGGGATCGAGAACGGCTTCGTGACCGGCCAGGACCTGTCCCTGCTGGAGACGTACCACGAGCGCGGCGCCCGCTACTTCGGCCTGGTCCACAACGGACACAACGACATCTCCGATTCCTGCAACCCGCGGGAGGACCTCGGGGACGCCGAGACGGAGCACGGCGGGATCAGCGACTTCGGCCGGGAAGTGATCGCCGAGCTGAACCGGCTCGGCATTCTGGTGGACGTCTCGCACGCCTCGAAGGACGCCATGCTGCAGGCTGCGGAGGTGTCGGCCGCCCCGATCATCGGCTCGCACTCGAGCACCACGGCGCTCGCCGACGTCTCCCGGAACATGGACGACGAGCAACTCCGCGCGCTCGCCGCGAACGGCGGGGTGATGCAGACGGTGGCGCTCCGCAGCTTCGTCAAGACGGATCCGCCGGAAAAGACCGCGGCCACAGAAGACGCCATGGCGGAGTTCGGGGTCTCCTCCTTCGGCGAAATCCGCACGCTGAGCGAGGAAGACCAGACGGCGCTCCGCGCCCGGCTGACGGACATCGGCGCCGAGTTCCCGGTGACGGTGGGTGACTTCGTGGACCACATCGACCACGCGATCGAGGTCATGGGGATCGATCACGTCGCCATCTCGTCGGACTTCGACGGCGGCGGCGGCGTGGACGGCTGGGACGACGCCTCCGAGACCTTCAACGTGACCCTGGAACTCGTGAAGCGGGGTTACACCGAGGACCAGATCGCCCAGCTCTGGAGCGGGAACACCCTGCGGATCCTCCGGGAGGCCGAGCGGATCGCCGCGGAGATGCAGGCCGAGGGTTCGTGAGCGACTTTCGTTCCACCACCCCCGCGGAGTTCAACCAGGAACTCCGCGCCTACGAGCAGGTCGCCAAGCTCCAGCGCTACCGGCTCGCGGAGGACGCCGAGGAGGAGTTCGACGAGGACTTCGTCCTGAAGCCCTGCGACCTCGCGCTGCTGGACTCGGCGGACGCGGCGCACCGTGAACGGTTCATCGCCGACCTCGGCGCGTCGCTCGAGGACACCGGGTTCGCCATCCTCACCGGCCACGGGGTGGACGCGGAGCTCTACGCCGAGGCCCACCGCCGCACGCGGGAGTTCTTCGAGAGTCACCCGCTCGAGGTGAAGCAGCGCTACCGCGCCCGCCGGCAGGGGTCGGTGAACCAGGGCTACTTCCCGATGCGGGAGACCACGGTGATCCACCCCGATCTCGTGGAGGGCTGGGTCTTCTGCCGGCGGGCGTTCGACCTCGGACAGGACCGGGCGTGGAATGAAGCCGACTTCTGGCCCTCACCGGGCTGGGAGGCCTTCTTCCGGCAGGTGGTGCTCGCCCACGAGCGGCTGATCCACCCGATCATGCGGTCGATCCTTGCCTACCTGGACGAGGACCCCGGGCTCTTCGACCAGCGGCTGACGGCCACCAACTTCGGCTTCCGGCTCAACTACTACCCCGCGATGACCGGCGTTTCCGAAGACACGACGGGGCGCATGCTCGGCCACGAGGACGTGGACCTCTTCACCATCCTCCCCGCCGCCGAAACCGAGGGGCTCCAGCTCCTCCACCGGAAGACCATGAAGTGGGTGCGGGTCGCCGCGCCGCCGGGCGCCATCGTGCTGAACACCGGCGACTACATGCAGCGGATCACGAACAACCGGCTCCCCTCCACCACCCACCGGGTGAGCGCCCCGCGCGATCCGGCCGCCCGGGCCCGACCCCGGACCTCGTTCCCGATGGCGATCTACGTCTGGGAGGACGAGCTCCTCGAAGTCCTCCCGAACCAGGGCGAACCCCAGTATCCCCCGGTTCGCGCGGAGGATTTCCACACCCGCATCACGAGCAAGTACTACGGCGACAGCTACCACGCGACCGGCGAGGAAGGCGCCGTCGCGCGCCGCGTGCGTTAACAGCCCGTGGCAAAACCCCCGCGGCGTTCGACGGGCGATCCATCCCGGCTGAACCGCCCCCCCACCGGGAGAACTGGCGCGCCGCGGCGCTCATCGTTGCGTTTCGGGCGAAATACACCCGGTATTCGGACCCCGCAGTTGCGGAGCCGGAAGGGATGCGACCTGGTGTTCCCCGGACGTTCGGGGGAACGGGCGTTGAAGGACATGGCG